>Ga0247774_1000685_pt1 | contig 16940 bp, 10 predicted proteins | sample UWRJL001104B6_FD_179933 | JGI IMG/M metagenome (GOLD analysis project Ga0247774, IMG submission 179933) | Plant litter microbial communities from Arlington Agricultural Research Station in Wisconsin, United States - UWRJ-L001-104B-6 | ecosystem: Environmental > Terrestrial > Plant litter >... | reverse complement strand
CACCGTCGCGACCAGGATCCCGACCATCGCCACGTTGCCGACGCCGAACATCTTCAGCGCCGAGGCCAGCAGGACGAACGCCAGGGCCCGGCGGATCAGGCCGCCCGGCGCGCGGGCGGAGATCAGAGAGCCGATGATGACGCCCGGGACGGACCCGGCGAGCAGCGCCGCGGTCACCTCCAGCTTGAAGTCCCCGAACAGGATGTGCCCGAGCGCGGCGGCCCACACGAGGGGAACGGCCTGCAGCAGGTCCGTGCCGACGAGCTGGTTGGCCTTCAGTGCCGGATAGAGCGCCAGCAGCGTCACGATGATCAGCGATCCCGAGCCGACCGAGGTCATGCCGACGCACAATCCGCCGACGATCCCGACCAGCACCGTCGGCACCGGCCGTACCGTGATGGCCGGCGGCGGGGTCGAGGCGGGCGATCCGGGCACGGCCGTACGGCGGTCGGCGCGACGCGAGGCCCGGTCCTTCATGGCCATGTATCCGCGGATGGCGAGGCCGGCGGCGGCCAGGAGCAGCGCCACGCCCATCGCCTTGCCGATCACGTTCTGGACCTGGTCGCCGTCGCCCAGTGCGCGAGCGACGAGGACACCGCAGAACGCCGCCGGCACCGACCCGGCGCAGAGCCACGCGACGAGCCGGAGGTTCACCGTCCCGTGCCGGAGATGCACGAGGCTGCCGACCGGCTTCATGATCGCGGCGGCGACGAGATCGCTCGAGACGGCGGTCAGCGGAGGCACGCCGAAGAAGACCGTGAGCATGGGGGTCATCAGGGCTCCGCCCCCCATGCCGGTCAGCCCGACGATGACCGAGACCAGCAGGGCTCCCGCTGCCATCGTGTAGTCGAAGTGCATCTGCATGTCCTACCGGCAAACTAGGCAAATCACCCAGAGCCTATCGTCCGGTGGACATGGGGCGTCTCAAGGTTCGGTGCGGGTCAGACCTCGCGGACCCAGCCGGCCGAGGCCAGGTAATCGAAGACCCGGGCGACGGCCTCCTCCTGGCTGAGCTGGGAGGTGTCCAGGGTCAGGTCCGCGTCCTCGGGAGTCTCGTACGGGTCGGAGATGCCGGTGAACTCCGGAATGACGCCCGCCCTGGCCTTGGCGTACAGGCCCTTGCGGTCACGGCGTTCGCACTCCTCCAGCGGCGTGGAGACGTGGACCAGCACGAAGCCGCCGGCCGCCGTCACCATGCGGCGTACCTCGGCCCGGGTCCGGGCGTACGGGGCGATCGGCGCGCAGATCGCCACGCCGCCGTGCCGGGTGATCTCGGCCGCCACGAACCCGATGCGGCGGATGTTGAGGTCGCGGTCCTCGCGGGAGAACGTCAGCCCGGCCGACAGCATGCGGCGTACGACGTCGCCGTCCAGCAGGGTGACCGTGCGTCCGCCGCGCTCGACCAGCGCGTCCGCCAGGCCGCGCGCGACGGTGGACTTGCCCGAGCCGGACAGGCCGGTGAAGAAGACCGTGATGCCCCGGTCGTAGCGGGGCGGGTGGGCGCGCCGGAGCTCCTGGCTCACCGCGGGCGTGGTGTACCAGTCCGGGATCTCCTCACCGCGGTCGAGGAGCTCGGCCAGCTCCTCCTCGGTGGGCTCGTCGCGCACGTGGTCGGGGTCGATCTTGGCCGTGGGCCGCCACACGTCGAGGCTCTCGTCGTAGGCCCACGGCTCGGGCTCGGCCAGGGCCAGGGGCGCGGCCTCCTCGTCGGCCGCGGTGAACGCGGGCGCGAACAGGTGGGTGGCGCCGTACGCCGCGGCGACGTGCGCGCTGAGCAGCAGGTCGCGGCCTGGGCGCTCGGTCAGCGGGACCGGCACGACGAGCGTGTCGGCCGGCAGCTCCCGGCGGACGCTCAGCACCGCGCGTACGAGCGAGTCGTGGTGCCCCTCGCCGAGCAGCGGCAAGACCAGCACGCGGGCGCCGAGCTTTTCGGCGAGCCGGCGAAGCTGGCCGAGCTGGCGGCGGTGCAGCGGAGCGCGGGTCGCGACGGCGAGCGTCGCGGCGTCGCCGAGCTCGGCGCGTACGGCCTCGGGCGGCAGGCGGAGACCGCGGAACGAGCCGTGCTCGGGCGCGCGCAGCGGGGTGACCGGGCCGGCCACGTGCCAGCCGGCGGTGGCCGGGTCGCGCAGCGGGTCCGGGAGCTCACCCGGGGACTGCCATGCCTCGGCCACCCGCAGGACGGCCAGCGGCACGCCCTCGGGGTCGGTCAGGATGAGGCGCTCTTCCTTGACGAGGTCCTCGGAGACGGTGAGCGTCACCGGCACCGGCCAGGGTGTGCCGTCCGCGAGCCGTCCGGCCGCGGCCACGGTCGCGGAGTCCACCGCGCCGAGGAATCCGGTGAGCGGACGGAACGCGCCGTTCAGCAGCAGCTCGAGATCGGCCAGCTCGGCCGGGCCCGGCGTGTGGGTCGGCAGATCGCGCAGATCGCCGGCTTCGGTGGTCAACGCGGACTCCGATCGTTTACGACCGCCTGTCCATTGCACTGTACGCGTTGCACGTGACACCTCAGATGATGCGCGCGAAGCGGTTTTCCGGCTTGCGGATCACCAACGTGACCTCGCTGTACGCCGAAGTCAGCCGATTGCGGCTGAGCAGTGAGAGCGTGCGGAACGCCGTGCCCATGAGGCGGCCGAACCCGGTCATCGTGTCCCGCGAGGTGTACTCCTCGGAGATGACGAGCCCGCGCATCATGCAGTACCACCGCATTCCTTCCAGCGACGCGACCCGGTCATAGACCGCCGGGGGCGCCTGCTCGTGATGCCACAGCAACTGCCGCAGCCAGTGCGGCAGCCGACGGTCGAGATAACCGAAGGCGGTGTCGCGGTCACGGAACCGCGCCACCATCAGGCCACCGGGTTTCAGCGCGGCCACGAACCGGTCGAGGACCAGCTCCGCGTGCGGGATCCGCTCGATCAGGTGCGAGGCGCGGACCACGTCGTACACCCGTGGCGGCATCGGAACGGTGCGCAGGTCGCCCAGCTGCCAGGTGTCGAGGTCGCGGCGGTTCCGCGTGTGCTCGCACAGCACCGGCACGTCGTCGTCGACCCCGGTGATGGTGCACTCGACGGAACCCAGCTCGATCTCGTCGGTCCAGCCACAGCCGGCATCGAGGATGGACAGCCGTTGCAGCGGCCTCTCGTAGGCGTACTCCTGGACTCGTGCTGGGAACAGGCCACCGTCATGGGTCGGCGGTGTTCGCAGGTCGGTCACAACTCCGGAGCGTAGTCGCCCGATTGTGGATCGTGTTCACAATCGGCTTTGTCCGTGTGGTGCGTTTCGTCTTGCCCCAGGGGTCATGCCCGCCCGTACCGTGGTCGTCGGCCGGGTATTCGGGGGCGCGTAGGGTGGGAACCCCGGGGTGCCACCATTCCCGGGCCTTTCGCGCTGCCTCACCTTTGATGAGCTCATGACCCTTTCCGGACTGCTTGACGTCGCCTCCGCCGATCCTGCGCTGCACACGGCCCTCAGGGACGGCGGTCCACGGCTCGACCTGGTCGCGCCTCCCGCGCTGCGGCCGCTTCTCGGCGCCGCCTTCGCCCGCGAGCGCGGGCGCACCGTGTTGATGGTCACCGCGACCGAGCGGGAGGCCGAGGACCTCACCGCCGCCCTGACGAGCCTGCTCGACCCCGCGGCCGTCGCGGCCTTCCCGGCCTGGGAGACGCTGCCGCACGAGCGGCTGTCGCCGCGTTCTGACACCGTCGGCCAGCGCTTGGCCGTGCTCCGCCGGCTCGCTCACGGCGACCCGGACGACCCGGCCGCCGGGCCGCTGCGGGTCGTCGTCGCCCCGGTACGCGCCGTGCTCCAGCCGATCGTGTCGGGCCTCGGCGACCTGGAGCCCGTACGCCTGCGGCCCCAGGACGAGGCCGAGCTGGACGACGTCGTACGCCGCCTGGTCGAGGCCGGCTACGACCGCGTGGACCTGGTGGAGAAGCGCGGGGAGATCGCCGTACGCGGCGGCATCCTGGATGTGTTCCCCTCCACCGAAGAACACCCGCTGCGCGTGGAGTTCTGGGGCGACCAGGTGGAGGAGGTCCGTTACTTCAAGGCCGCCGACCAGCGCTCGCTGGAGGTGGCGGCCGACGGTCTGTGGGCGCCGCCGTGCCGTGAGCTGCCGCTGACCGAGTCGGTCCGCGAGCGGGCCAAGGATCTGGCCGGTGAGCACCCGGCGCTCGCCGAGGTCCTCGACCAGATCGCCGACGGCGCCGCGGTCGAGGGCATGGAGGCGTTCGCGCCGGTGCTCGCCGACGACATGGAGCTGCTGTTCGACGTGCTGCCCACGGGCTCCTCAGTGATCATCTGTGATCCCGAGCGCATCCGTACGCGCGCCGCCGAGCTGGTCAGCACCGGCCAGGAGTTCCTTGAGGCGTCCTGGGTCAACGCCGCGGCCGGCGGAGAGGCGCCGATCGACCTCGGCGGGGCGGCGTACCGCTCCCTGGAGGAGATCCGCGACCACGCGTCCGGACTCGGCCTCCCGTGGCGGACGATCACCCCGTTCGTGAGCGCCGAGACGCGCACCCGCCGGGAGTACTCCGACGCCACCGGCGAGATCAACGAGGTCACCGACGTGATCGGCGAGCTCGACTCCGACGCCCTGCGCATCGGGGCGCACGCGGCGGAGGCCTACCGCGGCGACACCCAGCGCGTGATGGCCGACGTCAAGGGCTGGATCCACGAGGGCTGGCGCGTCGTGCTGGTCACCGAGGGCCACGGCCCGGCCGAACGCCTCGCCGAGGTCGTCCGCGAGGAGGGGCTCGGTGCCAAGGTCACCGACCTGGACGGGCCGCCCGAACCCTCGCTCGTGCACGTGTCCTGCGGGCGTCTCGACCACGGCTTCGTCTGGGACGCGGTCAAGCTGGCGGTCCTCACCGAGACCGACCTGTCCGGGCAGAAGTCCTCCACCAAGGACATGCGGCGCATGCCGTCGCGCCGGCGCGGCGGCATCGACCCGCTGCGCCTTACCGTCGGCGACTACATCGTGCACGAGCAGCACGGCGTCGGCCGCTACGTCGAGATGGCGAGCCGTACGGTCCAGGGCGCCACGCGTGAGTACCTCATCATCGAGTACGCCAAGGGCGACCGGCTGTTCGTGCCGACCGACCAGCTCGAGGAGGTCACCCGCTACGTCGGCGGCGAGGCGCCCAGCCTCCACCGGCTCGGCGGCGCCGAGTGGCAGAAGCAGAAGGGCCGTGCCCGCAAGGCCGTTCGCCAGATCGCGGGCGAGCTGATCCGGCTCTACTCCGCGCGGCAGGCCTCGCCCGGGCACGCGTTCGCCACGGACACGCCCTGGCAGCGTGAGCTGGAGGACGCCTTCCCCTACGTCGAGACGCCCGACCAGCTCGGCGCGATCGACGAGGTCAAGGCCGACATGGAGAAGCCGGTGCCGATGGACCGGCTGATCTGCGGCGACGTCGGCTACGGCAAGACCGAGATCGCGGTACGCGCGGCGTTCAAGGCGGTGCAGGACGGCCGGCAGGTCGCCGTGCTGGTGCCGACCACGCTGCTCGTGCAGCAGCACCTGTCGACGTTCGCCGAGCGGTTCGCGGCGTTCCCGGTCAACGTCAAGCCGATCAGCCGGTTCCAGACCGACAAGGAGGTCGCCGAGACGCTGCGCGGCCTCGCCGAGGGCACCGTCGACCTGGTCATCGGCACGCATCGCCTGTTGTCGCCCGAGACCCGGTTCAAGGAGCTGGGCCTGGTCATCATCGACGAGGAGCAGCGGTTCGGCGTCGAGCACAAGGAGCGGCTCAAGGCGATGCGCACCCAGGTCGACGTCCTGGCCATGTCGGCCACGCCGATCCCGCGCAGCCTGGAGATGGGTCTGTCCGGCATCCGGGAGATGTCGACGATCCTCACCCCGCCCGAGGAGCGGCACCCGGTCCTGACGTTCGTCGGGCCCTATGACGACAAGCAGATCGCCGCCGCGATCCGCCGCGAGATGCTGCGCGAGGGCCAGGTCTTCTTCGTGCACAACCGGGTGCGCTCGATCGACAAGGTGGCCAAGCACCTGGCCGAGCTGGTGCCGGAGGCGAAGGTCGGCGTCGCGCACGGCCAGATGAACGAACACCAGCTCGAGAAGATCATGGTCGACTTCTGGGAGAAGGACTACGACGTCCTGGTCGCCACGACGATCGTGGAGAGCGGGCTGGACATCCCCAACGCCAACACGCTGATCGTGGACCGGGCCGACATGTACGGCCTGTCGCAGCTCCACCAGCTGCGCGGCCGGGTCGGCCGGGGGCGCGAGCGCGCGTACTCCTACTTCCTGTACCCGCCCGAGGCGCCGCTGACCGAGACGGCGCACGAGCGGCTGGCCACGATCGCCCAGCACACCGAGATGGGCGCAGGCATGTTCGTGGCCATGAAGGACCTGGAGATCCGTGGCTCGGGCAACGTGCTCGGCGCCGAGCAGTCCGGCCATATCGCGGGTGTCGGCTTCGACCTGTACGTCCGCATGGTCGGTGAGGCCGTACGCGAGCTGCGCGAGGACGGCCCGGCCGAGACCGCCGAGGTCAAGGTGGAGCTGCCGGTCGACGCGCACATCCCGCACGAGTACGTCCCGGGGGAGCGGCTGCGGCTCGAGGCGTACCGTCGCATCGCGGGCATCCAGGACGGCGGCGAGATCGAGGCCGTACGCGAGGAGCTGACCGACCGCTTCGGGCCACTGCCGGTGCCGGTGCTGAACCTCCTGGAGGTGGCGCGGTTCCGCGCCCTCGCGCGCAAGGGCGGGCTGACGGACGTTACCCTGCAGGGCAACCACATCCGGTTCTCGCCCGTACGCCTTCCGGAGTCGCGCACGGTCCGGCTGCAGCGGCTGTACCCCAAGAGCATCATCAAGGCCGCGACCAATACGCTGCTGGTGCCGACGCCCAAGACGGCTCCGCTGGGCGGCCGTCCACTGCGCGACCAGGAGCTGCTGAAATGGTCCACCGACCTCGTCGAGGCGCTGCTGCTCCCCGAGCCGGTGGCCCGCTAGATGGGCAAAGATTGAGCCATGAACGAGAAGGACGCTCGTGTTCCGTAAGTCGCTGAAGGTCGCCGTGTCCGTACTGGCCGCCGGTACCGCCCTGGCCGCCTGCGGCCCGGTCAAGCCGGGTGCCGCGGCCGTGATCGGCCATGACCGCATCACCGTCGCCAAGCTCGACTCCGCCGTGTCCCGGTGGAGCAAGGAGCTGCCGAAGTACCCGGAGGCGCAGCAGATCGTCGCGCAGGCCCAGGGCCAGCAGTCGGGGGAGCAGGTGCCCTACGACCCGTCCTCGCCGCGCCGCAGCGCGCTCTACCAGCTCATCGAGATCCGGGCCTGGGACGAGGTGGCGCGGGAGAAGAACGTCTCGATCGGGCAGGGCCAGGTCGAGGCCTTCGTCGCCGCCAAGGGCGGCCGGTCCGGCCTCAACGCCTACGTGCTGGCCGAGGGCCTGCCGACGTCGTACGCCGACTCCTTCGCCCGCAGCCTGCTGATCCAGCAGACGATGTTGCAGCGCTACGGCCTCAACCCCGGTCAGCCGGTCGACCCGTCGAAGCAGGCGCAGGTCAACCGGCTCCTGTCGGACTACGCGGGCGCCAAGCGGCACCTCGGCATCACGGTCAACCCGCGCTTCGGCACGTTCGACGACAAGACGATGTCGCTGGGCGCGGTGTGCCCGCGGCTGTCCACCCCGGACTCCGGCACCCCCGACGGCGCGCCCAGCGAGGTCAAGTGCCGGGTCTGATCTTCCTCGCCTCCTCACCGCGAGTCGCGCCGGGCCAGCTCACCTGGCCCGCGTGGGAGGCGCTGCGCTCGGCCGGCCGGGTGCTCGCCGGCTCCGGCGACCATCCGCAGCTGCCCTACGTCCGCGCCGCCGGGGTCGAGGTCGAGGTGGCCGGGCCGGACGCCACCGCGCTCGTCCGCGCCGCGATCGGCGGCACGGTCGTCTGGCTGGCCGGCGAGGACGGCGACGAGGCCCTGATGCGCGACGTCGGCAACGTCCTCGTGACCATGGCCGACCCGCCGGAGGTCGAGGCGCTGCACGGCACCTACGATCTGCCGGGCGCACGCCTCCTCGACCTGGTCACGGTCATGGAGGTCCTGCGCCGCGAGTGCCCGTGGGACCGCGAGCAGACGCACGAGTCGCTCGGCCCGTACCTCCTCGAAGAGGCCTACGAGGTCATCGACACGATCGAGAGCGGCGACCTCGACGCGCTGCGCGAGGAGCTCGGCGACGTCCTGATGCAGGTGGCCTTCCACGCCGAGATCGCCGAGGACTTCAGCGTGGACGACGTGGCCGAGGGCATCGTGGACAAGCTCGTACGCCGGCATCCGCACGTGTTCGGCGAGGTCACGGTCGCCGACGCCGACGAGGTCAACGCCAACTGGGACAAGATCAAGTCGACCGAGCGCGGCGAAGAGGCGTCGATCTTCGCCGGGGTGCCGATGGGGCAGCCGGCCCTCTCTCTGGCCGCCAAGCTGCAGCGACGCGCCGCCAAGGCGGGCGCACCCGGCAGGCTGTTCGCCGATGAGGGCGTGGGCGCCGAGCTGTTCGCGCTCGTCGCCCGGTTGCGCGAGGAGGGCCGCGACCCGGAGGCCGAGCTCAGGGCGGCCGCCCGGCGGTTCCATGATCGCGTACGCGACTGGGAGGACTCGGGCGAGGACGGTTGATCTCACCGTAAGGCCGTCAGAGCGTCCCTAGCCGACGAATCGCCGCCCAAGGTTTCCGGTTACCACCCGTGTGGGGATGACCGCGAACTGTGGGGGTGAAAGCGGGAGATACGCTCGTCAGGATCCGCGAACTGGCGACCGTCGCCTTCATCGCGGGCGTGTTGACCGGTCTTCTCGTGCTCCCGTACGCGCTCATGGGCGGCTTGAGCGTCCGCGCGGCCAACCGGGGCTTCCAGTCGCTTCCCGCCGACATGGTGACGCCCTCGCTGCCGCAGGGATCGGTGATCCTGGCCGCCAACGGCGCCAAGCTCGCCACGTTCTACTACGAGAACCGCGTCGAGGTGCCCATCACCCAGGTCGCGCCGATCATGCGGCAGGCGATCGTGGCGATCGAGGACAGCCGCTTCTACGAGCACGGGGCGCTCGACGTCAAGGGCACCTTCCGTGCCGTGATCGCCAACCTGCGGGCCGGTGAGGTCATCCAGGGCGGGTCGACGCTCAGCCAGCAGTACGTCAAGAACGCCCTCGCCGAGATGGCCGACACCCCCGCCGAGCGCCGCAGCGCGCTCGAACCGACCGCGGGCCGCAAGCTGCGCGAGCTCCGCTACGCCGTCGGCCTGGAGAAACGGTTCTCCAAGGACCAGATCCTGGAGCGCTACCTCAACATCGCCTACTTCGGCGACGGCGCGTACGGGATCGAGGCGGCCGCCCGGCACTACTTCGGCGTGCACGCCGCGGGCCTCACCCTCGCGCAGGCCGCCACGCTCGCCGGGATCGTCCGCTCGCCGCAGACCTACAACCCCCATCTGCATCCCAAACGGGGCCGCGAGCGCCGCGACCTGGTGCTGAACCGCATGCTCCAGCTCCGAGCCGTAACGCCGGCGCAGGCCGCGCAGGCCCGTGCGGGGCCGGTCAAGTTGAAGATCACCAAGACGCCGAACGGCTGTGTGTCCAGTTCGGCGCCGTTCTTCTGCGACTACGTCCAGCGCGAGATCCTCGGCAACCCGGTGTTCGGCACCTCCCTGCGGCAGCGGCGCGCGCTGTTGCAGCGCGGTGGGCTGGAGATCCACACGACGCTCGAACCCAGGATGCAGAAGGCCGCGCAGCACGCCGTGGACCGTCACGTCCCGCCGAAGAACAGCTCGGGCAAGGCCGCCGCGGAGGTTCTGGTCCGGCCGGGCACCGGGGAGATCACCGCGATGGCGATCGACCGCAAGCTGGGCGACAGCAGCAAGCGCGGCATGATGTGGGTGAACCTCGCCGCCGACTCCGACCACGGCTCCAGCCTCGGCATGCAGGCGGGCTCGACGTTCAAGGTGTTCACGCTCGCCGAGGCGTTGCGGCAGGACATGCCGTTCGGGGAGAAGCTGTCCGCGCCCAAGCAGTTCGTCCCGACCGGGTTTCGCGACTGCGCCGGCCATCGGGTGGGCGACTCGACCGCGCTCGGCAACGCGGGCGACGGTGAGGGCGGTAAGGACTTCAGCCTGGTGACGGGCACCTGGCACTCGGTGAACACGTTCTTCCTCACCCTGGAGCGCAAGGTCGGCCTCTGTGAGACCTACAAGATGGCCACCAAGCTCGGTATGCGGAAGGCCACCGGCGGCAAGCTCGAGCAGTACCCCTCCTTCACTCTCGGCTTCAACACCGTCTCGCCGGTGCGTCTCGCGGCGGCGTACGCGGCGTTCGGGGCCCGTGGCAGGTACTGCTCGCCGATCGCGATCACGAGCATCCGCTCGCCGCGCGGCCCGGTGAAGGTGGCGGGCGCCGGCTGCCGCCAGGCCATCGACACCGACGTCGCCGACGCGGTCAACCACGTCCTCGGCGGCGTGCTGACCAAGGGCACGGCCAAGGGCAACGAGATCGGCCGCCCGGCGGCGGGCAAGACGGGCACGGTCGACAACTTCTCCTCGGCGTGGTTCGCGGGGTACACGCCGGACATGGCGAGCGCCGTGTGGGTCGGCGACCCGCGCGGCGGCTACAAGCATCCGCTGCGCGACGTGTGCCTGGGTGAGGGCTGCTTCGCGGAGGTGTACGGCGCGGACGTCCCGGCGCCGATCTGGCGCGACACCATGACGGAGGCGCTCCGGGGGGTGCCGGAACGCTCCTTCACCGCGCCGAGCGGCGGCTTCTTCCGCATGGGCAGCGGTGAGGAGGAGGACGACAAGGACAAGAAGGACAAGGACAAAGACAAGGACAAGAGGGACGACAAGTCGGAGCGGGACGACGCGGCCGACGGGCCGCCGATCACCGACTGGCTCTTTCCGCCGTAAACCGGGTTCGTGTAGCGGGACCGAAACCCGAGTTGAGGACACCGGCGTGGTGTCGTAGTTACGCCTGTTAAACGGGTTTTCGGACCGATCTGACGGTGTTAGTGGTTGTTTTTGTTAGGCGAGCGAGATCTAAACGGGCAAAGTTCGACGTACCCTAAGCGGGTGTCGTCTGGGGAGGCCCCTCAACATCGCATCCTCCGAGCGGTCTGGCGCCTCGCAGGCACGGGGGTGGTCGCTGGTGTGCTGGCGGCCCTAATCGCGTTTTCCACACTCGGGATGCTCGGGATCAGCGCCCGCGATGGCGCCAACTGGTTCCAAGCCGTGCCCGCCGACCTCCAGACGCCGCCGGTGCCGCAGCGGTCGATCATCCTCGCCGCGGACGGGTCCAAGATCGCGACGTTCTACTACGAGAATCGCGTCGACGTCCCGCTGCACAAGGTCTCGCCGATCATGCGCAAGGCGATCCTCGCCATCGAGGACAACCGCTTCTACCAGCACGGCGGCCTGGACCTCAAGGCGACGATCCGCGCACTGGCCAGCAACCTGGCGGCCGGTCAGGTGACGCAGGGCGGCTCGGGCATCACGCAGCAGTACGTCAAGAACCTCCTCGTCGAGACCGCGAGCAGCTCTGAGGAACGCAACTCAGCGCTCGCCGAGACGCCGGCCCGCAAGGTGCGCGAACTCCGCCTCGCGGTGGCGATGGAGAAGCGCTACACCAAGGACCAGATCCTGGAGCGCTATCTCAACATCGCCTACTTCGGCGACGGCGCGTACGGGATCGAGGCGGCGGCCCGGCACTACTTCGGCAAGTCCGCCGCGTCCCTCACGCTGCCGCAGGCGGCGCTGCTGGCGGGCATCGTCCGCTACCCGTACGCCTACGACCCGACGGTGAGCCCGCAGCGCGCCACCGACCGCCGCAACACCGTGCTGGCGCGGATGGTCCAGCTCCACTGGGCCGACCCCGCGGAGGCGGGCCGCGCCCAGCGCCTGCCGCTCGACCTGGACGTCAAGTCGACGCCGAACGGCTGTGTGGAGAGCTCGGCGCCGTTCTTCTGCGACTACGTACAGCGCGAGATCCTCACCAACCCGATCTTCGGGCCGACCGACAAGGCGCGGAAGGTGCTCCTGCAGCGCGGGGGCCTGACCATCCGTACGACGGTCGACCCGAAGATGCAGCGCGCCGCGCAGAAGGCGGTCGACCGCTACGTTCCGCAGAAGAACTCCAGCCACAAGGCCTCCTCGGAGGTGCTCGTGCAGCCGGGGACCGGCGCGGTCCGGGCGATGGTCGTCGACCGCGCCCTCGGCCCGTCGGAGAAGATCGGCAAGACCTGGGTCAACTTCGCCGCGGACGGTGACCACGGCACCAGCCTCGGTATGCAGGCGGGGTCGACGTTCAAGGTCTTCACGCTCGCCGCCGCCCTGGACGAGGACATGGCGTTCGGCCACCGGCTGTACGCCGCCGACCGCTTCGCGCCCACGGGCCTGCGCAACTGCGACGGCAAGTACGCCGGGTCCAGCACGTCGCTGAGCAACTCCGCCGACGGTGAGGGCGGCCGGACGTTCAGCCTGGTCACCGGTACGTGGCACTCCGTCAACACCTTCTTCCTCAACCTGGAGAAGCAGGTCGGGCTCTGCGACACGGTGAAGATGGCGGAAAAGCTCGGCATGCGCCGCGCCGACGGCAAGCCGCTGCAGCAGGTCGCCTCCTTCACCCTCGGCCCGAACACGGTCTCCCCGATCCGCCTCGCGGCGGCGTACGCGGCCTTCGGCGCCCGCGGCAAGTACTGCGACCCGATCGTCCTGACCAAGATCACCGACGCGAACGGCCGCGCGCTGAAGGTCCCGGACGCCAACTGCCACCAGGCCATCCGCAAGGGCGTCGCGGACGCCGTCAACCACGTGCTGCGCGGCGTACTCACGCAGGGCACCGCGGCCGGCATGGGCATCGGCCGCCCGGCGGCCGGCAAGACCGGCACCGTCGACGACTACTCCTCGGCGTGGTTCGCGGGATACACGCCGGACATGGCGAGCGCCGTGTGGGTCGGCGACCCGCGCGGCGGTTACGCCCACCCGCTGCGCAACGTCTGCCTCGGCGGCCGTTGCTACGGCGAGGTGTTCGGCGCGGACATCCCGGCGCCGATCTGGCGGCAGACGATGCTGGGCGCGCTCGAGGACGTGCCGGCGCACAGCTTCCACAGACCGCCGAGCGACTACTACCGGGAGGGCTCCGGCGAGGACCGCGTCCAGGTGCCGAACGTGGTCGGCCTGAGCGCGTCCGCGGCCCGGTCGAGACTGGCCGCGGCCGGGTTCGGCGTGAACACCGGGGGGAGCGTCTCCTCCAGCACGTACCCGCGTGGCACGGTGGCACGTACGAGTCCGGGCGGCGGCGCTCGGGTCGAGCCGGGCACGACGGTGACGATCCATGTGAGCCGGGGCCGGCCGCACCGTCCCGCACCGCCCGGCTTCCCGCCCCCGGGCAACCCGCCGCCGGGAGGCCCGCCGACGTTCCCACCCCCGACGTTCCCGCCGGTCGGCGACACGGGCGGCAAGGGCCCGGCCGTCCGCCCGAACCAAGACTGAGTCAGGCCCGAGCCGGGTGGGCGAACCTGCCACCGCTCGGAGGGCGGGACCGGTGGCGACCCGCTCCGGGGCTTGGCGAGCGGACGCCCACGACGCCGGTCGGTGACACCACGGGCGCCCGGCCGACGGCCGGGCGCCGCGGCGGAGTCCCGTACCCAGCGGTGTTATCCAATCGTGGCGGACATTCCCGATCGATTCAGTTGACTAGGGCATCGCCCGTTGGTCTACTTTTCTTACCAAATTGATCGGAAATATGGAGCAAGGACGATGGGTCACAGCACAAGAACCATCGCCGCGATGGCGGCACTGGGCATCAGCATGTCCCTCGCGGCCTGCGGGAGTGGCTCGTCCGGGAGCGACTCCGGGAGCGGCGGTAAGAAGGTGCAGTTGGCCCTGGTGGCCTACTCCACTCCTCAGGCCGCGTTCCAGCAGCTCATCAAGGCGTTCCAGAAGACGCCCGCAGGCAAGAACATCACCTTCACCCAGTCCTATGGCGCCTCCGGCGACCAGAGCCGGTCGGTCGCGTCCGGGCTCAAGGCCGACATCGTCGACTTCTCGCTGGAGCCGGACGTCACCCGCCTGGTGAAGGCCGGGCTGGTCGCCTCCGACTGGAACAGCAACCCCCAGCACGGGTTCATCACCGACTCGGTGGTCACCATCACCACCCGCAAGGGCAACCCGAAGAACCTCAAGACCTGGACCGACCTCATCAAGCCCGGCATCCAGGTGATCACGCCCAACCCGTCCACCTCGGGCGGGGCGCGCTGGAACATCCTGGCCGGTTACGGCGCCCAGTCCAACAAGGGCGCCGACCAGCCCGCCGGAGTGGCCTACCTCAAGAGCCTGCTGAAGAACGTCCCGGTGCAGGACGACAGCGGCCGCAAGGCGCTGCAGACCTTCGTCGGAGGCAAGGGCGACGCGGTCATCACCTACGAGAACGAGGCGCTCTTCGCCAAGCAGAAGGGCCAGCCGGTCGACTACACGATCCCGGACTCCACGATCCTGATCGAGAACCCGATCGCGGTGACCAAGAACAGCGCCCACCCGGCCGAGGCCAAGGCGTTCCTGGACTATCTCTACAGCCCGGCGGGCCAGGCGATCTGGGTGAAGAACGGCTACCGGCCGACGGTCCAGGGGGTGGAGGGAGCCGACAAGTTCCCCAAGCCGGCCGGCCTGTTCACCATCAAGGACCTGGGTGGCTGGGACAAGGTCACCACGGAGTTCTTCGACCCGCAGAAGGGCATCGTGACCGGTATCGAGAAGAGCCTCGGCGTCTCGACCGGGAAGTGACCTCTTGACCTCCGACATCCTGGAAACGGACTCCGCCGGGTCTGGCACGCCGCCAGGCCCGGCGCGGCCCGTCGCGCGGCGCAGGTCGCCGAGCGCGCCGACGGCGCTGGGCCTCGGTTCGGCGGTGATCTTCCTCAGCCTGATCGTGCTGATCCCGCTGGCCGCCGTCATCTGGAAGTCGGCGGGGGAGGGGCCGGGCTTCTTCTGGAAGTCGGTCACCACCCCGGACGCCTGGGCGGCGCTGAAGCTGACCATCGTCGTCTCGATCATCGTGGCCCTGATCAACCTGGTGATGGGCACGCTGATCGCCTGGGTGCTCGTACGCGACTCCTTCCCCGGCAAGGCCGTGCTGGACACCCTCATCGACCTGCCGTTCGCGCTGCCGACGATCGTCGCCGGGCTGGTGCTGCTGGAGCTGTACGGAACGGACAGCCCGCTCGGCGTCAACCTGGCGTACACGAGGGTCGGCGTCGCGGCGGCGCTGCTGTTCGTCACGCTGCCGTTCGTCGTGCGTACCGTCCAGCCGGTGCTCCTGGAACTCGACCGGGAGATGGAGCAGGCGGCGGCGTCCCTGGGAGCCGGCAACGCGACCATCTTCCGGCGGATCATCCTGCCCAACCTGCTGCCCGCGATGGTCTCCGGGACGGCGCTGGCCTTCACCCGGTCGATCGCCGAGTTCGGCTCCACCGTGCTGATCTCCGGCAACCTGCCGTTCAAGACGCAGGTGGCCGCGGTGCAGATCTTCGGGCAGATCGAGAACGACAACACCGCCTCGGCGGCCGCCGTGTCGACCGTCCTGCTGGTGGTCGCGTTCGTGGTGCTGGTGACCCTGGACCTGGTGCAGAGGTGGAGGTCGCGCCGTGCCTGAGCGCTCAAGCGTTCCGAAGCCGAACAGAACGGTGAGCAGGTACGCACTACGGCTCGTCGCCCTGGTCTACCTGCTGTTCCTGCTCGTCCTGCCGGTGGCGCTGATCTGCTGGCAGACGTTCAAGGACGGGCTCGGCCCGTTCTTCGACGCGCTCACCACGCACGATGCGCTGCACGCCTTCCAGGTGACGTTCATCGTCGCGCTGTGGGCGGTCGCGCTGAACACCGTCTTCGGCATCGGCGCCGCGATCCTGCTGGTCCGCCACCAGTTCCCCGGCAAGCGGATCCTCAATGCCGTGATCGACCTGCCCCTGGCGGTCTCCCCGGTCGTGGTCGGCCTGGCGCTGATCCTGGTGTACGGGAAGTTCTCCTCGTTCGGCGGCTGGCTGGAGGACAACGGCATTCAGATCATCTTCTCGACGCCCGGCATGGTGCTGGCCACCGTGTTCGTGTCGCTGCCACTGGTCGTACGCGCCGTCGTCCCGGTGCTGGAGGAACTCGGCGACGAGCAGGAACAGGCCGCCCAGACGCTGGGCGCGGGCCGATGGCAGACCTTCCGCCGCATCACCATCCCCGGCATCCGCTCGGCCCTGGCCTACGGCATCGTGCTCTGCCTGGCCCGGGCCCTCGGCGAGTACGGCGCGGTCGCGGTCGTGTCGGGCCGCCTCGTCGGCCAGACCCAGACCCTCACGCTGTACGTCGAGGAACGCTTCCAGAACTTCGAGCAGCCCGCCGCGTTCGCCGCCGCCACCGCGCTCGCGCTGATCGCCATCATCAGCCTGCTCGTCATCAAACTGCTCCAGCGAAAGGCTGACTGATGGCCATCGAGGCCCGTCACATCAACAAGGCGTTCGGCGCGACCCCGGTGCTGCAGGACGTGTCGGTGGAGGTCGCCTCCGGCTCGCTCACCGCGCTGCTCGGGCCCTCCGGCGGCGGCAAGTCGACACTGCTGCGGGTGATCGCCGGGCTCGAGCGGCCGGACTCGGGCACCGTAATGATCTCCAGCAACGACGTCACCCGGCTGGCTCCGCAGCGGCGCAACGTCGGCTTCGTGTTCCAGCACTACGCGGCGTTCAAGCACATGACCGTCTTCGACAACATCGCGTTCGGCCTGCAGATCCGCAAACGCCCCAAGGCCGAGATCCACAAGCGGGTGCACGAACTGCTGGAGCTCGTCCACCTCGACCAGTTCGCCAAGCGCTACCCGGCGCAGCTGTCCGGCGGCCAGCGGCAGCGGATGGCGCTGGCCCGCGCGCTGGCGGTCGAGCCCGAGGTGCTGCTGCTGGACGAGCCGTTCGGGG
>Ga0247774_1000684_pt1 | contig 17001 bp, 9 predicted proteins | sample UWRJL001104B6_FD_179933 | JGI IMG/M metagenome (GOLD analysis project Ga0247774, IMG submission 179933) | Plant litter microbial communities from Arlington Agricultural Research Station in Wisconsin, United States - UWRJ-L001-104B-6 | ecosystem: Environmental > Terrestrial > Plant litter >... | reverse complement strand
GTCGAGGTATGTTAAGACTTTGGTCGCCAACCGATAAATATCGCCAATCCGTGCTACCTGTTCGCTCTTTTCCGCGTCGTTTTGCTGATCAATGCAAATGGCATCGGCCCACAAAGGGATTGGCCTTTAGATTGTCACCCCTCGTGTGTCGGATATCTTGCAGGGCATCGTATAGTAAATCGTTAACTGCCTTGAGTCGTCCATCGACCCGGATGCTGTGGCTGCTGGTCGGCTCGCCCCAGACGTACGACAATGCATAATACTCCGGCCTTTGGGACGAGCTGGCGATTTTTAGAGACCCTATGAGCGGGCTCTCTAGGGGTCCTGTCTGGAGGACAAGAATGCGAATATTGTCCCCCGCGGGAAGTGACTCGTGGGAATGCAAAGCCATTGAAGTGTGTACAGATGGATCAGATCATCATGAACCTACGCTTGACGAAATTGTCGACTGTCTCGGCGAGAATGCCATTTGCTCTAAAAAAGTCCTTTAGAACTCGACAGTCCGTAACCTATCCTAAGAATATCTGCCTGTCGCGTTATGGAAGACTCGAGCGCTTGGGGAATATCTCCAACGCCTGACACTCTGCGTGAATTTATTCGAGGCGGTATATAGGTACATCTACTTGTCTGCTTACCCTGTCATCGTGGCGACGATCTTACCGCACGCGCTAGCGAGAGCGGGAAGCGACGTGGTGATAGAAACCAGCTCCATTCTGTTCGCGATGTTGTCATATTACATTATCACTAAGCTCGTGTGTCATTGGACGGTAACAATTGAGCAAGTATTTTAATCGTTGGAAGATCTTTGAGTGTCGATACCCCACCACCAGCCTAGACATGATCGGAGCATCTTGACATCTGGGATATCAGGCCGGAGGCTTCTCTCTTGCTTGCTTGGTGGCGATGCTGCAGCCAATCTGCAGCCAATTTCGGTGGCGTTTTTTAGGTCTCTGAACGTTGACACGCCGGAATGCCTGTCATGCCTACGTCATCCAAGGCGTCCAGTCTCCGGGCGCCTTGGTGACAAGGATTCTGTGAGTGGAACCAATCAGGTCGGGCAAGGGGACTGGCCGCTGGTGTGATACAGTGGTGCGCCCGGTGACCAAATTCTAGCCACAGCCTGGCCTGGCTGGCAAACTCGACAATTTCTTACCGGCTTCGAGCCTCTTTTTAGACTCTGCACGCATTTCCGTCTATTGCTGCTCTATGAGGACTATGGAACCAGCGACCGTGCTTGGTGTGGGCAGTTCCATTGTCACGTTTCTTCAACTGGCCTACAAAGTCGGCAAGCGGACGGTAGAGGTGAAGAGACTCGCGGGCGACCTGCCAAACGATCTCCAGTCAATAAAAGCCTTGATCGACTTAATCGCATCCGGCTGCGAGAGGCTCCAATCCCATCTTGAAGATAGGCATTCTAAGGACAAGAATGAGGAAAGCTTCACCAAGGACCTCAAATGCGCCCTCGGCGAGGCCTCCGCTGTGGCCCAGAAGCTTGTGTCCATGCTTGAGGAACTTATCGGCTCCAACTCTTTCTCCACGGCCATCAAGTCAATCCGAAAGGAATCTCGTATCAAGGCACTACGGGATGAGCTGGAGAGCATTAATTTGAGGATCGTGTACCTCCTAAGTGAGGATTCGGCTGTCGGCGCGCTTGATGCAAAGTCCATCGCCGCCCAAATGCACCAAGACCTGCGACAATTCCATGGCGACATGGCTTTTAGAATGGAAAGGGGACTACACCTATTGGACAAGCAGGCCAAAGCGGCCTCGACCTTCCAGCAGAACGCTGCCATAGCTCTCAAGGATCTACAGCCACTTCCGCGCGACGCCATTGATGCCGAGCTAGACATAGCTTGCGGGTATGAGGATATTTCAAGAGCTATCAGTCGCGCAGTCGACAATTTTGGTCATGCAGTGCAGCTGCGGGATTCTGAACTGGCCACAAAGATGGAAACAGTTCTCAGCCGGCATCTGGAGACGACCGACGTAATGCTTCGAATGGCGCGCCAAGGTTGTCTTGATGGCGTACTGCCTCTTCTAACATCTCTAGTATACATACCATCTTTGAGCTTCCTGGCTTTTTTATACTGACGAAGCTTAGAACTCTAAACTCGACGCTGCGATGACCGCAGTTGATCGCGACTCGCATGGCTCGCTGCCGCAAAACGATGGCGAAAATGCCCTTAAGCAGAGAGGATTGTCTCTATTTATCAAGGTTGAATTTGCCTTTCGAAGCGAAATAATATCAAGGCATGTGAGCTAGGGATCGTGATTCCAAAATCTAAAGGGCGTTGCTCACTAAATTGCGCAAAGATCCAACACTCTGTGCATTGGATCTCCGAATCCATGCTTTCGGTGCCGCTCATTCCAAGAACACCTCCCATCCCAATACCCACGGTTGGGACACGTTACAAAAAGTGCAACGCCATGATGTGCGGGATGCATAGCAAAAAGAGTCGAACGGAAGCAATCCACCTCATCTTCCAGGCCGGCCGAAATCAGTACCACCTAGTAAAGTTAGATCTATCAACCCCAAAGTACGGACACAACATCGCGACCGCCATTAAAGAGGGATATAGACTGTACCACGGCACAAAGTTCCATTGGCGGGGGTTTGTCCGTATACGACAGATCGAATATGTCGAGGTGAGACTTGACCAAGCTTTATTATGCGCCTGGGATTATGAAACTCACCGCCTGTCAGTACGACGACTTCTCTGAAGACCTGCAGTGTTATCAATCTATCAAATCAGTGAACGATGGCCAACAACTGCCTTCGCCAAACTCCGTCATGGGTGCCCTCACGGGTGATTTCAACGTGCTTGGAGGTTCAGCAACTTTCAAGTCTCTCGTTCTCGACGAGACAAACCCTGACGCTTCCCCGATGAACGGCTATGCGATCTTTTTGAAAGAGTCGACTTCTCATAGATATTCCTACATGGCTATTTACTGCCTCTTCTTCCTGGGAGTCCTCGCCGTGATGCAGAAACTGGTCGCGAGTTGGTGGCACATTACAGCCTATGGTGTGATTGGACTGGTGTCGGTGGCAGTTCTGTTTCATACCCAGAGGCAGTCGCTTATCTCCATTAGCTGGAAGGAGATACCCTTGAGGTTTCCGTGGCCTGCTTGGGCTCAACAGGAAGAACTCGGAATAAATAACGAATAAAATTTTCGTTAGGGATTGATTAGCTCGTCGGCCTGTAGAATGGCAATACTTTGCTAACTTGTAGTCTATTTTGGCTAGTGGGTTTGCACATCTGTTCAACTTGTACTAATGTTAGTCTGTGTCAAAACTGCGACCATGTTTTTATCCGACACGCGTGAATACACTTGTTTTCATATCTACGTTGACGTCTTAGAGTTTAATTACGTGGAATTATGGAAGACCGGACATATTCTTGCACCAACGAACTACCTTGAGGGTAGGCAACCAACAACTATTGCCACGTCAAAATGCACAGTGATGGGGTTCCCATCCTAGTAATATCAATTGAGTACTGCGTCGAAGACTTAGCGAAGCCGTGGGTTCTGGTAAGAATTTCCCGGATGTTGCGCCTGCCATTTGGAGAGCCTTGGCGGCCGAACAGCCCAAGGGTGTGTCCCTCAAATCCTTGATATCTAGTAGTATCGGCTGGTTTACGGCACCGAAGAGGGTTGGCAGGCCTTGGCTCGAATGAGTTAGACGTTCTTGAGAGGACTGGGAAAGCCAGATGGTAGTAGTAGCGGCCGAGGCAAGGCTAGCGCCAGAATGGAAACGACGCTGGAAAGCTTCTTGATGACGTGAATGATACGGTATGGAAATAAGCAACAGTTGATGGTGAGGTGGCCAAGAGAGGTTTCATTTCAGGTCGACAGGTTGGCATTTGATTTGGTGTCATCAACGATGTGATGAAGAAGGGCTACGAAAGTTGGTGGGTAGAAGACACGCTCTTTTCAAGGAAGGGTGCAGCCCTCATAAAGCATATTATTCCAGGGAGGTAGACATATTAAGTCCTGACGCAGAGCGGAAGGCGCGGTACATATGGTCACACCTACCCAACATGTTGTTGACGTCAAACGTGGATTATGACTCTTCCTAGGAGGAGCCGCCACGAAGCACTTCCATAGCTGGTCTCTCAAGTTGGAAGCCTTTTTCCCGGTGACGACCTGACGACAAACAGGCACATTCCTACAGTAAATCGTTCTCTGAGACTCAATAGAGGCGGTCAAGATGACATATTGATAGGTGATTGCAAATCATATCAAAATAGCAACGGTGTTCAAAATGAAAACGCTAAGCGGGAAACTTGTGGCTAAACAAGACAAAAATGCCAAAGAGAACGGCATCGAGAACAGGAATCTCACCAAATCCACGATTTCTACGAACTATGCGTGAGAAGTAGCTTAGCACGATTGCCTGCAGAAACCCCAAACTACTTCAATATCCTTGAGCGTTGGTATAGATACATGGCGCACCTCCCTTCTACCACTCTGTATCTTCACTGCAGTTGGGATATGAGTGAAGGCATGACCTATGTCGTATGAGTAGCACTTAAAGTGGTTTTCATCCAATCCGGATCCCGGGTAGCCTATCAGCGAGGTCCGGATCTGGACGCTTTCGTCGATATCGGTTCTGTCCTTGAGCTGGGGGTTTAGAAACGGCTCATCTCTCCGCGGATATGACCCGTCCCGGCCTACCTCCCCCGAGGCGGCGGAGACTACTGGCGGGTAGGGTTGGTCATCTAAGGGGTAAACCGGGGTAATATGGTAGAAGGCGAAATAAGAGAACTCCCGAGTGGGATAATCTATTCCGCTGCTAGCGAGGACAAGGTGTTCCTCAGCATTGGTGGTTTTTGAGGTATCAAACGTAAAGAGAAGTGATCAAGAAATGGTCTGGGAATGTGGGGGTGGACGGGACGCATGAGAGGCAGCAGTACGAATCTAATAGAATGTAATGTAATGTCAAAGTAGCAATTTATTATTTGATATGGCACTGGCCCTAAGTTTTGATATCTGTCAAATGCTGAGGAAGAGTAGGTGGTTACACCAGTGGCGTTTGTACATCGGGGGCTCGAATAGACCGTAGTGAAAGAACTGACCCAAAGTCCAGGCGGAGAAAACCATAGTTAGTCGTGATGGCACGAATAGTCTTGTTTTCTCCTCAGAAATAAATCTAGTGCGGGGTCTTTTTGAGCCCATCCCGCTTCAGATCGAACATTGCTCCGTCGCTAGAGGGACGCGGCGCAGGCCGCACCGTTGCCAAGAATGATATGTCTCATATCGAGGGCCGAAAAGGCGAACAGAAGACTAAACAAAGCCGCATGAGAATAAGTTACAAACAGAATCAACATACAGAGCATTTCATTCTGATTTTCCAACCACGAAAGAAGGATAAAAAGAGAGACACCAGTAACAGCTATGATTCCAAATAACCGGGGTTCTGAGTATTCACATATGTGCAGTACATACTACAAGAGTTAAACAGGAAAGAAAACAAGAAGAGAGGGAGCAGGATATCGCCATACTGATGATGCCTAGTCATGATACCTATGCCCTCTTGTCTGGCTCTTATGCACCTAAACCCAATTAAATGAGCAGAGCTCAAGTCCCAAACTCCCAGATACATATTTTAGTGAATGGAAATATCCATTATATATACTGAAAAAGAAAGCACCAATCACCTCTTCCAATCCCCCCAAGGCCCAATTTCGCGAAACCAACCCTCCTGGTAAAATTCGAGTATGGCTTCAAACCCGTTATTCGCGGCGGATCTCCGCTCTCGATCCATCGGTATCCACGCTGGCGGTGCGAATTCGATCTCCTTGTACGCACGCACGAGCATGATGGCTGCGGCCCTCACCGAGAGGACCCCCCCGAGCCGGTCTGGAGGCCAGGCTGGAGGCACGCTCCAGGAAATTCGTGCGACGCCCAACGGAATCCCGGGAATGTCGACGTTGGTAGTCTCATTATCCTCCTCGATCCTTTTCTGCTGCAGCGAAACCCTCTTGAGTTTAATTGCACTAGAAGATTTTATGTCGATTCCTGTTTTATTCTCGGACATCTTGCCGACGGCGTCCATCTCCTCCATGTCTTCGGTCACCGTAGCGGGACGATCCGAGTCGCCACCAATAGCAGGGCTAACGCCCACATCCTCATTATTTTCTTCTACGATTGTAGAATTCGCCTCTATTGCATCTTTCTCGGCGGTCCTTGTGGCGGCATTGGCATGGTTGTTGTCGGACATGTTCACCAGGGCTGTCGTGGCTGACTCCCGGGTCTCTGGACCTTGATCATCCTTTGTTGGACTGGCAGATTCCCCGAAGAGAACAGCCTTCTCGCGCTGCATTTCGCTCCTCCTCTTGCGGCTGACGTATTTCTCGGTCCCGAGAACCTTCACTGCAGACTGGAACGGCATCGTCATATGCTTCGGCTGCTTGACGGACCGTCGCAATCGTGCCATTCGATCCTCCTCTCTCTGGATAAGGATTTTTCTCACTCTAGATTGATGCCTAAAGATGTTTGCCACAACACAAAGATGTGCCGCCTTGGTACGCCACTCCAAGTCGTTTCGTTGCACCCAGACGGCGTAGTCCTCGAACGCCTCGATGACAATGGCTTCGCCAAAGCCCTGGTTCAGGAATTTATACAATCTCATTTCAAATCTCCGCCTTTCCTGCCAGTACAGCGGGTTCGATTCTCTTCCCGTCTTGAGTCCTGGCTGTATGTAACGGGTAGATTGCTGGCCGAATTGGCCATTTCTGTCCGTACCTGGACCCGTAGCCTGGGAATTTGTATCCAAGATTTCCCGATCTCGCTTGGAAGCATTGGCGATTGGCACTAAGGGGTGCGATATGGTAAGCCGTCTTCGCAATCGAAAGTTGAGCCGCGAGGGATGGTATTCTTGCATGAGCTTGTAGATCCCCTTGTGTTCTCGTACGGCTACTTGAACCGGGGTTAAGCCTTGGCTGTCAACATAAGCAAGAGCGGCACCAGCCGCAACTGTGTGTGGGAAAAAGCGCAGGATTTGCGCGATGGCATCATAGTCGCCTCTTCGGACAAGGAGATGCAGTACTGGTAGCCCATGATCAGGTCCTTCGTCCGGATTCCTGAAGCGGCGAAAGAATCTCGACCAGCCAGCACACCACGATGATGACAGACTGGACCAAGGATCCACTGATTCAAATTTCTGCAGCAGCCCTGCCTGGTCAACAAGCCGTCGGCGAAAAAGCAGCGCGAGGAGCGTTGATCTCCAGGGATCCTGCGGGGCAATCGAGAGCACAGAACTCAGTAGCTTCCATCGGCCAGCCATCGTGGTCGGCCCTAGTCCGCACTCAATGAGAATAGCTATGATGCGGGGATTCCTTTGCCCCTTCATCACGGCTTCAACCAATGGTGTGCCATCGAGGGCAATGAACCAAGAGGTTTTATTCCAGTGTCGGATGTCAAGTATGCTAGTGTTCGTGTCGTCAGAGAAGAGCCCGGCGATAGTCCGCAGAACACTTTCTCCGGCCACCTCGTAGTCAAGGTCCGATATGAGTGTATCGAACCAGCCGCGTCGTGTAGGAATTCCAATTGATTTGATGATCCCTCGGCGACTCGGTTCTTCACATTGCTGTATAAGATATCTCATTATGTCGGGGCAATGCATTCCAGCGGCGACCCTCAGAGGACATAGATGACTCTCATCTTGACAGAACATGGTTTTGGCACCTGCTTCCACCAATGCTCGGGCTGCGGAGAGAGATCTGAACCGAATGGCTGTTTGGAGAGGCGTGCCGGTTAGTTCGACGCCGTGGGGGGAAGCCCATAGCCGACTCGACATCTGGCCATTGATATCGACCCCGATCCTTGTCAATCGTTGAATCAGTGGCACAAGATCCGAGTGTGGCTGGTTGATGTTTGCGAGATGGTGTAGCGGGGACTCCCCCGTAGCAGATTCCAGAGCTAAATGGCCATATTGTCGAGTTTCAAGAGCGTTGTCAATGCGATCGAGAAGCCACAACAACGTCTCCATATGGCCTCCCCGGGTAGCAGAAATTAGCTGCTGTAGCCAGAATTCTCCTGCCTTTCCGTAGCTCGTAGCGGTGTAGTCACACGTCTCGAGTTCAAGGGTGTAGCAGTCATCTAGAATCCCATGTAAACCAAGGGAGAACATGGCTTCAAAGAACCTGACATTGACTTTGGCCTTTAAAATTGTTGAAAATGAGACGATTAGATCGCATATGGGGTCTCCCGGTCCACGAGTGGCAAGAGACTGTTCGACACTCTCCCTGGTCCATCGATAGGCAGTGAGATCCGACCCTGTGAATCCCGAATCTCTTCCCAGTTTGCTATTCTCCAAATTCCATTCATGGACGTATCGCATGAACGGTGGACCATGGCGATGGGGCGGGTTCGGAGTTTGGCCAAGCGTCTGAGCAATGGTTTCGGACTTGGCAATTCGTCTGGCAATTGTCGAAACAAGATCTGATTTATGCGCAAGACTCGGTATGGCTGGGTCGGGATGCAATCGACGACCCATGATCTCAATCATCCAGCTTGCTTCCAACGAGCCTAGACGCGCAGACTCGTATAGATGGCTGGTAGCTTGGGATGAATCGACCAGGGCGCCATAGCTTTCGGCATGGCATCGTGCCAGAAGAATGTGATACTCTCCATGATTTGGCTGTGCCGGTTCGTTCAAAAAGTTTCGGAGATCGTTGACGAACTGTACTTTGGACAGCCACGGTTCATTGTCTAGGGGATTGAACTCCTGAGCCCACTAGTCATTAGCTGGTCAATAGCCACCGATATTGGAGATTCATCTCATCCAGAAACGTCAAATACGGTGGAATCTCCAGTACGTACCCAGACGTTGATGGCACACGTCGCCTCTGTGGTTGACCACCGCACAATATCGGCACTACGAAAGATGTGATTAGCATCTGTCGACGTCAGTTCTAGCTTCTTGAATTAGGAACCAACCTGTCACAGTAGTCGAGAGCTATTGCAATTGTATGCATGTCCTTCCTTAGCTTCGGGTCATCGCGGAGAGTGAAGTCAAAGACCTGATAAAATAGGGCACGGTGATATCGCTCCCGTTCGCCCCCAATATGACACAGGAATTTATGAGCCCGGTCGTATATCCCGTCACGCTTCATTGTTTGGAGGTGGCCACACACATCCGGCTTTGTCTCTGAATCGGTAGACCAGCTGACCCATGACGGATCAAAAAAAGTCTCTCCATTCTTGATTATCTCCCACACCAAGAGGCCGTACGAGAAGGACTCGCACTTTGGCAGCCTATCAGAAGGGATAATGGCGTCTCTCGTTCGAACCTCGGGAGCGTTGTAGAGCGACGATCCGGGATAAGTCGTGCTTCTTCGAGAAGAGATTCCAAAAATTGAATGGCTGAAGTCAGAAACCTTGGCGATTAAGCCGCCCACACCTCTAGTGTCGGGAAAGATAAGGGTGTTTGCAAGTTTAATGTCGCCGTGCGCTATGTCGGCGGCATGAAGTGCATTGAGACCGCACGCAATGTCCAAGGCAAAACTTCGCTTCTCTGATGTCGTCGTTGTAGCCCCGTTTTCTCGGAGAAAATCCCGGAGGGAGCTTCGTTCGGCATATTCAACAAACAAGACGGGGACGCCATCGTTTCCCCAGTCCCAGCCGAGAATATCGACAATGTTCGGGTGCCGCTGCAGCGACGAATTGCTGATGACTTGGATTTCCTTCAGCGCTGAGAAAATCCCTCCTGTATTGACGTCCTTATTTTTGGTTCGGGACTTCTCCAGGCTTGTTGGCTTTGCCTTTTTGACAGCATAGAAGTCGGACCCATGCTGATAAAGGTAGACTTGAAAGACCGCACCCTCGCCAATGGAGCGGAGGTAGGTTGACTCCCGGAATAGCCTCGCGCAGTACGCACTCTGGGCGTGAGCGATTGTATTGCGTGATCGATACGGATCGTCTTCGAGGATGCCGAGAATAGGAAGCCATGTTCTTGAACTCGTGGTAGTCTCGAGAAAGCTCATGTTCAAGCAAGTGCCCAATCACGGGAGTTTGGCAGTTCAATCTCCAAAGTGCTAGAGAGAGAATGCAATGGGAATCAGCAACCATGGGACAATAAAATCTTACCGCCCGATGCCGGCGTCCTGCCTAGGATCCTATCAAATCATTCCAGCAGAGTTGCCGATGCGCTGGAAATGATTGCAAATTTCTATCCCGCTTGGTGGCTTGGTGTCTGCATGTGCCGTCGCATAGTTGAGGGATAAAGACGCCAATCAGGGTATACTATGAGGCTGCGGTGGTTGCGTGATTAGCTGAGGTGCTTGGCAGCGCCTTGTGTCCATCGGACTAGTCAGGAAGGAGTAGGAGGGTGGCCCGCAGCCTGACCGACATCTTGCCTCTGGTCGATAATTATCCTGAGCGACGAAACGACGGGAGAAAATTATCTTTGATTGAGATTTATCTACGAAATTATATTGACTCCAGAATGATGCTTATCACATTGCACATTTTCTCCGTCAATTTTTTGTCTCTCCCGTAGAGTTTGAGTGATTGACCTTAGCGGGCAGGCTGAGCCTGCCAAGTAGCTGCGCATGACACTACTCATAACCAACGATTCGAGAAGTTTCAGCCCTGAGCAGTCTTGCACCCGAGGTCATAGCCGCCGAGCCAATTTATGCACCTCCTCCCATGCACTGGGCCTTCCTGGCCCGCCATGACAGTCTGTGATCCAGTCTCCGTCAACTAGAAGGGGCCAGGTTGGCGTGACTCCTCTATGCTTCCTCTACGAACCCCCCTCCCCCCAGATCCAGCAATCTAGGCTTCTAACAACTTGTTACCTGAATCTTGAAGCGACAGACGCGCAATTGAATGTCCGGAATTGAGTTCTTTCAGTTGGGGCTGGAGGTTGCGGAGGGAATCTTTCAGCTTGCCCAGTTCATCGCAAATGGAGTGGCTGACGCCGTCAACTACGGCCCTGGTTTTGAGAAGATCAGGCTGGCCATCAGTCTCGAAGCCTCCACATTTTCTTCCATCAAGGCTGTCCTTTTTGGCGGTCAAGGAGGCTCTCTGTCCGCACCCTCGGGAGTTTTCGTCAATTTCGATCAGCAGACGCAGCTCGATATCATCTATGTCCTCCGCCAGTTTCGAGAGGCCCTGGAAGCGCACTACCGACTGGTGGCTCGCGTGTACAATGCGAAAAGCCCTGGACTGCTTCAGGTCACGGACGCCTTGACTCCATTCGGTTCATTCCACTCTACCTCTATTGTACGAAAGCTCCGATTCGGATTTTCGGATAAGGCCAAGTTCGAGCAAGTTCTGCAAGAGCTCGAAGTCTGGAATGAGCGGCTCTTCCGTGCGGTCCAAGTCAAGATCATCCAGATCGAGGTCCATAACAGGCCCAGCAGCGGCTCTAGCGGGAGGCCATCCGCTATCATGGACAAGCTGCAGCAGTCTAATATCGTGGATGATGTTAGATCCCTCGGTTTGGCTAGCGACTTGCAACTTGCGCAGCTGTCACTTGCTCCGCCCACCAACTCCACACCGACGCAACTTGAGATATTCAACTTCTCAGCCTTTGAGGAAGCAGCAGTCGTTATGAGATCGAATACCAGACGCCTGGTTCAGCTGTCCGACAGGTATGCGCTCCTCGAATACAAGGAATTCAATGCAGATGAACGAGGTCGTCCCCCGCCCAGCAGCAGCGCGAGAATCAACCAGCTCTCGCGAATTCTTCAAAAGCCTAAGTCGGACCGGTATCATACCCTCCAGTGCGACGGTTACTACTGCAGTAACGGGTATTTCGTTCTCATCTTCACTTTGCCGAACTCCATGTCCCCAAGCTATACAACTCTCTCGGATAGATTGCAGCAATCGGCGCCGGCGTTGGAGGGCCGATTCTACCTTGCGCGTCAGCTCTGCGCGACTCTGATCCAGCTGCATACGGTCGGATGGGTGCATAAGTCTTTTCGCAGCGACAACTGTCTTTTCTTTCCGTCTAACTCTTCGGGATCTGTGGCTGGTTCCAAAGATTTCTGCCTATCAGGGTGGGAATACTCAAGGCCAGAACTCGAGTTCTCGTCGCGGCTGCCGGAGGCTGAAGATATCGCCCAGAATATCTACCGCCATCCCCATCAATGGGGACTTCCAACTGTAAAGTTCAGCAAAACCCACGACGTCTATTCGCTGGGAGTCGTTCTGCTCGAGATCGGGAGGTGGAAGCGGGCAATTGCCTTTCTTGGCTCAAGTTTCAGTGGATGCGTCCTCGGCCCGGATGTTAAGAACTGTTTGGTTGGTGCTGCGAATAATGCAAAACTGAGAGTTAGTATGGGCAAGAGATACCAGGCGGTTGTGTTGAAATGCCTCCAGGGCTCTTTTGAAGGAAATATGATTGCGAGCTCCTCGGATAATATCAGGAGTAGATTGAGCGTTGGCGAGATCAACGTCGAGACGCTCGAAAGAGAGGCAAGTGTTGCCCTTTGACCCACACTCATCTAACAAGGCTAGAAGTATTGACCATCTTCTCTCTCTAGGTACTTAAGGTTCTTGATGATATTATATGCCACCTGTAGGCAGCGGGCGACGAAGCTTCCCTCCAGAAGTACAAACCACTTTCTCCCTAATCAATTTCTTCTGGCCAAGTACGAATCATCTCGTAACTCGTCTCGTCCACTTCCTTCCCTTTCCTCCTCATGGCACCATATGTCACATCGTCTCATCTGCATACCCTCAAAGCTGATGCTTCCGACGCACTCTTTGACTACCGCGCGGCTAGCCTATCGCAATTCGTCTAGAAAGAACAGCTATTAGCTTGTGATGAGTTGGCTCAACGCTCGGGAAGTAAGCAGAGGAGATAACAATGTCTAACAATTTCTGGGGCCAGCTCGAAGAGAATATTCGTCACTGGCGTTACTAGGAGTATTAGCGGCAGATATATCTTGAATCACTACAAACCAGAACCAAGCGATATATGTCTACACACGCACTCTTAAGCTCTCTTCTACAAGGAGTAGCATTTCCCATGATATTCTCTTGTACCTTAAACCGAGCTCCACGCGATGGGAGGAGGGGAGGGGGGGGGCGATTGACACGCTCGTCGACAGTAACGATAGAGCAGTTTGTCGCGTGAGAAGCGTCTTTTAGCTACTTGTCCCGATATGTACCCGGTTATAACGGCCAGCCGGACCATGGCCGAAAGCCTCGGTTGTCGCCGCAGCTGCAGTCGCCTCTTCCGGATCAATCTTTGCTTCCGTCGCTGTCACTATCGCCGGGATGTGATGCAACTAAGGCGTTCTGCAGGGGAAACCCCGCAGGAGAAGAGACGGAAGAACAAAATGCCCGAAGAAAGATTTAAAGATGTGGCCGGTGGTGGAAGTGGTCAACTCAATGATGAACCAGGTTAGAGGATATTGTAGAGGGGTTATCGCAGAAAGCGCCTAAGGGTCAGCCTATTCTTGCCTTCGATTAGTTGTAGAGAAATTAGTGTAGGGACAAAAGAGACTAGCCTAGTCTTTATAAGTAGTTCAGAAACTGGAATCTTTTGTAGATCCAATAGAAGTGTTACTCCAACAAGTCGAACTTTGGGAATAAATGGGCTTGAAAGCCGAAACATATACGTCTACTGTAAATGCAAAAAATCAATCTTACTCCGATTCCAACGCTTAGAGCCGAACACATATCAAGGCCAACCTCACCTCGGATTCGCTTTCTTCGTCTCCTCAGGCTTGCTGTCGAGGTTCCGTAGTTCCATGCCCCTCTGCAGCGCATTCTGATTAGATGATGGTCTAGTTCAAATAAAGGTCGTTTTCCTTCTGTCAACACCATCCTGCCGGTCACTTTTAGCGCGAGCTGTGGGGCTGTGGGACTGTGCTCCGCCACCTACGAGGATGCTTCGTCGGTTATGTAGAGCAGTCCGAAACCAAGTCGGGGGCTATGGCTGCGCTGACTCCGCACCAGAGTGTTTTAGCAGGGTAGTTAGTGCTCTGTCGTCCAGGCTACACAGTGTGTAAACAGTCACAGAGTCCAATCCAGAACGGCTTACACTGATATCTGGACGTTAAACCTAGCCGCTACTGTATCGACTCAGACATACTAAACTGTGTCTGTCATACTCGGGAGCGTGCGGCGCCCTCTCCCAGTATGAGAGCCTTTAACTTGTCCTTCTCACCGCTTTCCTCACACAACCCCCTAAAAACCCCACCTTCCTTCTGCCACAGCTCCAGCGGGGACCCAAACTCAGCCACTATTCCCTCACTCAACACGAGGATGCGATCAAAGTCGGCGACGGTGCTCAGCCGGTGCGCGATGACGAGCAGGGTCGCGTCCCCGAACTCGTCGCGAATGGACCGCTGTATGAGCGCATCGGTCGCCATGTCGACGGCGCTGGTGGCCTCGTCGAGCACCATGATCTTTGGGCGCCCAATGATAGCACGCGCGAGGCAGAGCAGCTGGCGCTGGCCCTGGGAGAGGTTCTGGCCACCCTCAGAGATGGCCGAGTCCAGGTTCTTGAAGATGCTGACATTCTTGGGCGTCGCGGAGCCAGAAGGCGCGGGCGTGGTTGAGGCCCCGGCGTCGGTGGGCGTGTCGGAATCTAGTTCCGAGACGAGATGCACACGCTGGAGGCAGTCGCGAATTTCGGCGTCAGTGTGGTCGTCGAAGGGGTCGATGTTGGATCGAACTGTCCCCGAGAACAGGACGGGGTCCTACGTACCAATGCCTCGTTAGCAATGTCTCTTGTATATCGCGCAGCCTACGCTGTTGTCTTACCTGAGGGATAATGGCAAGGCGTGACCGTAAGTCGTGTAGGCTAATCTTGGAAATATCTAGGCCGTCGATGTAGATACTTCCGGAAGACGGCTCCAAAAATCGGAATAGGGCAAGCGACAACGACGACTTACCAGCTCCAGTGCGGCCGACGACACCGACGCGCTCATGGCGCCGGATACGGAAGCTTACGCCTTTCAGAACTGGAGCTAGGTCCGAGGCGTAGCGTACCACTAGATTCTCGACCTCAACCTCGCCGCCAGTCGGCCAAGCTGCCGGCGCCTTTTGTCCGCCGAGGTCCTCTGTTTTCAGTTCAGTATACTCCACTACGCGCTCGGCCGCGTTCATGTTGAGTTCGACGTTGGAGACTAGTCCAATCAGCCAGAGCACCGAACTAGAGAGGTCGAGGGAGAGGGAAAGGGTGAAGCCAGCCAACGCAGCGGTCATGCCCGGCATCAGGAGCACCACGGCCGTGATGATAGTCGAGTATGCAAAGCCGATAAGGCTCATCCGCCACCAAATCCAGCGGTTAAGCAGAAACAGGTACCAGGTTGCCATATCGTAGTCATCCAACTTCTCGTACATACGGTCAATGTATACCTTCGGTTTATCGAAGCCACGGATGGTCGAGACGCCGGCCAGGGTAGTGCCGAATAACTCAAAGATAGGGGACTTTGTCGTGCTTTCCAGTCGTTTTGTGGGCCGAGCGCCGTCGAGATACTGGTCGGCAAAAAATGCACACAAGCCCAGGAGAGCGGCGGCGAGGAGAATGGTGTAGGGAGTGACGAAAATAGCAGCGACACAGATGCCGAGAATGCTCAGCACCAGGCTAATGACATAGCTTAGGTTTCGGGCTAGTCCGGTGTCGACGGTGTTGAAGTCGGCCGTGAAGCGGTTAAGAATGCGGCCGACCGGGACTGTATCGACCCATCGCAGGGGCGTCCGCAGCACGGCGAACGTCATCTTCTCGAATAGTGATCGACTAGCTCTGATGCTCAGTGTGAACATATAGAAGTATCTGAAGGTGGCCAAGACAGCGGTGATCAATGCCAAAGTGACGTAGATGGCCAGATAAAATCCCAGCGAATGCTCGTTTACGGCGTGGGCCGGCTCGTACTTGGCCTGCTGAGGCAGTTGTTGAATGCTCAAGGCATACATACGGTCGTACTGTTTGTATATCGTGGTGTCCCCCTCGTACGTCCCAGTCCAAATCTTCAGCCACCACGAGCGTCCTAGGAGATCGTCTCAATCAGCGCCAGCGGAGGAAATAAAGGTTCGGTGCGACTTACCAAGGGCGATAAATTGGTACGTGATGAAGAGAATGGCTAAGAGAATCCACCAGAACCAACCGCCACTCTCTCTCAAATACATTGCATACACCTTCGTTTTGATGGCCCCTCTCTCCCGGGTCTCGTCCTCGACATATTTCTGCGGCCTCTTCGATTGTACCATCTTGACACTGCTACGCTCTTCCTGCCCACCTAGCTCTACCCCCTTCGCGTCATTGGGGTTGATAGTAGTCGTGCCCTCGTCCTCGGAAATTTCCTGATGAGATTGCTGGTGGCTCTTGATCTTGGCCATTATACCGTCTTCAACTAGCTTCGAGGTAGGACCAGCCTCCGCAACGACACCGTTGGCGAGTTCGACAACAAACCTAGCCTCGGATGCCACCAGGGCAACATGATGCGTAGCTAAGATGCGAGTCCGCCCCTTGCAGAGATCACTAACAAGACACTTTTGGAGGAGATGACGGCCCACTTGTGTATCCACTGCGCTGAATATATCGTCAAGGACCAGAATTCCGGCACGGCTATAGACAGCACGAGCTAGCGTGACTCTCCACTTCTGTCCGCCAGAGATGTTAATCCCGTTGGCGCCAAGCTCGGTCCTATCGCCGTCGGGAAGGATTTCGAGGTCCTTCCTCAGCGCGCACGCCTCAATAGTAGCTTCATATCGGTCCTCGTCAAACGGCAAACCGAACAGAATATTGTCTCGTAAGCTTATGTTTTCGAGCCAAGGTATCTGACTTATGAAGGCGATGCTATTCGGCAGGATCCAGTTGAGTCGATTGGCCTTGTAGTCGTGACGCTCCTCAATTGTAGGCGGGTCCGGGACGTAGATTGAGCCGGACAGAACATCGACCTCTCCGAGAATAGCGGCCAACAAAAGACTCTTTCCGGTGCCCGTTTTGCCGGATATAATGGAGAGCTCCCCCTTAGGAAATGTAAGGTCTACGTTCTGCAGGACGAATCGTTCGTATTCGTTAGTCCCATCGTC
>Ga0247774_1000682_pt1 | contig 17005 bp, 19 predicted proteins | sample UWRJL001104B6_FD_179933 | JGI IMG/M metagenome (GOLD analysis project Ga0247774, IMG submission 179933) | Plant litter microbial communities from Arlington Agricultural Research Station in Wisconsin, United States - UWRJ-L001-104B-6 | ecosystem: Environmental > Terrestrial > Plant litter >... | reverse complement strand
GCATCGACGCCGCCGACGTCGCCGCCTTCGGCGACATGCCCAACGACCTGCCCATGCTGATGTGGGCGGGCCGGTCCTACGCCGTGGCCAACGCCCATCCTCAGGTGCTGGCCGCGGTCGACGTCACGGTGGCGGGCAACGACGATGACGGCGTCGCCCGCACCATCGAGGAACTGTTTCCCGAGTTCTAGAGGTACGGGCCGGAGGTGCGGCCGGGAGCACTCTCCTCCTGGGGGATCGCACCGGGCGGCAGGGCGCGGCGCATCTGCTCGAGCTGGGCGCGTGCCGCCATCTGCTGGGCGAACAGCGTGGTCTGGATGCCGTGGAAGAGCCCTTCCAGCCAGCCGACGAGCTGGGCGTGGGCGACGCGGAGCTCGGCCTCGCTGGGGGTGGTCTGGGTGTCGGTGAACGGCAGGGAGATGCGCTCCAGCTCATCGATCAGCTCGGGCGCGAGGCCGTCCTCGAGCTCCTTGATCGAACGCTGGTGGATCTGGGCCAGCCGGGCCCGGCTCGCCTCGTCGAGGGGTGCCTGCCGGACCTCCTCGAGCAGCTGCCGGATCATGCTGCCGATGCGCATGACCTTGGCGGGCTGCTCGACCATCTCCGCGACCGAGCGCTCCTCCGACTCACCGTCCTCACCCGAGGCGGTGGCCATGCCGTTCTGGCCGACGACGACGATATGCGGGTCCTGGCTGTTGTCCATTTGGTTGTTCATGAGTCCTCAGTCTCGCACCGTAAGGAGGATTTTGCCGACGTGTGTGCTCTCTTCCAGGATGCGGTGTCCTGCGGCCGCGTCGTGCATCGGGACCGTACGGTCGACGACCGTACGCACCGCGCCGGACTCCACCAGCGGCCACACGTGGTCGCGAACCGCCGCGACGATCTTCGCTTTCTCCTCGCGCGGCCGGCCACGCAGCCCGGTCGACTGGATGGAGGCGCGCCGGCTCATCAGCGTGCCGAGGTTGAGCTCGGCGACACCGCCGCCCTGAAAGCCGATGATCATCAGTCGGCCGCCGGTGCCCAGGGCCTCCACGTTACGCGCCAGGTACGACGCGCCCATGTTGTCCAGGATCACATCGACCGGAGCGGCCTCTTTGACGAAATCCTCGGTCCGGTAGTTGATGGCGATGTCGGCGCCGAGCTCGCGGCAGCGCGCGAGCTTTTCCGGGCTGCCCGCGGTGCACAGCACGCGTGCGCCGTGGGCCTTGGCGAGCTGGATGGCCATCGTCCCGATTCCACTCGAACCGCCATGGACCAGGAATGACTCGCCTTCGCTGAGACCGGCCAGCATGAAGACGTTCGACCAGACGGTGCAGGCGACCTCGGGCAATGCCGCGGCCTCGGTCAGGCTCACGCCTTTCGGGACCGGCAGCACCTGGCCGGCGGGCACGGCCACCCGCTCGGCGTAGCCGCCGCCCGCGAGCAGCGCGCACACCTCGTCGCCGACGTTCCATCCGGTGACGCCCTCGCCGAGCGCGGCGATCCGCCCGGAAGCCTCAAGGCCCGGGTATTCCGGCGCTCCGGGCGGTGGCGGATAGGAACCCATTCGTTGTGCGATGTCGGCCCGGTTGATACCGGCCGCGACAACGTCCAGCAGTATCTCGCCTGGGCCGGCGACCGGGTCCGGAACCTCGGTCCATCGCAATACGTCCGGCTCGCCTGGATTCTCGATCACGATCGCGTGCATGGGCCTCACGTTAGCCGGGCATGGTGACGCGACACGGTATTGGTCGGTACCTACAGTGGCTTAGGCTGCCGATGAGCGTCCTTTTGCGGGTTCATCCACTGCGCGTCCACGAGGGGGACCTAGTGGCAAGAAATGATCAGGATAAGCCGGGTCGTTCTCTCGAAGAACAGCTCGCGTCCCTTGATGCGATGAGCGGCGCTGAGTCCGCCGAGTCCACCGAGTCCGCCGAGCCGAGTGAAGAGGACTCGGACAAGGAGACCGAGGCGTCCGCCGACGCGTGGACCAGCACACCGCCTGCCCCGACCTTCCCTCAGTACGACGCGCCGGCGCCGGATCCCTCGGCGCAGCCATCGGCGGACGCATCCCAGCCGTACGGCTACGGCTTCCCGGGATATCCACCGCAGGACTTCGGCGGAGTGCACCAGCCGCCGCAGTTCCCCGGCATGCCCGGCCAGGAGTACGGCTACCCGCCGTACCAGCCGCCCGAGCAGGCCGGCCCGCCGTCGTACGAGTCGGCGCCGCAGCCGTACGAGCCGACGCCGCCGAACGGCGCGGGCGAGGCCGAGCAGCAGCCGCCGCAGTACGACGACAACGAGCGCACCCAGTACGTCGAGCCACGCCCGGCCGACGCGACGCAGGTGGACGGCAACTACGAGGGATACAGCGAGGCCTTCCCGGCCTACTCCCCGTACCCGCCGCAGCAGCAGTACGGCCCGCCGCCGGGCGCCGAGCAGGGATACCCGCAACAGCAGTACTACGCGCCGCCGCCCGGCGCCGAGCAGCAGTACCCCTACGCCTCGCAGCAGGAGGCCGAGCAGGCCTACCAGCAGCACTATCAGCAGCAGCCGTACCCCCAGCAGTACGCTCCGCAGCCCGGTCCCGAGCAGGGCCAGCCCTACCCCGGTCAGCAGTACGGCCCGCCGCCCGGCGCCGAGCAGGGGCCGCCGCTCGCCCCGCTGCCGGACGCCTACGCCCAGCCGCAGCCCGACGGCGGCGGCCAGACCGCCGACAGCCTGAGCGCCGACGTGCTGCTGCGCGGCCGCCGGCACGCGCCGGCGGGCGGCTGGCGGCGTGCCGTCTACAAGGCCTCCGGCGGGGTCATCCACCCCGGTGAGTCACCGCAGGAGCTGCGGAAGCGTGAGCTGCTGGCGCGTGCGCGCACGCCGGTCGCCGGCGGCCACCACCGGGTCGCGGTGATGAGCCTCAAGGGCGGTGTGGGCAAGACCACCACGACCGTCGGTCTCGGCGCGACGCTGGCCTCGCTGCGGGGCGACCGCGTCATCGCCGTCGACGCCAACCCCGACCGCGGCACGCTGTCGGACAAGGTCCGGCTGGAGACCGCCACGACAGTGCGCGACCTGCTCAACGAGCACGACCAGATCCAGCGGTACGCCGACGTGCGCGCCTACACCTCCCAGTCCTCCTCACGCCTGGAGGTGCTGGCCTCCGACCGTGACCCGGCGGTTTCGGAGGCGTTCAGCGAGGAGGACTACCGCAGCGTCGCGCACGTGCTCGAGCACTTCTACTCGATCTGCCTCACCGACTGCGGCACCGGCCTCCTGCACTCCGCGATGGCGGGCGTGCTCGGCCTGGCCAACCAGCTGGTGCTGGTCAGCTCGCCGTCCGTCGACGGCGCCCGGTCGGCCTCGGCCACACTCGACTGGCTGGAGGCCCACCACTACGGCGACCTGGTGCGCGGCGGTGTCGTGGTGCTGTCGATGGTGCGTTCGCGCAGCCGGAGCACGGTCGACCTCGACCGGCTGCAGGCCCACTTCGAGAGCCGCTGCCGCGCCGTGGTGCGCATCCCGTACGACCCGCACCTGGAGGAGGGCGCCGAGGTCGAGCTGGACCAGCTCTCCGCGGCGACCCAGGACGCCTACCTGGTGCTGGCCGCCACGGTCGGCGACGGCTTCGCCTGGCCGCACTAGGCCGTGTTTCGAAGTCGGGTTTGTGTGGGCTGCGGCGTGTCGTGATCGTTAAGCAGCGAGGCCTCCGGTAGGTGGTTCAGCGACCAAGCAGAACCTGTAACCGGAGACCTCGTGGCCACCCTAGCGGTGACGAGGCGGTTCGATCTGAGCGATGCGCAGTGGGCGCGGCTGGAGCCGTTTCTGCCTGCGGCCAAGAAGCCAGGCCGGCCGTCGAGATGGACGAAACGGCAGCTCATCGATGGGATCCGATGGCGGGTGCGGGTCGGTGCACCGTGGCGAGATGTGCCGGAGTGTTATGGCTCTTGGCAGGCGGTGTATGGGTTGTTCCGCCGCTGGCAGCGGGCGGGTGTGTGGCAGCGGATCCTCACCGGCTTGCAGACCCGCGCGGATGCGGCCGCGTTGATCACCTGGGATGTCAGTGTGGACTCCACGATCGCCCGGGCGCATCAGCACGCCGCCGGGGCCCGCACCCGCCTGGATCGCCAAGCCGAACCTCCTGGCGGGGTTGGACAAGAGCCGGCCGATCATGGGCTGGGCCGCTCGCGCGGCGGGTTGACCACCAAGCTGCACCTGGCTTGTGAGCAGGGCCAAAAGCCGTTGTCGATCGTGGTGACCGGTGGGCAACGCGGCGACAGCCCGCAGTTCATCCCGGTCCTGGCGCGCATCAGCGTGCCCCGCCTGAGCGGCGGGCGGCCCCGAACGAGACCGGACCGGATCTTGGCGGACAAGGCCTACACCTCGCGCGCGAACCGCGCCTACCTGCGCCGCCGCGGCATCAAAGCCACGATCCCCAGCAAGGCCGACCAGGACGCGGCCCGGCGGCGCAAAGGGTCCAAAGGCGGCCGGCCACCCGCTTTCGACGCGGTCATCTACCGCCAACGCCACGCCGTGGAGTGTGGCATCAACCGGCTCAAACGCAACCGCGCCGTCGCGACCAGGTACGACAAGCTCGCCGTCCGCTACGAAGCCACCGTCCACATCACCACCATCAACGAATGGCTCCACTCACTTCGAAACACGGCCTAGGGCCTGTCTCGAAGTCTCGCTGTCCTACTGCGCGGAGACCTCGAGACAGGCCCTAGAGGCGTGGCGGAGGGTGTGGGATTCGAACCCACGAGGACTGTCACCAGCCCTGGGCGCTTTCAAGGCGCCTGCACTAGTCCACTATGCGAACCCTCCAGAGGAGTCCACGATAGCGGGCTTGCCGCTCAGTCGTCTCATCCGTTCCGAGGGTGGCTCTGACCTGCACTGGGAAGGCTACCGAGGGGGAAGGGAGCACGACGATGGCCGAGCGCACGGCACCGCCGCCGGCCGACCCCGGGGCCCTGAAACGGCGCCTCGGGAAGGTCGGCGTCTGGCTCATGTCCGGCTCGACGGCGCCCGCCGACCAGGAGCGGCGCCTCGTACAGGCGATCGAGCAGTTCGGGTACTCCACGTACTGGTTCGGCGAGGGACCGGCGACCAAGGAGGCGTTCACCCACGCCGCCGCCGTGCTCTCCTGGACCGAGCGGATCCAGGTGGCCACCGGCATCGCCAACCTCTGGGGCCGTGACGCGGTCGCCGCCGCCAACGGGGCGGCCACGCTCACCGACGCCTGGGGGCACCGCTTCGTCCTCGGTCTCGGGGTCAGTCACGCGCCGCTGGTCGACACGCGCGGGCACGACTACGGCAAGCCGGTGCAGACGATGCGTGCCTACCTCGAGGCGATGGACACGGTGAGGTTCGCGCCGTCGCTGGACGAGGCGCCGCCCCGGGTGATCGCGGCGCTGCGCCGCAAGATGCTGGAGCTCGCCAAGACCCACTCGCAGGGCGCGCACACCTACTTCACCACGCCCGAGCACACCGCCCGCGCCCGCGAGGTGCTGGGAGACGAGCCGGTGCTCGCGGTCGAGCAGGCCGTGGTCGTCGACACCGACCCCGGCAGCGCCCGCGCCGCCGCACGCGAGTACGCGGCGCTCTACCTCAGCCTGCCCAACTACCAGAACAACCTGCGTGAGCTGGGCTTCGGCGACGAGGACCTGCAGGGAAGCGACAGGCTCATCGACGCCGTCGTCCCCTGGGGTGATCCGGACACTCTCGTCGAACGCGTCCACGCCCACTACGAGGCCGGCGCCGACCACGTCTGCGTACAGCCGATCGCGGACACCCTCGACCAGCAGGCCGAACACCTCCGTGTCCTGGCGCCCGGCCTCACGGGTTAGGGCATCGGCCACTGCCGCCAGTCGCACGCGTCACGCCAGCCCGGAGAGTCGGAGGCCCAGCCGGTCAGTACGGTGACGGTCGTCTGGAGGTCGGGGGTGGCGGCCTCGAAGTGCAGGTTCGCCCCACCGGCCCGGTACTCGATCACGTACGTCCCGTCGACCTCGCGGTAGACCTGCATGTAGTGCTCGCTGTCGGCCGTGTCGACCCGGTCGACGACCAGGAACTGGTTGCCCGGGCCCAGCTCACCGAGCAGCCGGCGCAGCAGCGCCCCGTCGGGAGCCTCGTACGACCGTCCGCACGCCGTCTCCGCTCGCAGCGGCCATCCACCCATTCCTGCGACGCTATGACATTTCTACGCTTTGTGAAGCATCGCCGCGCGTGGAGTCGGCGCCCATACGTTCTGAGCATTCAGTTCGAAACAGGGGAGCAGACTCAGTGAAGCGGATCAAGACCATCGCGGTGGCGGCCGGTGTGGCCGCAGCCGCGACGTCGCTCTCGGTCGGGGCGTGGGCGGCGACAGGTAACGGGCATCCGGCGGCGTCGAAGAAGAAGGAGGCGCCGGCGTCTCAGCCGAAGGTGAACGCGGCCGCCGCGCCCGCGGACGCCAAGTCTTCCGACGACGTCCAGCCCAAGAGCGCACCCACCGGCCTGGTCAAGGGGGGCCAGGTCCTGCGGCCTGGAAAATTCGTCCGGTCGAAGAACAAGAAGTACGGCTTGGTCCTGCAGACGGACGGCAACCTGGTCCTCTACCGGGGCAAGAAGGCGCTGTGGTCCACCGCCACCGGGCGGCACCCCGGTGCGTCGGCCGTCATGCAGACCGACGGCAACCTGGTCGTCTACGGCAAGGACAAGAAGGCGCTCTGGTCGAGCAACACCGGCCGCCACGCGGGGGCGGTACTGGCCGTGCAGAACGACGGCAACCTGGTGATCTACAGCAAGGCCGGCAAGGCACTGTGGTCGCGGCACATCACGCTCGGGAGCCTCCGTTCGGGCTACGTCCTCCCCGAGGGTCAGGCCGTACGCTCGATGAACGGCGACTACATCCTGCAGCAGCAGACCGACGGCAACCTCGTGCTGTACCGGGGCAAGAAGGCGCTCTGGAGTGCTCAGACCGGCCGGCACCCGGGCGCGTACTCCATCATGCAGACCGACGGCAACCTGGTCGTCTACAGCAAGGACAAGACGCCGCTCTGGCACAGCAACACCGGCGGGCACCCGGGCGCCGACCTGGCCGTGCAGAACGACGGCAACCTGGTGATCTACAGCACGGCGAAGAAGGCGCTGTGGTCGCGGCACCTCGCGATCGGCGGCCTGACCGCCGGGCAGAAGCTGACCACGGGCAACGCCGTACGGTCGAAGAACGGGGTCTACACCCTGCAGCAGCAGACCGACGGCAACCTCGTCTTCTACAAGGACGGCAAGACGCCGATCTGGAGCACGAGCACGAAGGGCTCGGGCGTCTACGCCCTCATGCAGGCCGACGGCAACTTCGTCGTCTACCAGGGCACGAAACCGCTGTGGCACACGGGCACCGGCGGTCATCCGGGCGCGTCCCTGGCCGTGCAGGACGACGGCAACCTGGTGGTCTACGGCAAGGACAAGAAGGTCCTCTGGGCCAGCCGCAAGTAGCCACCACCGCACGCAGGGCCCCGGACCGAGGCGAGTCCGGGGCCCGCACGCTGCGCAGGAACCACCGTGAGGGGCTACGGTTCGGGCATGGCTGAGATCGTCTATCCCCCGGTCCTCGTCGCGGCGCACACCATGTTCCGCGCGCTCGACATGCGCATCCGCATCGACGGGGCCGAGCACGTGCCCGCGGACGGCGGGGCCGTGCTGGCGAGCAACCATGTCAGCTACCTCGACTTCATCTTCGTCGGCCTCGGCGCGCGGCGGGCCAGGCGGCTGGTGCGGTTCATGGCCAAGCAGGAGGTCTTCGCGCACCGGATCTCCGGGCCGCTGATGCGCGGCATGCACCACATCCCGGTGGACCGCAGAGCCGGGGCGGCCGCGTACAACCACGCCGTAGGCGCCCTGCGCGACGGCGAGGTCGTCGGGGTGTTCCCGGAGGCGACGATCAGCCGGTCCTTCACCGTCAAGGCGTGCAAGAGCGGTGCCGCGCGGATGGCCGCCGAGGCCGGCGTGCCGCTGATCCCGATGGCGGTCTGGGGCACGCAGCGGCTGTGGACCAAGGGACGCCCGCGTGCGCTGGGCACCCGTCACGTACCGGTCGCGATCCTCATCGGCGAGCCGCTGCGGCCCGAGCCTGACGACGACCCGGAGAAGGTCACCGCCGAACTGCGCGCCCGGATGCAGGAGCTGGTCGACCGAGTCCAGTCGGACTATCCGGAAAAACCAGCGCAGGAGCCCTGGTGGGTGCCGGCTCACCTCGGCGGTACGGCCCCGACGCCGGAGGAGGCGGCCGCACTGGATGCCGGGAAAGCCCGATGACCTCCTCCTTACCTCTACTAGGGTCGCCTCATGGCGAAAAACGAACAGGATCCCGCGGCGAACACGCAGCAGTTCCGTGCGTTCGCCAACCGCGGTGAGGCCGCCCAGAAGAGCCCGAACACCGGTGTGATCATCGGCGTGGTCGCCGGTGTGATCATCGTGATCGCGGTGATCGCCGTCCTCGCACTCCTCTAGCGGCGCGTTGGGGAGACCGGCGGGCGCGCGTCAGCGCCGGTCGGCGCTGCTCAGTGCCCGGTGGCCGAGAAGTGCTGGTAGTCCCACGGACCGCCCCAGGTGCCGCCCCACCCCCAGCCGATCGAGCGGAACGCCTTCACGACCTTGTCGCCGGCGTGGACCAGCCCCGGGTCGTGGCGCTTGCGGTTGCCGTACTTCACGCACCGCGGGTGCTCGATGTGGCCGTTCGGGTGCACGTAGGGGTTCTCGCAGGTGTTCAGGTCGACCGCGTGCCCGTACGCGTGCTGGGACCACGAGCTCGCGCCGGTGGCGTTGCGGCAGTTGAAGGCCGAGGTGTTGTCGGCCTCGATCGACTTGAAGTCGCTGCCGCCGTACTTGTCCACGAGCTCCATGCGGCGGATCGGATAGCGCTGGCCGTACAGCGTGCGGAAGACCTTGACGATCTTGCCGGCGGAGTCGGCGTTGACCACCATCGCGCCTTCGTGGGTCTTCTTGTCCATGCCCCAGTAGGTCATCGTGATGAGCCGCAGGCCGCCGAGGCCGACGGGGCAGCCGGGGCGCCAGGAGTGCTTCACGGTCGCGCGGGTGACCTTGCTGATCTTCGCGGCGAAGGGACGCGGACCGGTCGGGGACGGGCGCGCCGGAGGCGAGGCGCTGACACTGGCCGAAGGGGTGACGACGGCCGCCGGCGGAGGCGGGGACGCTTTGGCGGACTTGTCACCGCCGCAGCCCGAGACGAGCGTCACGCACAGTCCGGTGGCGAGGATGCCGAGGCTCACGCGTTCCATAGCGGAAGGATTACACGTCCGAAGCCGTGCTTCGGCCAGGTTCATGCGGGACGATGAGCGTTCCTAAGTCCGGTCAACAAAGGACCGATCATGGTGGAAACGGACGGGAAGCGCCGGCCGCCCCTCGGTATGCGCGAGATCACCGCGGTGGGGAGCGGACTCGGCACGTTCATCCTGGTCGACGCGATCATGATGTACTCCGCGTTCGAGCGGAACGTCGTGCACGGCAGGGACTTCAACCTGCTCGCGCAGGCGCTGGCTCTGCTGCTGCTGGCGTTCGGCCTGGGCGGCTTCCTGGCCTGGAAGATGACCGGCTTCACGCGGCTGTACGGCGTGGGGCTGATGTGCGGCTGGACCTTCCTCACGCTGTTCTCGCTCGGTTTCTGCACCGGCTTGAACGCCTGAGGTCAGCGCGCCTTCGCGACCTGCTCCGCGATGGCGGCGAACGCCCGGCCGATCGTGACCAGGTCGGCGGGGTCGACCACGTCGACGAAGAACTCGCGCACCGTCGCCACGTGGTCGACGGCGGCCTTCGACAGGAACGCGAACCCCTCGTCGGTGAGCTCGGCGTTGACGCCGCGCTTGTCGGCGCCGCAGGTGCCACGGGCGACGAGCCCCTTGCACTCGAGGCGGGACACGGTGTGGGAGAGACGACTCCGCGACTGGCTGGCGACCTCGGCGAGCTCCGCCATCCGCAGCCGCCGGTCGGGAGCCTCCGACAGGCGCACGAGGATCTCGTACTCCGCCATGGTCAGACCGTGCTTGGCCTTGAGGTCACGGTCGAGGAGATCGGTCAGCCGGATGCTGCCCTCGACGTAGGCACGCCAGTCGCGCTGCTGGGAGGCATCGAGCCAGCGCGGTTCGGTCATAGCACGATCCTACACGATTGATTGAAGTTTCAACGAAAACTATCCTTCGCGTGTCACCCCGTGTGCGGTAAGTCTCACCGTAGCGCTCCGGTTACCCCGTACGCCGATTGTTTAAATTTCAACAAGAGAAGCTACCCTGAGGGGAACCAGGTACTTCGCCGCCGGGGCGCGGAGGAATAGTTGAAAATTCAACTTTGTTCATGAGGTCGTCACCCGACCGAGGAGGGCACGATGCCTGCCGTAACCGCCGATCCGCTGACCCTGACCCGCCTGCCCCGTCTCCCGGAGCAGGAGACCGCGTGGCGCCCCGTCACGCGCGTCATCACCGCCGGGCACCATCTGGAGGGCGAGGGCTTCGCGGTCCGGCGGCCGTTCCCGGGCGTCGACCTGTCACTCGCCGATCCGTTCCTGCTGCTCGACCACATGGGCGCGGTGGAGTACGCCCCCGGCGAGGCCAAGGGCACGCCCTGGCACCCGCACCGCGGCTTCGAGACCGTGACCTACATCATCGACGGCGCGTTCCAGCACCAGGACACCACGGGTGGCGGCGGCCTGATCACCGACGGCGCCACCCAGTGGATGACGGCCGGCAGCGGCCTGCAGCACATCGAACAGCCCACGCCCGAGCTGGTCGCCACGGGCGGCCTGTTCCACGGCGTGCAGCTGTGGGTGAACCTGCCCCGCGAGCACAAGTGGGCGCCGCCGCGTTACCAGGACATCGAGTCCGGCGACGTGTCGCTGCTGAGCAGCGACGACGGCTCGTCCCTCGTACGAGTGATCGCCGGCGAGCTGGCCGGGCACAAGGGTCCCGGTATGACGTACACGCCGATCACGTACCTGCACGCCACCGTCGCGCCCGGCGCGAAGCTGACGCTGCCCTGGCCCCGTGACTTCAACGCCATGGTGTACGCCCTGAGCGGGCGCGGCGCGGCCGGGCCGGGTGACCGTCCGGTCGACGAGGGGCAGCTCGCGGTCTTCGGGGACGGCGACGCGCTGAGTGTGACCGCGGCCGGCTCGCAGCCGCTGGCGGCCAGGAACGGCTGGGAGATCCTCGTTCTCGGCGGGCTGCCGATCCGTGAGCCCGTCGCCCGGTACGGGCCGTTCGTGATGAACACGCGCGAGGAGATCGTCGAGGCGTTCCAGGACTTCCAGGCAGGCCGGATGGGGACCGTGCCGGCCGAGCGGGTGCCGCATCGCAGCAGTGCGGACGAGTCGGTCGAGGGCTGAGGCTATACATACAGACTGCATGTATGTAAGGGTGGGCGCATCTTCGATCACTGAGATCCGACCACTGAGAGAGGCGCTGCCATGGAGCGTGCTGAGGTCGTCGCTGGACTGTTCGCCGAGTACGACGCGTTCGCGGAGCTGATCGCGCGGCTCTCACCGGAGGAATGGCGGACGCCGACGCGGTGCGAGCGGTGGCAGGTCCGCGACGTCGCCGGCCACGTGGTCGGCATGGCGGTCGACATGTCGACCGGCGCGGCCGGAACGCGTACTCCGGAGGATCAGGCGCGGGCGCTGCGGGACGAGGCGCCCGCCGAGCTCGCCGGCCGTCTGCGCGCCGCGGCCGACCGCATCCGCCCGTTCTTCACGGCGCTGGGTGATGAGGCGTGGGCGGGCCCGAGCCCGGTGCCCGACCGGTCTCTCGGAAACGCCATCCTCACGGTCCTGTACGACACGTTCGTGCACGCCGACGACATCCGTACGGCGCTGGGGCGCCCCGCCGGCGGCGGCACCGGCCTGGAGGCGAGCCTGGACTGGATCCGCGAGGAGCTCGAACGCCGCGGGTGGGGACCGGCGCGCATGGCGCTCGACGGCGTGGACGAGCGCTCGATCGGCGCCGGCGGCCCCGTCCTGCGCGGGGACCCGTTGCGGTTCCTGCTCGCCGCCACCGGCCGCGTGGACCCGGCGGAGTTCGGGGTGGACGAGAGCCTCAACATCTACTCCCTACGATGAGCGCATGAGCCGCAGGGTGGAGCAGGGCGAGGCGACGCGCGTGACGCTGGTCGACGCCGCCATCGCCCTGTTCACCGCCGACGGCTTCGCGAACACCTCGACCACGGAGATCGTCCGGCGCGCCGACGTCACCCGCGGGGCGCTCTACCACCACTTCGCCGACAAGGAAGAGCTCTTCCGCGCCGCGTACGAGGCGATCGAGGAGGACATCTTCGAGCGCTGCCGGGCCGCGGGCCGCGGACGCGAGGGCGTCGCCGCGCTGAAGGCCGGCATCGGGGCCTACCTCGACGCCTGCCTGGAGCCCCCGGTCAGGCGCATCCTCCTCACCGAGGGGCCGCTGGTGCTCGGCTGGGAGCGCTCACTGCACTTCGACGACCCGTACTGCGCACGGCGGCTGCTGCGGGCGTCCGTGGCCGCGCTGGCGCCCGGCCCGCCCGAGCCGCTCACCCACCTGCTGTTCGGGGCGTTGCTGCAGGGCGGGATCGTGATCGCGGACGCGCCCGGCCGGCGTACGGAGATCGGCGTGGCGATGGACGGGCTGGTCGATTCTTTGTTCGAAAAATAGCCCGTTTTCCCCTGACGGCCTCGCGCCCGGTGCGCTACGGTGAGGACCTCTTCGAACAGAAGTTCGACAATCTGCGTGCGTATTGATGGGGAGGCGGGGCCGGTGGCGACACTCAGCGCTCCGGGCGGGACGCGCTGCCGGCGGGGGCCGCGCGCGACACGCCGTAGCACTTTCTACGGAAATCTACGGCCGCAGCTATATCCCCTCATAAAGTCCGAGAGCGTGGACCCCGTACGCAATCCCTATGCCCCCGGTGCCGGCCAGCGGCCGCCCGAGCTCACCGGTCGCGACCGCGAGCTACAGCAGTTCGACGTCGTGCTGGAGCGGGTCGCCCGCGGACGCCCCGAGCGGAGCATGATCCTCACCGGGCTGCGCGGGGTGGGCAAGACCGTCCTGCTCAACACCTTCCGGTCGATGGCCATCCAGAAGCTCTGGGGCACCGGCAAGATCGAGGCGCGGCCCGACCAGTCGATCCGCCGCCCGGTCGCCGCCGCCCTGCACATGGCCGTGCGCGAGCTGGCACCCCGGCACCGCGCACCCGACCGCATCGAGGAGTTCCTCGGCGTGCTCAAGGCGTTCGCCCAGGCCGACGCCGAGCCCGCCAAGGGCAAGGCTCCGGTGCGCCGGTGGAATCCCGGCATCGACGTGCCGGCCGCCCGTGGCCGTGCCGACTCCGGCGACCTGGAGATCGACCTCACCGAGCTGTTCGTCGACGCGGCCTCGGTCGCCACCGACCTGGGCGTCGGCGTCGCGCTCTACGTCGACGAGATGCAGGACATCCCGGCCGACGACGTGTCGGCGCTGTGCGCCGCCTGCCACGAGCTGTCGCAGAGCGGCGGCCCGCTGATCGTGGTCGGCGCCGGCCTGCCCCACCTGCCGGCGGTGCTGTCGGCGAGCAAGTCCTACTCCGAGCGGCTGTTCCGCTACGCCCGCATCGACCGGCTCGACCGCGGCGCCGCCGACCTCGCGCTGCTCGCCCCGGCCGAGCGCGAGGGTGTGACCTTCACCAAGGACGCCCTCGACGCGCTCTACGAGGCCGCCGACGGCTATCCCTATTTCGTCCAGGCGTACGGCAAGGTCGCCTGGGACATCGCGCCCGAGACGCCGATCAGCGACGGAGACATCCTGGTCGCGGCGCCGGAGGCGGAAGGCGAGCTGGCCGTCGGCTTCTTCGGCAGCCGGTACGAACGCGCCACCCCTGCCGAGCGCGACTACATGCGCGCGATGGCGTCCCTGGGTGACGAGCCCGTGCCGACGTCCAACGTGGCCGACGAGCTGGGGCGCAAGCCGTCAAGCCTGTCCCCGGCCCGTGACGGCCTGATCAAAAAGGGCCTCATCTACAGCGCCGAGCGAGGACTCGTCGCTTTCACCGTCCCGCACTTCGGCCATTTCCTCAGGTCACAGCCTGTCTGACCCTCGCTACAGCTCTCTACGCCACTCTTGTCCACAGGCTAGAAAGCCGTAGACAACGCCATCGATGCGTCCTGGCGTACGCACTGTTGGCGAATATCAGCACGTCTTGCATATTCGCTAGAGAGGAGTAGATAAGCCGATGCGGGGACCGCTCAGTCGTCGAAGAGGTCCTCGAAGAAGCTCTTGCGCTTCTTCTTCTGCCGATACTTGTCGTTATAGGGGCGCTGGCCGTGGCGATGGTCGTCGTCGCTGTACGAGTGCTGGTCGTAGCGATGGTCGTCATCGTCGTGCGAACGCCGGTCGTACCGGCGCTCTTCGTGGCGCGGAGGGCCGCCCGTGGCGGTCGAACCGGACCACTGGGTCTCGGCGTTGATCAGATGGTCGAGCTCGCCACGGTCGAGGAAGATGCCGCGGCATTCGCCGCACTGATCGACCACGACCCCGCCTCGCTCGTACTGCCGCATCTGACCCTGGCACTTCGGGCACGTCAAGGGGATCACGCCCCGTCAACGCGTGACGCCCACAGTCGAGTTCCTTATAAATCGTTATAGCGGATCTGCAAGAGAGCGTTATACGCCTGTAGTAATGCCTCAAGCCGAGCTGTGCACCCGGCGCGGGCCGGAGTCGTCGTCCTGCCCCGCGCAATCGGACTCCCAGACCAGTCCCACCTTGACCGGTTTCCGCCGGCCGTCGACCGGCACCGCGAACACCACCTCGGCCCGCCGCCCGTCGATCCGCGCGGGGAACACCACGTATCGGTGGCACAGCTCCCGCCACGTCTCGACGGGTGTCGCCGAGGCCAGGTCGTCCTCGTACTCACGCCAGACGTCGCTCGCGTACAGGCGCGCGTAGGTGTCGGCCAGCGGCACGTCGAGGAGCTCACACGGCGTCGTCCGGCGAGTGCGCTCGACCGCGAGGGCGAGCTCCGGAGAGAGCGCCAGCAAGAGCCCGGTCTCGACGGCGAGGATGAGCACGCCCACCACGCCGGCGCGGCTCAGCACCTGCGCGCCGGTGTCCGGCACGCCGGCCGCCGCGAGCGCGGTCACCGTCAGCAGCGCCGCCCGCACCAGCCCGCGCCGTCCCGCCGGCGCCGCGCTGAGGCCGCCGAAGCACCCGCAGCCCTCATCGGTGCCGCGCCGGGCGAGGTCACCGATGATCCACGTCGCCGAGGCGAAGAACACCACGCACGCCAGCCGTACGACGCCGGACGGGGTGACCAGCAACGCGACGCCGATCGTGCCCTCCGCGAACGCCACTCCGTACACGAAGGGACGCCGGCGATGGAGTGCGACCAGCGGCTTGGGGTCGCCGTCGCGCACGGTCAGCTTGGCGGCGCAGGCCAGCAGGAGCACGCTGGCAAGAAGGGGGATCTGCAGGGCCCGCAGCATCTCGGTCATGAGGGATCCACCCGTGCCGTGACGTTGAAGCAACCGCCGTCGAGGTCGCCGCCGAGATCGACGAAGACGCTCCTGGTCAGTTCGACGATCCTGCCGCGCGGTGACGTGCCGCAACGGACGCACCGGTCACAGAAGCGTGCCGCGAGGCAACCGCACTCGATGACCGGGACGCGCGTACCCCGGCCGGTGCAGTCGTTGTGGACGTGTAACTCGCTCGCGATCGACAGGAACGGGAGCGGCGAGGCCGGGCCCGTACCGCAGCCGCCCGCGTCACCGTACGGATCGAGCGCCGGGTACGCCGCGCCGTACGCGCCCTGGGGATGGCCGTACCAGGTCGCGGTGCCGCGCAGGATCCGCGGCACCGGACCGGACCACCCGGGGGGCGCCAGGCGGTCGGCGTGCGCGGCCGGCTGCGGCGAGTTGGTCGCCGGGCGCAGGCCGTGCACCTCGCCGCCGCGGCGCACGCCGATGACGTCGATCAGCGACCCGGCCTCAAGCCGGGGGTGACGGACCCGGATGCGGGTCATGGACTCGGCCGGGATGACGAGCGCCGTACGCCCGCGGTGCCGTCCCGAGTCGACCTCGATCACGCGCCCCGCACGGCCGGCGATGACGCCGGTGACACGGGCGATGTCGACCCAGATCCGCTCGGCCGCCAAGCCGCCGCCGGCGGTCGGGCGCAGGATGACGTCCCGTCCTGGCTGGAGAGCGGCCACGCCGGCCGGCCCCGCGTGCCAGATGAACGCGCGGGCCGAGATCGGCACGCGTACCTCCGTGCCGTCCGCCGTGGCGAGAACGAGCAGGTGAGGGCTTGCCTCGATGACCGTGCCCTCGACGCTGCGCAGCGGCCTGGCGCCGGAGTCGTGCTCCTCGGGCGACAGGTCGCCCGGCAGGTCGCCCGGCTCGCCGCGTACGGCCGCACGGAGTCGGCGTCGGCGCAGAACCAGATCGCGGGTGGACGGCATGACGGTCTCCGGGGGTCCTGGACGGGTTGGACGGTGTCTTACGTGGTCAGGGCAGAGAGTAAGGCAGCATGTCAAGACTTACCCCGAGCTCTCCTTCTGTCGACTCCTTTGTCCAAATAAACCAATGATGTTGTCCAGGAATACGTGATACTTATTCGCAATTTCCTGGGGTGCGTTGACCGGAATATGAGATTCGACTTGATCCATAATTACGATCTTCGTGCGATCGTCGGGCCTGTCGGCAACCGAACTCCCCAGCCTTCCGGACGGTCACGTGGGTGCACCATCGCACGACGAGTTCCACGACTTCGTGGCCGCGCGACGGCCGACGTTGCTGCGTGCGGCCATGTTGCTGACCGCGGACCGGGCCGACGCCGAGGACCTGCTCCAGTCCGCGCTGACCAAGACCTACCTCGCCTGGGGACGCATCAACGACCGCGGCGCGCTGGACGGTTATGTGCGCCGGACGATGGTGAACATCAACATCTCCTGGTGGCGGCGGAGAAGGCTGGAGGAGTACCCCACCGACGAACTGCCCGACACCCCGATCGCCGACCACACCGGCCGCAGCGAGCTGCGCGACGGACTGGAC
>Ga0247774_1000681_pt1 | contig 17017 bp, 14 predicted proteins | sample UWRJL001104B6_FD_179933 | JGI IMG/M metagenome (GOLD analysis project Ga0247774, IMG submission 179933) | Plant litter microbial communities from Arlington Agricultural Research Station in Wisconsin, United States - UWRJ-L001-104B-6 | ecosystem: Environmental > Terrestrial > Plant litter >... | reverse complement strand
CCCGGCAAGCCCTCCCTCGGAGCTCTATTATTCTCGCTGCCGACGTCTTTTCAGCTTTATGGACTCTGGACTGAGGCTAAAATGACTCTTTGACAATCGAACCAGACTTTGAGGTCCGGCAAGCTGAAGGCGGAGAAAACTTTGGGGTTTTTTTCTTATGAGACCCTTTTTACGGCATGTTACCTTTGACGCCAGGACCCCAATCAGAATCCTTCTTCGAGAGTTGCCGCCTTTTTGGGAGATGCTATTCCGCTGCAGTGAGAGATCTCCACTAGCTCACTGTCGTAACTAAAGGAAGTTGCGAGAGAGGTGGCATTGCAGCTTCTTCCCACGTGAAATTTGAAACTGCGAACGGCCAATTGACCTCGGTGCCTCGTTGCAATGCCCTCGATTTGAATCTCGAATCGTGATGGAGGGACATGGACGAATTGCAGGGGCTCCATGATCATTGCGCAAGCCATGGAGCCTCCAGGGTCCAGCCTTCTAGCGTTCCACGCCTCTCTGGGAAGTGGTTCATGGCGGGGCCTAGCACTGGTCGTTAGCGGTGGCGTGCGGCATCCAATCTGCGCTGAACATCGTTTCGTCATTTCTTAGCGCCAGCCAACGCCGCCTCCTTTGCAACTGGAGGCCTAGCATTCGTCCGTAAGGAGTTCCCGCGATCGGATGATGCAAGACTTCGGGAACCCTACCTGCCTACCATACCAGCATACCTGCCTGCTTTCGCCGACGCGGCAATTCCTTGATCTCAACCCACCCGCTTCAAAAACTTTTTTTTTTTTTTTGCCACCAAGGGGAAAGCTGGAATTGACACGGGAGGCATTGAAATGCTCGGCCAATTGCTGGCTTCGGGGTCTCAACCATCAGGCTTTCCACCTTGCTGGGATACCCAAAGAGTCGTGACAATTAATCAAACAGAAGCACACGCGCCGTCCAGGAGATCAATCAGTCTGCAGCAATTGACCGAGGTTGCAACGCATGGGAGCAAAAGGCGAGAAATCACTAGACTCCGGAACCTCAGGCAAGCTAGAGCTTTGCTCTGAACCATGGTTGAAAATCATCCGGAAATAGCGGGGGCCAATCTGGGGGAACGGCCAGCCACCAGGCCAGCGCTGAGACGATCAACTACCAACCTAACCACAAGGGCATAAGAGCACTGCAGCCAACGCAAGCAAATAAGGGCACACTGATACATACATGGATTTCGGGGCGTACTTAGTTTCTCCAGTATCGTCGGCCAACGGGACATCAGCAACCGCAATGGCCGGGACAACTACGTAGCTGGTAGGGTAGTACATGAAATTTCAAGATTCACGACCTGCCGGAAACACAAATCTCGATTTCACCTGAAGCTATCCTCTCCTGATCTGATGCCGTCATCCTTGTTCCAGTTCTTCCATGACAGAGTCCGCCATCTCCACTTTCCAGCATTATCACAACCCGCCGACGTTTCGACGGGGTTCTCAATACTCAAGACTGTCTGCAAAGCGGATATTATGGAAACTGCCAAGGAACGGGACTGCGAAAAGATACGTAAACCTTTAGGGCCCCGTAATTGGCAGCGAGCAGGCTGTGTTGGAGGAACCTCCGAAGTCTGTGCGTTTGTATAATCCGAATTCTTCCATACGGATATCTTCCTGTTCGTCTTTTACACCCGGAGGGATAGGAGTTGGTCTGACAATACGCAATTACTGCTTTATAAATGACCTGGGCGCAAATTGGCCGGCCTACAGTGCCCGGGTAGTACTACAGATTTCCAGCTCCGTACAAGAGCAGCGTGCCGGTCCACTACGGAGGAGGGCTCGGTCTGCAGGCACTTTAACGACGGGATCATTGGGTCTTGCCAGCTTTCGCGGCAATCTCACCACAGCAGCAGCCATGATGGATCCTAGATCCCTGTGGAAGTTCATAGTCGCAGGCATGGAATCTTTCATGGGTATGCGACATTGTTTCTTTTTACTGATATCCAGAGTCTGAGATCTCACTATATTGTACTTTACATTTTTGCTTGGCCGACACCAAGCTATTGGACGTTAGATTTTGTATGCGGGTTTTTGGATCCGCCATCGAGGATTATATGTTGGCTTTTTGGGAGCACGACACGCCAGGCATTCCGCGGTCCAACTATGGCCTCCTGCCGGCTTCCTGGACCTTGACGGGTGGCTCGGGAGTTCTCGAACATGGAATCGTCGAATCCGATCCCAGTGCACCTCTTTTGGTTGGAGATGCTGGCTAGCGGGCTTTGATATGGATGGCGGCTCCGTTCGAGGTTGCCTCATCTGACGGGCTGCTGGCCTATTGATGTCTCTAAACAGAGATCCACAGTGTTGCCCAAGGACACTCCGTAAGGCTCGACAGGGACCAGGGCAGTAAGGTATTTGAGCAACCATCCCGTTTCTAGGCAGGCGAGGGGGGTTGATAGGAAGGTCCCACCAGAATGGGTCTCCTGCAACCGGGAGTTGACCTCTCCTATTCGATACCGTAGTGTTAATGAGAGTCAGCACCGAGAATCCTACATGCAAAGTACCTCCACTTACGGAATTACAGAGAAGGACGTCATACATCCATCTTCATTCACCATTGACCCGAGGTAGCCAGAATACGAGAGACACCATCTGACAGAGGGGATCTACAAAGTAGTCCGTAGTTGGAAGATAGCAGTCTTGAATCCGAGAAATCCTCGGTATGACAGGGTAGCGATCTGAAGTTCTGGCGGAGGGCAGTCATGAGATAATGGGCAACAATAAGAGAGTCCACACGGCTAAGCACAGTCACGAAGGCAAAGCCCCGGCAGCTCTCGAGAATCTTCCTGCCGGGCCCATTTTGTCGAAAACCCCCTCTCGCTCTTCCAATGCATTTCCGGAGCCGGTCCGCCGGGGGCTGGAATTGTGGGGTTACAAGTCCGAAGTGTTGGGTGCGGGACCAAATTGCACGGGTCTCAAACTTCGAGTTAGGCAAAGCTGTCAAGTCAGGGCCAGCCAAACAAAGATTTTGGATTATGTTGTTGAGAGTGATGGGACCGCAAAAAATGGTGCCATGTACGGTGTATCAACTATCTGCACCCCGAATAGAGTAGACTGCATCCGGTGGGAACCTCTCCGCAAAAATATAAGGCGGTCCGCTTGCAATGTAGGAGGCACTATCAGGAGGTGGGGAAGCGCAGAAGGGCCTTTTCGGAAATCAGCAGTAACTGCAAGGCGAAAGCGTTTCCTCTAGCTAAACTAGCAATATCGTGCAGAAGCCGAGAGCTCTTGGAGCTCAGCTTTTCACTTCATCCACGGACTGGTGGACAATGAGATCATATCAGCTCTCACGCGGATTACAGCAGACCCGGATTGACAAACCATGTGTCTAGCCATTCACCGGGCCCCTGCCTACCTGTTCACTATCCTAACCGTCCCGGACAGATAAACGTACCGGGTCCACTCTTGCCATTCTTCGTTTTCTATCTTTTTAAGTTGATACATGGGAATGACAAAAGTGGCCTGAAGAAGTGGAGACCAGCAAGTCATTATTAACCACGCGGGATGTGTGACCGTAGGAATGGGGGAAAATGGGTGATGCGGAGCCTCAACGACACGGAAAGCAAGAAGGCTCATCAGTCCGTCGGTTTACACCATATCTTGGAATTTAGCTCTCTGGCCCCTCCCCTAAAGTCTTAAGAGGCTGCAATAAGACCTCTCAGGTTTGCTCGGCTTGGACCTCATTGGACGGGTGTCATTTTTCCTCAACCCGGGGCGCGAAGGGCGAACAGCCTCGAAGTCAGTTCGACTGGTGATCCTGGTCGAATGGCAGCAAGGACGGTTAAAATACCATTGAGGGGAAAAGGGGGCAAAGATAGAGAGACAAGACAGTGGGAGGGCGAAACAACAACACGCACACGACCAGCCTCTCACAGGGACGGGCGAACTTTTCGAGTGGGTGAGAGAAAGTCGAGTCGTGGCACAGTGACACAGGCTGTTTGTGTCCAGATCCATCATCGAGTGGCTCAGAGGCAACGGAGGGAAGACAAGCCAAGAAAGGAGCTTTATAGGAAATACGCATAACCTTCCGCATCTGCAGATGGCTGCCTCTTTCCTTCATCTCTATTCCAAGAAGACCAACGTGGTAGGTGGTGTGGAGGGCACAGATTAAGATCAAAATATTCTATGTTTTGTTTCGTAGACAAACAAACTTTAGCAAATCGCAGACTCGTGTCAAATTTCGACGTGCACTCACGAAGGTGTTAGGCGGAGCCTTCCAGAGGTCTGCATTCTGCATCTTCTGCAGAGGCAAAACGTAAACAAGGCCCATTCCCGCGGCCGCATTGGAGAAGGCCCAAAGAAGCGGCCTCGTCTGGCTCTTTCCGCCCCTGACGTATCCACGTCGATGGTCGATCAAAACACAGGTGCCATGTAGTAGAAGTCGTGTGCTCGTCTCACAGATCTAGAGATATAGTCTGCCATGTTAGAAGATGCAAGATATAAAGGCTCACGAAGCACCAGAAGTTGTAGGACTTGTCAGCCTACGAGCAACATGGGTATGTTCTGAGCAGTTTGTTTTCCAGCTTTCGCCGGGTGTCGAGTGCCGTCTTCCACAATAGACCAAGGAAAATCCTAGCAGCAGGAGTTATTCTCGTTAGCCCCCAACGACAAGGGCCAGGCCAGCGAGGTCAAGGCCTAGGCTGGCGGTGCAATATCTGCATTCGGCCAGCCGCACACCTTGTCCAAGCCGACCCAAAGATTGACGAAAAAGGCGGTTTTCGGGGTAACGAATATTGGAGAAGGTGTTGTAATAAGCAGCCCGCCTCTCCTGCCGGCCGATCTTTGGGCAACCACCAGGTCATGGCTTGAATGATCCGTATTGAAGGGCCAGCTCTTTTGCTGGGGTATGGCGTGCCGAATTTGGCGGCGCGAGCTTCCCTTTGCGGAACAACACAACGTCTTCAACCGCGGCCTTTTTTTTTGGGGGGGGGGCATGCTGGCGCCGCCCTGCTTCAGTTCTGTGCCGAGCGGAGGTCTTCGTCACACAAAGACGGACAAAGGAATGAAGCAAACATTTTGTGTGATATTCGAGGAAGAATCTTGTGACATTTGCTAGTTTTGAAAACTGATTGATGGGCAGGCAGCCTCCCTCGAATTTGTGACGACGCACAGAGTGGGAAGAGTCTCAGAGAGGCAAGGACGTTCGAGCTTGTTGGCTCTCGGTCAAAGTGCCAATCGGTCGGTCCATAATTCCAGTGGGCGACATAGGCAACCTTCATCGCTCGAGACTGGCTGGTCAGCGACGTTCCGCCGTGTTCAGCCAACCGGTTGCGAACCTATGGAAGAGAGGGACAGAGAGGTGCTGTGCAAGGTTGCAGGAGCATCTCAATAGGAGGATGCGACTGGGAATGGCAATGCTTCGACTCGATATCATTAAACTCTGCAGTGAGAGCTGTCATTTCACCTCAACGGTGACTCCTGACTGAAGCATAGGAATCCAAAGCACGAAATAGCCAGCAAATCTACTGCAGCCTTCGCTTTGATGGACGAAATGAGCAGATGCAGAAGAAAGGACTCGTAAATGGAAGGCTCCCGCTGGACGCCGCTGCCTCAGTAAGAAAGCCAATAAAGCCTCACTAACGACGCGACAACAGCTGCCAGGGATGACAAGTCCACCCCAGAGAGCCCGGAGTGACAGGATGATTCAAATACAGGCTCCACAACCCCCCTGAAATAAAGCCGATCCCGCCTTATCCCTGCCGGTGTGTCGACGCAGGAAATTTTCCAGACGCCCTAGACCCAGCTGCGTTTTTGATCCACGGCCCGCTGGAATCACTGGAAGCCACTGAGAGACCAATGTTGGACCTCTTTCTTGCTCCGCTAATGGTATCCGTACCCGCCTGCATACCGGAGTCTGATGATTGCTGCGCCTTTTGCTCCGGTACATTGGCGAGACGGCGCCAGATGATAGGCGTTGGTCGATGCACGCTAATAAGTCGCAACTAGTTTCCACGCGTCTGCCATGTACTTGCACCATCCGTTACGAGAGACGGCTTGAGAGAAGTCTATTCTTTCAAAATTATGCTTATGAATACTTTGGTGAGAAGCTAGGAGCGAAACTACATCTATTGGCAGTCGAGTGGTCTTCAAAGATCGAGGCCTGAGACGATCTCCGGGAATGGGAGGAACTTTGCACACTGTGGATTATCTGAGAGGGATTGAGAGTGTCAGCCGCTCAGAACCAACAACAGAACGGAGATAAAAGCTGAGTACGAAAAGAATCATATGCATGGGGCTTGGCCGCTTGTAGATGACGGGGCTGGCTAATGCGCGTGGCCTGGCCGAACGGACCAGACACGCCCATTGACGTCGTGGATATTGATGAGTAGGAACCTCCAGAGGTGTTCTGTGCCGCGCAAAGTATGCTGCTGGCTGTTGGCATCCGGCCAATGTGGCCCTCTTACCGTGGCACCTTGCTCTTTGCTAAAGATCCCAATCCGGCCGTGTTAGCGAGCCTGTCCTTGAACGTGGACTGCCTCCTTGGTGAGGATTGACAGTGGAGCCTACCAGCACGGATTGATTGCCTGAAATAGAGACCAGGACCAGGACGCCCAAGCCTGAAGCCCCAGCTGGAGTCGGACTGGACCTTGTAATCTGGTAGAACCACTTCTTCTTCTTCCCCTGCCGCCTTTCCGAAAATTTCTTTGAACTAGAAATTCTTCTTATTCTTTTCTCCAAAGGAGGGCAAGAAAGAGTTATTTGTCAATTCTTCCAATGTGCTGAGACAAAAGCCCGGGAATGTAGCAGGTCGAACGGACTTAGGTGTTGGACAGGTTGGCGGCACCGTGACGCGAAACTGGGATCTGGGCACTGACTGACACGGCAAATCCAGGCCTGTTGCATCGAGCCCATTTTACCGCGTGTCTCTCCAGTTTTCCAGGCCTTCGACCGTGTTTTTGGCCGCTCGGTCCCTCGATGCCATTTTCTTCTTTTCTCCCTCTTGGATGCTTCCCCATCCACGTATAGGACGAGCTTGTTTTCCTGTTCTTCTATGAGCATCGTGCTTCTCGATACTGACCCATCGACGAACCGACCCGACCTTCATCACTTTCCGTCGACTCCCGCATTTCTCGACGCACAAAGTACAAATTGGGCTATGTCCTAACGATGATCTTGCCTGTCCCAAATCGCTCTTCGCCCACATGATTACCTCGACACCCACACTACCCACGACCGAGTAGAATACCCTCAGCAAGATGCAGACCGTTCCAAGCGTAAGTCGGATCTAGATGGTTCGCCGTGATTTGCAGTTGTATTTCGGCGCCATTCAGTCGTGGTTGGACCATTGTCGTTGCGGATCCACTTGAATTTGGCCTGGCGCCAGACACCACATTTGACTCGAGCCCTGCTTAATCAAGTTGGGCGGAAACTCTGAATACGACTGTGGGCGGGACTGGGAATCCGATCAACTATTTCACATGGACCACAAGCCATACGAACACTCTTGGATTGTTCCCAATTGCTAATTGTGTCGGTGCTGTAGCTCGTTGGAACTGGTACTGCTATTGCTGTAGCGGCTGCCGGTCTCGTCTTCGGTCAACCCGCCGACTACCACTCTACCTCGACTTCGACCCCAGCCCGGCCGGTGTCGAACAAGAGGAAAACGGCCTCGGACCGCGAAGCCGCTCAGCATGCGCAATTAGGCGGAACAGCTCACTCGTCGAGGCCTGGAACGAGTTCCGGCGTGGCGCCGGCCCCAACACCAGAAGAACGGCCCTACAACACATTACCTCACCAATACTCCTTTTCCAACACGGCATCGGCCTCGGCCTCGAGCTCTCGACCACGGCCTCTGAGTACTCAATTTACTCCACCGAAAGGTCACAGCCGGCGGCACTCACTTATACGGCAAGGCGACTTCTCGACCGCCCCGATTGCCGAAGACGCAAGAGACTCCATCTCCTCCAACGGCTCGTGGATGAGACGCCTGTCGATTCGACCTCTCTCGCAGCACGGAAGTCCTCGATCGAGCCTCGTACCCGATTCGCCGTCATTGACCTTCTCGTACGGGTCTGCCGCCCCGATATTATCTCCCGGCGGAGCGATACCCCCCCCTCTACCACCGAACAAACTCGTAAAGCGAGCGCCGTCTGCCCACGCGAATAACAACGTCGTGATCCGACGACGATCCAAATCGCACCTTCCAACATTACGGAGACCAGCTACGAGCCATCAGAGATCTGCTACCCTGCAGCAGTTCCAGCAGACAACCGATATATCGCCAATCTACTCGCCCAAATATTCTCTAGACCAGGCATTGGCATCCCAGGATCGATTGCCCCCCGTACAGCTGGAACGTGTTTCTACGCCTGTTAAGGACCCAATTGCATGGACGTCGTTCTTCCACTCCCGCACAATCAAGATCAGCAGCCGCGGCCCGGCAGGGCGTGCAAGCGACAGCAGCCCAGCAAGCAAACAAGGACCCTCTCTGAAGCGGATTTGTGTCAATGGCGACTCTAGTAAAATTGTCTACTTGACACAACCAAAAACTCTCGCGAGCGGCTCAAGTCGTGCAGAATTTCCGCCATTGGCAGGCGATCAGGTGACGGTTGACGATCAGACTCCGATTAACGCGGAAACAAAAACATCTACGCCCGAAGGCACCCCCTCGAAACGGGCCCGCCGCTCGATATCGATGACATTTTCGTCCCCCGGGAACTGGATCACTAGGGCTGGCAGCATCCGGCGGACGAAACGCGGCTCTGAAACGAAAGGTGGGAAACGGCACGTTTCTGCTCCAGTCGCATCCGACATCACAGCGAAGGAGAACGTTCCAATGTCGGACGACACACACACGACGACACAGAAACAGTCTGCAGTTCGAGGTCCACAAGATACGTCGCCTGTTTTGCAGGCACAACCTCGGAAGCGTAACTCGTCCTCCCCATTACCGCCCCTCTCGCGTCTGTCGAGCTTCAACATCGACCTATCGAGGCTCGGGGCCAGTGCTGCATCGCAGCAGCAGAGTCGACAGGGCTCCATGATGGCTCCGCGGCTCCACAATGATAGGTCGTCGACCATGAATAGCTCCGACCTTGAAGCGAGAGGTTTCATATCAGGGGACGACGAAGATACCGATTTCAAGAGCGACACGATGTTCGACTCTATCAGGACTGTTGGTTCGGCTCGGAATCGGACCATAGAAACGCCCCTCGAGTCCATGTTTGATGAGTCACCGCCCAGCACGGCAGGACATCAGAAAGCAAAGCGTCTGTCGATCCAAGAGATCCTGGGGCGGCCATGGGATGGAGATAACAGGATAATGGAGGAAGACGAGGGTGTACCGACACCCGTCAGGCTCACGCACGAATTCGACGATGCACGGGGAAGCCCCAACCGCGCCAGAGAAGCCCGGCTTACGTTTGGGCCAGGCTCCCAGCACTATAGCAAAGATTTCGGTCGGCTGTCACTGGACGACGAGCTGAACGACGAAGACTGGACCAAGGACGATGACGACATGGCAATTAGCAACCACCTTTCGCCGCCATCAAAAGGCAGCTCCGTCAATTCGAGGCACGTCAATCCCAATCTAAGGACTGCTCTTGCTGCAATTAGTGGCAACCGGAGCCCCGAAATGCGAGACTCGATAGGCGACCGACCTTTGAGTAATTTATTCGATTACAGCGAGCCGTCCATTCACGAAAAAGGTGAAGCTGATGGCCAATCCCCTCGTCCGAAAACCGTTCACGGAAAGCAGGATTTGGATGTCCGGGGTGGTCGGACTGCCACTAGGAAAGGCCCAACAGCTGCCCATGTGCGGAGTCAGAGCGTCCCGGTTGTCCACGACCCGGCAGAGACGTCCAAAGCGGCATCTACGAAATTTGGCACTTGGGGCTTGGGAAGCAAGGCGGTCAGCGAAGATTGGGGCGATGATTTCGAGTTTGAAGAGGAGACCGGACCCGTTGAACCAACGGGCAAGGATTCTTGTCGGAGCTTCGTCGTTCCCGCCCCCATCCAAGCCTCCCAAACGAGCGTCAAGGCCCATTCGGGACAAATCCGAGAACTATCGCTGCTGGTGAATGATCTTAAGCGTTTGTGCCGCCACGGACGGGATCTCGATATGCTTCAAGGACCTCAGGCAGCCTTGTGGAAGGAGGCAGAGGGGGTCATTGCCTTGGCATCTCCCGACGAGGAGGCAATGCAGGGCATCGAAACGTCGCCCATTGATATTCCTTCTAACATCAGCGATCGCTTCATCGACGATGGATTTGATGCTGCATCGCTGGCGAAGTCTGAAGATGCATTCGAGTCTCCCGAGGTGAACGTATCCAAGACACCCGTAGTTCGTGGCCGGCACTCCCCTCGCCGACGATCCGTCTTCTCGCCCGATGATGACATCTTCGGCGGCAACTGGCCGCTGAATGAGGAATCATTGCCGCCCCCGCCCGTATCAGATCGACCGAAGACTCCGGAGAACAGGTATAGCCACGGTCGCCGCGACGTATCCGGTGTTGTGAAGACGGTCATGGAGGCCATGCAGCACCGGTCTATCTCGGAGCCCTACTCAAGCACCGACGGCAAGCTCCATTTCGATACTGGCAGTCTCAAAGCCCTTGTCAAGCAAGCCAGCGATCTCCGTGACGCCCTCTCGGACATTGTCAGGAAAGCCGATCCCATTGCGCCGAGTCCCGCAAGAACCCCGCGGCGCGACCGAACTGAAGCGCGGGCCAGTCCCGCCTTTACCCAAGTCTTTGACGGACCGGGAGGATCTCCGCCAGGACGGGTACCGCACGGCCGGAGTAACAACTCCGTTCTCGGCAAGAAGTCACTAGAAGCTTCACCGTCGACAAACATGGGCCAGCGCATGCAGGTGATGACGGTCAGCTAGGGGATGACAGATCATCTTAATGTTTCGACGAACGACCCCTTTGATATGACGCGCACAACCTTTCTATGAAAATAATGATGTGGTCCTCTCCCTTGGGAAGACACACACGGCTCTCTGGGCCACTGTATATGTACGATTACCTATTCTAGTTGGTTTGTGCTGTTTGCATAGCGATGGCCAAGGACCGGCCTTTTGTTTCGTTTTACATAAAACATACACGGCCTCTTGCGATCTCGTCACGGGAGGTTTTTAGGACATGGCGGATCGCCTACTTTGGCTCGGCTGGGCGGAGGCGATAGATGATGGATAATTAAGCCCAGGGCGCCTTTCCGTCCGAAACTTGCCCCGTTTCGCCAAGATCTGAGAGGAAATCATGATTAGAAAAAAGGGGGAGGGAGAGAGTCAGATTCAGTTTTGCTTTTGCATCGAAGTGCAGGACGGGATCGGAGGGATGTAGGGTTACGGAAGACAAAAAAGCACGGTGTCGTTTGGTCGGGCCTCATTTTTTAGGAGAGTTCGAGGGGGAGAGGGAAATCTCCCTTGCTGGCTTTGGTGTTTTATGAAAACATGAATTTTTTTTGGCATTACTGCCGCCTTTTTACGCCTCCTTGGGTTTTGCGCGTTTGCTGCCTCCGCGCTAACGTTTTTCCATCTTGGCTCCCATGTTGTGTTGGCCTCCGTACCGGAGAGTAACTGGAGGCAAAAGAGGATCACGAATGATTTGCTTTGAGTTGGTTTCGTTCTGCGAGCAACTGATCGCATAGCAACAAAAGGGCGATGGCATTTTTGGATTTGGCCTGTTCAAGCTTGGGAAACTGGGACCGGTTGAGACGAGTTCGGCGTGTGTACATGCACGAATAGTCTAGATGTCCAACGAGTTTCTGCTATAAAATAGAGAGGAGTAGCTAATGGGTTGAGAGAGGAGGTTTTCCATTCTCTCAGCCTTGTTGATTCTACACACTCAATTGCATTGCGATCCATAGCATTGTCTTGAGGTTATTATGCTCGTCGCGGCGTTATTTGCCATGTTGGTTTTAGCAGTAGCCTTCTTTTAGCTATTGGACATGCCAGGCATTTTTGAGTATGACCAGCAGCACATATGACATTTGGATAATTTTCGTGCCGTTTTCGAAAAGGATTTACAACTAATGGCAGAGATGTCGTACTGGGCTAGATATGAGTGAAGTTGTGCGGCGTGGAGGTAACCCTACCCTGGAGAGTTTAGAAAGATCTTAAGGGGAGTAGGCCTTAGAGTAGTAAAGGAGGAATTAGAAATCACTAGCTTATTGTTAGGGCGTTAAATACTTGATATGGCTTCCAACTTGCTAACGGGTTTAACGAGCCCGAGCTATGAGAATATTTATGCCTGGATTTCTTACAGTTGGTCTAGAATCGAAAGACTTGCTGCTGCCGCCTAGTTCTGACTCTGGACGTTGAATTTAGATTTCTGACCAATGTCTAGCAACGGGCAGGAAAGATGAACAGGGATTAGGAAGAAGGATAGACGAAAATGGCCTTGATGTCGAACATCATGTTCAAGCCCTCTGTGGATCTGAATAGTCGATGCTCTAGGGTGTTTCGAATCTATTTTCCCAAGTCTATCTACCACATACAGGCAAAGTTCCCGAGTCTATATTTTCGACTCTGCCACCAGCTCTCCCTCCTGTTCAATGCTCGGCGTCTTTTCTGCCGACTCCTGATTCAGTCCAACCGGTACCGTCGCACCATATCGTTTCATGAGCTGCAAAAACTCTTGAAGCTTCTCCTCGAACTTTCTACCCCGCCAGCGCCTTCGAGCCCTGTCTTGATTTCTGAATGCCACCTCTACCGGCGGTAAGGCCGAAAACTCACATAATCTGACCAGTTCAGGGCATTCCTCCCAACACACGCCGTCTGGATCCCCGATACCTTCTGGGTCTGCGCCGGCTTGGAGAAGCGTATTAGCCAACTTGACATCGACATTCGAGGCAGCCAGCTGAAGAGGAGTGACTTTATACCCAGTACCGGCCAGATTGGCGCCATATCCGATGAGGCGAGTGATCGGACACCACTCCTTATCAGACCTGTGCTGCCGCTTAGCGAAATAGGTGTCAGTCAGAGCATGGCGTGTCAGGTGCGACATGAGTATTGGCGTGGGATTAGTCCTTCCAGCGCCATGGTCAAGAAGCGAGTGCAGAGCTTCCAAAGTACCCCACAAGCGTATCATGGCAGTCACTTCCGTAACAGTGCCTTTCAACGCTACTGTTCTTACCCGCTGCGACCGAGTATAATGGCAGATAATGTAGACTTCTTTCCCTTCTAGGGAAATACTGTGTTTCTGTCTCTCAAGAAATAACTTATGAAGGGCTGGTGATATACATGCAAGCAAACAAGCACCTTTTCGGCCGATGGCCCGCCGATCCATTGATAGCGGTAATGCGCCGCTGTCCGATCTACCTGGAATCTATCAACGACCGGGAGCGAAAAGGCCCACAGGAACTCGCAGATCTTATCGAATAGGCTCACGTCCTTTTCTGCCAAATATATGTAGTGGTAAATCTGTTGGTTTGCTGCGATGAGACTATATCGTCGAAATGAGACAAAACCCCGAGTCTTCGTACCTTCCAACCAGCCTATATGGCTTGGGCTGGGAAGACTCGATATAAAAAGCTGAGCTTCTTCGAGGAGAGACTCAAAAATATTTTGCGAATCTGACTTGACCGGAATTTTGAAGTATGCGGCTGAAGTCTCAATGACCCTATCTTCCTGGAGGAATTCGCGAACGGTATGATGTGCAAATTGTGCTATGATTGTTTGGTGGAATGGGAAAGAGTCATGCCAAAATCCCCTCGATACCTTCACGAGACAACCACAGACGTCTTTGAAGATGGATCTATTGTAGAGATAACCTTGATCCTGGGCCCATGGCGACTGCCGAAAAGCTTCCGTGATAATGTTGACCGGGACGGGGGCGCCATTGCATCTAGAGTTATGAAAATGAATCCACTGAAGAGTATGGCGAACGAAGGGCCAATCTTGTCTGGGAATAAGCTCAAATATTCGGACATACGTTTCGTCTAGACTTTCTGGGAGAGTTGCTAAGGCCTTTTCGAGGACATGTCTCTCAGGCCGCAATCGCCGAAGAGAGTCAAGCTGACAATGCGCAAACCGAAACCTTCAAAACTGGTCAAAGTCTAAACTAGTTTCAATCATCTCTGATCTCACTTACATTCCATTTGCACGAACCGGAAGATGACCTCTCACGTGATCCAGCAGATCTTGCGGCCATCGACGTGCCCAGGTTGCTACAGCCGTTGTTGAGCGGACGTATTGTGCAATGTTTTCGGTCACAATTGGATTGCCCATCGAAATTGGGGTTGGTATTTTCAGCATTTTCTCTTCGATGACATGGTACTCTCGGCTACTACAAAGGAGCTGGATTTTCTCAAAGCGAGGCTCGTTGACGAAGGCATCGAAAACATGGAGGAGTCCAGTCCGTTGTCGACATTCATCAACAGCGTCCACAAATATGTAGACTGTTTTGTGATGACCAATAGAATCGGCAGTGGCTGCAAGTAGCTGGTCCGTAGTTGGCTCGAGTCCTGCCTTGAACAGCTCGTAGACCGAACGAGGAATACTTTCGTTTTGACGGCAGAGCTGAGATATCACCCATCGAAGGAATGGGTTTACTTCGTCATGATTTCTGGTGTGCGAGCAGTAGTAGTAAACACATCCAAGCTTCGGTGAGGCATTCTCGTTATCCTTAACCAGAGACATAGCGGTCTTAATCAGGTGTGAGACAAGAACAGTCTTCCCAGCGCCAGGAATTACATGAATCCAGAGGCATCGCTTCGCTCTGCGCAGCCATTTGATCCACTCCTGGGACTTTAGTAACCAGTCGCCGGTCCCTGGTTCGTGACAGGGGTAAGAAAGGTTATGCAATGGGGAAGGGTCGACTTTGACGAGCCACTCGAGCACCTTCTGACGTTCATTTTGGCTCAGCTGGAGTTTTATGTCCTTGAGGTCTTGACTGATTATGCAAAATGAGGTTAGCACGTCATGTTCGAGGCCAATCCATTGGTGAAAAGTGATTTGGTGCCGGACTTACGATGACTCTGCGGCAAACACCAAGAGCAGTTTGTTAATGCACCCATCCAAGTCATTCAAAAGCTTTTCCGCCCTAGAAGCTTTGAGTGGCCAAGCCAGAGCATCACGGCACCTCCTTGCCCGGTCCTTGATCGTCTTCTTTGCATCTTGCGAGCCGCCTTGGTCCGGGTCGGCAGGGAGCAGCGACTCTAACTCGCACAGTATTTCTCTGCATCGATGGACGATACCACCTGGTTCAGACAACTGGGTTAATTGGGATGAAGAACCCGTAGGATGGGACGAAAGAAAATCCAAAGACGTAAAAATGGCGTTGACAGTTGATGTCTTGACGAGAATGCTGCGAAGATCCGACGAGGCTTCTCGGGCCGTTTCGATGTAGAATTTGGCTAGTTCCAAGACCTTGGCGGAGAGCTGTATGACTGCGAGAATTGTGCCTGGGTCCATGTTGGTAGCATTCCCATCTATGACTCAGCAGTGAAAATGGGGGAAGTATGCTGGTGGCTTGGACAAAAAAGGCCGGGACGATTGTACGTGGGAGTGTTAAAGTTTAGAGAAGATGGGTGGACATGTGTGGGGGACTCGGGGGGTTGAAAGCCTTGCGAGCAGCCTGCAGCATTTGCTTGCTGCCCATTAGATGCGGTGTATCACAGGATTGTCAAGTGATCATCCGAGCCTGGTCCGTTTCCGAAGAGTTAGGCTTGTAGACAAGACCCAACCACTTTCAAAAATAGTCTAGGTAGGCCGTTGACCAACAATAGTCCCGTTCTCAAGTTCGCAGGTCAAGAGGTAACTGATCATTTTCTTTTGAATTCTGACCTCCTACAATGACATATAAAATCCCTCTGAATAATCTCTTCTCAAAATGAGCCCATAGACGGCGTGCTCAATCCTATACTAGGTACAGTGAATAAAAATACGTCTTTCGTATCATATATTGTCGTGTTGTATGTGACTTCCGCCTTCACTTCTCCATCCCAGTCCTCAGCCCCCCTTTTTTTTCTCCTCTCCGCTCCTCTCCCCTCCATCAATCATGGTATAAGTATCTCTTTCCTTCTCTCCTTCCTTTCAATACCGGAAGACAACCCCTCGAACCTGCTTCTTTACACTAGCGTCCAACCAATCCTTACCCTTCTCCTCCATGCCAAAGTTGGGCCGCCACATTGCCTGGCTCGTAAAGTCTGTACTGGCACCGGCTCCGGCACCTGCTCCGGCCCCGGCCCCGACACTCTTCATCAGCATCTCATTCTTCTTCGCCTCCTTCTTGCTCCTCTTCCTCCTCAGCCCCGGGTCCTCACCCGCCACCTCGGGCTCGCTCCTCGGAAGCGAATTCTTCCTCGCGGGCGGCGTCCACATCTTCCCCTCGGCCGCCCTGTCCTTGGCAAACTGGCTCGCATCCAGCGGCTTGGCCCACAGGAAGGGCGCCGGCCGGTTCGAGGGCACCGTGTTGGACCGGGCCAGCTGCGGGCGGCGGGAGCGGTCGCGCTCGGCCGGGAGGCCCGGCACGGGCGGGGCCGGGAGGGCGCCGGCCTCGGCCTCGAGGGCCTGGATCTGGGCCAGGATTCCCGTGTCCTTCTTGGGCTTTCGCGGGCCCGCGTCGGAGACGGAACGGACCGGGACGCGAGAGGTGGTATCCTTGGGAGTGGGCGGGATGGGGATGGCGGGGGCGATGTAGCCCGTCAGCGCGGGGTGGAAGTTGGCCATCGGAGCGGTCGGCATCTTGGAGCTAGCAAAAGCAGGGTGTCGCATCCGGACGTCGTTCTTCTCCGTCTGCACGAGCGCCTCGTTCAGGGCATCCATCCAGTCCTTCTCGGTCGCCTGGTGACGAACCTGCTTCTTGGGGAAAGACAGCGCAATGGCCTCGGCGAGGGCGGCGCCCCAGTCGGCGCGGATGGGCATCTTGGCTTCCTTTCGTTGAGCAGGAGGAGGGGACTTGTACTTCCGGCGGGACGTGGACCGGGTGGGACGGGACTCCCACCACGCGGCCTCGCCGCCGTTGGCGCTGTTGATGGCGACGTCACGCGCGACGGTTCGGGGCGCCATGGACATGGTAATCCAACTCCACTCGGTGCTGGCTGCGCGGGGG
>Ga0247774_1000680_pt1 | contig 17021 bp, 18 predicted proteins | sample UWRJL001104B6_FD_179933 | JGI IMG/M metagenome (GOLD analysis project Ga0247774, IMG submission 179933) | Plant litter microbial communities from Arlington Agricultural Research Station in Wisconsin, United States - UWRJ-L001-104B-6 | ecosystem: Environmental > Terrestrial > Plant litter >... | reverse complement strand
TTGTCGCGGAGGACGGTGCTGGAGGCGACGAGGGGGAAGATGTGACTGGTGTTGCCGCCGCCGATGGAGAGGAGGACCCGGAGGTCTTTTCTGGCGTTAGAATTTCTCTTGCGGTATGAGAAGGTGCGGTCTGACGTACGGGGGTTACTTTCTTTGATATTCATGAAGGAGCCTATCCCGCCATGGGCGCCGTCTACCTCGACCCTTGCATCCACCCACTCGTCGCTAAGCTTCACTCGTCAGTCAGGGTGGGTAACCAAATCGTCGCATATTCAATTTCCTTACAAATACTAGCCCATCCGAGGGGTTTATACTCGCAAAAGCGTAGTATATGATGTTGACACAGCCGTAGTTTACACTTGCCGGTGTGTATCCTTCATATATCTTGTAGTTGGGAAAGTACACGGCGTTCACTGACATAACATTCGAAACGCTTGCCTTCATCCGTGCCTTGCTGCGCGACTTGGACGACGAAGAAAAGCTCATCTCGACAAGGCTGGCGTGGGGAGCGGATGGGTGAGCAGTGCGATTGCGAACAAAAGCAGCAGCCCGCCGCGAAACGACAACAGACGCATGGGAATTAGATATATAGTTTCCAACCACCTACCCTCCCCCCCCCTGCCGACAACGGGGCCGAGGCCATTTAGATAGGCGGCAGCCAGACAGCCAGCGAGGCGTTGGGTTAGTGACTCCAAGCCGGTGAATATCAGTCAACATGGGCAACGAGAGACAAGAGACAAACAATGGACAAGGATGGAGGGGTGTAGCATTAGCTGTAGCCCCCGATCGAAATGACACCAGAGTAGCTGCAACAAAGGGCCTTTAATCGGTGGGCCCGGCCTATGACGGTCAATGTACAGAACAGCGCCGTGGAAGAGGACAAGTTGCGAGCGGCACAGACGGAGACGGGGACCCCAAGCCAAGAAAGAAGTGGTGGGGAAACTCGTGGAATGGATAAAGGGTTGCCGACTTGACCATGCAAGGCCACGATATATTGGGCCGGAGCGAGGGAGCATCGTGACGGGATAGTGGGATAACCGCGCAAAGAGACATGGGATCTTTGTGTAGGTGCGCCGCACTAGCTCCGCTTACTCGTCTTGTCTGGTCATCCGTTCCATTGATAAGGACGCTATTGCACTTGCGCTGCTAGACCTCGTTGCGTCCTGGCAGCCAAGATGACGGCGCCAGCTCTGTGGAGCGTAGAATGGCAACAAATCAAGTTCCAGGAAGAGCTTTGGGACCCCGACATGGGGCCAAGAAGATATGTTGGGGTTTGCTGGAACTTTTCAGCTTAAGAAAATTGGCTGCCACCGTCGGCTGTCCTGTCCAAAACGGGATCCGGCCCACCTTGCCTACTTCGCTTTGTCGCATCTTGCCTCCTGGGAAGGCTCGGCTTTCGACGTGGGAGGATGGGAGCTAGACTAGAACCTAGGAAAGAACGGCATGTAGCTAGGGGTTTGGGACCGCAAATTTCACCGTCGACTTGGCTGGCAGCCGAGACGTATGTACTATCCGTGCTCTGGTCTATTCTGAGAAGCGGCCCAAACTGCCAATTTTCCATCCAATCAGTCCACGCTCCCCAGCTCAGCGCGTGTAAGTGAAGCCATCCGAGGCGAGGAAAGTCGACATAGGTCATTTCGTCAGCTTTGTACCCGCCATTTAGACGCCAGGCTCGTTTGTTTTGCTCTCGATGTCATACTTCGTAAGAATCTGGGTCGCGCGGCGCAGCACGGGAGACTATAAATTTCGTAGTTATCACGTGCACCGACATGGGCAGAGCCGGCAGGACGAATGAATAGATGCATCTCCATATCGCACCTCATCAGGTACACATCGGTGTCTAGGCAACGGCCAACGCTGGGTGCACGCGATTAGGCCGTCAACGACGCGGTTAAGATGTACCACATACTGGGCCTGCCTTAGATGACAGGCCCCATTCAACGGCCAGGTGGGCGCGGCTTCTCTGGACTCGCCGCGTCCTATGGGCTAAAGGAAGTTCAGGTACCGGTCCGGAGAACCGGGACAAACATTGGGGGCTTCAATTTGAGATTTTCCAACATTACTCCGTACGGCTCGGCGCTGACCAAGAACGGCTGATTCACAGCACCCGCCCTCGCTGTTTGAGGTCGCAGTGCGCCCACAGTTCATCCACCCCCCAACTGCCGCGCGGTATAGCCAAATTCAGCAACCCGAACGGGAAGGAGTTGCTCGCCCGCTAGTTAAACTAGCCACCAGAATTCGCAGAGTTAAAAACTCTCGGCGAGTCGGCGCACGACGTCAAGTAGCCAAGCGAGCGCATCGCAAATGCACAAAATAGACCATATCCGCCTCCGAACAATTGACCAGCCCTGACAGCCATCGGATAAGCGCAGACAGGCAACTTGATGACGACATTGTTGAGGAAGCGACGTCGGATGAAACAAGGCGCAAATATTTCATGCAGACGTCGAGAGGCAATGTAATGCGGATGACCAACGTCAACTAGACCGCCATGGTGACGGGAATGGAATGCTGGTGGATACCGCCTATCATTCCCCCGGGATATGCTTGAGAGATACCCAATCTGCACCCCCAAACACCGAAAGTTGATAAATGGCAGTTCATAGTTTCTTGAGGCCAAGAAACCCCGCAGCTAGGGCGGAAGAGGTAAGCAAGTATGAGTAGGATAGGTCAGCAGGCACTGCGGGTAGGGCAGAGGAGGGCAGACCAATGCCAACTCATGTAAGACGATGCGAGTCAAACGAACGGTAGTTCTAGCCACCGTCCTTGCTTGGCGCACCGTGCGGCTCTCCTTAAGCTTCTGCAGACACCCCGTGGTGGCATCAAACTTCTGGAAGCCTCGGGGGGGAGGGGGTCGTTCCATGCGTCCTACTGTCCCTCCGATCCGGCTGGGGATATGAGACTGGTGTACACTTCCACCACATTTTCCTACTTCACACCTACCTAGAGAGGTAGAAAGCGCGTCATAGTTGGGCTATACTCTAAACTCAGAGGGCAAACCTCCCAATAGTTGGGAGAGCTGATGCAGCTAGCAGCTCGAGCTTGTCAGAGCTTAGCCTTAAATCCCCCAGATTCCAAGTCCATTGCAGATTAGTCGTCAGGATGTGCACCTTCTACCCTTCTCCTGACTACTCTGTTCTACTAGGCTTGCCTCAGATGTGCCCAACTAGAAGACATCATCAGCCAAAAACCCATTGGGAAGGTGTTCCTCCCCTCCTCGGGTGGAGGAAACGGTGTGGAAGCCTGATTCTGGGAGGTGTCCCATCCAGAGCTAGGCCAACTCGACGTGAGTTAGGTTGATGCCGTGTAAAGGATTGAATCGGCTTTCCCGTTGGGATATCAAGGCGGTGAAGCTGGGGAAAGGGGGGTGACTTGGAATGAGCCAACCCTCTCATCGAGTGAGGGTAGCTGGCTCGAAATGCAAGACTGCTGGGAATTTCGATTTTGCTCCGGCCACCAACTGTGCTGGTAGCTTCCAGGAGGCCCATCATGTCTCGAAAGCCGAAGTAAAAGTGTTGGAGACTTTGCTGGTGCTCGCGTGAGTCGACGCCACCCAATTGAGATGCTGCATGCAGCCCAGAGCCGCTGCAGGAGTGGCTGGTTTTTGATAGCGGTTATTAGAAATAGCGGAACTTGGATTTTTGGGTTTAAGTGTCCGGCTGCCCCCAAGCTCCGGATTCAACCCGATGTTGACTGAGTGTTCGGGCGAAGTGGATGCGTGTCGCCAATCGCAGTCGAACTTCAAATGCCGAGACGTGTCCCCAATGGAATCAGATGCTTCATGGCACGTCCTTGTGTCATTCGTTTCCTTGAGAACGTGGAGGGTACCAGAGTCCTTCGGGAGGAAATAGTAGTAAAACTACCTACCCTGCTAGAGGAGTGAACTAACAGCTGATTAGGCGGTGTCGCAGCGACCGCGTGGTTTAGTCATTAGCGTCGTCAGAATCGGACATTTGCGGCGATTGCACCTTCGTTTTAATGGGACTCACCCGTCAACACTGCCTTCCATGCAGGGCCACGCTGGCACCACTGGAATCGTGGAACAATACTTGAAAGGAAATATGGACCGTTTTGAAGCCGATGCAATGGTCAGAAGATCATCTAGATGGCAATGACCCATGGCGGTCCAGGGCCGATATTGAAAACGATCAGGCCGAGCCGGTGGATCCATGAGGAACTGCTTTCGTAGGGGTCGGTGGATACTTGATAGTACTATCCGAGGCGGCTGAGATCCTCGTCGATGCAGTCGAGTTCGAGGAACTGTCGCCGGTTTTGGTTGGTAGATCTGGGCGCTGGAGCCGGCCACCTGTGTTCTGGCGCTGTTCCACTGTTCTCGGCAGGCTCCCGGGACACCTGCCTTCCTCCAGTAAGTCTCGGGGTGGTGCTGCAAGGCACTTGCTTCCAATGGTAGTAGTGATGATGGGTTTCACCCTGGCGAGTAAGCAGAGCCAACGCTCGGCTTCTGTTCTCGGCTCAACGCGGTCCCTCCACTTCCTTTCGGTGTCGATATTTGTGCTCCCACACCATCCTCCACACACCAGATAGACATTTACAAGCACATGGAAATCCCGATTTCTCAATGGTCTCGCTAAGCTCCGATATTCAAGTGCCAACCGCCTCAGACTTTGCCATGGAAGCTGCTATGCCTGCAGAGGTAGGTTGCATCGAGGAGTCAGCCTGCTGAAGACCCTGGGCTACTGTGCTATGGTGCCTAGGTGGTCTTGGCGGTGTCGAGAGTTGCATTTCCGGTACGTCATTCAATCTGCGTCTGTGCTCCCATCGCGGGACTTGTCATTGGATCTATCGTTGGATATCTGGGTATCTGTTGGTGCTCTGTGAAGGTGCAGAAAGACCAAGGAGGGATCTGACCTTTGACACCCGAGTTTTGCCTGCAAATGCCCCCCCGCCGTCGCATCGTCTCACCTCAACAGCTTGACACCTCGCGACGGAGTTCGGCAAGAAACATTGCAAATATGAGGTAAAAGACATACAGAGAGAGGTGTAAGGAATTATGAAGGCATCAACTTTATGGTCACTTATACCCCAGCACATTTTGACAAGCGTTGAACCGGTGAAACCCTAACCCCAATCACGAAATGTTATAGTTTGGGTTTAGGCCTCCGACCCTTGAGCCCCTATCCGCCTACTTACATCTCCTTCAAGTCGCCACTGGAAATGGACGGCGTCTTCCAATGGCCTTCGTAACAGTGTCCATGATAGTCAACACTTTCTCCTCTTCAAGTCTCCTTCCTACAACCTGGACCCCAACAGGCAAACCATGCATGGCGTCGGCATCGTACAAGCCATACGCACCGCGAGCCACCCCATTCAGTCTCGTCAGGTCAAAATCCGCAGGAGGTCTGTCCAGATTCCGATCAACCGTCAAGACCGGCAGCACCCCGGCCGAGTAATCAAGCTGGCACGAACTATACTTAGTTCACTATAGACCCATTTCGGAATAGGGGATCGTACAAGGTTGAACAAGAGCGTGTATCCACAGCTGCTCACGGCATGTTTCATGCCATCATGAGGGACGGCTGGCGTTGCATTCGGGACCGTCAGCAGGAAGTCGATCCCAGCTTCGTTCCACCAGTCGAACCACTTCATTCGATAGGCCTCGCGCTCAGCAACAAGCTGCCAATTCTCGTATGCACTCTTGGGATGCCAGTTCTTGACCAGAGTTGCCCAGAGGTCATCCCTGCGGAAGTATTTGACCCAGAGATAGTATAGGTACTTGAGAGGGCGGGGCAGTGAGAAGAGAGAACTCATCTGGCGGGCGCCGGAGTCCTCCCATTCCCCAGGACGGAAGAAGGACTTGAACATGTGGCATCCATCGGCATTCAGGAGTTGGGAGCCCAGATAGAGCCCCTCAAAAGGCGACGGGGGGTCAATCTCAACAATGTCGTGCCCCTGGTCCCGAAGGGCAGCTTCAACCATCTCTAGTGCCCGGGTGCAAGCCGGACTCGGATCCACCACCCCATCAGTTCGCATTACGCCTACCTTCAAGACTTTATCGGCGAACTCCTTCTCCACGCTGTCGCGCCACGCTAGCGGATGCACGGTGTGGTCGTACTTCCACGGCTCCATCTTGATGATGGATTTGGAAAAGTACAAGAGATCGTCCATCGTCCGCGCCATTGGACTGCACACGGAGGGGACGCCTTCTTGGCCAGGTATGCTCGTCCGCGTGCCAGTCTTGGGCCATCGGCCCGTCGAACATCGTAGGGAGTAGATGCCAGAAAAGTGCGCGGGCACTCGTACACTTCCAGCCACGTCGCTTCCAATCCCGACTCGACCACCGAGGGCAAGGAGAGCCGCCTCGCCGCCAGTAGACCCGCCCGGGGTATATTTCTTATTATAAGGGTTGGTGGACCGTCCCCAGACATCGTTTGCCGATTCGAAGCTCAGCAGAGTGATGGGGATATTGGTTTTGACATATGGAACCGCCCCAGCATCCTTCAAAAGCCGAGCCATCGGACCGTCCTCTGGCACCTGGTTCCCCACGAAGCTACTGAAGCCAATTGTGGCGTCGAACCCACCGACGACGACTGTGTCCTTCAGGCTGACAGGGACTCCAGCTAGAGGCCCCTTGAGGTTTATGGTGCCTTTCTCGAGCCACTGCGACGCGGCTGAAACCATGACTTCCGTGAGACAGTTCGTTTTCTCGTGGGCTTGGACTGCCACCTTCCCGTACGCCTTCAGGACATCTTGAGGGTCAAGGGTCGACGTCTTCACACCCGTGACGAGGGATTCGATGTGACGGTCAACAATGTGTCTTTCGTGGGCCGATAGAGGCTCACCGTAGCCGCTTGCCCTGAGTAGCTTGATGCGGTCATCCCTCTCGCGCTGCTTCGAGAGGCAATCCTGCCAGTGCCTTCGATAACCCAACCCTAGAATGGAAGTCATCGCGACACAAGAGAGTAGCTGTTAATCTTCGACTGTCTGGGCAACCTGCACGGCCAATAGGTTCGACGACGTCGTTATTAAACTTGAACCTAGAGAAAACCCTAGGAGTGCACCTTGTCAGATATGGGCCAAAATGTCAATTCATGCGGCCATGCCTGTGGGCAACCTCAAGGTCTATCCCGGCATCAGGAATCATAGATACCGTCGATAGCCGATATCACGGCAGATGACCAAAATTAGAGGTCAAAACGCAACATTAGCCACGGAAGAACATAAGCGGTTCATCACGGCAAGGCAAGCAACAATAAACCACACACAACGGTGCAGTTCAGGGCGACTCACAATACCAATATGCAGGGCTGAAAGTAGGGTGAGGAAATGAAGGGCGGGGTGCAACGCGGAAGTGAAGGAAAGGCAGCTCGGAATCTTGCCCGAGAATGAGCCGGGAAAGGCACACGCGGCGCTTGCCTCAGGTTGCTCGTGTCTCATTAGTGAGTCTGCCACTCTGTCTTGGTGGGTGGGTTCCGAGATCGGCCACACTTAGACGCAACACGAACGAGGGTCCAACGACTGGAGCTATATCTGTATCTATAGCTATAACCGAGGCTCAAGTTGGAGCTGGAATACGCCGGCGTAGATTCAAGGCGCTGGCCTGGCTCCTCCTCATAAGAAGAACATGCCGACCGTGTCTGGCAAGCCGCAGCACCATTGCAACTTCTCCCCTTGACAAAGCACATTGCTACCACCTCCATATCGAACCTCGGTCTAGAAAAATGGCCCAGGCGACAAAGAAAGACTGCTGGAGCTCCCAGGTTTACCAGCACTCGGCTTCTTTCGTACCGAAGCTTGCGGGAAAGGTGGTTGACTGGCTAGAGGTGAATAAGGACGACATTATCCTCTCCATCGGATGCGGCGGTAAGTCTCCCGAGGCTTGAACGAGTACCCAGTGCTGACCAGGCATGAAGATGGCGTCCTGGAGCACCATTTCGCGACGACTTTGTTGCAGGGGCATGGATCCGTCCATGGAATCGACAGCTCACCAGCCATGATAGCTGCGGCCGAAGACAAGGGGGTCAGGCGGTGCACCTTCCAGGTACTTGATGCCACGCAGATGGAGAGCTGTCCAGATATCCAGCGTGGCCATTTCACCAAGGCATTTTCCAACGCGGCAATGCATTGGATCCTCCAACCTAAGGAAGGACGTCTAGCCTTCTTTCGAGGTGTCAAGGCTGCAGTGAAGCCAGGTGGGCTGTTTGTGTTCGAGATGGGAGGCCTCGGCAACGTGCCTGAGATGCAAACTGCACTCATGATGGCGGTCGCACGACGCGTGGGCATCGAGAAAGCTCGACAGGTGAATCCCTGGCTCTTCCCTGACGAAAAGTGGATCCAAACCATCATGGAAGACCAGGTGGGCGGGTGGAAGGTGGAAAAGATTGAGCGAGAATGGCGACCAACCGTGGCCGACAAGGGCGGAGTGGAAGGTTGGGTAAGGCTCTTTGGCCAAAGTTTTTTTGAGGCCGTTGACGAATCCGAGCGCGAATCCTGTATCCGGGAGGCTACCGACGTCCTTGAGATTGTCTGCAAGAGCCCTAGCGGTGGCGAGATGGTGAGCTATGTGAGGCTGAGGTGCGCTGCACGACGAATTTGAGTGACATCTAGACTAGCAGGGATGGACACCAAACTAGTTAGGCCGCCCATCCACGGGGCAGAGAGAATAGAGAGGAACAGGTATCCGGGTAGCTTTGGAGACGCCTTCAAATATAAAATGAGACTTGATAGCTGCCCACTGAGATTCACTCTGTTTATGACTCATTCTCTACAGGCTTAATCTCCAACTTGATTGACTGGAGAAAGGCGGTGCCTTGTTGAGAGATGAGCAGGGCTGTGGACAGCGCGGATCGAAACTTGATGGGATAAAACTCTTCTATATATTGTACAAGGAGTTGGGTCACTTCTCTTTTCCAAATATCAAATGAGGGCTTATGAACGTCCGCCTGGCTGGACACAATGTTGAAGTGCTTAGCATTGCCAAACGTGAGAACACGGTTTACAAAGGTGCCGAGGTTCCAAGGGGCGTTGCTGGCACCTACAAACGAGTCCCCGTTGGACTCGCTGCCAGAAGTCTCTAGTCGCTGAGGAGTAAGGGGTTACCCTAAACATCGAAGGGAACCTCGGTCTTCCAATTTAAATTCCAAACATGTTAATACTGCGAGATTTGGAAAACCTGTCGCCTTCGTAGGTGACATATCTGGTTGTTGGGAGTTAGAGAAGCTTTATCTCGTTCTCTCGTATGCTTGTTTGCGAGGAAGGAAATTAAACCAACAAAACCATGTATTCTTAATGGTTCGTTACTATTGTTACTATTAGCCAGTAAGCTATGCATACATACAATAGGAACATAGCTGGGATAGGTATTCAATTGCGAATATATAACCTCCTTCGGTAGCTCTAAAGTAACTATCACTCAGTACTATAGATCCTTTGTAATACTAGATCGATGTAGCCCTACTTAACCTCGGTCGATGCAATTGCCTTGTAATTGTTCAACCATGCACATTTGCGACCGATCCATAGAATATATTCTCAATCTCAGGTTAGGCATCTTTGCATCTGGGGTTCTTACGCTCAAGAGTCTCTGGGAGCTGGCCGTAAAGGTTAACTTGACTCCTACGAGCATCTACGTAACCAGAGACCAGACATTCGCCTTCAACGAAGGGATCAGCTTGAAATGAATGATGCTCTTCGCAGTGGAACTAAGTAGTCATATGTTCTCTCTATGATACATTCTGATTGAGCTTCATGGAGATATCTTACGTACTGCTCACCTGAAGCTACGTTGTGTGCTGCCAGAGGTGATCCTACTTACTCGTAGGTCTCGGCGTGCAAAGCGTGATACCTGATGCAGAGTTCTCAGACCGTGTATTTATCTAGCACGACCTCTATCTACGTTGCCGTTCCATGATTATCTGCCCCTAAAAGTAAACCAGGTTATTATTCAGGTAATTATCCTGTATTAGTCACTTGCCGCCAATAAACGGAGTGCTGAGACCCTTTCCTCGCTGGGACTTGGCAAAGAGACTTCCGTATAGGACTCATCCTATGAAAGTTCCACCTGGCTCCGTAATTGCGTGTTTATGTGAATATATATTCCCATTCCCACGGCTTTCCGCAACCCGCAACCCCTTTTCCATTCATATAAATATGACGCGAGGAGGTTTAGAATAGTTTTAGTATTAATAGGATCTTTAAGGTCAGAGACGAATAGGGTTAGGGTTATATGTTTTTATTTGGGCGATGGTATGCAACTAGAAGAATATGTTGGCGGGCCAGAACATTCGCCGCGACCCTCTATATTTTCAACACTCGAAAGAAGTGGCGACGGGCAAACGCCAATGTCATTTGTTCAGCCGCCATCACCATGTCTGCCGATGACCAATTCTTTCTGGACGTGGTACGAAGACTACCCTCATCCTGCCCCGCTGCTTGCACCATCTGGGAAGCTAATGCGTATGCTCTCGCTAACATTCACGGCCTTGCAGCTTGCATCCGTTTCGAAGCAAGTCCAGCAGTCCATGAACGACTGCGCCGACGTGCTGGACGTGGCAGTAGAAAAGGTAGCAAATACTGTTCGCGATACACTGTCGTCCTCACCATGGATCCCCGATTCGATACGGCCGGCACCACATGCCGTGTATATTCCTGTGTCGGTGCCCCCAGTAACACGGCTGGAGAAGCTCCAGGACTGGATTATGCACCACAAGGTGCTGGTGGGCGTTGTGGTGATTGCGGCGGGTACCATATCGTACCGAATCCACAGGAGCAACCAGTCGCGCCGGAAGTCGAGGAAAGCGAGGAAATCCAAGAGGAATGGGGGCAGGGTGGACGTTGTCGTTATCGCCGGATCTCCCGCGCTACCCCTTACGCGGTCACTGGCCCTGGATATGGAGCGGAAGGGCTTCATAGTCTTTGTCATTTGCACCTCTGTCGAGGACGACAATCTGGTCCACAACCTTTCCCGGCCAGATATCCGCCCCCTCTCTATCGACGTCACTGATGTGGGTTATTGTCAGACTACGGCACGAACACCAAGTATGGGTGCTGACACCAGTTTCGTAGCCTCCGAGTGCCAGTGCTGCCATAGATCGATTTGCCATGTTTCTAAAGACACCGCACGTTCCTGTTCCCATGGCTAAACCCGACACCCTCTATCTCAAAGCCGTCCTCCTTATCCCGGCCCTCAACTACCAAACGTCTCCCATCGCCACCATTCCGCCGGGCCGGTTCTCCGATGTTTTCAACACGCATCTTCTCCACCCCATAGTTACGATCCAGACTTTCCTTCCGCTGCTGACTGCTCACTTGAATCCCGTCGGAGAGAAGTGGATACCGCCCAAAGTTCTGGTCTTCACACCCTCCATAATCTCGTCCATCAACCCCCCATTCCACGCCCCGGAAGCCACGGTATGTTCGGCTCTCACAGCCTTCACCGAGGTCCTAACGGCAGAGCTGCGACCTCTCTCTATTCCTGTCACGCACATGCAGCTTGGCACTTTTGATTTCAGCAGTTTCGCGCCTGCCAGACGGCAGATCGGAGCAGGAATCGAGTCTGCCGTTACCAACTGGCCTGAGAGTGCCCAGGTTGCCTACGGACGAAACTATGCGGCCCAGACCGAGTCGGCCGTGTCCGGGGGTCGAATCAGGGGCATGAAGGGCAGTTCCCTTCGCCGCCTGCACTCTTCCGTCTTTGACGTGATTGACGGGTCCATAAAAAGTGACTCTGTTCGCATTGGCCTTGGCGCCAGCGTTTACGGCTTTGTCGGTAGATGGGCTCCGAGGAGCCTGGTGACGTGGATGATGGGCATTCGGAAAGTTGATGAGCTGTCGTCGTGGCAAACTAGCTCGGCAGAGACTTCACACGCTGCGAGCGACAATGAAGGCTCGCACGATTTCGTGGCTGTTGCCGAGGGGAGCGATGCCGCAAATGTCTGGCGGGAATCGTAGGAAGTTCCGTCTCGAAAGGAAGACGAAACTTCATGTTTTCGTTTGGCCGAAGCACCCTGCACATCATGGCGTCTGTAGGACAATCTCTGCTCTCATAGAACCCCTCCATTTAGGTTATAGACTGGGAAAGGCGGAACAATAATGCGAAATGACCTCAGTCTGTGCGAAGGCTAATGATATAACCGATCGAGATTCCGGGGTCTTAGGCATATAATTTCGGTTGGTATTAATAATACTAATAACCTCCCCGTCCGCGATACCGACGCTCGCCTCTTCCCCTCCACTTTCCTCCCCTACCATGCCTGTGCCTCCCGCCACCATCCTCCCGATCCCGGTCCCGATCCCGATCCCTCCCACCACCCCTGCTCTCTCTCTCCTCCTCCATTATCGTGTCCACCCTCCTCTCCTCTCCCTCCTCCCCTTCCTCCCCCTTCGCCACGGGCCTCTCCAGGTCTTTCTTCCACTTAGGATGCATGCCCACCGTACACTCTCTCCCCTCAGGACAAAACCCCGCGAGATAAAAATGGCAAATTGTCCTCCTGACATGCCGTTTCGAGCAGTTTGGCCCCAACGGACAGAAACCCCGTTCATAGTGCGCACAGGGTGGCAGCCTCATCATTGGATCAATGTGGAGATACAAACACTCCTCCCCATTGGAGCAATATCCGTTCCGTGCGAAAAAGTTACACTCGGGCATTTTCCTGAGGTTATACTCATGCAAGAACTCGCATTGCTCGCCTTTCTTGCAGAGGCCGCGGAGCCAGTGTTTGCATACGAGCGAGTTCAAGCCCGATCCATGTTGCTGAGAGGACTGACCGCTGGCCTTGAGAACAGCAGGGTCGCTGACGTGTCGTTCGAGGCATTTCGTGCCGTTGGGACAGTGGCCAGATGCGTAGGCTTTGCATATCGGTCGGTCGGCAGGGAGGCCGTGTTGATGAGCGCGGAGGAGGAAGGGGGTGAAGTCGAAGGAGTTGTATGGTTGCGGGGCGTGGATGAGGACTGCGTCGGAGTAGGGTCTGACTTCTATGTCCGCCATGGCGGATATTTTGTCGGACGAAGCCGTGGTCTTGCCGGGCTTTACAGAGCTAAGACCGTAGGAGGAGTGAAGGAACAAGGGCGAAGACCACCTAAGATTTGGATTATTTGGCGTCTGATCCTAGTGATGGCCGTAGGAGGTCGGTCGAGCACCAGCCGTTGCAGGATTTGGGATGGCCGATTTGAAAAAGTGCCTTGGAGCTACATGCACTTTCGTGGTGATGGATCTTTTAGCGTTGGTGAATGATGAGCTGTAGAGTTAAAAGCTAACTAAAGCCTGCTCGAGCTCGAGCTCGAGCTTGAACTTTCTAGGTTCGTGGAGGGGCAATTTCGTAGGGGCGATTGCGCAGCTGTCGCCACGTGGCTACGTCTCGACGCTTCTAGCGTTTTCCCGACTAGGATTCTAGCCCGCCTCGGTACACCCGGTACTACAACGTACTCGATGCATACTGCTAGGCTTGGCACACTAGGTACAGATATTGCTTGATGCTCAGCTTGCGGAAGGGTACCTACCTCGAGGCGGCCTCTGTCTCAGTCCCGGCATACTTTTTCTTCTCTTTCATACGATGGTGCATTCCTATTCCGGCGGGGTCTGACGGCTTGTACGAATGATTTAAAACATGGCCGCCGGGCTCACAGAACCATCGTCTCTGGAGACGGGTACGTTTCTTCCGCTCCCTGAGAGACTCTGACGCTGTGGTTTCTTTGCGACTGACCAGCCCAATTCTAGTCGATTATGACCCAATTGGGCATCTCAACATTCTCTTCTCACATGCATCCACCGTTTCCTCGGTCACCCACATAGCTGAGGCAATCGACAGTCACAAGAAAGATGTAGCGGCGAACATTTCGGACTTGGAGGCGGTGCAGGCCTATGGGCCGAACTCGAGCCTCGAGAGCATGAAGTCGGCCCAGGCGGATCTTGCACATCTCTTCAGCAAGATCGAAACGGTGCGATCGAGGGCGGTTCAGACGGAACAGAACATAACCTCAATGACGGCTGATATCAAGCGCCTCGATGGAACGAAGCGGAATCTTACCAAAAGCATGACGGCACTGAAGCGGCTACAAATGCTCACGACGGCCTACGAGCAGCTCAGGGGCTTGGCCAAGACTCGGCAGTATCGCGACTGCGCTGGTCTCCTTCAGGCCGTTCTCCAGTTGATGAAGCACTTCAACAGCTACCGAAGCATCGAGCAGATTGCTGCCCTGAGCAGGGGGGTATCGGATTTACAGAGGGAGCTGCTTGAGCAAGTGTGCGAGGATTTCGAAATGGCTTTTGCGAAAGATGAAATACTGGTACGGAGGCCAACTCTCGTAGAAGCCTGTCTCGTCGTGGATTCGCTCGGCGAAACGGCACGATCTCGGCTGGTAACTTGGTACGTGAATACGGAACTCCGCGAGTACAGGCACGTCTTCAGAGGGAACGACGAGGCCGGGAGTCTGGACAACATCGGAAGGAGGTATGCATGGTTCAAACGCATGATAAAAACGCACGAGGAGGAACACTCTATCATGTTCCCTGCTCACTGGAGAGTGAACGAGGCGCTGGCGACAGCATTTTGTGACGGGACGAGGGAGGACTTTCGGGGTATTCTCGAAAAGACAATGCGGCGTGTCGACGGAAGCAAGGTCGACGTCAATCTTTTGCTCAACTGTCTCAAAGAGACGCTGGACTTTGAGCAGGGCTTGGAGCGCCGCTTCTCAAGTGAGCCGCGTGCGAGCATCGACACGCTGAGCTCGGTTGAGGACCGAAGCCATAGCTTCCATGGGTCGATATCGGCCGCCTTCGAACCGTATTTGAGCCTTTGGGTAGAGTCGCAAGATAAGCAGCTTGCCGCCATGATACCAAAATACCGGAGCCAGCCCCTGATTGCACCCGACGAGGAGTTCTCACCACAAGCCGTCATTCCATCCGCCATTGAGCTTTTCCACTTTTACAAATTAACTCTCTCGCAGTGCGCCAAGTTGTCTACCAGCGATCGCCTCCTTGACCTGTCCAAGATTCTGGCCAAACACTTGGATGACTACGCCCAGCAGGTCCTACTGCACTTCCTCCAGAGTGGCGGTCCGCAAGGGCCAGCACTCCAGGACATTGTCCTGGTGCTCAATACAGCCGACTTTTGGCACATAAATGCCAACCAGCTCGAGGAAAATATCCAGAAGCGGATAGATAGCGAGCTGTCCGACAAGGTGGACCTGTCGTCGCAGGCGGATGCATTTTTGGGGGTGGCCAGTGCTGCGGTGCTCGCCTTGGTTCGAAGTGCGGCAAATGAGTGCGAGGGGACGTGGCGGGAGATGAAGAACACGAACTGGAGCACCATGGAAAGCGTCGGCGATCAAAGTTCATACGTGGGCGAGCTTCTGAAGCACATCAAGGCAAAGGCGCAAGAAATGCTAGCCGTGGTGGCCAAAGCGCAATACGCCCGCGCCTTCTGCGACAATCTTGTCGACCACATGGCGACGGCCTATGTCAACAACATCGTCCTATGTCGGCCCATCTCCGAAGTTGGCGCAGAACAGATGCTTCTGGACAAGTATGTTCTCACCAAGGCGTTTGAGAACTTGTTAGCGTACCATAATACCTCTTCGGAACCCCATGTCCCTCCGGCCGGCTTTGTCAAGCGAGTCAACCAGACAATGGGCCGCATCGACCCGCTCCTCAAGACATTGCAGGTGCGGCCATCACCGCCCGAGGGGCTGGTGCAAGCCTATCTCATTCATATTGGAGACCGTTCCGACACCAACTTCAAGAAGATCTTGGAGCTCAAGGGCGTGCGGAAGGCCGAGCAGGGCCATTTGCTGGAGCTCTACAGCGTGCACCGAGACAGCTCGGCCAACGATAAGCTCGTGCAAAGCTCGCCGCTACTGACGCCCCTCATGAACTCCTCTGGGCTGGGAAGCAGCGGCCTGAGCTCCATGAACCCCACGGCAGCACTGACAGCTGCCAGCGGTGGCTTGCCGACCAAATTCGACGCCAGCTTGTTTGGGGAGAAGCTGCTCAATGCCGCAAGGGAAATGGGCAGCAGCAGTAGCGGGGACAAGGCGGGCGCGAGCGGAGGCACCGACAAGACTACCATTAACGAGAACTTGAGGAGTTTCGGCAACTTCTTCAAGCGTGATATTGGTGGGCTTGGCGCCAGATTTGGAAAGCGAGACGGCAGTGTGGGGGGCGGGTTAAGGGATGAGCCTTAAGACTTGAAACTTGAGCCAGAAGCTTCCGGATGAAAGGCGTCAAAGATCTAGATGGCATGACTGAGTTTGGTGGCTTGGTCTTCTAGCTTTGCGGTGGTAAATTGAGCCACTATATACTGTAGGCCACCGCCGTCCGCCGCATCTAGCGTCCAGCAACACGGCAGTCTTCTCTGCAACTTAGTTCTCGTCCTTTCATCCCGATGGTGCTTGCCATGCCCTCCAGAAAGCTAGGCTCATCTTATCGGCAATGTCCAATGAGTGATTCAACCTCATTCTCCTTGGAGAAATACTTGCAGCAGTCTTTGAATGTTTGCCGGTTCTCCTTGTCAACGTTACAGACTCCGCCCTTTCGTTCTTGTCAGCAGGGATGGAACGGAAACCAATGCTCAGCCGGAGGCAGAGTGTAAGCGGTTTCTGGTATTTGAAGAAGGGAGGCACGTACCACGCCACCGATGGCTGCTCCCATGGCCCGGCAGCATGTATCGGTCCAGTTTCTCCAGAGGCTTCCGTCTGCGCTGTTCATACAGATGCAGTCGTTTCCTTCCAGTTTCCAGCCGCAATCTGCGGTTGCACCGAACGCGAAGACGAACAAGATGGCTAGGAAAGAGAGCTGCATCGTAGTGTTGGTATCTTCGTCCCTTGGTCTGAGTCTAGGCTGATGCGCTTGGGGAGGGCAAGGGTATTGAGAGTCTGGGACTGGCGGGATGATAGATGCATTACCCGGTTACGACGGCGAAGGCACGCATCCTCTTTATATACATGGGACTCTGGTCAATCAGGCACATGTGGAATAGAAACAGTCTGTCGGTAATGGTATATTTCCCTCGGCGTTTATCCGTGATATAATTATAAATTCCCTCTCCCCCCCCCCCCCCCCCCCCCCG
>Ga0247774_1000679_pt1 | contig 17031 bp, 8 predicted proteins | sample UWRJL001104B6_FD_179933 | JGI IMG/M metagenome (GOLD analysis project Ga0247774, IMG submission 179933) | Plant litter microbial communities from Arlington Agricultural Research Station in Wisconsin, United States - UWRJ-L001-104B-6 | ecosystem: Environmental > Terrestrial > Plant litter >... | reverse complement strand
CACCGGGTGGATTGTCGACGAGTTTCCCAAGCCATCGAGGTGGACAAGCGAGACGAGACCAGGGTCTTTCGTTACAGCTTTTCCGGGCGTCCCGTGCGTGGGTGGAAACTGCGGACCCTCCTGACGGGGGGGGTATGAGGCTCCCCAAGGCTGGCTCGTCATGGGAGGGCTCCGGGCTTGCTGAGGCTGGCCTTGGCCCTTGTTCCAGTAAGCGTAAAAGGCCTGCATGCCCTGTTGGCCCACCCACTTCGCCCCTTGAATGACTTCTTGTGTCGTCTCTCGCAAGATCTTATTCATCTTGCTGCCCGGGTTCATCAGCTCCGCCGCGACCGATATGGCGGGAAGCTGCGGGGCCGTAACGGTTTGAACGCCAGTGGCTCTGCCCATGGCTGCGACGGGAACATGACCACGGAGCGAGATTTGAGAAGAAGGGTTCGGAGGGCAGTACGCGAGCCATCGGTCATTCACAGCGATGATTGGCAGCTTGGCTGTGGGCTGTTGTGGCATGGGGGTGCCCGATCGGTCTCCCTCCTCGGCTGTTTCGGCTCGGGGGCTTTGTTGAATGCTCGTCCATAGCTTGGCAACGATGCCGAACTTGATTTCGCCCGTCTTTTCGTCCAAGTGTTCCCTGTACACCCAGCACTCTCCCGAGATGCCCGAAGCAACGACAACAATTTCATCGTCGGCAAGTATGGTAAGAGAACCACTCGGGGCAGGCGGCTCGAACATGTTGCTGGTAATGGCGATTGGGCTTCGGATAGGAACTGGCGGAAGCTGCAGAAGAGTGGCGACGCGCTGGTTCGTCTTGAGAGAATACACCTCAACCGAAGTCTGGTAGCTGTCGATGGTGTTGTGGGAGGCTCGAACAGGGGCATCGGTTCGTGGACTGCCGGGTCTGCTGGGCCTGGCGGATGATGTGCCGGACTCGTTGGACGACTCGGGGAGGACCGGACCATGCAGGACGACGGCGACAAATGGATGAACATCGGAAGCCTCGTCGGAAGACATCCAGGGAAGCATCTTGGCAGCAAACACCCCACCTTTGATACCCTTGAGGCTGGCCACCGACTCCAGGCCGCGCTTAGAGACCGAGTACACGTCCAACCCACCCTCAAAACCGGCCACGACGACATTTCCAGGTCCAGACGGGTCCGCCGATCGACCTGGGTACGTGTCGAAACCGAAATAATACCCTCCCTCCCCGGCTGTGAGGCCACTCTTGCTCGCCGCCGACTGGAGATCGATATCGGGAGCACCATAGAAGTGCTGTTGTGGCTGATGAGGTAGGGGTGGATGGGATGCAACTCTGCTGTGCGTAAATTGAGAGGTAATCGATCCTCGACGATAATGCGCCGTTGACATCTGGGCACCTAGGCTTGGAGTGGCGCCGTGGCCGTCAGGCTGGAAGCTTAAAGGTCGGCGCATCGTCTGCGGCGGCGAGGGGGAGACGTGAGACGGGCTAATGTGTTGTCGAGAAGTCCACTGGTGATGCAGTCGTCCAGGGTCCTCATACGATGACGGCTGCGTGGGCGGAGACTCCCCAGCTAAGCTGATGAGGTTTCCTGGAGATCCAGATAGTCCTCCTCGCATCCAGTCGTTGCTTGTCGAGGTGGTTGAAAGGGCGTCTAGTCCGGGTGACAGCGCAGCGGGGTTCCCATTGTAAGAAGGAACTGCTGTCGGCTGCAGCTCCGGTGAATTCGCTGGGGAAGGAGATGAATTAGACAGTGGACTTTTGTTCGCAGACCCGTTCCTGTTCCTGTTCGTTTAGTTAGTCTCGGCGTCGCCGGAGCAGTGCGGATAGGGAAGATATAGTTTCTGGCTGGCAGGGAAGAGGGGCTGGCTCCGGGGAGGTTCCGGGGACCGGTACGGTGCCTTTACTCTCATCACACAGGTGCACTTACGAGAATTTGCCAAAGGCTTGCTTTGAAACCGCCGCTACCACTCCTCCATCTTTCGCATTCTTGGCTTTCTTTGAGCCCGCCATGCTCAAGACCACCCAGTCCACCGATCTCCGGTGTCCTGCTAGTCAGGGGCAGAGTCGCTCAGTGCCACCGGGCAAGCAGAGAACTGGACATCCAACTAGCTTCCCGGCGGCTAGAGCAGTCTAGATGCCCCGTAAGGCGGGAAATATCTCTGGCCTCCCACACTGTCACGATAAGCTTCCTCTGCAGGGAGTCGGAGACGCGCCTGCTCGCATCGACTATGAGGTCGTCAATCCGTTGACACTCGCTCGTTTCGGCAAGTTTATACGGAACCGCGAATCGCTGCGCTGGTTACGTCTACTGTTGGTGTTTGGTATTACAAAACCCGGCGATGCGACGGAAGGTTCGACTGCGGGCGAGATTGTTGAAGTGGGAGTAGGGAAGCTGGACGGCCGAGGTCCAAGAACCTCTCGCTATCGTTATCGACGGGAAACGAAAGGAGCGTCGGTTTCGCAACTTCAAGGCCCAGCCAAAAGTTGAGGAAATGAAAGAATAGAGACAATTCACACGTTGAGAGAAATCTATAGAACAAGGAAATGAAAACAGTTAAGCTTGGTTTTTGGTTCGGTCTGGATGCGTCATGGATTGTTGAAGAAAGGAAGAGAGAAAGCCAACATAGAGCAAGCATCGAGGCAGAGATGCAAAGCAGTAGCTAGTGGGTCGGAGGTCAAGGGTGGGACGTGTCGCCCAAGACGTCAGAGGTACCTTGTGATGCTGGAAGGCAGTGACGAGTCTGGAGGTACCTCTGTACTCTTTTGACTACTTCGCACCTTCAGCCGAGAGCAAGTGACACATCCTCGTGGGAGGTGTGTGAGTCGCTGATGGCTAGGATGGCCGGGGGGGAGCTTGATGGGTGCTCGCGTCCTTGGTTCCAAACTGGTTGGCCAAACCCGACCGCGTAAAGCGCTGCTGGCGGCAGCGTTGATGGGCAATAAGGACAGGTCAACACGGCGTCACAGCGCCTTCCCACCCCCATCCCCTCTTGTTTCCCTCCTTCCATTTCCCATTCAAAGGCGGGGTTCAAGCATATTCCACTGCTTGTTCTCCAACCTGCAGGGCGGAAAAGCGGGGGTTCTTGCATGTCGCTGGCGGCTGGGGGGCCCAGGCGCTAAGCTTTATTGGCAGGCCACCGCTTTCGAAGCTCCCGCTCAACCTGAGACTTTTGTTCGGTAGGTGCAAGGCATTGTTGCGAGATTGCCGAGTTGTCAAGAGGATCGCCATTCCCTTTATTGGAGTCGCTGGAAGGAAGATGAGCAATTGGAAGCCCCGGTTGGGTAGATTTGGGATGAGATGGATGGGCTACGTGATAGGTAGTACAGATTCTGTACCTGCCTGACAGATAGATGTCTCTGTTTCGAATCCTGCCCAGTTCCGACGTGAGTGGCCTCCACGCTGCCACCCAAGGGGCCCCCAACTGTACCTAAACGCCACATGTAAATCAGTCCAGCCATCTCTATTCGGACCAAACAGTCATCCAGTTCCATACAAGCCGTCTGTCTACCTATGTTTTCCAGCAGCAAGCTGCATGCGGGAATAGCGCCAAGATAGGTGCTCGCCATCCAAGACCTTTGACGCTATACAACCTAGCTGCTACCGAAAACCTCCACGGCGGCAAGCTCAGACGGCTGGGAAAAGAGAGAAAAGGGCGCAGCTAGGGCGTGTCGTCATTTTTCGTCCAATCTCGACAACAAAATCCGTAGAATTCACCAGGCCGCTCTGGAACCGTCCGCGAAACCGGTGGACTTCGTGGGGTACATGCATCTAACTGCGGCGACGATGTCTACCAGCGTCTCATTCCAGCATCCGGAGCTCTGACTTGGCACTGCAGCGTATGCGGTGGGCCCTGATGAAGCCAGCTAGGCAGGTGCCTGCCTATCGCTAGGCTGCGCAAGCACGCTGGTGGCCTCGTTGTCACTCCGGCGTTCCGGATGATTCACCTACCTCGCATTTGCTTCGGCATCCGTCAGCGACGTGGGACTGGCACGTCTCAGTCTGACCTGCACCTGACCGAAGCAGCAGAGCCTAGTCAGGTGAGGCTGGGCGTGGCGACGACATTACCTACACTTCGGCGCGGCGCAGGCTTACATTGGAACAGGACAGGAAATATCGGCTTTGTTCCCGTGATAGGTGGGAAGGAAGGCCATCGTTCCTGACTAAGTGCTAAGCCGCCAGTCTAGTTGTATTCTTTATAATACGGCGCACGTTTGGATAGGAAATCGATTGTGTGAAATAGCAGTGCACCTTGTCTGCGATCCAAATATCTCTCTTGACTCCTTGCCTTTCTGAGTTCGAATCCGACAGCCATGACAGATCAAGCTTGCTGGGATGTTCATGCCCAGTCTCGTTGACAAAACGGCGGTCCGCTTTTAACCCTCAGAGGACTATTAGACGGAAGTCCAGTGGCGCAACGCTTGTTGACCGAGGCTTCTGCCAGCATGAAAAGGTCCAGAGAGTCCGATAATCCTTTCTTAGCCAACTGTCTGAATAGACTCGTCGAACTCATCGCCTGGTTGGCAGTTCCGAGAGCATAGACGGCCGCTCGCTGGCTGCTGAAGTAGTATGTATGGCTGATTGATGAGGTCGCGGATTAATTGCTCTCTTCTTCGAAAGGGTTTTTTGCCCGTGATGCCGGAGCGAGCATACTGGGAAGGATGTCCTTAGGCAACTCCGTCTCGATCTCGAGCTGTTGAGGCAGCGGCCATATTCTCGATCGTTGAAGCACCGCACATGAAATGCCACTTCTTCCGCGAGTCGTCTTTGTCATAGGGCCAGAATAAACCCTTCTCCAAGGCCGGTAGCTTTCAGAGTTGCTCGGGCCTGCTGGCGATTCCGCTGAGGCACTGACCGAGAGTTCGTTTCGAAGGTAAATTCGGGGCACTGGGAGTCCGCCTGCCGGATCTCAGAGCATATGGCAAAATCACCAAGCCCTCCTCCGGCCCTGTAATCATAGAATAGGGTCTTAGTCTGTGTGTTTCCCCGTTGAGTGAGACGGATTGCCATGGCACGGCCACAACCAAAAAGGTCCCTCTCATGGTCGAGGCCGCAGCCGGTAAGCATAGCAAACAGCGAGATTGACTTAGAATCCAGGCCCATATTGGCCGTGACGCCGGCTATGGGGTAGGCCTTGACCTTGTCGCGAATGCAGATGTTGGTACCGTTCTTTTCGTGGTCAAGCTTGACAACCACGCTCGCGCTATACATGAGCGCATCGCTGTCCTCGGTCCAGACGGGGTCGATGATGCTCAGCTTGTTCAGCTTGTTACATTCGGCCTCAGCTCAGCGGGAGCTTTGTACTACGGATGTGCAGGCAGTCGAGGAGCTGCTTGAACACCTCACTGGATGCTTGGCCCTCTTCAGATTGACGGCCGGGCTTGTACTTCATATGCCGTCAAAGACGAAGAGGAATTACAAGTTGAATTTGAGTCAATAGAACAGACAGCTCATCTTGCTTCGAACACGAGGCAGGCCTCCACTAGCACCCATTGTTCCGCGGTTAGCTTGAGACGGGCTCAAAACAAGAGTAGTTTTGGTCAAAAGAAAGGCACAGAATTTACATGCCAAGCCGTTGGGGAGTGCCAAAGAGCAGGTGGGCCTTACAGTTCTAGATATCTTTCTCTTCTTCAATTGCTAGGTTGCAAAGACCAAGTACGGCACGTCGACGGCGATGCGCAACGGCTGGTCTGTCTGTCCAGCCGTGATGCTCTGTCACCCAGACGGGGAGAGACTTGACTTGACCGACTTTGGCATCATTGATACGTCCTAGAGACTGGGAGAAAAAGTGCATCGGTATATCTACCTCACCGCAAGCTCACAAGATTGAGAGTGGACTGGGTGCCGTCCTGGCTAGTCTCCATGCGGAGACCTGCGAGGCCTGTTCCTAGAGGCGGCTACCAACCAAACATGCTAATCGGTTTAGGCATTTGGGCTCTGAAATAAGCAGAAACATCAGGAAGGGCCTACTCGCGATCATCTGCAGTCTCGCCTGAAATTGAGCAATTTCTTGTTTTAGTTGTTTAGGATGTGATAGAGGTGATGGGTTTGCTAGCTGACCCGTCGGTAGGCGGAGCCGAGGGGTGCTATGCCTTTCAATGGAACCAAGGGAGGTTGTTGGCTTAGCTCGAAAGAGCAACGAAAACTCCCCAAGCTTACGAGAGTATGAAACAGAGAGATGTAATTTGTAATGGTAAAAAGAAGTCCAAGAAGAAAGAGGGCGAGATAGGCAGCCATCTGTGGTATTGGAATGCTTGAAAATCCTCTTCCATCGAGTACGATTGTTAAGAGCCCGAGATCCAGGTCATGCTCTTAGATGCTAACAGTGTTTTTAGAAGGCCGAGGGTTTTATCCTATAGTGGCTATCGTGATGACTTTTGTTGACTATTTACTACTTAAATGGTAGCTCTGAGTTGCCCTGAATACCAACAAACCCCCTCGAAATTTTTGGTCGCCTTCTTATGATACGCTATATGACAGCCTTCAGGCTTACTCGAGAACGAGGGACAGAGGCCAAGGTAAACAAAGGTAGCCATCTTTAGTGCGACACTCCGAAGGGAAACACTTAAAGTTGACCTTGCAACATCATACCTGGTACCTACTGTCAGTCGTGATACTTCTCTGGCATATTTTGCTATGCTACGGCGTTCGACGAGTTTGGAGACGCTCCGAATGGTCATAGCATTTCATTCCTGAAGATGAGCCGCCGATATGTACGCAGGAATACCAAGTATGACAAACTAGCCATGGTGAAGGCGTTTCGAGCCAGGAGCCTTGTCTGGCTACACCCTTGACACTTCGCTGCGTGGCGGACTGGGAAGCTCTGTTACCTGTCGCAAAAGAGCTACGCATTTCACCGTAACCATACCAAACCAGCACCCGAGATCTCAAAAAAAAAAAAAGGGTACTCGAAAATGACAAGAACGAATGTAGTCGACAGCATCAAATCCTCGCCTTTCCCAAGTGTCCACTCAGAGACCTGTTATCGTAATGTAGCTTACATGAGGTGCACCGTTCGCCCTCCCGTACTTCGATCACTCCCCCCCGGTCCAAATCAAGCAGCGTAGCAACCATGTTTGTGTTGCCCAAAAAACGCGCGGTCTGTAAGAATCAAGTGAAGTAGCCTATCGACTAGGGTATAGACACGGCCAATGCGAAGAAAGGGGGGTCCTACTGAACCCATGTTGTTGTACACGATCAAGTACAAGCTCGTTGGATAGCGACTCTCCAGGCGTGGACAAGTACTCAATCAACCACCAGGGCTTCTGATAACCCCGGTAATTGTTGGTTTGGGCGATAGACACTAGAGAGGTTGGTCCTGCAGACACACAGTTGGGAACAATCTAGTGTCCCACGCGCAGGGTCGGGTACAGGCTCGGTTCCGCTGCCGGCTCTTTCTTGGAAGGGTCGATATCCATGGCGTCAGGGGATCTTCTCGATCCGCGATTCTCTTCGGAAAACATTCCCCTCTCAAGGCGTTCCCTGACAAGGCTCTGCAGGAACTCAATCGTCCTCATGTTCGCTTGCCAGTTCTCATAGTTTGCATCTCGTTCTCGGACGTCGCTCGACTCCGAGTCAGTCGATGGCGACCGGGAATCAACCGGTGAGCTGGGCTTGGGTGTCGGCTCCTTGGACGAGTCCTGCATGGGAGGGATGGAACGCGGCGGGGGCATGATGGGACGCGGCTTCTGGAGCAGTCCTCCAGACTGGTATTGGCGATCATTGTTCTCAAAGTTGGGGCCGAGCGTCGCCGTGACGGTCTGGCCGGGGAATCCAGAGCTCACGCTCGGGAGGCTTGGGTATCTGACAGAATTGATGCTCGAGTGGCGCGACTGGGGAGACAGGCTCGACGACGATGGGGTTGGGGAATGGCCCGACGAGAACGACACGGCACTAGACGGGGGGGTCATGACGGGCGTGTCTGTCGACGACACGGCAGATCCCAGGGGCGACGAGACCTGACCCGCCACATTGTTGTAGGCGCCAGTGGCGGCAGAAACGGCGCCATCTTGAGCAGGCCCCAAAGGTGGTGACGGACTGGCATGCAGATCAATGGATTGGTTGCCCTGGACATGGATGGCATTTGGATGACCAGATTCGTAAATAGTCGTTCGCCATTGCTCCAGAACATCGTTGATATTCACCAAATCCTTCTTTGTTGCGAGATTAGGGAGTGCGTAGTTCTGCGTCAAGGGACTAGGTCCACTCGGCACCGAGGCGATGGTCGGCATTGGTGCGTGAACAGTAGGGGCTGCCGTTGCCATGTACGGACTGGCCATAGAGCCTCCCACAGAAATAGCGCCCATGCCATGCAGGGGCAAGAGAGATCGGCTGATCTGCTGGTAGTCTGTTGGAATGATGGATCGTCGCTTCACGCTGCCAAAAAAGTCATCCAGGTTGTCAAGACCGCGCTTCTGGCCAGCGGCATATCCATTGGTGGCTGGGTGTCCGATATAATCACCACGGCCGGCGGCTCCATAGGTACCCTGCGGTGCAGACATGAACAGATAGTTGCTCGAAGCTTGGGGGGCGCCGCCATAGTAGTTAGCAGGCCCAGGCTGGGTCGGGAAGGCAGGAGCGTTAGCCCTCATGTGGCCATGCTGCTCATAGTAGCCATTGGTAGGAGCTAGAGGCAAATTAGCCCCTGAGTCGAAGAAGGTTGTTCTCTCAACGTACCTCTGGCAGGTGGGGCTCGGTAAGAGCCTCCATTCTGGTCAGTCCGTCCAGGTCCGAGGACCGAGTCATCCGCATGCGTCTTGACATGCTTCTTGAGATCCTGGGGACGCTTGAACGACTTGCCACAGAAATCGCACTTGTGCGGCTTTAAGGGGACATGGACACGGATGTGTGATGTGATGTGGTCTCGCTTGATTGTGGTTGTCCTACATTGGTTCCACTGGCAAGTGAGACTGAGGTTGTTAGTGCTCTTGCGGCCAACATGACGCTCGCACAGATGTTCCTGAGATGATGTTAGAACTAAACGTCAGAGAAGGGGGAGGTGCTGATATACGTAGAGTGTCTCTGCTGTCGGGAAGCTCTGACCGCAGTTGTTCCAGCGGCAAACAAGGCTGTCATCTTGCCCAGTCTGCGCGTTAGAAGATGCCGACGTGTTGCCCGTGCCAGTGGACGGAGTCGGCGTGTTGTTGGCAGACAAACTTCCAGCCGAGGACGACCCCCCCGGGGCTTGCTCCTGCGGGGCCATCTTTGCGGGTCTCGGTGATATTGTCGTGGGGCGTTAACCTTTGATGTCGAGGGTGATTCTCGGTAAAACGTTCAACCGTGAGGGAATGATGTGAACTACAGCCGATGGTATGCCGTGGTTGAAATCGGCAGGCGCGACTTGCAAGGGCCAACTGGGTGTGTTTGGTGGGGCTCCTCGGACAAAAACCGCTAATGCCTCGTCAAAGAACTCTCGGTTGCAGGGCTACTTTGTTCACAAACGACAAGTAAGAATAAACTCGCGGTGCTTCCCAACCTCAAGAAAAGAAGATAAAAAGGAAGGAAGACCCCAGGATCAAATTTCTTGTATCCGTTAACAACAGGACGAGCAAAAGCTCGAGTTCCAGTGAAGGGGAATTTCCTCGTCTTTAAAGAGAAATGCCAAGCTTCGTCGGTCATGTCCATTTCTTGGCGGACAGGGATTAATAAAGCTCTAACGAGAAACGATAAAACTACCTAGGGGAACAAATCTTTCCATCAGCAACGCGGGTCGTGCAAAACTCCCGCTGCTTAGGCGAAAAGTATCCTGGAATTCATCTGCGTAAAGCGGATGGGTAATTATGGGCATGGGATCCTGACAAGCGAGTAACTACTAGTGCTGTAACTTCTCGTACCGCTACTTCCCTCTGTTAGGATTCGGGCGGCTGGTTCCCCCCTCCAAAGTCTTGGCATTTCTTGGCAAGTCTTGGCGCAGACGGAGCGGTCTTGGCATTGTTTTCTACTGGCTCGTGCAAGTTCCAAGTGAGTGCTCCGTAAAATCTCAGTAGGATGGTGGGCGGACTCTCCAATGCGCACCTGCCAGACTGGATGTCGCCGCGATATTGAGAACCATCAAATGACAATGACGGGAGGAGGCTCAACCTCTGTACCATTATACGTCTTTTCTTTCCCCTTGGCATATGCCTCTACTATCCTCGAGGCGGCGTCGGTGGGTTGACCCTGATTCTGGTCTAGGCTCTCCAGCTAATATAATGACTGCGGCCATGGCATACTGCCGAAAGGTTTTCGACCTGCTTCCCGATTTTCCAAGTACCAGAATGCATTGTGTGCTGGTCGAAGGATATCCTGCCTGTTGACAAATGGCTACCCTCTATCTTCCTTTTCCCCTCATCTTTTGCTGGAGCGAGACACTCAACGCAGATATATCCCGGGAGCCCTCTCGTTTCTCCAGATCGAGGGAGTCTAGCGCTGTTCTTGTATGGCTGCAGAGACCGCCATTTTGTCGATTTCACTGCTGCAGTCATCTATCTCGCTCAGCCTTGCAGAAGGGATTTCCACTACGCACCTACTCGGCCAGTTGTCGCCATTTTATTAAACCCCATCCGGTGACAAGGACGGAAGTTTTTTTTAAGTTTTTTTGAATGCGGCCTTCTGCTTTTCTTTTATCTTGTGTCCCTCCGCTATTCTCGGGCGTAGCTCCATTCGGCGTGGCCCCGATTTGTACTACAGGGGCCTCCAACCAATACTTTTGGACCGGTTAAGATTGGGAATGCCCCCAATTTTATCTAGATTGTTCTATGCGGGCTGAACTCAAACTTGGCTGGAAGATGGATTTGAAGTTCAAATATGGCGCTCTATAGACGTGTTAGGACTCGGGTTCTTGGCGCAGCGTGTCTAATTCTGAGCATATCGACACGACCGAGTTGGCAGTGAGTTGCACCAAACCAAGAGAGAAACAGTAACTCAGCTCGTTACGCACCAATAAGTACTTATCCATCATTCATTAATCAGATCTAGATGTTCATGATTGATCCTGATAACGATTGTTACTGCACTTCCTAGCCGTTCGATTGCTGGGCTGTTTGGGTTTCAATAGAGAACTCCAGGCATGACTTAGTAGCTTTCCAACGCGCCTTAGGAACCCTAATGAAAATGTATAAGCTTGCATTATCCTGATCCGTTCTTATCCTCCTTCACATTCTTCTCCTTATTTTCCAACTTTGATCCGAGTGGGAAAAGGATCGTCATCTAGGCCTTCCAACCCGTTCCATGCAACCTCGCTTCCGGTCGGATGGTAAACTTTGTCCCATCGATCCCATCTTCAAATCCGTCTGCCGACAAAGCGCCGCGGGGCACTGCCAACTAAGCAAAGCACCAGCAAACCAAGCTGCAGGAATAGGGCAAACGAGCCGTAGATCTGGCGCTGGGCTGTCGGACGTTCCCGACCCGCCAACGGAAGGCGGGATACCGCGGAGCATTTCGTGCATGAGGAAGCCGTCGAATACGATAAGCTGCAAGGCGTTTGACGGTGTCGATCATAATGCGGAGAACCTTGCGAGGCACCTTTTATTCCAAACGTCCATCACTATCTCAAAATGCTCGCGATAGCAGTATTACGATGCAAGTAGCAAGGACTGGAAGCATTTCAGGTAGCATGGAGAGCGAGCCATACAGTGTTGTTCCTATTCTCGGAGGAGCAGCCATGTTGACCAACTCCGAAGACCTAGAAATAACTCTACACTAGCCCGCCGCTACTTATGTTCTTTTCTTCCTTTTTTTATCTCCTCATCTTCTCGTCTTTCCCTCTTCTCACCCGAGCTCACTCTCTGGTCTGATCAATTTGCCCATTCCAGAACCAACAATCGCCAAGCTCACCATCCATAATTCCCAAGTTCCTTGCCTCCCACAGATCGTAAAGCGGTGATATTTCTCCTTCACAGCTCCGCCTTCATAACAGCAACCAGGATACTGCATTAATACACCCCCTCCTCCTCCTCTCCTTTTTTTTTCCGGTGTAATGTCTGTCTCCAACCCCCTTATGATTAAACAGAGCCGACGAAGGTCCCAAATGGGTATGATGCAACGTGGTAAAGACAGTTGGGACCTCGCGGCTCATTCGCTCTTGAGAGCCCGCCCAGCGAATAACTCCCCGCATCTGTAATAAAACAAGGGGACCTAATCGTGCCAGACGTATTCCCGAAAGCCGAGGCTATCTCCATAGTTCAAACCTAACCGACTCTCAAATAGAAAGGACGAAACCGAAACCCAACAGCATCGGCGCTATCCCGTAGTGGCCAGCGTTAGACCAGCCGAGCGCTGAGGGTGAGTAGGCTCGAGTCTTCAGTCCGTGCTGACCACCAGCTCCGCAATGAAACCTAAGTGCCTTGATGCAAGTAGTCCATCATCGAGAGGTAAAAGAATGGGGACGATGTAAATAAAAGTCGTTGCGGCGGCAAGAAGCGTTTCAAGTCGTAAGAACGGCCGCAGTGGATGCATGGCCTATCGTGAAAACCCAACAGTTTGCAAAGGTCCGAAAGAACTCCCCATGTCGGTTCGTGACAGTTGATGGCAAGATCCGTTCTTGTCGTATCTCATAATCAGGGAGAACCAGGAAGAAACGCCGACCACCCCCGGCTGCCGAAAGAAAAGAACCACTATCGTGTCGACGCCGTGTCGTAATAGGCCTCAAAATCCGGAGTGGCGTAGGACCACTCAGTACCAGCCAGCCGAAACCGAGCCTTGCCCCCAAAAAAAAACAAGTCCGCCCAAGTAAACAAAAGTCACGCTTCAATCCTTTCCATGTTGTTCCGTTTCCTAACAAGTCCACAGAACGCCGTCGCATGCAAGATGTGGGTATTATACAGAGCCCAGCCTGAGGAGCGCCTCGACGGCGTCGCGCTCCTGTGCATCAGAAGCCCGCCCAAACGCCGAAAAATCCATGTTGCTGGGTGGTTGTAGCGACCGAGCCATTCCGGCGGTTGCCGCAAAGGACCGGATTCCACCACCATTATATACACGAGAAGTGAAAGGGCTATTGCCCGACGCTGACAAGGCCGCGGCTTTGCTGGGGTACGAGTCGGCGCGGAGGGCTGCCGCTCCAATCGCAGCCCAGTCCTCGTCATCGGTAGCATCCTCGGGGTCGTCGTCCATCTCCACGTCGTCATCGGGCGCCTCGGAGCAAGACGCCGAAGCAGATTCGTCCAGCGACATTTTATCAGCCTCATTCTCGGGCATGCAGTGCTCGCGGCCATCGTGAGAGAACACCATGGACCCGCCTGCGCTAGAGGCCGACGCCTTTAGTCGCGACCTATCAACGTTGCGGCCGGCGGGCTTGGCGATAGGAATTCCGGACGAGTACGTTGATGCATCGTCGCTCGATGGAGATGGCCGTCTGTCCCGTGAAGGCTGGCCCCGCTGCCGTGCGTCCCACCTCCCCCATCCAACCTTTTCAAACTCCACATCCCCTTCGAACCCTCCTCCTTCACCTCCCCGCCCTTCGAGTGCTCCAACTACTAGCCTGCGCGCCTTGGCCGGCGGAATTCCAGAAAAGCCAGGCACCGACGTGGTCAGGTAGCCCATGATATGACGGATCGCGAGAGGACCGTGGTTGAGCAAGATTTCAGGCAGGTGGTACTTGGCTAGCAAGACGCTCGTGATGGCGCCTGCCGACTCAAGGCCGGGCGAGCCACCATTGTCCTGTGCCTCTTGCAGGTCCAAATCCGAGTCGATGGGCTCGAGCTTGGCTTTCTGGAGTTGCGCTTTCAGCCCATGAGGCGGCAGGGCTGGCGATATGGAGTTCGGAGGGGTGGGGAGGGCTTGAGATCTTGTCACAGTCCCAGGGACGCTCCGAGCCGCTACAACAGTTAAGTTGTCTCGGCTCAAGGAGGCCTTGGGGATATCGCGAGCAGCAGATGCCAGAGATGCCATTTTTCCGTTGTTGCAATGCTTCGGGACGTGTCTTCTATCCCACTTGACAGTTAGTTTCTTGTTTCTTAAGATGAAGAGAGCATGCGACGCGTGTTTTGAAGACGTGGTGTTGATAGCGACGGTGTAGGGCATTGCAGCCCTGCCCAGGTGAGTCACTGGGTGAAGTTGCTCTGAGCCGAGATGGTAGTGACCAAAAAGGGTAGCCTTACAGAGGTGATGCGTCCGAAGCGAATCGTGAACAAGGCGGAAAAAAAATAAAATCACAATGAAGGAATATTATAGACGTTTCTGGCAAAGCTGGACGCGATTATCTGGACTGGTGACAAATGACTCTCGATTTTATCGTGGTTGTTTTCTTCTTGTATGTTGCGTTGAAGAAGGAAAACAAAGGGGTGTCTTGGGCGCTGGCTTCACTGCCGTACTAATACCAAATGCCCAGCTCAGTGAGCCTGAAAGAGTCACACCTAACCCAGCACTCATCTGCCTGCCCTGCGGATGTGCCTCGCAAGCTCGCTGTCGAATGAGCCCGGCTCCCACTCTCCACTGACCAAGGCCTGGCGACCACCTACCGTGCTGCCTGCGACCTGCTGCTTGCAGCAGCACCGATAACAGGCTGGGCCTGCTCTAATATGGATAGGATACACCTACCGTGTACGTCGGTACTCCGTATCAGAATATTCCAGTGTCTTGACGGCTAAACAGGGTTGGTGCGGTACTTTGTGAGACCCGAATAGTACATAAAATTCATTCATCGGAATCCTTGGCACGGCCAAATCTCCTGATAAGCCAGGCGATGTAGCGTACTCGCCCGTACAATCAAGGTATCGATCCAGGTGTCCATGGAAGAAAGTGCGTGCAGCTGCCGAATCCAAAAGCGGCCAAGCGCGTTTCCCCATCTTGCTTGTATCTCGGGCTCTGTCGCAAGTACACTGTGCGTCTCGATTTTCCTCACTGTCGTCGTCATTGGTCTTGTAGGAAACCCAAAGTGGCTGCTAAACAAACGTGCAAGAAGGGCCTTTCCGTTCTTTGAAGTTTGACAAAGAAATGGCGTCATCGGTTCAAACCAGCATCCGCAGCGGCTTTTACCACCTGCTTGGTTTGATCTTGAAAGGAAAGCACGAATACAGCACAAAAGGAAGCGAGATCAACAAGCACCTCCACGCCTGCTAGGAGTCCGAGCCGCCAGCGGTTCCATGGCTATTTTCGCTAAGATTAATCCAAATCAAACACCGTGTCTCTCTCGCCTAGGGGAATACCATGAGCGCCAATGTGGAAGACGGGTTGGCTCATATTGGATAGTACAAAGATTACAAGGAGGAGCCTGGGCGGACATTCCTACCCTATTCTCAAAGGTATCGGGCACTTTCGCTGGGCATTTTGACCCATTCCGTCGGATTCCAGGCTACTGAGTCGGAGGTAATCGGCATCCCCGGGGGGAAGACAGGCGCCCTCTTGTCCCCATTCCATTTTCATTCATGACGGCGGCATCACTTGCGGACGCCTTTGAGTTCTCGTAATCAGCAAGTTGCAAGCTGACGAAGATTTGGGCACCGCCTCAATGTGACGAACCAACCGATGCTCTCGGCGCCATTGTTCGAATCCGAAAACGGAGGAGCGGCGAGACATCGTCATCCTTTTGCTTCCTATCTTGCTGAAATCCCGCTTCTGTGGACAACTGTCATAAATGACTTTCGTTTTTGATGATGCCCTAATGAAGAGACAGGGCCAGCGTAGGCTGTAACAGGGTTGGTATCATCCCAAACGCTGACAATTTCCAAATCCGTCAAACCTGGTGCCCTGTTCGGCTTGCGGCCCTTCCATGCCAGTCCTTCTCTGTTACCGTTTGCAAGCATATCCTTATCTGTTCAAGAGTCAGGACTGGGACAGCGTGAATTCGTCATCTTGCTTCTTGCGCAACGCTAAGAACCAGTTAGAAGCAAAGGTGTTGGGAGTCAGCGGACTTCTGAGTTGGGTCATGTTGGCGGGAAAAGCTTGGGATGTTCCGAAATGCCATTGGCAACCAGGAATTTACACCTCCTCCATCGATCCGGCGCACTGTACCTCTGTACACGATACCGTTCTGCGTTCAATGCCCGTTGCATCTCCTTCGCTGGCCCTCGTTGAGCGCTTCCTGATACCGGATTTTTGGTATGGCATTTGCAAACGCGTCAAAAAATAATTGACATCACCATCAAGATAGGGGCAACCCTAAGGACCTTCGTCTCTGTCCACGATGAAGCAACCATCTCGACAGCATTTAATATCTGGCAAGCTGGCTTCCAGCCAACAATTGAACGTTTCTGCCCTAAGCTGTCACCCGTACCTACATCTGACATGCCGTGACTTGTAAATCGGTCGTGGTACCTGATTTGTTTTGGTGACGACCTTCCTGCCTTGTCTGAAGCCCTGATGAACCGCACAGCACCAAAATTCGCGCACCTATGCCACATATCCATCAAACCAGGTGTGCTTCCGTTGAACTACTACGGTAGTTGGTCCTCACCCTAAATTGGCTCAGTGGCATCCATCACGTTGCTGCACCCTCGCGTTGATTGGCTGTCCCTGCGCAAGCCATTCGACTTTGAAAGGCCTGGTGACCTCGATGCAACTGGCATGACTGCGAGACTAGGAAAACCTCGGCTGCCCATTCGGTTGTCCAAGGATCGACCATCTATGGCCCGCTTGACATATGTTTATCTCACACTGCTGTGCAGCTAATCGTCCACTGGCATTTCCCCACGTTGGTCAACACCACGTCGGGCGTCGCGAGCTCTGTGATGCCCCTCACAACTCTCTAGTCACACAATGCGACGACTGCTTGCTGCTGCAGAGTTTGTGGATGTGCTCGGGTAGCCATCCGACGTAGCTTTCCTCTCCCGCAGCACTGCGGCTACTGCGTCGCGATATATTTTCGTTGATGATATCCAGTGGGGTATCGCCCGTATCGAATCCCGTGGGTTGTCTCCACAGCCCGCGGTCCATTTCGAGCCTCAGGTGTTTGTCGGCAAACCCAACCGAGCAGTCCTAGCTCTATACTAAGGCGAACTCAGATAATTTAGGTAAGTGTTTATCCGTATTTGCTTCCCTGGTATGGCTTGGATGCTATATGCTGAGTCACCCAAGCCTCGCTCTCCACGTGCATGTCGCCGCCATATCAATGTGTTGGACGGCGCAATAACCTCGCCTTTCCTTA
>Ga0247774_1000678_pt1 | contig 17031 bp, 3 predicted proteins | sample UWRJL001104B6_FD_179933 | JGI IMG/M metagenome (GOLD analysis project Ga0247774, IMG submission 179933) | Plant litter microbial communities from Arlington Agricultural Research Station in Wisconsin, United States - UWRJ-L001-104B-6 | ecosystem: Environmental > Terrestrial > Plant litter >... | reverse complement strand
TTTGGGTTGAAGATAATCTACAATTATAATTTAATGGGATTGATACAGAAAAATTTATATTTAACTGGGTTTTCAGATATTGATCGCTCCTGTTCTTAGTTTGCGATCAATTATTCAGCAAACCCTAGTTAGAATCCCAATAGATTCCACCTCCACTTTCGTACTGAGAGTTGGGTAAGTCTTCTCAGAATTAGCGATCGCTACTTTTGTAATTTTTGGGTATTGGGAAGTTTGGCAGCTAAAGTTAGAGTACGTTTGACTCTAACTTCATATCGCGACGGTAACAAGCGATCGCTTCCTGATTTGTCTTGCCACTTTCTTTATCGTTCTAGACATTTTCCTAACTTTTGCTAAGCAGAGCTAACTAGGGGTAACAAGCAATCGCTCAACAGTAAGCTGCAATTAGATACTCGAGCGCCCTTCAGTGGATGCGGAGATACTATAGTTCTTAAGGTTTCTATGCAATAGAGTAGGCGAGACAACAAAGAATAGCTCATGGCTATTTTGATTTTGAAGTAAGTCTCGCCTTAAATGAAGAACCTACTGTCTGGTAAGCTACTTGAGCTCTTCGGCTACAGCGTCACGAATAGTAGACCCTCCGTCCAACGCTGTATAGCTGAGGGTAATGATGACATCGGTAATACTATCAACAAAATCTATTTGGTTCTTTGCTTTAGGAGGCATTGCGAGTATCCAGTCGGAAATAGCTCCAGTGCCTTCAAAAGGAAGGTAGCGATCGTCCTGAAAATTAAGAACAAATAAACCGCTGTCGTTAGCTCCTTTGGAAATAGCAATTTGTTGGTTATTTCGCCAATCTTGACGCAGGGTTCCCGAAGCAGGAGGATTGCTTTTTCTATCCAGCAACCACTTAACTGTTGCCTTCGCATCCCCATCATTTTTAATTAACACCTTGTTGCTTGTTTGCGTTAGAGTGGCGTTAATGTTTTGGTAGGGGCCAACCACTGCGGGAATAGACACTGAGATAGTTTTGATTTGACGGCAGTAATGGCTGGGAAAGTCGAGAGCGAAGAGTTTTTCGTTGAAGCTAAACTTGCAGCTTCCTTCGGTCTTTAATTTGTCTAATGCTTCCGGTGCGAGTTGGCGCAGGGAAATTATTTTTTCGATTTCCAAACGCCGAGCGCTTCCATCCAGATAAGCTTTCTCCAATTGATTCAGCCCTAACATTAAACTTTCGCCTGCCAAAAGTCCCTTTTTGTAGCTGTCCCAGTAGATGGATTGAAGGTAGGTATCGTCTTTGTTCAGTTCGTACTGATAAGCTTTTTGCGTAGAATATGCCATTTCCAAAGCAATTTTGTAGGTTTGGAAATAGAGGCCCGACAAGCGACCCACCATCCACTGATACAAATCTTTGTTGGTAAACTTATCTTTAAAGAATTGTTCGACTTGGCGGGACTGTTCGATGCTCTTGTGGTGAACGTCGATTTCGGCTTTGGCTAGGTCTACTCGCACTTTGGCGGCTGCGATTTGCGTCTCAATTTGCTGAAAATCCCATTGTGCCATTTGTTGCTGGAATTCCCAGTCTTCTTTGCGGCGTTGGAATTGAGCAACGGTTGAGGCTAAAGATGCGCTTTGATTGAGAACGCTTGCACTGCTATCAAGCATAGCTGCTGCCATGTTGATAGCATCTCCAAATTCCATCCCCCCAGCGGCAAGCCCAAAAATCTTAGGTGCTAAATAACCAGGTATAGCACTCGCTCGTATAGCAGATGAATAAATTTGAGGCACTAAAGCTGCACCCATGAGTGCTACGGTAGCTTTTTCCTCAGCATTCCATCCCCCAGCGAGCAAGTTTTGGTAGTATTTAGAACGATCGCTCGCTGCTTCCAAACTCCTTTGCAGAGATGTCAGGTTGGCTTCGGCTTCTTGGATTTGCTTTTCCTTGGTTTTGGTAATCATTTGCAGCAATACGGGTTCTTGGGTGGCTCGCAGCAGTGCCAGTTCTTCCGCATCTTTTTTCTCCAGGGTATTTAACAGCGTGGAACCAAGCTGGATGACGGTGGAAGCCATGCCTTTAGCGCGCTCGAGCAGGTGGGAGAAGCGATAGTGCGGTACGCTGTCTGTGAGGGATAGAGAGATCCCGCCATCTCCTGCGGCTGCTTGGCGCACCAATTGCATCGGATCGATCGGCGGTTGGAACAAGGCGAGTTGTCGCTCAATGCCTTTGATATTTTGGCAGTGGCGGATTTTGAACAGGCGATCTTCAACCCGATCCCAGTATTGGGCGAACTCTTGGTTTTCGCTGACGCAGAAATAAGCGTCGAGAGCGTTAAAGGGAACGGCATCACCAAACTGTTTGATAAATTCTTGGTACTCTGGGGTTTCTAGGTCAATGAGGAAGTCAGAAATGTTTCCTTTTGCTCCTGCTTTAATCTGTGCGAAGGTTTTGGGTTCTGGTGTGGGAGGTTTGCCTAGATTCTTCGGTTTGGGACCGAGCAAGTCGTAGGCTAGCAGGTAAAGGGTCGTAGCGTGGGTAATAGACTCCCAATTGTCTTGGGTAAACAGCGCGTCTCCCCAGTTGAGCAAGTTGTCGATATATTTCATCACCACTGCTTTTTCGTAAGCGCCAATTCGCAGACGAGCAATGGCGTGTGGGTCAAAAGGATTTTCTTTGTAAGCTTGGATGGCTCCCTCGTTGGTTAAAATATCTTTGAGTTTTTCTGGGGTTTGACCTCGGAAGGGTAGGAAGCGCCAGAAGCGTTCTTTATCCTTATCGTTTTTGTTACTTGGTATAGTTGGGTTAAAGATGTATTGATACCACTGACGCGCTTCATTGTAGCGCTGATGAGCGTTTAAAGTGGAGGCAATCAAAAAGGGAATGTGGAAGAAAATTTCCCAGAAGTATGCACCGTAAGCACCGTCAAAGTCGAGTTGATTGTTAGATACACGGGGAAAGTCCGGTTCGGATATTTGTTGAGACTCAAGAGAAAGCAATCCATCTAGACCTTTGGCGAACAAGGTATGGCTCAATTGGTGGATACTGCTGGTGGTTAAGCGGGTTAGATCCGAGGCTTGTCCGGACATCAGGGAGAAGGCTTCGCTTCGACGTTGAAAGATAAAACTTTGAGGTTGGTTTTTAATCGGAGTAACTGTGGTATCGATTGGAAGAGTGAGGGCTGCGGTTTTGGGTAAAGCGCTGAAAGTAGGACTGAGATAACAAGCGTTAAAAACCTCTACTACATCACTATTGCCACTAGCGAAAATAGCTAGATTTCCTACGGTTGTAGCCACTAAAGAACCGCGTGCTTGTGTGAGCTTTATTGACGGGTTTAATTCTATCCTTTCTAAATTTCCTTGACTGTCATACTTAAAAACATTTACTACATCTGCTACATCAATATTGCCTTGCTTAGAATTGTAGCCACCAGCGAAGATAGCTAGATTTTTTACGGTTGTAGCCGCTAAAATACGACATCCTTCTGTGAGCTTTATTGACGGGTTTAATTCTATTTTTTCTAAATTTCCTTGACTGTCATACTTAAAAACATCTACTACATCACTCCAACCCTGGCCACCAGCGAAGATAGCTAGATTTCCTACGGTTGTAGCCGCTAAATAACCGCGTGCTTGTGTGAGCTTTATGGACGGGTTTAATTCTATTTTTTCTAAATTTCCTTGAGTGTCATACTTAAAAACATCTACTACATCACCGTACCTATCCTCACCACCAGCGAAGATAGCTAGATTTCCTACGGTTGTAGCCGCTAAACTCCTGCGTGCTTGTGTGAGCTTTATGGACGGGTTTAATTCTATTTTTTCTAAATTTCCTTGACTGTCACACTTAAAAACATCTACTACATCACTGTATCCATCATTATTAACGCCACCAGCGAAGATAGCTAGATTTCCTACAGTTGTAGCCGCTAAACTACTGCGTGCTTGTGTGAGCTTTATGGACGGGTTTAATTCTATTTTTTCTAAATTTCCTTGACTGTCACACTTAAAAACATCTACTACATCACTGTACGGACTTTCGCCACCAGCGAAGATAGCTAGATTTCCTACGGTTGTAGCCGCTAGCCAAGAGCGAGCTTTCGTTAATTTTAAATTATTGCTGCGAAATATAGTAGATGATGGCAGTAGATCGTTAGCAATAGTTGCTTTTAATTCTGAAAATTTGGCATTTAACCCAAACATAATTTGTGTTCTTGCATCTAAAATTTGTCTTTGTTTTTTATCAAATTCGCTCGCCAACACTGACTGCAATCCGCCAAAGACAGTTGTTATTAATTCAGGCTGCAAGTCCGACTCAGGAAATACTGTAGGGTAAATCTGCTGCCAAAAATTCGTGTCTAACTCTAAGTTGAAAGTAGCTGGCTCGTCAGATTTGCTAGGAATTTCCACATCTGCGACAAGAATTTGTGGCGAAACCCACTTTTGACTGGCGTTCAAAAATGAATACTTAATCGTTGCTTGGGTTGTTGATGGCTGCTCGTGAGATTTCTTAATTTCCTTTGTTTCCACCCAAAAAACAAACAAGCGGTTAAAGGCATAGACAGACGCGAGATAATCTGAGTTAATTTGCAAGTCGATTTTTTCCCAATATCCCCAGAGCGGTTTATTCGCTGTAGGCTGCTCGCAGCGTCGATAGTAGAATGTATGAGGTTGGGTAATGGTTTTGGCAAAAATAAACAACGTATCAATCGGCTTGTCATTTTTAGGCGTTTGCACCGAGTAGCGGCAACCCTCAACAATTTGTAGGTTGGCGAGTTCGGCAAATTTATCGAAGTAGTTGCGATAAGCTGCTTCGACGGTTTCCGCTGTAATTTCTGATTGCAGTAACTCGTCTTGCAGTTCCTTAAAAATGGGAGAGGCATTTTTCCGCAAGCTGGGGTCGATGTAATTTTCTGGGTATAAAAATACCTTGCGATTGGCTTCCCAAATGCGGTAGTTCATTATCCACTCCCACCAAACGGCGGAAATGTTAACTTGAGTCACCCCTGGCTCCATCCCCATGCGACAGCGCTGCAAGTAAGTCTGTACTGAAAGAATAGCAAGCTGAATTTGGGAGTTGCAGGCGCAACTGGTCATTTCTACATCGAGCAGCAGGTATTCGGACAGTTGGCGCGGGTTTTCCCTGCCAAGTTTTTGCAAAGCAAAGTCTGTGAGAACTTTGCACTTGCGTTCTTCGAGTGTGCCATTCAGTTTCCCAAAAACTTTCGCCCATTCTTCGCTGTCATACTTCGCTTTTGCCAGAGAAATGACAGAGCGAGCTACCTTCTGATATTTATCCCAATTATCGGCTACCGAACCATTCTTCAATAATTCGCTCAAGTCGCAGAGGAAATCTATATTACAGCCGAGGAGGGTAGCGCAGAGGTCAAAACATTGCTTGAGCTTAAGCAAACCTTCAACCGAATTATAAAGCTCGTTTGCCTTTGGCTCTGTTTTGAGAAAGTCATTGGCTTTCTGAATTTGCTCCGCTTTCCAGCCTGTAAGTTTATCAAGGTTTTCCACAGAGGGATCTTCAAAATACTTAGCTAAGTCGCCCTGAGAGTTGCTGAATATCCGAACTAATTGATTTTTACACTTGTAGAGATTCTCAATGTCTTTAACTGTGAGGTTTGCCAGCGACTCGATGTTATAGCTTTGAGGGCGATGGGAAATACTCCTCAGTTCTGTTTCTGTTAAATCCAACTTGCTAACAAGCAAGCGCATTCTTGAAATTACTTTCAAACACTCAATTAAACAACCAACAATCTTCTCCCAATCATTTTTTTTGGTTTGGACTTGGGTCAATAATAGTTGGAGAAAATCTTGCGCTTTTCCTGTTTGAGAAGCCAGTTTTGCTAAAACAGAGAATAATCCTGGTTCAATTCCCAAAAGGAGGGCAACTTTTTCTTGGAGTTCATCTTTTAAACTTTTTGTTTTTTCGGGTTCTATTTTTATTTCTTCCTCTGTTAACTTCTTGCTTTTATGTTCATCCTGTAATTGGTCTTTCAAAAATTGGACTTTTTCCCGTAAAGACTCTATAAAAAAAGCCATTTTCTCTTCTGGCAACAACACCTCGACAGAAGGATGTACAGTTCCATTGAGAATGTAGTCGAGTTCGTAGAGGCTGAACCCTGATACTTTTAGCCATTGAGCAAATTCTATTATTTCGATGAATTCCCAGATTTCAAGCTTTTTATCAATCTTAAATAATTCCTTATTATCAAAAAATTGTTTAAGTAAATTTAACACTAAATCATATTCACCTAGCTTCAATCTAAGTAACTTAAGAATTTGACTAATACGGAAAAATATTGACAAATTAGCCAGGTCTAATTTAATTTCTGTTTGTCCAATCTTCTCAACAATGTCTGTCAGGTCGCGATCGCTCAACTGCAAGGCTGCAAGAAGGCGACTTCTGGTAAGCCTTGAACTTTCTTTATCTTCGTCTGTGTTAAGGTTGCTAATTTTCCAATCGTTCGCCAATTTTGGGTCATTTTCTTGCCCCTGAAGAATTAAAGGATTGTTAAAGACCCGATCGAACAAGTCTTGGGGACAATTTGGATTGTCGCCTTTGCCGATCGCTTTCATGTCGTACCAGAAGCTACACAATACATCTAATGGCAGCTTAGTTTGCAATTGCAGTTGTTTAATTTGGGCAATTTTTTGGATGGCTGTTTCATTAATATCTTCAACTTTAATTGAAGTTAAAACAAAATCCAAGTCAGCAAAAGACCAACCCAGTTTGCGAGTCAAGCGCAAGAAGCGATCCACACGATCAAGTGTCTCTAAGTTGAGATTTTCGATTTCGCCTCGCTCATTCAGCTTCAGATATTTATTATCTGAGAGTTTTTTGTTAATATAAAATTGATGGGCTAAATTAAATTTAACTTCCTCTGAAGATAAATTTTGATAAAATAAGTCTTTCAATTCCCGATCGGAAAGCCCTGTTTGTTTGAGGAATGTTGCCTTTTTAGTTAATCCACCTAAGTCAGTTGGGGAAACGTTAACACCGTAGCGATCGCTCAAATTTCCAGTGCTTGCTGTTATTACCAAATTGTATTCTTCAATTGATAGCCCTAAATATTCCCGCGCCCAAATGGTGCTATGAGGCTCTTGAGGATGAAAGGTTTGGTAAATAGTAGCAAGATTAGCGTTCAAATGACCCAGATAGAGCCGAACTTGTTCTAGGTAAAGATTGAATGGCAAATTATGGGGATACTTAGCTTGAATAGCGAGATATTTGAACACATCTCCTTCTCCAAGCTCTTTTTTGAGCTTTTCTGCTAAAACCTCGCTGACAATTTGGGTGTAGGGAACGCTATCGTTGGTATTGTCGCAAGTCAATAGAATTTTTTCCAAATCGGGGCGGCGATCGCTCAGACCACTAAAACCTTGATTTCCTTTGTTAACCTGAGCAATATACTGCTCAACAATTCGCATTAAATCGACAAAATAGGCAGCCGGACTAAAAATAGATTGACAGGGATCGCATTGTAAATAATCTAGGCTGCCAAATAGCTTTTGATAGCTAGGAAGCGATTGAAACTTCTCGCGCACTTGAGCAGCATTATCAGCCAGCATAGTTCCCAAACGCGGCGAACTAAACTGCATCGCGTTTGCTAGAAGTACCATCGATCCGGCTGTTCTCTGGGTGGCGCTGCGATGAAATTCTCTGGCTTTTTCCGGATCGAGTTTTGGATTTTGGACGAACTCTGCTTCTGAGGTGGAGGCGATCGCAATTGCTGAATCTAGTTTCCGACTCTTTTCTGGAGAAGCAAGGAGAAGCATTTCTACCTCCTCTCCTTCATCTTGTACTGCTTCCTGAGAAGCATCCAAAAGTTTCTTAGCATCGCTGGGATCGAGACCAAGGCGTAACAGCCGTTGGTACGCTTTTAGGCGATCGCATATTGTATCCTTATCCAAACCCTCCCAGTTTAATGCTTCCACAGCTTCTGTATTGAAGAAATCAAACTTTAGTAAGTCGAAATCTGGGTAGCGATCGAAGAATGGCTTGAGAATAGAATCGGTTTTAATCTGAGTTAAGTCGGACATTTTGACCTCTATTTTTCTTGTGGTTGATTGGGACAGTTTGAGAATTGATAAGTGTTATGTGCTGAGCTTTAACAATACTTCCTCTGTTAAGCAGTTAAGTTACCTAATCCTCTAGAAAACCCTTGAACAAGCTAATATCGAACTGCTCTTGAGCAACTGCACGACCAATAGAACTCAGGTATTCGCTCTGGTCTACACAGTCCATTTTCTCCCACTTATCGACAAGCTCCTTTGTAATCGCATCAGGTTTAATTAGGTTGCCCTTGTCGTCCTTAAGGAGTCCTTTTTCTGCTAATGCTTTAAATCGCTCTACTGTAAACGAAATTGTGAAACGACAGTAGGTCAATAATTCCTGTTGTGTGGGTACAATTTTGAACCCATCCCCATTTTCTAATTTATTGGAAGATTCTTTAAGCTTTTTTTGCTTGCTCATCAACTTGAGGATTTGGTTTTGTTGCAAATTTGCTTCAAACATTAAATCGTTGACCACATACCCAGCCCACTGAGCATTATTTTTCTTTTCGGCCTCACCAAGTTCAATGTCAGCGTAGCCATATCCCGTTCCAACTGAAACGAGCAAAATTTTGTCAACTCCAGAATCCCAATCTGTACCGTAGGCGGGGTGAACAGCTTCGAGAAACAATTGAAACGATGAGTTATTGTAGGGACCCACTCCACCATCAATAAACTCGCATTTTTGTTCGGTAAATTCTTGAAAAGAAAGATTTTTAGGAATCTTAACTTTAAAAGAGAAGGGAGGAAAGAAAGTCGGAGCCGCAGAACTAGACCGCACGATTTTCCAGAGTGGGATATCGGCATTGAGGTCTAAATATTCGCTTTTCTTTTTATACTCTCCTTTGACAGTGTTGTTGACAAAAAACCAATTCTGTCCGCGAGTAACGTTATTGGTGACAATCATTAAATTGGTTTTTAAATCGGAGGAACCCAGAGTAATGATGTCACCCCTGTCATTACTAAGGACGTGCTGTAGTTCTTTTTCTAATTCTGTGCCAGTGTATTTGGTTAATAAATTTTCAGCAACGAAGGAAAGAATCTGTTTTACGTGCTTTTGTTTACCTGGCCACCACAAGTGCTTGACTACCCAAACCAGCCCCTTGGGAATTTTTTGCTCTAATTCTGTCCAGCCTGGTATTTCTTCAAAAGATTCTGGGGGTTTGGCTTTAGTAAAAATTGTCTGACCTTGAGTTTTGTAAATATCTAAAATGTCGCGAGCGTACATTCCTTTGGCTAAACCTGCGGCTATAATCGACCCGGTACTTGTGCCACTAATGAAGTCGAAATAGTCGGATAGACGCTGCCATTTGGGGTTGTGAGCTTTGAGTGCGTCTTCAATCTGGACAAGAATTTCAGCAGCAATAATACCGCGAATACCGCCGCCGTCGATGGAAAGAAGTCGTTTGATTGTCATGTTAATTATCTACTAAAACAATTTAGGTCTTTTATTTTGAGGATCTGGCTGGTGAGCTAGAGGGTGATGGTTTAGCTAGCTGAAAATGGCCTGGTACTCTTGTGCTTGCTTCCTCCTGACTTAATTGGGTCAGCTGCTTTGTTTCAGGGTGATACCATCTCTTAAACGGGTATCCGTGCGTCCCTGTGTAAATTGTATTCGTGTGAAAATTTTGCAGGTATTGATGACATAATTGGCAGCTAAGCTTATTGACTCCTATTATATCGGGTTTGTTTAGCTTGTTTGCTAGGTATGCCTCGGCATGGATTCGCCCTTTCTCTCCGTACACAATAGATGCGCTCATGTCGTCGATTTTCAAGCTCTTCTTTTGGTCTTTGGTCAATACAGATTCAGACGGATCTGTATTGACGATTTTATATAACTTTTTTAGGTCTTTTTCCAATCTCCTATATTCAGCTTTATTCCCTGCTCTTTTTATGTCTAATACAGTGTCTTGGGTGTATTCATCGCTTGGTTTTTTTTTATCTAAATAACTTTTTATCGCGATGTCGATTGTTTTTATTTGTCCGTAGGTATCGTAGGAAAAGATACCTTTATTGTTAGCTAAGTCCCTCTTCGTCTGGTTGACGGCTAACGTGAATTTGCCGCTGCTATATGCGACTGCTGTCGCTGTACTTTCTGGGAGATGATAAAGGCGAGCGATCCGATCGTAATACCTCGCTTTTCTACCGTTTTCTGAATCAGGTGAGTAGTTGTATTTTCTCTTGTCAGTATTAGTGTAAGTTGTTGAGTCGTCTAGTTTTTTCCTATTCTTTGAGCGACTCCGAGAGCGATCCCGAGAACGACAGTTTCCTTGTTTATCGACAAATAAAACCGGATTTCCCCCCACAAACGCATACAAATTCAACCCATCGACTGTTCCCGCCGGATCGCAACTCATCCACCGTCCCAACCAAGGCATATAATACCGCGCACCGTAGTAATATAATCCCGTCGCTGCATCCCGTTCCTTACCGGAATAGCGGTAGTGCTTCAACTTCACCTCAGCTAAACTTTTCCCCGCCACAAATGCCGTACCGCCATAGGGAAAATATTCCTCATAGCTAATCAGTAGTCCCTCATCATCTACCTCCATCGTTGCCGAACCTAAATGGTTGTCCAGTTGGTAGCGCACTTGAGGATTTTTCACCCCTGCAGGTGGTTTTCCTTGCGTCCACTGATTGCGAACAGCGATGCAAGTTGTGTCATCCATCACCCGCAGACAATGGCGTTCCGCGATAATAGTTTCCCCCTCGCGGGTTTGGCGAATCTCCACTCCACCTAAATAAATCGTCTCGTCGATGTGGGCAACCTTCGCACCGTTGCCGTAGCCTTCCGTCACTTTGCGAACGCGACTGCCACTGCTGTCATAAACATAATATTCCGCATCGCTGTCAGCGCCTTCCCGTTTGACGATCGTCACGCTGGCAATATTGTTGCGATAATTCCACTGCACTTGCTCAATGCCTTGCATTTTGATTTGATTGCCATTCCCATCAAAAAATTTGTCAATGTCGCTGGCAGGGGCAGTCGGTTGGGGCGCAGTCGCGTTCAGCAGTTCGCTATCTACAGCACGGTTGGAACCTTCCGAAACCGTTAAATTGCGAGTGGTTTTTCCTTGGTGTTCGATGGAGTACAGATTTCCCGCTTTTCCGTAAATATAGCGACGGGTGTAGTTTTCCACCGCTTCGGCATTGTTCAAATTCTGTAACGGGACAAATCCCGCTTCGGGTACGTCGCTATACCGTTCCTGCTTTCCAGACAAAGCAGGATGTTCTCGTCCAGTTGCTTCCACCAAACGATAGAGGGCATCGTAAGTGTACCTAGAGATTGGATCGACTTTTTGGTTGTTGTTGAAGACGGTTTTCCAGGCATTATCGGCAATTTGGGTGATGTTGCCAACCGCATCGTAAGTGTAATTCAAGTCTTGCAGGAGTTCTTTTTCCCGCTTTGTCAAAATGCGCGTCAGGCGGAATGTGGTAGGTTCGTACTCGTAACTTGTCGTCACCCCATTTCCGTAAACAATCTGAGTGCGCTGCCCTTTGGAATTGTAGTCAATGCTGTTAACGTAAGTTGTCGGTTGGGTTTCTCTTGCGTGAGTGACTTGCAGTTGGGCGAGAGTGCCAGACAGATGATAGATCGGATGGTGAATGTTGCGATCGGCATCTATTTCTTCGATCGCGCGCCCGATCGCATCATACTTAGTTTCAGTTTTGTAAACCGTTGCGTGTAAAAGCTGGTTAAGATTTTGGACAGGCCAATTTACCTCTTGTTTGTAATCTTGCCGCAGTTGTCGCCCAGTAACTAAAGGCTGTCCGTTAATATTATATGCCTCAACTTGCACCAGTCCCGCCGAGTCGTAGTGCTGATAAACTTGTCCGCGCAGGTTGTGATTTTTAGCATCCGCAACGCTTTCGCCGTAAACGATGCGATCGACTACATTATCGAGAACCGCCCCATCTCCACCTTTCACCCGCACTTCTACGGGACGGTGCAAAGCATCGTACTCCGTTGTCACCTCAAAGTTACGGGAATCCTTAACATAAATAGGATTGCCCATAACGTTATGCAGCGTCCAATGAGTTCCCGCATCCGTGCTAACCGTTTTCAGGGCTGTTTGCGTCAAATCGTAAATCGTTTGGAAGTTTTTAATGCCTTTTGGTGCTAAACGCGGATCGGCACTAGAAACTTGATTGCCCATAATATCTAATTCGTAACGGGTGACGAGTTGCGTACCGCCTTCAAGTTGCTGCACGTCTCGTACCGTCCGCCCCAAATTATCTAAAATTTTAATATCGGGCGTGTTATAAAATTTGGCTGCTTTTTCTAAAGCTTGGCGTTCCTCTGATGGAAGATTCTGGTTGTTAATATTCTCTTTGTAGTAACGCGAGTCTTGAATCGTGTCATTTTCGTCGTAGTGCTTCTCTTTCCAAGGCGTAAACTCCACTTTAGTAAAAAAGCCTTTGGGCGTATCGACTCGAATAACCCGTTGTAGCGGATCGTAGTGCAACACTGAAGAGACACCAAATTGGTTCAGCATCGGATGATCCACATACTTGTAGGTATCAATATAGTAAGGTTCGTATTCTTGGACGGGGTTGCCTTTGTTGTTATAAACTTTGCCCCCTGAACTCAACCAGCGCGTACTCGTTTCTCGTTCTACTACACTCTTATCAGGCTTTACAGCAAATGCTTTTCCCGGTTCAACTCTCATCTTAGTTTGCAGTTCCCGTCCAAACCCATCGCTGTAAGTAATGTGAATTTGCACTCGCGCATCTAGGGTGTAATTTTCTGCCACTAAATTAACAGCGTGAACGGGGATACCTTTATTTTTCCAGGCGAATAAGTCGTAATAAAAATAACTAGCAGCCCCTTGCAAGTAAGTTTGAGGACTGGCGATCGCAGTTTCCATCTCGAATGCTGGTAAAGTGCGATCGCTCAACTCAACAAACCCAACTCGCTGCCCATTTTCCGTTCCGTAGTGTGACGATAAAACCACCATCCCCAGCGCATCAAACTTGACTTCGGAGATATTGTGGTTCGGATCGCGAATTCTTTCGGGTTGCAGGGTTTGGTAGTCGATCGCCTCAACCACAGTTTCATTACCTATCGCATCTATAACCTTGACAACTAACAGATGATATGGATCGTATTCAACTTTAGTTGCGCTGCCAAACGGATCGGTTGTCGTGACGGGTAAATAAAAGCGATCGCTTCCTAAATACGATTGAGTCAGTCCCGGATTCCACCAGTAACCACTATCAAATTTATATTTTCCTTGGTTCAGATAATCGTCTAATTTTAACTTGTCCAACACACCCGAAAATGCCACCTCAATTTGTTGCTGCGAACTCACAGCCACTTCGCTGCGAGCCAGTAAAGCTTTAGAAGTTACTTGTCCTAAAGGTAAAATATTTTGGAGCGATTCATCCCAATATAAATGTCGTTCCCAACCCAGCAGCTTAGCATTCGTTTCACTTAAGTTTTCTGGTTTGATCGAGTTAGCGATCGCCTCAAAATCAAAATAGTCTTTTCCTGGCGGTAACGAAATATTTTTAATTTCGTAAGTTTTACTTTCTGCGGGAATTCCTAACAAACGAACGTCGTTTTCAGCACAATTAATCAAACGGTTTTCCGTACAAGTCGCCTTCAAGCCTGTTTGTTCTGGAAGTTCCTCTCCAGTCACCTGTCGCCGCCCATAGGCGATCGCGCAGTCCCGCAAAACGTGACCAAATTCATCTATTTCGATAGTAAAATTATGGGCAATGCGCGGGTCTTGGGGATTGCGTTCGTAATCGTAAGACAGCGTTTCCCGTTCCCAAACATAAAAAATCGCGTGTTGATTTTCCCCTTGAGCTTGCAACAGCTTGATATTATAACTAGTTTCCCTGACGCTGTAAGGATTTTCGGCTAATTCTGAACCGTCAAGTCCGTAAACTTCCGATCGCAAAACCGCGCCTTTTAACGCCGCGTGCGCTTGCCGAATTTCTTCATCACTGGGCGTTGTTCCCCACTCGAATTTCTGCTCTGACAATCGACAAGCGCGATCGTCTCCTCGAAAATACTCTTCTTCGTACTGCTGGCAAAAAATAGCTGCTTCCTGCTGCCATGCTCCTGTATGATACCAAGTTTTTGTCAGTACAGGTGGCAGATCGCTGGATTTCTCCTCGTCGGTTGATAAAGTTTCCGCATCTTGTCTTTCCACTTTGCCAAAACCGCGAAACTCTCGCTCTATGCGATCGTAATATCCGTGATGGTAGGTATAGGAACTAACAAGCCTCGTATTAGAAATTTTATCAATACTTTCTACCTTTTCGACTACATGAACCGGAAACGGTAGCTTCGTCACCCAAGGCCTTCTGTTATGCTTGTCTTGCAGGTAAAACTTAGTCGAACTAGCGTAAGTAATTTTCGATATAGCTCCCAAATTGTTGTCAACTTGGTTCAATAAGTAAGGCTTCTGTTTCGCGCAAAAGTCGTAACACCAGTGACGGGGCTGGGGATGATTTTCGCTAAAAACTAAACAAGTCGTGCCGTTGCCTAAAATATCAGCAAAGTTAATTTGATTTAAGGTATCCCATTTGCTGGGTAAACCAATGCTTAGGGGTTCGCTAAAGGAATTGCCGCTTTTGTTAAACCAAATCTGGATGCGATCGCTACTCACATAAGCAATATCTGCGGTTCCCGAACCGTCAATATCCACTAAAAACAGTCGGGAAGCATCCATTCTCTCATCAAAGCGAGGCGCATTTGCCAACTGAATCTTTTTGCCAAACCGCCCATATCCCAAATTAGGCCAGCATTCAACCGAACCATTAGTAATTCGGACAAGGTGCTGTTTCCCCGTGCCAAAGATGTCAGCAAAATGCAGCGATTCTTCTACAGCACCTTGTTTAAGCGTAGGAACGTCGTTTTCTCTATCCCGCATCAGGGGTGTGCCAAAACCTTTTTCCCCTTGATTCGGATAAATCCGCAGGCGATCGTGTTCCACCAACAGGATATCCATCAATCCATCCCCAGTCACATCCACCATCTGGTTATCTGGGTTGTGAAAATCTGTAGGAAATCCTGCAAACGGCTGAAAACTCTGCCAAGTGTCCTTATCGGGATCGTACTGATAATAACCGCTAGCCCCTGACCTGCTGACAACTAAAGCCATGCGCCCGTCACCTGTCAGATCCATTAATATCTGATCGGCATCTTGCAAATGGCGATCGATAGGGAAGTTCTGTAATTGTTTGGGTGGGGCATATTTTACTCCACCTGTCGTGCCATTTCCGCTGCCTTCTGGTTCCCAATAAAGTGTAGTCGTCCCGTCACTATAGAGAACTCCCGGGATGCCTTCTCCATATAAATCGACGGACATATAATCTGGAGGCAGGTTCAATCCCGGCAACTCTCGATCTTTTCCTTGCAAAAGCGGCTCAAAGTTGTGTCCGACCGGCACAAAGGCACTATAGTCAAACTTTACAGGGGGTAAACTCTTAGTTTCATACTTTCCTTGCTCGTAGCGATACCCGATTGACTCCACTGCCTTCAACAATGTTACTGTTGGAGTTTCTTGATAGTGGAATTGCGTAGCATGGACGAGAATAGGGCTGTTACCAAGTTCCGGTTCAAAACGATGAAACATCAAAATGTTTCGACACAGCCTGTGGGTGCGGATTTCAAAACCTGCATGGTAAGTCGAAAACGAATCTTGGCGATTTTTCCACGGTTGAACAGGAGTATATGGCGCTGAGTTAATTGAGTCAATATTGTACTGGCCGTAGTCAAAGACAACTTCAAAATGCCAGTTTACTTGGGTGACATCTTGACCCTCGAATAAGGGGCGATCGCTTCCATATTTGATGCGTTCGATGTATTTATTAGCCGATTGCGTGTGGTTCGCTTCCCAACTATCATTAGTAGTGTTGTTAATGTTTTCTGACTTGTATTGATAAATAATATAATTTCCCTTCGCATCAAACGTTTCTTCTAATAGCCATTGAAAAACGCGATTTGAATTATCTGGATCGCAGATTCTTGCCTTGTCTGTTTTGCCAAAAAAACTGGTTACATTATCTTGACTGACCGTCCGCCAATAAAAATCATTCGTATGCTGGTTAGTCCAGCGTTCAATTTTGGCAAACAATCCTTCGACTCGCGGACGATAAACAATAACTGTATAGGTAATATTTTCAATAGTTACGGTGCGCTGTTCTCCAAAAATTGGCACTAAATCTTCTGCATTGGAGAGAAGGAAAGTATCCGTCTCATCATATTTAGGAATCGCTTTTGAAGTTTTGCGCGAAATATTGGGAATAGCCAAACTAAACCCCAAACCAAAAATCCCGTTTCCCGAACCGGAACTATATTCGATACTCAACTGCGGTTCAAAACCCCGGCAAGGTGTTGTAGGAATAGGAATAGACAGTGCTGACGTTCCAGTAAACTCGTTAGCCTGAAACGTTTCTCCAATCCCCTGAATCGCTCCGCCGCCTTTAGGTAAAGAAAGTTGAGTTGTAGCTATCTGGCTATTTTTCATAACACCCCAATAATCGCGTAAAATTGACGAGCTATTTACTACAGCAACGATAAAGATAATTGAGGGTACTGCTGCTTTGACTGCCAAAAAACTGAACCGATATCTAAAGCGCGATCGCAGCCTTCTGAAAAAATAGATGCGTGAGAATTCAATTTTTTATCCTCAACCTGGTAACGATGCAATACCTGCTGACAGAGGCAATACTTTTTGGCGCTTAGTTGAGAACCAGCTAACTGTCTTCTATCTTTCGATAGACCAACTCTATTTCTTTAGATAGAGCTTGTCAAGGGGTAAAACCCCTTTTTTTGGTTATTTATATTAAGAAAATCTACAGACTGTAAAAATTTAACGCCTATTCGCAAACAATGCCGTCTGAAGCGAATGAGCGATCGCCATCTAACTCTATAAGTAGTTAAACAAAATTAATTACACAAATAACTAATATGATATAATAAAAATATTAAGTTGTATTCAAAGAGGTTTTATAGGTTTTTACTTCGAGATATCAATCCACTTTCGTTGAAATTGCTAA
>Ga0247774_1000676_pt1 | contig 17057 bp, 15 predicted proteins | sample UWRJL001104B6_FD_179933 | JGI IMG/M metagenome (GOLD analysis project Ga0247774, IMG submission 179933) | Plant litter microbial communities from Arlington Agricultural Research Station in Wisconsin, United States - UWRJ-L001-104B-6 | ecosystem: Environmental > Terrestrial > Plant litter >... | reverse complement strand
CTGGATACTCTGTGCTGTGATCTTCTAACTAGGTGCGAATTGAATATCGAAAACTGGGCTGAGTTTCAAAATTGATATTTGCACGAATTTATTCTCGGGCCTGCACCGGGAGCCTTTTGAGGTTGCCATCTTGGCCTACCTGGTGTGTTCAAGGACAAACAAACCCTTTCATTGCGGTTGGCAACAATAACACCCGGCTTGAACTAAGGATACACGCTCCAAGCGCCTCCAAACTCAACCTCTGGGGCTCGCGTCATCCTCCGTAGATTGTGAAAAGTCGAAAAAAGGAGCCGGAAAGATGACATTTCATAATGACTCAACACTTAGGCTCGTGCGAAACCCCAAAGTTGAAGATGGGTTGGTAGAGAGATGGATGGGTGAAAGCCGAGTAGTCACTAACGGGGAGATCGTCGGGATGGGACTTGCCAGATCCGGCCGGTTAGCCGCGTAATGGGATCTGAATTCACCACGTTGCGCATTCCGGGTCCGGATGCAACCGGGAATGCCGGCACTCCGTCACCGCACATACAATAGAAATATCCACATGACCGGTTTGGCGGCTGAACCAGGGGTTCTGCGCCCAGCACACTGCATTGACGCCCGTGCCCGCCCCCAGCCGTTGAAAACCCCTTTCATATTGAAGGCGACGCTGCGGCAGCAGCGTCACCGTCGCCCGCAAAAAAAATTAGGAATATTCGAAAACTCAATATTAATATTCGATATTGAAAAATCAATTCTATCGGGAGGCCGTATAGGCCGTACGAGCCTTCCGACCCTGCCTGAGCTGCTTGCAAAACCGGTCGAGAGAGCAGCCAATTTGCCGTTGCTGCAAGTTAACAAGCAGCATCGCGGCCTCTTCGCTAATCCGCTGCGCTTGCGCTGTCCTCCTGATTTCCTTGATGGCTTCAAGCCGTAGCGAGTACCATTGCAGCTCGCCAGGCCGGCCACCCCGCCAGCGGCTGCCCCAGCGGCTATCAAGTGCGGTGATTGACGGCTGGCCTCGTAGCCCAACGGTCCACTCCTGCCAAAGACCTTCGACTGTCTTGATTGTACGACACATACGGTGTGCCGGCGGCTCTTCTGGCTCCCAAAGTTGCTGTGGCTGCGGTGTCGGCTGCGAGCTCAGACTCGGCTGCTCTGAAGAGCGCGGGCTTGACTGGGCTGAGGTATAGTGGCTTTCTGTAGCGACCTGAGTGATACGGGAAGGTAGGAGTAAAAGGGGCGCGGGCGCGGGCGCTGGCGCTGGCGCTGGTGCTGCTAGGGGCGGAGTTTCCAGCTGAAGCTTGATTCCGTTGGAAAGGAGCTGCTGGAGTTGTAACGAGTGGGCTGTTTGGATTGATTCGAGTGATTCCGTAAGCTTCGCTATTGTCCGTTGAAGCTCGTTAATCCTTGCTTCGTTCCGCGTATCGACCGACTTTAAGTAGTCTGCTAGTGTTGGTAGAGCTTGAGTAAGGACTGTAAGCTGGCTTGGCCGCTCTTCTTCCTCTACGAACGCCCGGACTTGCTGTGCAAAGGGCGCGTATGCTTCGTGCTGAAAGACGGGGTGGCTCCAGACGGGGCTATTAGGGAATTGCTTTTGTAAGAGGGCCGAATCTTGCAAGATAACCTCCCGCAAGTTAAAAAGGAGGTTTGTTAGTCCCATCGCCGCAAGGTCGTGGATCTGGCCCGGGCCGGGACCGAAACGGCCCTTCCAGCTCTCCAGCTCAGGCCAAATTATCGAAAGGAGAACCTCCGGCGGCGGAATACCAGCGCGGCGGACCTCGAAGCATCCCATTTGCGGGGGGTGGCCTGCCATCGTAAGCATAAAGTTACGAGGTAACGAGTTTAGATAGCAGCCGACTATCTGCTCCTGATTCCAGCGGCCGGCATGGCGGATCTGGTCTTCGCTGACGCCTTTTAGCTCGGCCGTTTTCGCGCCATGGCTCCCTCCGATATACGTCTTCTTCTGCGAGACGATACCGGCGTACTGAAATGCCTTAGCCACCCAGTCCCGCTGCGAGTTATATGAAAGAGCTGCCGTAGGGTCGGTTCCGCTACCTCCTTTAATAAGTCGGATATCGTACCACGTAGAACGCTTGTTGAAATCAGGAAACGGCTCGTCAGCTAGGTCCCACCGGTAAAGGAGGTAAAACGCAAGGCCGCTAAGCATGCAGGTAATCGGCCTCCGATTCCGTAGCGCTCCAGCCGTTTCGAGGCGGCCATGCTGATTTTGCTTCCCGGCACGTGTGGTAAAGACTAATGGCATACAGCGGGTTGGGCCCTCGCCGGGAAGCTCGAAGGTAAAAAGGTCGGAGATCTCGACAGCCCGCCGGTCGCCGCCGCGGGTAAGTATGTAATGTCCCAGCAGCAGGTCGATCAGCGTACGGAAGTGGCATTCCGGCGACGACTCGCTATGCGCCCAGAGCTCGCTGCATACCTTCTCGAACTCCTCCTCCGTATAGCCATCTGGCAACATATCCCGGCCCTTATCCGTATAGCGTTCCTTTTCCTGCTGGGCATCCCTCCGCTGTAGAGCTCTGAGGTAGTCTCGTACGTTATGCTCGCGCGGCGACGGGTGGCAGTTCATGCCTCGTGCTTTCTGCGTACGGTAAAGGTCGGTGATTGCAGTAATATAGCTGCGGACGGAACGCCAGGCAAGCCGCGTCTGGCTCTGCGGCGTCTCGGCTGTAGCTCTCCGGCTTTTTGCCCGTAGCGGCCGGTCCGCTACTTCGTCTGCAAGAAAGAGAAGGAGCTTATCTTCGGTAACAGTATCGCTATCTTCGTATTGCTTCCGCCGGCAGAAATCCTTAAATTCTTCCTGCTTCGCCACGTACGAAGATGTCGTATTTTTTGGCCTGGATAAGTGGATGGCGGAGAGGATTCTCTCTGCGTTTGCGCGGAGCTCTACGCTGTTCGCCGCATCAACGTCGGCGCGGTCGCGTCTCTGGACGCGTCCGGAGACTCTGCGCTGGCCTGTGGCTTCGTTGACTTTCCCGCTGTCATTATTGACAGGCCGCGTTTTTCTCTTAGCACGTCCCATATTCGTCTTTTTGTAGAGGAAGCCGAAAAGAGAGGCAGAGGAATAATTACCAAAAAAGCAGAAAGAGCAAAAGGGGGATGTAGCGGGGAAGGCATCGCTAGCGCAGAAGGCCGCTCTCTTTTAGCTGATTTGTATTCTAACTTGCAGGGGTTAGGCAAGTCAGCAACGAAATTAGCAGGTGGCATCGAGAGGATAAGAGAATAAATTGCAGAGCAGAGTCTGCGATTGCCGGTAGGTATGTCATAGACCTTCTCATCTACCACCGTGGCAAAATCGCCAGAAAACTGGAAATGTATAGGAAACCTGCATTGCCTGGTGCTCAACTTTGGCTGTCCGCCGAAGCGAACTATTGGTATAAGTGGAGCGAAGCTGCATACGGAAGTACCCAGATGTCCTTAAACTCTCCAGAGGCCATTATCCGTCTTCCATTCGAGTAAGCCGTTAATAATGTAAGACAACATCTACAGATACCGCCTGTTCTATTTTAGAAAAGGCTGGAAAATTGCCACAGAAAAACCGAAGGAATCAGCTCATAAATTTCATTGCAAGAGCACACAGCTTTCTCAAGGAATACTAGAAAATCCAGAGTTTAGACTCAACGAAAACAATATGAAACTGAGAACGAGACTTTGTCCTTCCCCCGCACTAAGGAGGGAAGGCAGAGCGGGACTATAAGGGGAGAGGAATAGGAGAGTGAAAGACAAAAGAGAAATGAGCGAAGAAAGGAACCATCCGAATCTCAGACTGTCAAGTAGTGAGCCCTTTAACGCCCCTCTGCTAGTAGCAGAGATGTTGCCTTGTCCTTAAGAGCAAGTAAACACCTAGGTATGCTCGACTTTTCGTCTCATCTCTTATTTGCTCACTGAAGTCAACTGGAATCTACCGAAAGTGCCTCACCCGTGGCTATCCTATACACGAAACACCCGTTGCCAGAGCCCTGTACTATATTCCACACAGACGCATTTAGTTGTCGTCTTCGTCCTCCTCATCATCATCGTCGTCATCCTCATCGTCATCATCATCGAGCAATTGATCTTCCGAATCGTCCGCATCGTCGTCCTCCGAATCGGGCGATTTGGGCATGATAACGTCGTCAGCGAGCCCAACAATGAGACGCGGCACATCAAACCCCCTTAACTCCCTCGTAGGGCTAACAGTTAGATCCGTCTTCCCGTCTTGGCCAGGTTCCTTGAAGCTGACATGATCTACGGTGCGATTTTGAGTTAGGTGCGACGCCTGGAAGTACACGAGCTTTGTCAACGTCTTCAGACCACCGATTTTCATTAGGGCCTTTTGCCATAGTGCCTTGTCGTTGGTGCCAGGCGTGTTGGATTGCGGCGCTAGGCCGATGCGGAAGAATGAAAGTCGGTTCAACTGCTGGCTGAACCGATCCACAACGCGGAAGAGAGTCTGTGGCGTGATGGTCATTTTGCCCAGCTGCAGATCAGTCACGTTGTCGAGCGCTGGGGTGTGGGATTTTAAGATGAACGTGCCCATGATAGCCTCGCAATAGTTCGATTGGGACCGGTCAATGTTGAGACGCAGGACCTCGAGCCTCGTATGACTCAAAAACTCGGTGACATATTTGGTGGCGACAAGGTTGGGGGGTGACATCCCAGGCACTACCAGGCGACTCGTCCATGCACAAGACGGGTCGATGGCCAGTGTGATGCTTCTGAGATTCGCCAGCAGGGGCTTCACGACCATAAGCGTCCGCGGAGCCAAGTTGAAGTTGAGCAAGCCCACGCCTCCGCCCGGTCCGCCGGTCCGGATGAGTTCAAACTTCTGCAGCTTCTTCTTCTTTTCTCCATTCGACAAGCTAAGCTGCTCAGCTTCGGCTGCAGAACGCAAGACGAGGCGGAATAGCCTCCGCTCGTGCTCCGATCCGGGTGCAATACGCGGTCTGGGCATGAATTTTGAAAACAGTTGGATGCTCTCCACATTAAGCAGCCCCGCGAGAGCTTCAGTGAGCAGCGCTTTGTCGTCTCCCGTATCGCGGAGATCCACATCCTCGTGGTCGGCATGGAGGGGTTCATCGCTGTCGGCTGACTTGATAATAATGGATTTGACGTGGCCGCGAAATTTGTCCGATTTTGAGATCTCCAAAAGGTCTTCGAGGCCCTTGACCGTCATCAGTACCTCGCGCTTGCTGAAGAAGCGTCTCTGAAAGGGCAGCAAGAGGCCCCGCTCTACCTCACTGCAAGTATGTCGGAAGTTGCGAAAGTCGTCTGCGGTAAAATAGTCTAGGATCTTGTGTAGCAGCTCTAGAGGAAACCTGGTCTTCATGTACCGGATTAGAAGTGAGTTTTCTTGGGGGTTCGTCGCCTGCATCTGCGTAGGCGGAGAAGTGGAAGCACTCTGTGATAGTGCATCAAGCTCCATTTCGGAAGTCATCATAACTCCTTGGGATAGACTGAGTATTGACAAGCGAAGAAAAAAAGGAGGCAAGTCGTGAGAAGGCCGTCTTATCTGTGCACTTATTGAGAACGCAACCCGTAAGGACCAAATTCCAGACGCAGTTGTCTTGCCGAATTTTGTCAATGGTGGTGGCTTTTATATTGACTAAAGAAGTCCATGCATTGCGATTTCTAGTTGACCCAGGCAGCAGGCTCGCTGAATTGGAGATTCCAGCAGTGGAAGAAGGAAAGTTTCCTCGAAGAGTCTGGGCACTGCTGGCAGCTGGCGCAGCCTGGTGTTGCCTAGTCGAATGAAGTCATGAACAGTGAATTGTAATTGAGCAAGCGCTTCGGCCACCACTTCGACAAACCCCGAGATATCATTTCCAGTATTTTCGCGAAGGAGGATTCAAAATATCTACAAGAAAAGGACAGTGGTAGTGCAGAGTCACTCCGCTCCGATCGGGCCGATCTCTGCCAACGTATGTACACTCACACCAGCACAAATCTCGACTCCATAACTTCAAACGCACTGGGAATAGTAGTCATTCAGATACTTGCACATTCCTTGAGCGCAAGTCGCCGGGCCCGTCCATCCAATGCCACCACACTGCCCATACAAAGACTGTTCAACCCCATTGCCGCCACCGCCGGAGGAAGTTGTTGATGTGAGGGGAGGGCGTGTCGAGGTAGGCGAGGTAGGCGAGGTAGGCGAGGTAGGCGAGGTAGGCAAGGTGCTGCCGCTGGTGTTCCCACCACCACTGCCGCTATCACCGGCTGGGGTAGGCATCCCCGTCCGCTGGACAGCCGAAGGGCTCTGCACTACCGACGAAATGCCGCCCGGAACGATTGGCCCTCCCGGAACCTGATAGTTGAGGATCGAGTCGTAGATGTTGACCAGCACGCCCGGGTCGTTGGATGGGTAGAGAGCCGTGCCGGCCACGCCCGATGGCTCATCAGTGCCCGGCCCCGTGATCTCAAGGTTGATGCACTGCGGGTAGCTCTGCGCACCATCTGGCTGCCCCGCCGAGTGCAGCGCAATAATCTCGTGCCTCAGCACATAATTCCCCGCCTTGATGTTCGGCGGAATCCGCACCTCCCACGTGTTATCCTTCTCAATCAGCACGTCGGCTGCGAACTTACCCGGGGCTCCAGGTGAGGCCATGCCCAGGCCGTCAATCTTGAAGAATCGCAGGGCCGTTTTATCCACATTTTCGCACGGACCGTTACAAGGCGCCAACCAGTCGATGACGGGACCATGATGGGATTCCGGCCACTCGGTCCATTGGAGAGTAATAGTGTCGCCGGCGCGTACCTGTGCGTGGCCCTTGGCGGGGGCGGCGGAGCGGTGGCAGATCATGTCGGCTTTGTTGTAGGCGGAAGGCGAGACGAAGCCGTTGTCGAGCTGGTCGGCCGACCAGCCCACCACGACGGGTGGGTTGCTCATATAGGGGAAGGTGGTCGGGTCGTAGCCTTGGTAGAGGGTACCATTGATGACGATGTGTGTCACGTGGCCGTGGGCAGAAACGCCGATGGCGGCCATGAGGACCCCCAGCAGGGACGAGATCTTAGATCTGCTCATGTTGGTTGTGTCTCGAGTGACTCGTCTAGTCTTCAAGTGTCTGTCCGGAAGAGAGAAAGGGTAGACTGGAGTGAGATTCTGGTTGGCAGTGATGATAGAGGACGGCTTCTGCAGATCTTGTCGTTGAAACGACGACGAAGAGCTGTCTTTATATGTTATTTGCCTTCTCTTGACTGTCCACTCTTTGCTGTCGCATGCACCGTTGGCCCACGAGCTGGGACCACGTCTGCTAACTAAGCTATAGCGTCAGGTTTGATCAAGGAGACGAGCGTCTCCACAGTAGCGGGCTGGCTATTAGGTCGGATTTTCTGATCAACTACTCACAAGGGGGGGTCGGACTGCATGATCCCAGGGTAGGTGACCACTGATTGTTACAGTGCAGGTAAATGACACCAATGAGTGGTGTCTAAAACTCGTGGGTGAGAGCGGGGGAAGTTTGAGCAGCCGCTCTCCTCATCTCGGCTAGAATCACATCAAGAAGGCATCGAAATCGGCATCTTCCCTTTGGTCTAGATCTGATTTCTCCAGCTCTCCCGGCCCTATTAATTTAGGCCCCCAGTAGGAATAACTGGGAGCGAGACGCCCACGTTTCCACCGCTGGTAATCGGATGCGGTAGGAGGATGGATCTGGGTAGCCTGACTATTGAGCCAGGATGGCAAGAGAAAGGTGAACAGATTGGCGAAAGCAACTCCATAGCGTAACATATGACGAACAATGTTCAACACCCCCGGAGGAAAGAGAACCTACGGCCAGGTAAAGCAGCGATAGTCTGTCATCCGATGATTAGGTGGAGTAGAGATGCGGACAAGCTGACACCGGCGCGTTTAAGTTGACTCGAAGTTCGGCTCCGGTAATTGGCGGGACATTTGCGGCCGTGCCAAGACGGCGAGCGGAATAGGGGGTGGGCTCAGGTGGAGAAGCCGAATTTTCTGGCCCGTGGGACCGGGAAATATTTCCCCGTCCGTGGATATAAAGGTAGAGGGGGCAGTGGAAAAATACCCTCTTTCGTCCACCGTATGGATTTCGTTCATCGTAGTTTCATCCCCTCTCTCTCCGTAGCTATTCTAAAGTTTGCTCATGACCTAAAAAAAAATTTCGCTTCTCATCATTCGCCGCCCACAGACTAAGTCGCATCTTCTTCTAAAATGCCTACTACGAGGATAGCGAGAAGGAGACAGCTTTCTTGCTTTAGCTAGAATATCCTTCAAGACTGTGGACTTACTATCGGCAGGTGATTCATTTACTAGCTGTTGTAGCTACCGGCATTCAGCACTGGTTGCGGCTTCGTCGTGACGTCCGACTGGGCGCATTATGAATCTGGAATATCCATCCGATGGCGCCTTACCTTTATTAATATCTTCCGCCATGACCCTTTCTTCGAGGGTAGGCCAGAAATACCTGCATACGAGAAGTCCAAAAGATTCCCCAGATTGTAGTTGGCGCGACATTGATATCGGAATGCGCCCCGTTCAGTCCGATCGGGGATTCGTCGAGATCCTCAGCTGAGATGCATGATGCTTGTTGGGGACTGGCCAGTGGAGAGGCATAAATAGTCCCCGCTATTTCATGGTGATGCTTACTATTGCACATATCAAGCCAGGCTGCCAAGAATACTCGTACCGCCTGTTTGGGTGACAAATCTGTTGCTTGGATTTGGAACTAGGGAATTAGATAGCAGGTCGCCTAATAGAGAATCCCAGTTCATATGAACTGTTCATAAAAATTTCATACATTCCCAACTTCGTCACACCTTGCACGCTCTCCCGACTCGCCTTCCCCTACACATCATCCTTGAATTACTTTCCTCTCTCCCCCATGCCCGCAGCTAATTCATCGAAACTAGCACGAGCGTTGAGCCACGTCGCCGTAAACTACAGATAGACCTAGTAAGGTAGAAAGAGGACCAAAAAGAGAAGAGAGAAATAAGGATAGAAGGACACAATACCGAGGGGGGTCGTGACGGGCATACCTAACCACCTAGTCTCAATATTAGCAAAATGACAAGACAGATTTATATCTTCCTCACTTCTAACAAAGGAGAAGATGAAAGAAATGGGGAGACTTACCGCATCCACCGCCACCACACCCACCTCCCCCACAGCCGCCGCCTCCGTCCCCGCCGCCGCTGCAGGCCCCTCCCCCGTAATTCCCACATCCTCCAGGTCCTCCGCACGCCCCGCCTGCGACGGCTTGGGAGCACGTAGCGGCCGCGCACCCGCCTACGGTGCCATGAGCCCCTCCGACATACCCCGGGTCGCCGGCGTAGTACATGCCGGGATAGAAGTACATGGGGTAGACGAACGGTCCGTAGAGGAAGTACGAATGCCCCCAATGATCATAGTACTCCTCCTTTGAAGGAATCTTCCTCCCCTTCTTCTCTGCCCTCCGACAAGCCTTCTCATACTGCAGATCCAACCTCTTATTGAAGACCGTGTGCGCCTGGCTCGCCACTATCATCTTGATGCTATTGTGCGACGAGATGTGCGCCGACTTGTCAGGGGGACACGATCTCGCGGCCCCTGAGGAATGAAACGCATCCGCAATCTTCTCTTGCTTCGAAACCCCCAACACGCGCCCGACACTACTGCTCATACCCGAGCGTACCGTTTCGCAGTACCAACACGTGCACTCGCTGTAAACCTCGCCATACATATCCTGGTAGGTTTTACTCGTCCAGGCGAAGCCGTTGTCGAGCACCTCCTCTGGAATCTTGTCATCGTGGTCGACAAACTTGCCGCCGCACTTCATGAGTGTAAATGCGTAATATACTTTAGGCGACAGCTGCGCTGTATGCCAGGCGAGATCGACGTCGAGGGTGGGGACGGCCAGCTTGGACCTGTTGGAGGCCATGATATGGACGAAACGGTGGTATTTCTCAATGAGGCGGGACATGGTCGTTGAGGCGGCTGGGGAGTGGAGCCAATCAATCTGTTGCAGACAGATTAGTTAAAGTTAATGGAGAAGCAAACCGAAGGGGGTATAGACCTTGCACATCTTGTCGATGAACACCCCCTGCCTCAACACAGCGGCCACAAGATCCAGAGCGAATGGTGAGAAGTTCTCCCAATAACGACTCATCATCTTTCTCACCGCCATCCTAGCAAACGGACTCAGCTCCCTCTTTAGGTTGGTAATCTTAATGTAGTAACCGGGCTCTCTCTCAATCTCCGTCACGGCGTCCTTGTCCTTGACCAGCGCTTCAATCATATCCTTAATATCCTTCATCTGGACGCCTATTACGCCCCGCGGTTTAACAAGATCTAATACCTCGCTCCGCATCCGCCGCTGAATCATCCGGTTCGGGAACCCCAGCGGCCTCGGTTGTTGTGAAGGAACTGGTCGCCCTGACATAAGATCCAACAGCGTGCCCGGCATAGGTCGCGCTTGCTGTAGCAGGTCCTTGGCGTCTGCTACAAACTTGCCCACGGACAACAGGTTTCTGTCAAGCCGCAGGCGACAGCCGTTGCCCGAGCACGTCGCCCTGAAACCTCCATCACCATACCCGTGGCCGACGAGGTCCAGGCGCGCGGCCTGCTTCTTCCCTTCTTCCCCCCCCGTGCCACACGTGGTCCACGGCACGTGCAATACATGCGAGCAGTTGGGGCACCGAATCTCCATGACGGCCGGGTCGTCGACGTTGTCCCACTGCAGCTCCGTCCGGGCAACCCACCGGGCCTTGGCTTCGTCGGACGGGTGGTACGAGAAGTCGTCGTTGTCGATGACCGAGTTGATGAGATGCCAAGGTATGCCGGCGAGCCAGAGCGCCCGGTGGCCGCTGCGAAGGCAGTCTTCCAAGTAGGCGCGAGGATTGAGCATGTGCGTGTGCCAGACCATGAGAACGTCTAAGGGGAGTTGAAGCATTCCCTCATCCCACTTCATCTCGTCCTTCTCCCCGCCCGTCACAAATCCGCCGTAGGCTGCACCGTTACTTCCCATGTCGTTTAGCGTGAGATGCTTTTTGCTAAGGCCTTTCATCCACCAGATCTCGTATCGGTGAACCGCCCTAGCCAGGTAGATGGCCCAGCGTTTCTCCCTAATCCTCGCAAGTTGCTCCCGCTTCGCCTCTTCATCTCGGAACGCTCCATGGTTCCACTGACTCGCCGGCACCATCGCACGAGAATCCCAAAGTCCGAAGAGCCCATCTGTGTAGCCGACATCTGTCTTGAGAGCTTGGATGGCGAAGAGCAGCTTGAGATGGGCTAGGCAGGTGTGAGGCGTCGGGTCGCATGGTGAGTTGGAGAGAGCCAGATTGGAGAAGGACGCTGTGATATTTGAGTTCGACGGAAATCCGTTACCATCTTGGTCGATAGCTGGGGCCGTCTCTGAGTAGGCTGGGAGCTGTTCTGTCGGCGGAGCCGCCTCAGGTGGAGGGCCTCGAGGTGGTGAGAGACTGCGGGAGCCAGATGGCTCACCGTGGGAGGGCTTGCTCATATTTGCGACACTAAAAGAACATAGATGTCTAATGGCTTCCTAAGGATCTTGCTCGCGAGAAAAATCGACTAGTTAAAGATGACGTGAATTTAGCGCTGGGAGGAATGGCTGCCTTTTGAACATCCACAAATATGCTCGCCTCAGCCGCACAATCACGCCAGAGACAATTCACGACCGAGAGTGTGAGCGAAGCTCTTTCGAGCGTTGAGTAGGTGGCTGTGTTCGTGCTAGCCATCAAGACGTCACGACACTTTCAGCCCAAGTTTGAAGCAGCCACTAGCATCCATCTGTCACCGACACTCATTTGTGGTGTAAACAGCCATGAAGTCCATATTCGCTAGTGGGGCTCCCACCCTACGCTGCGGAGAACGCATTGCGGTTTGCCTCAGCTGAGGGGTGGCGGCTTCTCTACAATAGAAAACCCCGCAGCCACCTTCACAACGCTCGGCCCCAACGTGCATAAGCTCCCTAGCTATCGAGGTACAATATGATTGCTTCCAACACCTGAGATCTAGAAAATACTTCCGCTGGCTAGAAAAATGGATACCGGCACCCAGAACAAGCTCTTGGATCCAGATGCTGCGGCAAGGCAGATCCACCAATTTTGTTGGTCACTTTATTCAAAATGTAACACAAAGTAAGCGTCCTTTCCTACATCATAAATCGGTGGTAAATGGTTAGAATGTGCGGCTCCTCTGACGCCGCCCAAGCAACCAGTCCTCAAGAGGAATGCTCGGCCAGCTCTTAATGAAGCCGCAGCTTCCTCTTCGCGTCTCGAAATCGCAGACTGCATCATGATACACAATCGGGACACCGACAGAAAGCCAGCGCCGGTCGTGGTTGCAATGAGCTGCACTGTCTAATGGACGCGGTGTTTTATGAAGAAAGAAAATTTTGGGATTTCGGCGCACCAACGCCTTGAAAAGAAATAGTACTAGCCTGCTCGGTCCTTCCGCACGGTCACGTGTGATTCTGCTTACGTAAGACATCTTTTCGGCCGAGGCACGGTTCACACCGTGTGAAGATGACGCGAAGTTCCAACTGCCACACGGCATTCACTGGTTGCACTGTTATAGATTTTGAGTTCATGTCACCTTTAAGCCAGAGAACCCAACAACCAGTCGACAATCGAAGTGGCGTTAACGGTGGGAACTTCAGACTTGTCCAGAAATTTCTGGAAGATTTCCAACGCTGATTTCACCAAGTTTTGGCGTCGATTGGCGCGGGTTGTGTTATTGCAGTTCGCCCTGCGCCATTGCGAAGCAATTTGCCGCAATATTCAGGTCGAAAAGGCGGAAGACTGATGGATTCTTTATGGCCGGAGGAGTTCAGCAACCAAAGCCAGAACTTTCTGGCTTGGTTCAAGTCGCTCCCCGGAGCCACTTTTGACGACCGCCTCTGTATTGCAGACCTTCGAGATTGCAATGCTGGGAGGGGAATTAGTGAGTGACTGGCTGCCATGCGTGGACATATTGTCGACGGGTCTCTTAACTAAGCATTCGCAGTCGCTCTGGTGGATATACCACCAGACACGGTCTTATTCACAATTCCGCGGCCTTCGATACTGAATGTCGCCAATTCAGAGTTGTCCAAGAAACTTCCCCAGCTCTTCATCCCCGAACCCGACAACGAAGACGATAAGAATGAAGACGACCAGTCATCGGAGTCCAATCCGTGGACGTCACTTATTCTAACCATGATTTACGAATTTCTTCAAGGGGAAAAGTCCACTTGGAAGACCTACTTTGATATTCTCCCCAGTCACTTCGACACGTTAATGTTTTGGACTGATGAAGAGCTCTCGGAGCTTCAAGGAAGCACGGTGCGCCAAAAGGTGGGCAAAGCAGAAGCAGAAGCCATGTTCTATAAGAAGATCCTACCGGCACTGAAAAATTACGCCGACGTCTTTTATCCCGAAGGCACAAAGCCTCTAACGGACACCGAGATACTTGCTCTTGCACACCGAATGGGGAGCCTCATAATGTCATACTCTTTTGAGCTTGACAAGGATGACGACGAAGAGGATGCCGAAGCAGATGAGGATAACGTCCAAGATGGTTGGGTCGAAGACCGCGATGCACAAACCCTAGCGATGCTTCCGATGGCGGATATTCTAAACTCCGATGCCGAGTTCAACGTGAGCTCACTACCAGCTTGTTGGGTCCGAGAAATGGGGCTAACGGGAAATCTAGGCTCATGTTGACCATTCGGGCGAGGTTATCGCGGTGAGGACTCTGCGACTGATTCGACGCGGTGAAGAAGTTCTCAATTATTACGGGCCGCTTCCGAATGCCGACCTACTTAGGCGATATGGATACATCAGCGAGAAGCACAGTCGCTACGACGTGATAGAGATGCCGAAACACCTCGTTGCTCTTGGCATTCAGCAACAATTGCAGACGGTGGATGCCTTTAGAGAAAAGGCGGTAGGTTCTAGCAGGCGAGAGGCTCAAGGACAAAACTAATTACTGCTTAGATTTCTTACTACGACGATGACATGGATGAGCCTGTCGTCATTGAACGAGACGGAGGCGAGCCGGAGCCGGATGGGACCCTTACGGCTCCTATCCGGCCTGAAAACATGCTCTCAGAACTGGAGGAAACAATCGGGTCGATGCTCAAGTGCTTCAAGAAAGTTTCAGTGGCTGTCATGCCAAATAAACGACGGCAAGAAGAGCTGACCTACACTATCATCCCGCATGTGCTCGCACTTCGCATGAGCGACTACCCCACGACGTTCGCGCAAGATCAGGTACTTTTAACGAGGCCGGAGACAAAGGGGAGGCTTAGAATGGCAATTCAGATTCGGGTAAGCGAGAAGCTGCTTCTTCAGGAAGCCATGTACCGCTTTTCTCTGCTAGATCCGGCCGACAGAATCCTGCAGGATGCGAACGGGGCAAAAACGCCCAAGAAGGCCAGGCTAGGGTGAGATGATGGTATGACGAAGGCGAGCTAGGCAATGCCTCTGTCTGCCGAATCGAGATTGTCGCGATGGATTGTCGAGGTTAGAGGGATGCGACGCGCGGTTAGAGGGTCTTCTGCTTCTTGATTGGCGGATGTCTTGATCGAGTTTGCCTCATAGAGAAGTAGTAGGTCACGCTCATGCAAAGGAACCGAGCGTTACCACATCGGCCCTTCCCCGCGGCCCGCAGCCATGCCAGGCTACAGGGGCTTGCTGCCGAGTGCCGGCTCCTTTGTTTTCGCATCTCCGTGGGCTCTTGAGCGGTCGCTCTCTTTGCATGTGTGGTTCCTGCGATGGCGATTAAGGCGAACAAGGCAGCGAGATGTGATGCAATCTAGAATTCGAGATGCAGTTGACAACTCCATCTTTGACGACGAGAAAGATATAATTGGCCAGACTCCCTGTCACTGCACATTGTTTCATCTACAAAATATGCAAACTTGCTGTCCTTGTGTTGTTGCAGAGGGATCAGACAACTTGTACTCACAATGGCAGCCAGGAGATCGTCAAGCACACGACGACAAGGAACTATCGGATATATAAAGAGCACGGCATCTCAATAATGCTTGTCGCTTACTCTGTGCCCTACTCTGATGGGATATCCCTCCCTCCCTCTTTCCGTTCCGGACACAATTACAATTGCCGAAAAGACCCACAGCTAAATGGGCTGTACGAGGTGTTTGCTGCCCTATCACGTTTCAATGTCGGCCTGATTTTGTGCCGCCAGGTTCAAAAGGGGCTGGAACTGGGGCAAGTACTTGGTGGGCACGTTCCTCTCCTATCAGCGTCTCCGCTGGCTTTACAAGCCGCTTTGCGGACACCGAGAGTGGACAAGAGGCTTAAAGACTCGAGTCAATGGCGGTTTGCATGGGATAGTATTGGATCGCACGACGAACGATGAACACTCCTCCATCCATCCGCGACCGACGTGCCGCTCCGATCCGCACACCATCAACGAAACAGTCTGCAAAACGACCGCTAGATGCCTACAGGACGTTGGTGGTGCCACGATCCCACACTCCCCACGGCACCCTTCGCCGGCTCGTCAACAAGAAACGGCAACGCCAAGCCGGTGGCGGGAGAACCTCCATGACGTCGAACGGCCAATACTTTATCTCGCCCACTCGCTATGTCGGGTTGCATGCGTCGGCTATCTTTGAGTTGGGCTCCCAGAATGGAGGCTGTTTTCTTCGACCGGCCTCTCCTGCTACAAAGTTCCGCGGTGCTTTGCCGCGAAGGACAGCCCATTCGACGAGCCGTCTACCCCATATGCAGTCTGACTGCACCGCGGCTGGCTCGCCGGCCACTTGTGCACCGAGCAATGGCTCACGCTCGACTTCGAGGCGGATCTCTACATGAAGAAGACTTCGGATCCCAGACCAAAGGTGCGCACTGGCGACCCTATTCGCCCCATGTCGACAAAATCCGGCTTTTCCCGAGCCTTGATCCTTATGTGGACGTCAGGGAAAGAGATGGCTGTGTGGGGACCGTCCTGGAGACAATGTCGTGCCCACCAGCTATCCTTGCATGCTCCTTGCGTAGAGGAGGTAGCCAAGTACCGACGGAACCACGAAAACAGTATCCCGGGCGCGTGCGTGAATCTGCCAGCTCGGCATGCGTGAATATTGTGCGCGCTATACCCTGGGACATGGTGATATCGACGCGAGTGACAATCGCCATGTTGGTGACGATGATTCACCCAGCATGGAACGAGCGACCGGATCAGGTCTGCCAATTACTGTCCCATCATTGGGCATCAATCTGCAGTCTCCCCGCGATAATGGGGTAACCGATACCTATATCTTCCACCCAGCCAGCCTTGGGCTATCTGTGGCTTTATCTGGAGCTTGCCACGACTTTTGCTGTCTACCGCTTAGTTCTGCCATCGTATCACGCTCTGCGGTTATCCTAAGAAAAGGGGCCGCTTCCAGTTCGCGATGGTGAGTACTCCAGTTCCGGCGTGCCCAGCGTCTCAATCGACAGCTAACAGTCATATGGCCAGACTAGCACTAGCACGACACCATGCTCGTTCCTCTTCGTTGTAAATCAGCTCCACATCAGCCTCGAACCAGATGAGAGCGGGGTCTTACCCCAGTACGATTGCTGGCATAACGTGCATCCGCCGACCGTTTTCGAAGCCTACCAAAATGAAACCGCAAGCCCTGTTCTACGATACGCCAACGGTCGGTGCTCCCGGGCAGAAGGCTACCGCTGGAACCGCCCCGGCGGCTGGGGCACTGAAGGGCAAATCGAAGGCCATAACCACGTGCATCCGACTCCGTACCGCTTCTGCACCGTCTTCTTCTGCAACCCGCACCTGTCAGTCGTGGTGACTGGCGCCGACGCCACCTGCCAGCGAACCGCGCTCGCGGATGCGTACTCGGACTACGACGAGGACGACGAGGAAGGCAATCCGCATCGTCCGTCCCTCTGGAGCATGCTCCACTTCCACCACCCGGACCGAGGCCACGTGGCCCGCGGCGTCTCGCAGGCCACCGTCGGAGGAAGCGGCCACATGTACGCCGCCGGGCACAACCCAACCTGGATCCCCCTGCTCGTGCCCAGCACCTTCAAGAATCCCCGCGACTACATCGCCCACGAAGGCGCACCCACGCGGTCGAGGGGCCTGGGTGGGGAGCTGCCCGTTGTCCTGGGGCTAATGGCCT
>Ga0247774_1000675_pt1 | contig 17057 bp, 13 predicted proteins | sample UWRJL001104B6_FD_179933 | JGI IMG/M metagenome (GOLD analysis project Ga0247774, IMG submission 179933) | Plant litter microbial communities from Arlington Agricultural Research Station in Wisconsin, United States - UWRJ-L001-104B-6 | ecosystem: Environmental > Terrestrial > Plant litter >... | reverse complement strand
GAACCTATCTACTTTTCTTTCCTTCAACTTTCAGCTCACTCCTTGGCAGACTTTTCCGCCTGCTTAATAGCCTGGGCAATATCATTCTCCTCTGCGAATACAAACTCTGGCGCCAAAACAAACCCAACGTCCCCCTTGTCAAAAAGGTGTGGAATTGCATCGTCGCGGCCGTCATCTACTGGACCTTTCCCCGAGTCGTGGAGCAGACCTACCCACCCCGCTGGTGAGAAGCCCGACGGGGTGCTAAGAGGGCTGGGATACGGCTTGTCGAAGGGGGGACGCGATCTCCGACGCAGATACACATACTTGAGCCCCAGGTGTCATGCCAGGATCTTGGTGGATGTTGCGACGTTTTATTGGGATATGGTGAGGTGGTGTGTTCGCAGGGTACGAGGGTCACTTGGGAGGTAGCCGGATGCCTAGCTTATGCCTCTCTAAGAAGTGCGGGTTGCTTGGGCATTGGTAGGAATAGGGATGTGGGATACTGGCGTAAGGTGGACGCAGCTTGATCAGGGATCAGAGTTGTAGGAAGCACTGAATACTGCTAGCTGGGAGTACTGTTATTATATGTAATTATTAAAGGGCATCAAGAATAGATGGCAAATATTCACTACATCAAACACCTTGCTTCCGTTTGTCTTGTTGCACTCAAGGGCACCTCTCCGGCAAATCAGGCAAAGCGTTTGAAAATGTTAGGCTCTGCAGCTTGATGTATGAGCTGTTGCTGCCGATGAGGCTAAGTCGGACAAACTTCCAAGGGCCTGTGTCGCATTAGGACTTGCCGTGAATGTCCCGGACAGTCGTAGGACATTTTAGCTTCTTCAGCTAGGCTCCAGGTAACGTATCTCACGACATATCCCGGTCATCACCATCAACCCTGTTATGCATGTGATGATCCAGAGGGTTGAACCAAAAAAAAGAAACTTCTCTTCATTCCACAGCTACCGCTGAGCGAGACAGGAGACAAGTATTGCCTAGCACAAGGATACACAAAAACGATGCAACTCAAGCAAAGAGAAGCAATTCGCAAGAAACATCGAAACAAGCAATGATTGAATATGATGCATGCTACCAGAAAACGCCCTCTCCATGGTCAAACCTGCCTCCCTGGTGACTGGGGTACAAAAATGAACGGACCCGAGGGAAACGTGGAACTTCGGAGGAAGTCTTGTCTCTCGGGGACATGACAGAAGGAGGAGTGGTGACAATTAGGCAAATAAAGTCCCAGGAAGGCCGGTGTTCGAAATCCAAAACCCAAGTAATGAAGCCTAGAACCGATACTTTTTGTTCGAAATAGCGGTCCGTTGTCCGTACGAGATCGGACCTCCCCACGCTTCACACGGCATCACCGTTCGTCTATCCAAAGCCGTGCCGTGTCCAAAAGAAAATACTATCCGCATTGCTTCGTCCCCGGAAATTTCCTCTTTTTATCATCTCCCCGTCGCTGAAATCCAAGATGGAAGGGTATCCACGTCATTCCACCGCTTGCGTGTATTAATTATTTCGAGGGTGGGTAGTAGTCGTTATCGAGGGTGGTTGTACAAGTTCGTCTGGAGGTCATTCTCGCCCGGAGGGAGATGTAGTAGTAGCAAAAAATGTTGCGCCCTCGGCGTGGGTCAAAGCCGGCCGAGGGTTGTCTACAAAGACATCACGTCGTAACCGTAACTGCATAAAGATTCGTCAAATATGTCGTTGCCCGTCTCTCTCCCTTGTCGTCCTTGGGGAGAGGGCGGCTAAGGTTAAAGGGGTTTCGTGAGCGCGTAGAGTCGTAAACATGATGGTTGCCCATCCATCTGTAAAGTCTTAAGCGTGTGACGCGTCTCGTTTTGCTCTTTGCAGCCAAAAGAGTGTGCGAGCTTTCAAGGCGATTTTTTTTTTCGCCGCCCGGTCTCGTGACTCGTATATTAGTGGTATCGCGAGCCGGTGCCCGGTCGTCCGCCGTTGTCCGAAGAGTCTTGAAGGAATGTGAGCCCATGTCGGCAGAGGGATGACATTGCACCAGCGGCAGCTCAGAGACACATCTCGGGTAAATACTTACCACTACCTCGAGCCATATGCCCGTTGGGCCGGCCGCGGCCAAAACCCGCCGACGTCTCCCACTCGGGACCGCGAGGCTGCCTCTCAGGCGCAGCTCTCGGGCCGGTAGTACCATTGGCACTCGGCCGATGGCTTCCAATGGCACCCGGAGCATTGCGGTGCACCGTGTTCAGGTTCGACTCGAAAGACCCAAGGTTCAGACCACCAAGAGTGCCAGCCAGACCGGAAGCGGCGTCGTTCGAAGAGGCGGTGCCTGGAGAAGTGGGTGTCAGAGTCGGGGTCGCGAGAGAGGAACTGGCTTGACTGAGGCTACCTGTGTAGTCGTTGAGGCGAGACGCCATGGCAGCCGACGACATGGCGCCGATCCCCCCCTGGCCCGGGTTCAGATAGCTTGACGACGAATGCGACGGACTGGGACTGAAAGATCGGAGGTCGGCAAAACTCTTGGCGGCTCGCAGGTTATTTGGGATGCCACTGCCCTCCGGACTGCCAGGCACTTCAAGCGTCGGGTGGCCACGCAGGTTGGAGTGCGAGTAGCTGTTGGTGGTGATGCGCGGCTCCCGGTCGCCAATATTGTCGTACGTCGCGGCTCGGCTCAAGCCCCGACGATGCAGATCGAGCCCGACCGATGTGGCAGAATTGGGATTGTGGGTCGTTGGCGAAGGCGCCACTTCGGTCTTGAAGACCTGGATCTGGCGCGCGTCTTGCTCGCCGACCGAACGATGCTCGAGGCCCATATAATGTGCGAGAATATGAATCTGGCGCCGCTCCTCGGGGCTCACCGATGTTGGGAAGATCATGGCTTCGCGAGACTCGTCGCGTCGGAAGAGAGTCAGTTCGGTATAGTACTGGAGGGTAATGGGATCGTTGAGATCGAGGTCACCTTAAGTAAAGCACAGTGTGTTAGTAAGGGGTACGCAAATAGCTAACAGCAGAGGACGGGAATGGAGAGAGAAAGGGGCCATTCAGGGTCTTACGTAGGTGAGTAGTCTGCCGCTGGCTTTGTTGGCTGCTTGCAATACCCGACATGGCCGACAGAGACGGCTGCTGGTGCAGAATCGGCGTTCGGTGCTGTTCCTCCAACTGGCCACGACGCTCCCGTTTCTCCCGTTCGATCCTCTCACGTTCGGCCTCAGGCAGCATCTTCTTGTATTCAACGCGCAACTTTCTTCCCTGCACGTCGTATCCGTTCATGGCGTCTATGACCATGCGCGTCTCTTCGGGCGTCGAAAAGTTGGCAAAGGCGAGCCCGCGAAATATGCCGCCGTCAAAGTGATAGTTGAAAGCGTAGGGTTGTGGCAGGTTCAGCTCCGTCATCAGATGGGCTAGCTGCTCCTTGCGAACTGCGAAGGGAATGTTTTTGATGACAATGGCCGTGGGGATGAGCTGGTCCGAGTCGCTAGCCGCACCGCGTGCGTCGTGTCCGGCATCCATCCGCATACTCTGCATCGGGTTCGCGAGCCCCGGAGGCTGGAAGCCCATCGGCGGCTGCATTCCCATAATTCCAGTGTCTGTCCACGTTTGTGGCAATGCCGTCCTCCGATTCGATCGCTGTCGCCCGCCGCCGGCCCCGTTCAGAGGGCCATTGATGGTGTTCACGGCTCCCGCGTTGTAGGTCCACGACTGGCTGTTATCCATCATGTACGAACCAGGAAGCCCTTGAGCGGGGCCCATCTGATCCAAACCTCTCATGTTATAAGGCGGAGCCATGCGATCGCCGTATAAGGCTGCTGAGCCCAGAGGCTGTTCGAATCCTCTAGCCGCGTGACGAGGAAGCGAAAATCCAGCGCCGAAAGCGCCACCGCCGCTGTACGCCCGTGACGAGTTGGGAGACCGATTCGGAGGCATCCCATACTCGTAATGATCCCCGCCCATGGGGTTGGCATGTGGTTGACTCATATTAGCACGTCCAGTGTCCAGAAGCCGGCCGTGCGATGTCCTGTAGCTTCAAACGGGGTTGACCTGCATGTGGCGAGGGCGGTTCGAGTGGCCCGCAAGACGCAAGGTGGCAGATGACAGGTACTTAGGAACGTAGTAATGCACGTCGTCTAGCGGGGAGACGCTGGATCAATGAATGATCGCTGACCGTGACAACCGAGTGACCGAAGGGAGGAAGCTCCGGGAGGGCAAGCGGCGTCTGGCGTGTTTGGCACGACCAAGTGACAACCCACGGTAGGTACACAAGGCGGCTCGAACGTGGCGACACACGAACGATCTGCTATTGCCTCTGATCAGTAACTTGTGCTCAACGCAAGAAAAAAAAAATACACGGGAGAGAACACCAGCGCAAACAGCAGAAACACGAGTACTAGCAACCGCAGTAGCCCAGCACCTGCATCCTAGCCTGCGCCGGTGAAAGCAACTAACACCAGGCCAGCCAAGATACGAATACCCCAGATCGGTGCTGAGCAGACATAGGCACAGCTAGCACGGGAATAAGAACGTTGACATACCTTCGCTCTTCTGCTGCTTCGAGCTTGCGGGTTTTTGCTGCAGTCTGCCTCCCGGTCTCGATGGGCCGCGGGTGTGATTTGGGCCAAACTAACAACCAAATAGCCAGGTAGTGCAAGCCCCAGGTATCCCAAGCGTGCTGGATACTCCGAAGCAGTCACGATGCAGGGAGCCGACGGCGTCGCACGTTGTGGGAGCGTGGAGGATCCAACGATATAATTTGTGTTGGCTCCCCGCGACCTTGTTGGTCGAGCAAACAAATATGGACCAAGGTATGTCACCTGGATTTTATTACTTGCCGTCAACTCGCCTCTGCTCCGACCTGCCGCGAGGAAATTTTTCGCTTGTAAAGGTTCGCTTCGCTCGGGGCTCTGTCGTCGCGGGTTCGTGTGCGGCGCCTTCGCTTTCCCGCAAGAGACGAGCAATAATTGTCGTCGTTATTTGTTTTGCCTCCGGCCCGTCGTTTCCTAGACGTCGATGTTGTTCGCGGGTCCTCCTCCTGTGCTCCTGTCCAAGGGCGCAAAAAAAGGGAGCCTGTGGCCGCAAGGAAGAGAAGAGGCTAAAAAGGGGTTCCGGCTCCGGCAGGGAACTGGAATTGAAGGAATCCACTAAAGAGCGGGAGAGAAAAGGTGTTGTTATTAGGGAGGTTTATATTCGGCACCTCTGGGAGGTAGGAGAAGGAGAGGAAATCGCTGCGAGAGTAATGCAGGCCAGTGCGCGCGTGGGCGGCAGTGGGTAAGAAGTAGGCAGGCAGGTGCCCAGTAGGGAAGATTAATAGGCCGCCGATGGGGCTACCGAACCAGCAGAATGGCACCTAACAAAATGCCTAGAGCTTTGCGCAAGAACGAGATGAGGTGTTTGACGACGTTGTCTCTCGTTGGCCTCTTTTATTAGTGGCCAGGTGACCGAGTTAGTAGCCCTCTAATAGGAAGTTTCCAAGAAAGACCATTCTCATCAACAATCCGAGTTCGACTTTCTATGCTTAAGTTGAGGCTTGCCAAGCTGCCATGATCAGGCAATTAGGCGTCCTTGGAGGTACTTTGTACTCTGCACATCACTTGGAAAGCTTCGCTGCCTGCATCTTCTGCGTTGCATGTTGCATCGCACACCGGCTTTGATGAGATGGGGTCTGCAGGCCAGCTGCGTGCAACGGGACTGGGATTCAGACACAGCAACGAAGTAAACTAGTACCCTGAATGCCTCATCACGCCGCTTTTTCTCTCAGTCTCATCTCCTATCCGATCTCCTATTCTCGAAATTCTTCTAGGCTAGGTATCCGAACCTCTGTACCCGATGACGAAGCTGTGAAGGCAAATTTGGCGTCCAATCCCTGTCGCTACCGGTTCGCACCGGGGCTTTTTTTTCCTTTTCTTTGGCTGACCACCCAGGCAGTTTCCTAGTTCGTCCCTACGATTGGGCGTCAATGGGTGGCATGGGCACGAGGTCCAGTTCTGGGTACTCAAAAAGGGCGGGCGATTCCCGGCGAACCATTGTCAGAATTCAAGGTGAAAGTTGGGATTTGTGGGTTCTTCGTCGGTAGGATCTGAGCCTCTTCACTACTGCATACGAATAAGTGTGGGTACTGTGACCCCCAGCAGCAGCCAGGGTGGCGGGCATGATGAGCAGAAAACCAGATCATGCAGCGGGAAGTTTCCGGTGGTGGGGCTGGAAACAGCCCTCATTTTGCGTAACGACCCAACGAATGCAGCCAACGATGCCAAACATTTGGAAAAGACCTGCAGCCGATATTCCAACTTTTGTTGACCAACCGCCGTTGATTCTCTGAAGCTTCCAGGTTGTTGAGCTGCTCAGGCATATCTGAATCTGTCTAATAATAATACCGTCTGGCCATTCGACCTGCCGCCTGGAGCAAAAGCGCCAGAACGGCCAGAACGGCCAGAACGGCCAACAATAGTTGTCGGGGCTGTGGCCGCTCTTGTGTATTCGCACCTTTGTACAGAGATAGTATATTTGTATCAAAGGTTATAAAAAACACTCCGTGCTGAACCTATTGTGTCTACTCTATTCCTAGCACGTCATGATGTCTCTTCTTGCCACCTGGCAGACCGCACACCGAATACTTTTAGAGAAATCTTTCCCTTACCACACTGTTTTATGTCGAAGAACATCCTCGCACCGATAGAGAATTTGATAATTCCGCTTCCGCAGATGCAAGTTCAAATACTTGGGAGGAGGGGCAAGGAAGAAAAATGTCATGTTGTCACTCTTCACACAATAGATGTTCATGTTTGCAAGTCGAATAAGCAGCGGGTCCTTCTCTCGCCCGCTGTACTGGACATATGTCATTGATTTCTAGTTCGCTGCACCCGCGGCAACGAGTTCGCTCTCTACTACGAAAAGACGGGTGTTTATCGTGTCTTAATGGAATGGAACTATCCGCAGGCATTTTTTGACTTTGGAATCGAGCTCAGGAGGCTGGATCCGTCAAGGGCTTGCGGAACTGGGAGAACTGGCCGACGGAGCCATGGGCGGAAGCCTGGAGGGGCAAGATTCTCCAGCCTTTCCCGCTCCTGATTGGCCAGCCGCCCCCGGAAAGCACTGCTTCCCTCGGGGCAAGAAGGAAAACATTGGCGCTCGGTTGCCTTGCCGGTTGTGTGCCAGCTTCTGCTGCACCCATCGCAATAACAACAACACAAGTTTTTCTTACACCTTTCGGACCCACCCAAGTTATCGCCCATCGCGCCCATCGACAACGTGAAGTTTCGCACCGACAAGAGTTTCCATCGCCATCCGACCTATTCGTCAAACTTTTCATCAGCAGCATCGCAGCCAACGATTTGAAGCATCCCGCACCCCGCGACTCGATTTATCAAATTTCTCCCACGCAGCCAAAAATTATCAATAATGCCCGGTGGTAAGGGAAAGTCGTCGGGCGGGAAGAGCTCCGGAGGCAAGACGTCGTCGGCCGAGGGTCCGAAGAAGCAGCAAAGCCATTCGGCAAGAGCTGGCCTTCAGGTAAGAACATGTTTTTCTCTATTTCTATGTCGATGCGACCCATGTTCGAGCTGTTGCACGCCGTGAATTTTGGTATCTCGTGCGATTCGACAGTGCGTTTTCGATGATGATGACGATGCGGCGACGACCGCCTGGACCCCAGCCACCCGATTCTTTGCGCCGATGCACAAATCCACGACAACCTCGCGTCCGGGACAACACCATGCATGCAGCTCCATTAGCGATCAACCCTATCCACTTGACAGTTCGACGTGGACGTATGACTTCGATGCGCAGCTTTCCTTCTGTTCGATGGCGCGCCTGTTTGATGCCGCAGACTCGGCTTGAGCCAGCAGGCGGCTGCCTCAGAGAGAACAAAGTGATGCGTCGCGATGATGCCGAACATGGCCCGCTGGCTGCGACTGCCCTTTTGCCGGCCAGACACTAATAGAAGCTGCTTTGTAGTTCCCCTGCGGTCGTGTCAAGCGCTTCTTGAAGGCGAACACGCAGAACAAGATGCGAGTCGGCGCCAAGGCTGCCGTGTACGTGACGGCCGTCCTCGAATACCTGACTGCCGAAGTCCTCGAGTTGGCTGGCGTAAGTATTTTATCCTCATCTCGAATCATGTTGGAGTCGCTAACCCATGCGCTGCAGAATGCTGCCAAGGATCTCAAGGTCAAGAGAATCACGCCGCGTCACCTCCAGCTCGCGATCCGCGGTGATGAAGAGCTCGACACCTTGATCCGCGCCACTATTGCGTTTGGTGGTGTCCTACCCCACATCAACCGCGCTCTTCTACTCAAGGTGGAACAGAAGAAGAAGGCTAAGGCCGCGCAAGCGGTATAAGTTTGATGTGGTAGTTTTGGTTTGCCTGCGCGGCGGTCGCATGTTTTGCTCGTCTCCTTTCCGGTGTGAGGTATTTTTTCCGCGTTGGTCGAGGTGGAGTCGACTCCCGGCGAGACTAGTCGAGGGCAACGTACGAGGACTGGGTCTGGCGGGAAGCTATTTCTTTCGACGATTCGATGGAGTCATGGGTGCTATAGCGACGCAGGGAGGGCAGGAATCCCGCGTCAAGCAGACGTTGTGCGTCCGTCATGCCCTGCTTTTCGGTGAGGGCATGAAGAGCAAGGCGCTTCTTAGGTCGGGAGTCTGCACTTTGTGACGTTTTCCCGAGGAAACGCACCGTTGCTAGCGCCACATCATGTAGGAATACTAGTTAGCAATCTCAATATCAAGGACTGGCCTTTTTTTTGGTGGCATTCGTTGTCTTTCTGTTTGCTCTTGTTGTGTGTGACAGGAAGAGGAACTGGTATGACGCTGTTGGCAACCACTGCAGTCACTAAAGCGCCACATAACGCTGCCCGGGGAAGGAAGACTAGCATAGCCCGTGCCTTCGTACGTCATAGGGAAGAAAATGCGAAAGGGGGAGAAAGACGGGCCTTCAAGGGTAAAGTATGTACCAAACGTTGATGTCGGTCCAACCCCTAAACAGGGGATGGGCTCATTTGATGCCAGGTAGTGGCGGCAACTAGACCAACACCTGTCGATGATTTCTCACCAACCATGAGGAGCGTCATCAAATAGACAGGATATCGCAAAATTCCTATGATGAAATAAACGGAAAATAACTTGTTGAAAATGCCAGGACCACTTGGTTCGACAGTGAACATGTCGTCAATGTTGATGTCAGTGTTGGCTTCGCGCCAGTTCCCCACACGAGTGAAGTCGGCATCATCACGAGATTATCGCCAAGTGTCAGGCACCCGTTGTCAGCCCGCCAGCTGTGAACGATCAACGTTCAAATCTTGAGCCTATGCCCGATCTTGTGCCTTGATGGTTTCGCCGCAGATCAAGTCTTGTGACATCTTTTCATGATGCACCTGGAGGGAACGTGCTACTCCTCGTATTGACAGAAACTGCCGCGGAAGTCTTCGGCTCCAGCGGTAGAACGGATGCAGGCTCCCCAAACAGCGTGCAAGAACTGGCAGGCTGGGTATTTGTGACTATAAATTCTTCACGTATCCATCCATCTGGCGAGGAAATCAGACGCCTTAGACTAGGACAGAGGGAGAGGAGCAAGAAAGACGGTCGACAACGGTCGTCAAGGTGACTTCCGTGTCAGCACCGTGCGTTAGTTCGTTCCTGCCAAGCTCGACATATACGCCCAGATGCAATTGCTGTGAACAGTCGCACTACTGCCATCTCACTTCCGCCAGGAAGATGTCACCGAGGATGTTTTATTCGCCTGGAACAAACTTTGACTTTCTCGGTCAAGGTTTCCAGCCGCTTGATCCACCTTCATCCTATCGAAAGTCTCGGTGTTTTGGGAGGCAGCAACGTACAAAGAATAAGAGTATCTACGGATGAACCTCTGCCTTTCAACGTCCCCGAAACCAAAGGCGCCGTACTATATCTCGAACGACTTTTTTCACGTAAGTAAGAGCATAATCAAGACACGACTCTCCCCAAGTTAATGGAAGCCAACAGCCTTGTTAGTCTTCTGACATCGCAGATCATGTGTCATGTGCTCAACTGTCCATCACTGCCATATGTCCCCAAAACATCTTGCACGACACTTGCTGGTCCTCCTCGTCGATAGCTATGCGGCCCTCGCTTCCAGCTTCCCAATGAATAGCTGGTGAACACCGCCATCACGTGCGAGCATCTGCAGGCTGTAATAGGTGTACGATAACCCGATCGTCGCTCTCGGTCAAGTAGCCAGAAATAGAGCGACAATGCCTTTAGCTTGTATCAGGTCACGATAGCTGCATTCGCATTCCAACCATGAGAAGGGGCGATGGGTCAAATTTCCCAGAAGCCGAAGATTCTCGCTGCTCCCTGCACTCCTAGATCTAGGTGTGTCTTGAGGAGGCTGGCGACGAGATGGTCTTCAAGCTGAAGGTCTTCGCCGATAGACTCTGAACAAAAGGCTCGCGGAGCGTGGAAGTCGATCTTAGCTGAATACTACGTATTCGTGATATCAGAGAGAGCTTCTTCTCAAAGAAACAAGCCAATTCGGATATGAAGAGGGGAGTCCAGACGAGACAGTATAATAACCAGAGTTTGAATTTCTATAAGATAAACCGGCCTCGGCTGTTTGAATGGTACGCAGTTTGGACTCTAGAGTAGAGTGTTGGTGGAAATATAAAGTACCACGCTTGCAGAATGTCGTCACAGAGCAGTGCGCTGTCCCGTCAAGTCTTTGCTGAGAGTCTACGATATGAAACCGCTGACATTTGCGCCTTAACTTCAACAAAGCGACCGTCGCAACATTACGCCGCCTTCAGTAGCCTATCCCGCTTCACAATAAGAGATTTTCACGTACTAGAATGGGGTAGTTTTATTGAGGATGGCATAAATAAACTGGGTATCATTGACGATTCGAGACTGTTGGACCTATTGCACTCATGTGCTGCCCATTCCGTTTATCGGTGTTTGCTGACTTCTTCCCCACTCTATGGCAATGAAACTGACACCCTCGGCAATACTCCAGCTGACCTATTCAATGAGATGTGAGCTTGAAGTTCACTAAACAAAACTCAACCCAAGGAGAAAATACGACCAAGAGACGTCAGACAGCGGTTGGATAACAATTGTTCAACACGGACTTTCAGAACAGGTCTGTGAATATTGTATAGGCTCATCATATGTGGGGTCGCGACGGAAAGGGAGAAATGGAAGTAAGATATTGACGTACCGTTATGAGAGTAGAGCCACGAGCCTCTACCGCTTGAATACAAAAGTATCAAGCGTGCGCTGCGCAGGGTCAAACTTGGAGCTTCCGATTCCACCACCGGTTTTCTTTAGACCTTTCAGATGATCCACGCAATTAATGGCCTCAATGGTTAGTTTCAGGTCGTCAAGACCCTGACCTGCAGAACTGATAGTGTTGACCTGGTCATCGGCCACATCCAAAACGGACTCGAGGTATCCTGTGTTTCTCCAGGGTATATGTCGATTATCGGTCCGAAAGTCATCCGGGGCTAACACGTTTTCGGGACGGAATCGAGATGCCAGGGTCTTAATCAGAACATTCAGGACCACCCCATGAGCAACAACGATGACGGTGCCAGCATCGGCGGGTGAGCGTGACCTGACAACAGGAACAAAATGCTGGTCCAAGAAACGATTGACACGAGCCTGCATGGCGTTGAACGTCTCCGGGCTCTCGCCTCGGCCTGTGTGCTGGGCAGTGGCGTACTTGGTTCCTTCCAATGCGCCAAAAGACTTTTCTCGAAGCTCAGCCAAGGGAACAAACTCAATCAAACTCGCTGGTAACGAGCATGCCTCGACGACGGCTTCTGCAGTCTTATAGGCCCGTGACAAGTCAGAGGCAAAGACATGGGTGATAGGCTTCAGCGAGTCGCTCCTAGCTGCAAGGTGCGTGCCCAGGCACTTTGCTTGGAGGACGCCGTGGGCCGTGAGAGGCGAGTCCCTGGATCCAGCAATGCCTGGTGTCAGAAACCATCGGCATGTTTGAGACAAAGAGGTCCATACTAGACACCGGCGACGTTGTCGACCGACTCACCGTGGCGGATGAGCAAGATCTTCATTTTGCAGAAGTGGTGAAAACTCGTGCTGTGGCGTTGGGGAAGAAGAGCGAGTAGATTTTTTTTCCGAGCAGAATTTGAAGGGTTGCCAGGTGTGGAGCTCGAGCTCCGTGCGGGGAACAGCAGCCGGGGCGGCAATAAGTCTGTCACGTGAATTCGGGTTCAAACGCGCAGAACCCCACGCCTGTCCAGCGGTATGGCGCGTTGAGTTGCGCAATGCACTTCGGTATTTTAGGCATCCAGCGCGAGGGTCACTCCCCAATTTGAACCTCGCAAGCGAAAGCTGCACCATGTGCCCGTCATCTTCTTGGTGATTGCTCGCTGGTCACAAACCCGATATTTTTCTCAGCTAGATTGACCCTTTTCGCACTCGCAATGCCTCGTGTCAGTGATGCCGATACGATCCGGATCCTCGTAGCGACTGACAATCATGTCGGCTACGAGGAGCGAGACCCCATCCGGGGAGACGATGCCTGGAGGAGTTTCGACGAAGTTCTTAATTTGGCGAGAACAAAAGACGTGTGTGCATCTATTCTTCCGGGACCGTCACCACTTGCTAGTTGAATTGGCATGCTGATACGCCCCAGGTTGACATGGTCCTGCTCGGAGGAGATCTCTTCCACGACAACAAACCCTCCCGAAAATCCATGTACCAGGTCATGCGATCGCTTCGCAAGAACTGCCTTGGAGACCGCCCCTGCGAGCTCGAGTTCCTCAGTGACGCCCACGAAGTATTCGAAGGCGCTTTTACCCATGTAAACTACGAAGATCCCAACATCAACATCTCCATACCCGTCTTCTCCATTCACGGCAACCACGACGATCCGAGTGGTGACGGCCACTTTTGCTCTCTCGATCTTCTACAAGTTGCCGGCCTGGTCAACTACTTTGGGCGTGTCCCCGAAGCCGATAACATCTCCGTCAGGCCCATTCTACTACAGAAAGGATCTACAAGACTCGCTCTGTATGGACTGAGCAACGTGCGGGACGAACGACTGTTTCGGACCTTTAGGGACCGCAAAGTGAAGTGGTTTTCGCCAGGCACGCAGTCAGACTGGTTCAACCTCTTGACAGTCCACCAAAACCATCATGCCCACACGGCTACTTCTTACCTGCCAGAAAACGCCCTTCCCGACTGGATGGATCTCGTCGTTTGGGGACACGAGCATGAGTGCGAGATTAACCCCAAGAAGAATCCTGAGACAGGCTTCCATGTCATGCAGCCTGGTTCCTCGGTGGCAACTTCGCTGGTTCCAGGCGAAGCTGTCCAGAAACACGTAGCCATTCTGAACATTAGCGGAAAGGATTTTACGGTAGATAAAATACCCCTCAAGTCGACACGGCCGTTTGTAATACGAGAGATTGTTCTCGCTTCGCACAAGAGGTTCAAGGGACTCGATTTGAAGAAAGACAATCGCCAGGAGTTGACCAAAAGGCTCATGGAGGTTGTGGAGGAAATGATTGAGGAGGCTAACGCAGAATGGCTTGCTCTACGAGAAGAGGAAGAGCAGGACGAAGGTGAGGAACCGCCATTGCCGCTCATTCGTCTCAAGGTCGAATACACCCCATCGTCGGAGGGCAGCCAGTTTGACTGCGAGAACCCCCAGCGCTTCTCCAACCGCTTTGTCGGCAAAGTGGCCAACACAAACGACGTTGTCTACTTTTACAGAAAGAAGTCAGGGCAGTCCAGGCAGCATAAGCCAACCGCCGCGCTACCGGAGGAAGGTCTGGAGGATCTTGGGGCTGAGACGGTCAAGGTGGAGCGTCTCGTACAAGAATATCTTGCCGCCCAGTCGCTCAAAATTCTACCCCAAGCCCCATTCGGCGATGCCGTCAACCAATTCGTCACCAAAGATGACAAGCATGCCATGGAGTCCTTTGTTGATGAGTCCCTAGCCGGCCAAGTCAAGCAGATGCTGGATCTCGACTCGGACGAAGAAGACTTGGAAAATGCCATGGAGATATACAAGGCCAAGATTGAGCAGCAGTTCCAAGCGGGTGGCTATCAAGCAAAGAAGCGCATTCTCCTGCCGAAGCCGGAGGATTGGGATTCGGACTTGGACGGCCACTGGGATCAACAACCTGGTTCGTGGGTCGACGACACTTCGAATAGTCTTTCTCGACGGCGCACTCAACGCAGCACCAATGACGATGACGCTATGGTAGACGATATCGAGCAAGTGATGTCTGTGCCGGCACAAAAAACTACAGGGCGTGGAAAGACGACTGCTGCCAAAAGCAGAGCAATTCCTGCAGCATCTAAGAAAGACCCGCCGAAGAAGGCTCCAGTTCGCCGAGGAAGAAAAGCCCAGCCTTTTGAGGAGGAATCGGAGGAGGATGTCATCATGGATGATGACACGCCTGTCACCGCACCCGCACCGCCTCCGAAGAGGTCACAACCTGCCAGGTCAACAAGGGCTAGACAGACGACGCTGAACTTTACACAATCGCAGCGGCCGTCACAGAGGACGTCCCAAAGGCCGACACAACAGATTCTTGAAATCAGTGATGACGAGATCTCTGACGACGATGCCTTTGAGCCGGAGCCGACAAGGAGTAGGAGAAGGTAGCAATAAGACTCAGCGAAAGAACAGGGCCTTCTGTTAGACCATGCGGGAGAGACGAGTCGCGGGCAGAGTTTAGGCTTGGACCCTAGCCCTTTGTCCGCATCATGGTGGATCCCATCTTACTTTGACCTGAGGTTATAGCAAAGCTGGCATACAGGCTGCAAGTTTACAATGCCATGGGTTGATCGATCAATCAGAAAATAAATAATGTGCAACAATCTCTACATTCCGATTCATCTGGAAAGTGATTTCTTCAAGTAAAGTCAAAGTAAGAAATTTCGCCAGCATGCCCTGGTCTAGCGTCTGCCTGTTTTATGTTCCTCCTATCCGATCCCCTGTACTTCTTCATTAGGGCTCTTCAACGCCCTCGTTGTAGTTGTCGAATCCCAGGTATGCCAATGACTCCAGATTTCTCGTGCCGTGCTCGCCATCCACCCCTACCAGCTCATCTATGGTCCGGAAGTCCTCATCCGGGAGGGCGAAGATGCAGTCCAGGTTCTCTCTGATACGGGTTTCGTGGTTGCTTTTCGGGATGACCGAGATTCCGCGGCAAAGGAGGTAGCATAGGATTACCTGTGCAACGGTCCTGTCACACTTTCGCGCGATGGCGGCGATCTAAAAGCCAACACGTCTTGTGAGTCTTTGCCAATGTCGGTGTTGAACAAGGGGGTAACATCCAAAAAAGCCTAGTAAGCGGAGTCTAGGGAAGACCAGGCTTACCGTCTCATCCTTCAGAGGCCCCGGGCCCTTCCTACCGGTAAGTGCGGGGATTGGAACACACCCCAGGGGCCCGAAGGCCGTGACGTGGATGCTGTTTTCCTGGCAGAGCCTGACGAGGCCCTTTTGTGGCCAGTACGGATGGCATTCGATTTGATTTACGGCAGGCTTGATTCTAGCCGTTGAAAGAAGCCGTCGGATCTTGGGAGAAGAAAAGTTGGAGACACCTGAGGATCACTTCTTTTAGACGAGCATAGGAGCAGACTAGGGGGAAATGGGCCATTAATACCGATCAGCTTTGCTTTTCCGGCGTCAACTAGCTTTTCCATGGCCGCCCATGTAGTATCGTACGCACGTGAGAGCTCCAAGTCAATCAGAGGCTGCCAGATTTTGATGTGAGATGAGTACATTCTAAGAGGTTAAGATGGGGAGAATAAAGGGCATCTGCCATACTCGGCCTTCTGGGTCTCGTTGGGTCCCAAAGTCTTCCGTCCTCTTGTATGCGTACGGAACTAGATTAAGAGGAGATCAGTCAGTTCTCTCCCGGGATTGAAACTGGCTGTTAACTTACAGTGCATGAGGAACAAATCGACTTAGTTTCTGGTCAGCACTGGCATCTTGGTCTCCCACAGGGCAACACCAATCTCATGATGTGTCTTACCGTATTCCATCCCCAAGTTCCTCAGGCTCATATCCATACCGACTTCTACGTCTTGCGGCTGGTGGAATACATTCTCTCTGTGCAAGGCGGCTCTCTAAGGTCAGCAGAGGCCAGGTCAGGAATTCGGGTCAGGAGGTGTCTTTCCACGAACAACTTGGTCACGATGAATATCTCCTCCCGCGGGATTCCACTCTCTCTAACTGCTTGTCCCACCTCCTTCTCACCCTGCCCATTGCCGTATCGCAACGAGGTATCTATATGCCGGCACCCAGCTCGCAGAGCAGCCAATACGGACTGTTGCACGCTACCGCCAGGGTAGAGGGCCGGGTCAGGTTGAAAGGTTCCCAAACCTCGGGAGGGCATCTCCGCTCCATCACCAAGAATGAAGTAAGTTGGCGGAATCATTTTATCTGCGGTCCATCTATATTTGGAACTCGAAAAGAAAGGCATCAGAAAAGAGGAGTTGGATCGGTTTCTCTTGAAACGGCTCGTCACGGGCATACAGATAGCCAGGGCGGCTGCCCTCGCGCCAAGTGTATGGAGACACAGAAGGTATCTCTTAGGTTTCTTGGGCCGATATCGGCCAATACCACCATCTCTCTGGAATTAGAGAGCCGCGTCGTTTATCGGCGAAAGTCATGGGCAAGTCTATGGGGTCAAACTCTTACCCTGTTGCTTCATCCCGACTCAGATGCTAGGTCCCTTTTGTTGGAGGACGGCTCGGGTTGCACTTCGGTATTGATACCTTAAGCTTCAAACCGTTCAGTCCTGCGGTTGATTCATTTACATCAAGGTCTTCTATAGATATGTACTCGATCTTCCCTCAAACGTCAATCGCACTACCAAGATACCCGTCTCTCCATTCTTCGACACTGACATCCTCGTCTGCGGTCATTGGGAAAACGACTATCTTCCATAATAGGAATGGAGTAAAAGAAACTGCTTTAAGAAGGATGGGAACCATTGCGAGAGCCATTGCGTCAGCGATTGTTCATAGTGCGAACTAGGAAGCCGTTAGATACCCATGGATTGGGGTTGGGGTTGGGGTTGGAGAGGTCGTTAGGGTGCTCTCGCTTACCGAAAACGGCATCTACCTAAAAGCGAAGACAATACCAGGAG
>Ga0247774_1000673_pt1 | contig 17076 bp, 18 predicted proteins | sample UWRJL001104B6_FD_179933 | JGI IMG/M metagenome (GOLD analysis project Ga0247774, IMG submission 179933) | Plant litter microbial communities from Arlington Agricultural Research Station in Wisconsin, United States - UWRJ-L001-104B-6 | ecosystem: Environmental > Terrestrial > Plant litter >... | reverse complement strand
CGGCGTGGCTGTTGGATGAGACGGATTTGAAGTGGCTGTAAGGTTGGTTTGATGGGAGGATATTAGCGGGGGGAGGGGGAGGCGGGGCCTCGCGGTGGTGGTAGCTGAGCATTTTGTTTCGAGGCGGGAATTCAATCCCGTCGGGTCGGTTTGGGGATTGGGAGGTTTCTCTCGTCGTTTCTCTCTTAGGCGGTAGGTGTTGCTATGTGATGAACATTTGCATGCCAGGGGAGTGGAATTTCCGTAGCATTCTGTTCATATCCTGACATCCACTTCCGCCACTTTGGTTTTCCCTTCCTATCCCTATAGCCTATGTGTTTGTTTCTTATCGTCTCGGCGGGATCGAAATTCAAAATTCTCGTGGGGAATAATGTCTCGTCGGTTCGGATTGGGGGGCGGCGGGGAAGAGAAATGACTGGGAAGCAGAAGATAAAATAACAAGGTTCGAACATTAAATCCTCCCGGCGTTCCTCTTCCCTCTTCTCCCGGGAGATCTTATAAAATATTGCTGGTCGTATATCGGCTCATATATGAGAGGGGGGTAGTAAAAAAAATCTTGGTAACAAGTATCGGGGACGAAGGGGCGGGATAACCCAATCTGGACGAAACGGCGTGTTTAAAGCAAACAGGCTATTATGCAGCGGCGATTTCAACCCATCATATTCGGTCGGTCTGGCATCCAGGCTTCGTCTCCCTTTTTATCCACGGATTTTGTATTTTCCTAATACCAGGAGGGGATGACATTGACAAGCAGGAGTCTCACTCGGCGATAGTGGTTGGTTGCCGGAGCTGGTGGAGACAGATTGGAGACAGCACGAAGATGCAGGTCCTGGATTAAGGAGACTTGGGGAGTCGATGGTGATGGTTTCCCGACTTTTTTGATTTTGCGCAATTGTTCTGTTTCTCCAAATGTGCGGGCATATGAAGGGGGTTTAAATGTGAATAATCGCTACTGAGAGGAGGGACACAGCGATGACGACAATTTCCTTCAGTTTAAAAGTAACTTTCCGTTCACGACTTCGTTACGATTTAAGTAATGTTGGCAGCTAAAATTGAGATGTCATTCCATTTCGGGCCTGGTGTGGCACGCGATCGTCTACGCTTTTAGCTCTTGCAGCCTGCCAGCCCACCTGAAATGGTGTATCGCGCATTGTCAAATGTCAAGATTGTGTGCTTCGTAGCGGGATACGACACGATGGTGGAGCAAATGGGAAGACGGCGCTGAAGCCAGGTCTTTGATTTGGTCAAGCGAAGCGTAACCCTGGCAGCGATCTGATGCGGATCATATTCCGTTATTGGAACGAAGCAGAAGAAAGGCAACCCAAGAGAGCGTCGCAGTAAACTATTGTTTTCTCTCGTGCGGTGAGGCTTCGGCATGTTTCGTAATAGCTCACCGTGCCCTCGGAAATCAATAGCTGGCCTTTGAGACAGCGCCTGAGTGTTTGGGAGGCACTTGTCTCTTGACTCTCTCTGCCGAGACGGTATCGGCACTTTAAAATGAACGCAAAACTACTATTAGCTGTTAGTAGGCTCAGGAACCAAGAAAAAAGAAAGAAAGTTTCAACATCGCGGGACGGAAAGATATCAGGACTTCATGAAAGACGCGTCGTCGTTCGCGTGGATTTATCCGGACGTGTCGGTTTCGCGAGGATACCAATATAGCCATCATTCAAAGGCTTGACTGTAATATTCATCTTGTCGTAGGAAGATAAAAGCCTGCTGCATCATGCAGTGATTCAAGTTTAACCAGCTAGTGCTTTGTAAATACCTTGGTCAGATCGAAAAGCGAGTGGTCGCCTACATGGCCTACAAGCTCATCTTTGGAGTTCCGCCAAGCGGAAGAAGCCGCGCTCGCGATGCCGTGGTTTCTGGGGTATGAGGGTAGGAAGTCCAGCATCGAAGACGTCCAGAAATTAAAGAGTAATTACAACGTGACATTGTTCAATTGCAGGTCTTGGCTCGGGGAATTGTGGATAGCCTTGGCAGGGGATCTTGATGCCGTGCATGAGAGGAGAATTTGCACAATCCTCCTGGGTCTTGCCGCAGGGACTTGAAGCTTTGAACCTTTCCAGAAATCCTCCCAGGCCAAGATAATACCAGGCAAGATATTTAGTACAAAGGATAAGAATGGCATGCTGCCGAGGGGATATCTTGCCATTGCTCGTAGATTGTGCTTGTCCGCATTGACTCTTGCCAAGCAGGGAGACCGTTAAGCTTGCGCTTGCGGGTACGAGACCATTCCACCGAGTAGGACGGTGTTGCTCGTCCCGTCCGTGTTGTGCTACGGAGCACGGCAGGAATGCGCTTAACCAAAAAATCTGCAGGAACGAGGAAACCCATCACCGCTTTGAAGGCCAAGTCAGCGTGTCTCACAAACACTTCAAGGCTCCAGCCCAACGCCAACAGTAGACATTGAAAGCTGCGGTGAAGCAATCACTGTTGGTGAATCTCAACGCGCAAACCAACAGCTAGGAACTAAGGATGAAGTGGACTGCGGCTGGCGAGATCCGTCTTGCCATTACCGGCTAGACCAGAAGGTCTGCCATCAGTCGTGTCCTGGTCTGGACTCCGGAGTCTGGCCTGCTAGACCGCCGGGTCGGTGCCGTCAAAAACCTCCGACCCCTGTGATCGACGTTAGTAGGGCCAAAAGGGCACCCTTAAGTCTTAACCTCAAGTTCGTTATCTCAATTTTGCCCACAAAGGTGCCGAGCATGCAAGACAAACGTACAGCTTGACTGCTGCCACGACAACTTTTGAGTATCTTAAGGTGTCGAGAGTCGAGACATGCATATTTGGCTGTTGCTTGTCACTTCTTGCGGTGAAAGCTTGATGGACGAAGAAAATTGGCCCGGATCGTGAGCGCTTGAGACAAGCAGGCTCGGCCGTCGGTGAAGGAAAGTAGTTACGCTTTTGTTTGTCGCCTTGCAAGGCGCCTGGTAATACCATGTAGATATAGTACCCCTTGGCATTTGAGGCCATGCCAACATTTTTGCGCGAGCTACGGATTGCCTCCTCGCACATCTCTCAGAAGATGTCGACGGCTCGCTTCCTTGTGGGAGCCCCGCAAATGCAGACATTAGACTCCTGTTGTTTTGTGGATGTATAAAAAAAAATCATCTGCTATTGAACAAAACATTATGAACTCGGACAGAACGCAGAACGCGCTTGTGCAACTGTCGCCAGTAACATTCAGTGCGCCCAGGATTCTTCCATTACCGTAGAACTCACGTTGAGCGGCAGAGGCACCCTCGGACCCCCTGCAGCTAGCATCTGCCGTGCTTCCCTGACCCTGCAAGAGAAAAGCAAAAGAAGACTTCTCAAAATTGAAAAGGTGACTACAGGTACCTTCTATCATCGGTAGTCCTTCGGGTTTGCACATAATTCTCATTTGTACGGGTTCGTATCTCACCACCGTGAGATTTATTTCAGTTTTGTATTACTCTCTTGCAAAACCGAAGCCAAGGTCGATTCGAAAACTTGAGTAAGCAGAGGCGCCTGTATTGTGGAGGTGTTCTTCGGGCTTCTAGATGTGTGGAACGTGCGAAGAAGCAGCCAGAAAGATAAAATCGAGGTGCCCGGACCAGTTCACCGGTTGCCGCTAAATATCAGATTTCACCACCCCCAGTTGATCCACTTTGATTGCAACCCAGTGCGCAGGTCGTAGTTCCTCGCAACCGCTTTTATAGTAAGACCCTCAAAGCAGGGCACGTCTCACCTTTCGACCCCTATCGAAGCGAAGGCATTCGTGCAACTCTGCTGATCGACTGCGGCCTGCCGCATGAAGCAAGCAGCTAGCCCTACCACTCTCCTGCTTGCGCTTCGCCAGCTGTTTTGGCCCAGCCAACCAGCAGCAGGTTCTACGAGTCCACGTCGAGGTACAGGCCTGGCTGCCTTAGAACGCTGCCAGGTCAGTAGTGGCGGCTGCGGCTTGGCGACCTAACACCGCCATAGCTGTTCCATGCGGAAAGCTTGCAAGGATCTTAGTATACCAGACTCGAGTCACTCGATGAACGTGTGCGTGGGACGAGGGAGAGCCGCTTCCTCCCAGCAGAGTCTTACATGGTAGCAATCTCCCATTCCATTGAAAGGAGGGTAGAAACAAGTACAACTGCAGCAGCCCCCCTTCACGAGTCCAGCCAGGGAGAAAGAGAACGTCTCTGCTTTCGGCCAAGAAAGTCTCGTCTCGTTCGTATGTTCACCTTTTTCTTCAACAAGCTCCCATTGACTGGTCGCAACGATTGAGTCGAGAAGATGACGTCGGACAAGCTGGGGTTGCTCCAAGCTCACAAAGCAACGCCAGAGGGCTCGAAGGCAGCCGTACACGTGCAGCAGCCGCGTCAGTTGGCAGGTTCGCATCAAAATAGCAACTCCCCGCCGTCCCTCTTCGACCACAACTCATCCAACTTTCTATCGCCCGCCTTCTCCGCCACCACGGCAAATTCGAGACCGGTTTCGGGAATATCAAGCCTCCCATCTCCAACGTTCCGAGACTCCTTCATAAGCATCATCGACGACCCTTTCTTCCAGAAGCTGCAAGAACAGGAGCAATTCGACGACCACGAAGCCGACACCGAATCGATCTCCAACGAGACCACCCCTGAGCCGGACCGCCCGTTTCCGTTTCCGGCAGCGCCGCGCGACGCCGACGAGCATAAAAAGCAGGACGCGGTCAACTTTGAAGTCGGTCCATCGCCGCGCCACTCCAGACGCCCCTCGGAGCGATCCCGGCGCGCATCCCGTGATGACAAGAAAGCTCCGACCAAGCAGATGAAGTGGCCGCCGCCTCGCAGAGAGTCCTTGACTGTTGGTTCGCTGCAGGGCTGGTCAGGCGTCTCGAATTGGGTATGAGAAGCTTCCAAGTTCCCCCATTGATCAATCCTAAGGAAGCAGCAAGATGCAAGACGCATTTTGAACTATGATGGCCCGGAAACGGCTATAGCTTGCTTTTTATTGATCCGTCCTCCCGTTTCCCACCCCCGCTTCCCAATGTGGTTCATGCGCTCGACATCCGCCGCCGCCGCACTCTGCAGCACCTCTTCGCGGGGTACAGACCACCCGTTTCTCCGCTCGTCGAACCTCAACGCATGGAGCCCGCTCCGAGTTGGTGCGTTGGCTGTCTAACGTTTTTTTGTTCGCGGAGCGCAATCGCAATCATGGCAGCAGGCTGACCATGCTCGACTTGACATGTGTAGACACCATCCCCTACCGCCATGGAGACAATCAATATTGCCATCATCGGCGCCACGGGCGTGGGCAAATCGTCCTTCGTCCAGCGTGTGCTGGGCCGCCAGCAGCCTCCCGACTCGAACGCAACCCCTCTCCGCATGAATCTCGACAACCAGACGTACGGCGTCGTGATGCTCGAACTCGACCTCGAGTACTTTGACATGACACCTACCCAACCGATCCAATGGCCAAAGCAAGTGAACGGCCACATCGTCCCCCGGGTCGATGGCGCCTTGATATTATACGACGTCACCAATAAGGACACCATCTTGGAGCTTCCAAACACACTTGGTGCGCCCTCCGGTCCCACCGCGATCTTTTTTTTGCGTCTGATTGTTCTAACGTTTTCCTCGCAGCGGCCTTGACACAATCCGGGTTACCGTCAATTCTCGTTGCTTGCAAATGCGATGCCGCCGAAGATGTGAGACAGGTCGACATGGACGGCCTGGCGAATCACAACCTGTTCAGGGCTTGCGTTGACAATTTTAAAATCTCGTCAAATAAGCCCGAACATTCCCGCGCCTGCCTCAACACAATATTGAGGGCGGCTATTTCAAATCGCAGGGGTAGGTTTTTTTACGTGGTTCAGGATGGGATAGGCAGTCAAGCTAAGCATTCGCAGAAGGGAATGGAGAGTTCAGCGCCGCCCGCCGCCGCGCAGCATCGGTGGCCCAGCTTGAAGCGCCATCTCTCGACACAAACGGTCGTCCCATCAGCCAGCACAGCAAGCACAGTCGAGCGAGCTCGGACCTGTCCCTGCTGCGAGGCTTTCCGAACCCTGCAATCTCTGATCAGTACCGTGGGAATTCGGCACGGAGTCCGAGGCTGGAACACATGAGCGGGTCGACAGTGTTTGGGGCCGAACCGGTCGATACCGGAACCACAATCTCGAGCCAACTGCGAACGCCAGGCATCAGGCTGGACCGCTACGCTCCCGACTCATTTCTGGACATGGACGAGTCGGATGGGGAATCGCACCGAAACTCGGAGGACATCCCAATTTTGCAGCGCGGCGACGACGCTGTCGTAGACAAAGGGCCCAAGATCATGGGCGTCAGCTTTGACGAGCTCGTCGACAGGCTGGTAGCGTTGAGGATGACAAAGGCCGATGTCAACTTTGCCGAAATCTTCCTTTGTCTGTATCGGAAATTCGCTGCTCCGGCCGAGTTGTTCGCCGCAATAGTGGTGCGGTTACGACGGGTCCGAGACGACCAGAGCATGCACTACCTGAGCAGGACCGAAACGCAACTACGCATAATAGAGGTTATAGCAAAGTGGGTGGCTCTGTATCCTGGAGACTTTGCAAGGCCGGCGACTCGGAGGAATCTGGAGGATTTTATCCACCGTCTAGCGTCGGAACCGATATTCTCGGCATCAGCCCAGCAAATACAGCGGAATCTCGAATGCCACGTAATCGAGGACGACGACACGGGCTGGGCCAAGTCGGATGACCTGGTGGACGATGTTACGAGCGGATTGCTGGAGAAGGACATAGCAAAGACGGAAATGTTCAGCGGCGTGAGCAGCCTACAGCTTGACGATGACAAAACCGCCGTGGAAGGGAGCAGGACATCGGCGAGCTCGGAATACTTGCATTCGGCCGGTCACCAGTTCCAATTCCACTCGTACGAGGAGTACGAACGCGAGGCGCACTCTATGGAGCCGACGGACCAGCTGCCGATGAACAAGTTCAGGTATCACATCTTTATGGACTTGCCCGACGAGGACATCGCCGACGAGATGACACGCATCGACTGGGTCATGTTCTCGTCGATCCGCATCCGCGACTTTGTGCGCCACGTCAGTCTGCCGCCCGACCAGAAGGAGAAGTGCAAGACGCTCAAGAACGTGAACCGCATGATTGCCCACTTCAACCACGTTGCCCAGTGGGTCGCCAACATGATCCTGCTGCGCGACAAGGCGAAGCACCGCGCGCAGATGATGGAGAAGTTTATGAACATTGCGCAGAAGCTGCGGCAGCTCAACAACTACAACGGCCTCGCCGCCGTGCTGGCGGGAATCAACGGGTCGTCGATCCACCGCCTCACCCAGACCCGCGCGCTCGTGCCGGCCGACGTGCAGAAGAATTTCGCAAGGCTTGTGATCCTCATGGGGACGCAGAAGAGCCACTTTGCCTACCGCCTTGCCTGGGAGAATTCCCCCTTGCCGCGTATCCCCTTCGTCCCGCTGCACAGGAGAGACCTCGTGTCGGCCGAGGAGGGGAGCAAGACCCTGGTGGGGCCGGCGGGGGACCGGATCAATTGGAAGAAGTTTGAGGTTTTGGGCGAGGTGTTGCTGCCTATTATGAAGAGTCAGGGGCAGCCGTATCCGAATTTGAGGACACATGAGCCTGCGAGGGAGATGATTCTCGATTGCAGGATGCCGACTGACGATGAGGTGAGTGCTTATGAATCCAAACCTTGTGCTGAACTCGCCGCTAATGTCTCGCTAGGAAATCTACCAGCGGAGTATCCAGGTGGAGAGCTCGTCCGGCGGACCAGCGGAACCGCCTAAGAAGAAGTTTCCCTGGTTTGCCAAGTAGGGTTGGCAAGGGAGCAGGATTTAATGTTGAGAGCTGGACAGGATGTAGGATGCAAGGGGGTGGGGGGCGCGGAATGGCATAGTGCAGAAAGTATATCTTGGCATTTCAGCGAATGGGATGTAGAAGCTTTCGGGAGAGGAGGTATCGGAGTCATCTTTGCACATCTACAAGCGACTCTTTACTGGAGGGTTCTAATGGTTACGCTAGCGACGTGTTTGGCTTGGACATTTGGGACATAGATCAGCTTTCAGCAATCGAAATGGGCCCTACCCTACGAGGGTGCGAGACATTGCATCAAGATTTTAAGACGGGCTCCCGTGGTTTCGGTGGGCGCTGCCACCAGTCAGCGAAACGGCCCTTCCAAGAGAGGGCTCGGCGAATGAGGAATTTGGCCCTAGTTCCCTCCAGCGAGCGGGATGTGCACCGTAAAATCAGTGTTGCGTAGGTATATAAAGCAGTTGTCTCGAGTGAGTTCCCCACGTTAGGCGTTACTGGAGTGGCTAACTATTGACAACAAACAATATCATGAGCATATTTGGAGAGTGAGTTTCCTAAGTTAAGTATAGGTTGAGTGGCTACGTATTGACAAAGTAAAAAAGGGACAACGGGACCTTAATATTTGGCACGATCGAAATCTAGCGGGGGCCTCTTCTCGAATCTATCGTGCTTCTGTTCTTGTAGGTTATCGGTTTTAATATGATATTGGCGCATTGTTGGCTTGCTCATACAGCCCAGGTTCCAAACGAGGTACCAAAAGCTCCTATTTGGACACCCCTTACCTTCCCGCAACAATCCTCTACGTAACCAACTGGGAGTAGGATCGCGCGGGGCCCGGGCTTCGCGCGTGTCTCACTGCTTCAAGCCCATATGGAGACTATTTAGATCCGACGTGGTTCGAGCTCCCTTTGGAAGCCATTTCGTTTGACATTCCATCACCAAATGATCTTGCTAACAAGATCAATTTTTCATTGGAGAAAGAGGTTGCTATTGGCGAGAGGCCCCCCGACCGCCATTTCGGACAGTCCTGCTAATGGCGAAACTCCTTGCTTCTGGCGCAATGAAGGAGATGGCAAGACTCTCGCCTCTCTGCGTCAGGATACGCTCATCAAAACCTCACTGATAAAATATCTCATGTACACTAACAAAACAGTGCTTCGCCCTCCAGAGCACGTCAGGTGTCGAACTTGACCTGTTGTCCTAGCAATTTTAAAGATATATGGAGCCTCGAATGGCATCATCAAACCTCGTGCGAGACTGTTTCCGACTTCAACAAGAGGGTGCCCTACTTATGTCGGTGTAACAAGGTTTACCGATGCTGGGACAAGTTCCTCGCCCATCAGTGCAAGGCCAAAAGCGGAGTCTACACTTGTACCTGCCGCCCGAACTTCGATGAACGGAGCAAGTTTGTAGAGCACCAGAGATCTGCTCATCAGGGGCGGAAAGGGAGGCCGAGGAGCATAACATAGCTAGCAGGCCGGTGTTAGTGATGGTGGGGATTGGGCAAGTATTTATCAGACCCTTATCTAGCAAAATTGGTTACGGGTGATAAGGAGGAATAGTTGATCTTTCATTGTGACCTCTTATGGTTTCAAAAAAAAAACCTCTCTTTAAAGAACTTGTCGTTTCTTGACCTTCGGCCATGTCGCTATGTCCCGAACTAGCGCACTACTCAGCAGTGAGATAGGAGACCGAACTACTGTCCTTTCGATCGGAGATATGAGAGAGTGCATGTCCTCCGACGAAGAGATAGGGTAGGACGTAGTACATTTTCAGCACATGAGTAGACGCATAGCTCCTCTGTAGCCTCTCCCCTAGCGGGGCACGAACTCCTTCACGGCGGTACATGACGACATAACGCATGATTAGCTGCCCCACGTCTGGGCGTTCCTGCAGGGGTTTCTAAACACCGCACATAGAAACTTGGCACGCTTCAATGCCGGTCCAGCTTACCAGCCATTTTCCTTAGTGATTTCGTTTTCCTTCGTAGCGCCGCCGATTCCAGTTTGCCATCTCTTTTCAATTCAGCTACCCACAGCTGTCCTTCGAGCAAATCCTGCAGTCTGTTCAACAAAATGGTCGTAATTGACGGCCATGAGTACCTAACCGAGGAGGAGAAGCGGCTGAAGCAGGATCGAAAACGAGAGAAATACTGGAAGAAATGGGGACCGTACACCGCTGAAAGGCAGTGGGCGACCGGTTAGTTTTGTCAATTCCTCCCTGTTTGGCGCCCGCCAGGTCCCCCAGTTATGTCAATTGGCCAGAGAGAGAGGACTAGAAGCTAAACGATATCTATTTCGCAGTAAGGGAGGACTACAGCGCCGATGGCGACGCATGGAGCCGTAAGCTACGATGGCTACCCCGCATTCTGTCGAGGTTGAGTTTTCCCATCGCGGGCAGCTAACGATGTCGCCAAGACTTCCCGCACGAACATGCGAGATCGAGAGCCTACAGATGGGGTGAAGATGGCATTGCTGGTGTCTCGGACACGCATGGGCTGCAGAATGTGGCTTTCGCTTTCTGGAACGAACAGGAGTAGGTATTCAGAAGCTAGGTGCGGGGCACAAGGCTAACGACGGCAGCGACATTCTCAAGGAGCGGCTCTTTGGTCTCTCAAATCCGCAAGGGAACCATGGTGAGAGTCTCAAGGAAGCCCATTTCCATGTTGATAACACTCCTGTAGGTTGAACTACAATATATTCCAAGTCTCTACGGCAGCTAACGACATGTTTCGCAGACAGTAAGCCCCGGCATACTTGCACATTACCATGATGATCCTAACATGATATAGCACTCGTACATGAAGTTTCTTTACAAATATCCCCAGAAAAAGTTTCCGTATCAGGAGCTCCGCGAGGAAAATGCCCGAAGGACCAAGGAAGACAGGGAATATCAGCTCCTTGACACTGGCATATTCAACGAGAATCGATACTGGGACATATTCATCGAGACGGCCAAGGAGTCGGACGACCCGGAAGAGATACTCTTTCGCGTAATAGCGTGGAACCGGGGACCTGACCCGGCACCGATTCACATCATCCCTCACATGTGGTTCCGCAACTCATGGGCTTGGGGACGGGAGTCAGCGGAGAAGAAGCCTAGTCTCGAGATGTACGATGAGAGCATGGTCAAGTCCAATCATCACACTCTCGGAAAGCGCTATCTCCTGTTTTCCCCGTCACCTGGCGTTGGAAGCAGCGGGGAGGATGTCCTTCCCGAAATGATCTTCACCGAAAATGACACCAATTTCGAACTACTCTATGGGGGTGAGAATAAGGTTCCGTATGTGAAAGACGCCTTTCATCGATACATCGTGAACGGCGAGAAGGGAGCCATCAACCCGGCCCAGACGGGCACCAAATGTGCAGGCTGGTTCTCTTTCAACGAAGATGGAGGCGTCAACCCAGGAGAGTGTGCCGGTATGTGTCACTGTTCTTCTACAACAGCAGTTTATCTGACCTGCCTAGTGGTTCGTTTCCGCCTCACGAAGAGGACCGACCCCTATCTCGACGAAGAGGAATTTGATAACATTTTTGACCGCCGGATATATGAGGCGGACGACTTCTACTTCAGGCTGAGCCCCCTTCCTTTGCCAGACGACCTAAGAAATATCCAACGCCAGGCCTTCTCTGGTATGATGTGGACAAAGCAACATTACTACTTCATCTGGGACCAGTGGGCCAATGGCGATCCTACGCAGCCGCCACCGCCAGCCTGCCGGAAGGACATTCGCAATTCCCAATGGAAGCATATGCATTGCGATGACATCCTCTCGATGCCCGACTCATGGGAATATCCATTCTTTGCTGCTTGGGACAGCGCCTTCCACTGCATCGTTTTGGCAATGATTGACCCCGATTTTGCCAAGAAACAGCTCGACTTGTTCACCAGAGAGTCCGTCCAACCCTAACACTGCCTCTGCTCCTAAGCCACGCGCCCCTCTTCCAACCAATAGTCAGATTTTAGATACTAATTATTCCCAGATGGTACTGTCACCCAAATGGGCAGATCCCAGCGTACGAGTGGAACTATGGAGACGTCAATCCGCCAGTCCATGCGTGGGCCACATTCCGAGTCTTCAAGCTTGAGCGAAAGATATACGGGAGGCAGGATATCGATTTCCTCGAGCGGGTTTTCCAGAAGTTGCTCCTCAACTTCACGTGGTGGGTAAATCGCAAAGACTTGGACGGCAAGAATGTCTTCGAGGGAGGCTTCCTGGGTCTCGACAACATTGGCCTCTTCAATCGATCCGAGCCTCTTCCCACTGGCGGCACGCTTGAACAAGCCGACAGCACGGGCTGGATGGCTTTCTACTGTCTCTGCATGCTTAACATTGCCCTTGAGCTAGCCAAGCACAGGAGGACGTACGAAGACATCGCATCCAAGTTCTTCGAGCATTTCATATTCATCAGCGACGCCATGACTTTCCGAACAGGGCAAAAGGACGAGTCGTCTCTCTGGAATGAGGAGGACGGCTTCTACTACGACGCGATCTCGTGGGGCGGTCCGTCCATTCAGCAACTTCCTGTACGATCGCTCGTCGGTCTTATACCGCTTTACGCCACCCTGACGCTCGAGCCGGAGCTCATCAATAGACTCCCTTCCTTCAAGAAGCGAGTGGATTGGTTTATTAAGAATAGGTGCGACATTGCGGAGAGAAACATGCACAGCATCAGGAAACGTGGTAAGGGCGACCGCATGCTGCTGTCCATTGTTAGCAAGGACCGTCTGGTGAAGATTCTCAAACGCATGCTGGACGAGGATGAATTCTTCTCGCCTCACGGCATTCGCTCGCTGTCCAAGTACCACGCGAAAAACCCATTCTCGATGGACGTCAACGGCCAGACCTTCAGAGTTGGGTACGTTCCCGGTGATTCGGACAGCGGCCTCTTTGGCGGCAACTCGAACTGGCGAGGTCCCATTTGGCTGTGCGTCAACTTTTTGTTGGTGGAGGCTCTGAATCGGTTCTACCTTTTCTACGGTCCGGATTTCAAGGTGGAATGTCCGACGGGAAGCGGCGATTACATGCACCTGGGGAAGGTCTCGGAGGAAATCCAGCACCGACTACAGCATCTCTTTGCAAGGGACGAGGAGGGGAGGAGAAGCTGCAATGGCGGGAGCGACCTGCTCGATTTCGACCCGAATTGGAACCAGTATCTTTGGTTTTACGAATTCTTCGATGGAGATACTGGAAGAGGGCTCGGCGCCACCCATCAATGCGGATGGACGGGGCTTATTGCAAAGCTTATTCACGATAAGGGGTATGTGGTTTCTACTTTGATATTTGGTACTTTTGAAAGTGTTGTAACTGACAAGCGCGCGACTTGCAGCGTTACCTGCCGCCTTCCGCAGACTCCCCGAACTCCTCGAGCCGGCATGGCACACTACTTTGACGACATCTTCCATCGCCATACCAACGCCAGGACGCCTGGCGCGCCGTCTACGCCCCGCCCGCACCATTTCCGCCGGTCCTCGACGGCGCGGTCGATTAGCAACCGAAGCGACTTCGAGGCGTCGATTAATGGTGACATAGTCGGCGACGAGGGCTCGCTATCCAGCGCGAGTCATGGACTCGGCATCTCAGGGGATCCCGAAGCGCAGAGGCACCGAAACGAGGCAGACCAGCACCTGCGACTTTATATTACCGATCAAATGGGTAGAGTCATTGATGGGAACGACGGTGAAGACGAGACATGCGATGAGCTGCAGGCAATGCCTTGACGAGGTGCTGACATGCCAAGATGCTTCCATTGCCGAGATGGAGGAATTGGGCATCTTACACCGCGTTTGTTTCACAGAGTCTTGATAGCCTCTTGGGTTAAAGACGTCTCTTGTACCTGGTAGTGGTATGTCTGCATTCGTAGAGAAGCTAAACGTTCCCCGTCGAACCGCCAGCATGGATAGATAGTAGTCTCTCAATAAAATACTCTTATGTTCTCCCTATCACCTAGAGGCTTGCTTGAGATGTTGACGGCTTGGGATTTCACGACACTTCCAGCTCGGTAAGTTAGTCTCTTGTCCGAGCCTATTTGAGCGCTCCCATGCCTGGACTGACTTTTAGCGCTTAAAAAGCGCGAGCGCCTTGTACGGCTTCTGTGTTCATAGGGACCACGTATCAGACACAGCACGGAGCATATCGATTCTACAGGATTTACCCACATAGTAAAATCTGGCAGGCAGTTCTTCTTCACTCTCCTTCATCCCCGTGCCTCACCCCCCTAACCCCCGCCATAGTGACCTCAAACTCCACCGCCCCGTCAATCCCGGGCCCCGAAGCCGGCGCGTATCCCGAAAACACGACCTTCATCCACCTCCTCCACCCCATCTGCGTCGGCACAGCCATCTCGCCATCCTCCTCCAGGCGCGTCGTCGAGTACACGGCCCGGCGAAAGAGCGCGACCCGGCACGCAATCTGCGTGGTCCACACGAGCCCCAAGCTCGGCGTCTTCAACGCCGTCCCGCCGTCGCCGAGCGGATCGTCCCCCCACCCCGTAAAGAAGCGCTGCTGGTGGTCGAGGTGCAGGACGGGCGGCGCGGCGGGAAGGGCAAACTCCCGGGGGGGGACGTACGGGTGGTCCGAGGACGGCGGTTCCGAGCTCGGCGGGGCAGGGGGGAGGAGGTGTCTGCTCCTCGACGCGAGGGGGGATTCCTGCGTCGCGGGCGGGATGGTTTCCGGGACGGGCGGGCGGGGGATCGGCATCGGGCGGGCGGAGAGCCGGTCGGAGATCTGGTTGGCGACCACTACGGCCAGGTTGTAGCGCCTGGCCAGGTCGCGGAGGTGCGCGCCTAGCTTGACCAGCTCGGTGGTCCGGGTGGCCATGTTAGAGCCGTGGTGCGAGGACGCGGCCGGGCGGGCGGCGCGGTCAAACTCGGCACGGTAGTTTGCGGCGACGGAGTCGATTACTATGAGGCCTATGTTTCTTCGCTGGACCTCGACGGGGACCTGGTACTGGAGAATGTGGTCCTGTGACTCGAGGTCGGGGGTTACCGTGCTGATAATCTTGTCTAGGGAGGGTCTCTTGGCGGGGTCGCAGCCTTTTAGGAGGGGATGATTTGCGAGCATCTGAGAAAGACGCCGAGTTGAGAGCTGTGACTCGGTCGATATGTAGAGAGCTGGGCGGGAGAGGCCATGAGGCGGTGGGAGCTGGACGGCGAGGAGGAGGGTGAGGAGGAATTGCGTCTTGGCCGTGGCGGACTCGCCTGTTATTTCCGTGATGCAACGAGTGGGAATACCGCCTCCGAGTGCCGCGTCTATTTGATCATCGAGTGCACTAATTGTGGTCCATTCCTGAGTCAAATCTGATAATGACTTTCTCGCTGCTGGTTGGGTGTCACTACCCGCTCCATCCTTCGACGCACTTGTACCGTCTCCGTCATCCTTCCCGGAGCCGGCCGCCGGGTCACCACGGGTCGGGAGCACGGATAGATCCCGTTGCAGCTCGGCTAGTACAGCAGCGCCGAAACGACGCAGATCAAGAACGGGCAACTTAACCCGCTGGGCAAGGTCCGGCGCCGACAATGTGAGTACATCGGTAGTTGTGACTGAGTGGAGGTCAAGAGCGTGCAATATCTTGGAAAATTGCGCAGCCGGAAAGTTCGGTAGCACCTGGAGGAGGTCCGTCATGTCGCTGTTGCCGAGGCGACTTGAAACGTCTCCTGCCTAACGGCGCGATACAAGGAATTCACTCGCGGAGAGCACACGAACGTGGGCGTACTTGCAACTCGAGTCGGCAGGTAGTTATTGGCTAGCCCTATGGTGATGCTATGCAGGGAAATCAACCGCCCGAAATTCCCTGTCACCTGCTCCGATACGAGGCGGTCAACCCTCTCGGAGACATCTGAAGTCGTGGTGTGCGATGAGAGTCGGCAGTGCCGAGCCGAGCACGGAAGCAAAACCACGCAGGCCGGACCTGGCGGATCCGACAGCCGCTGCGTCTCCAACCTGGACTGTGGCAAGCCCAAACGGCGACTTTGGATAGAAAAACGTCCTAGGAATTCCCCAAATAGATGTCGTGAACGTTCGTACTCGATCTTGATGACGAAGAATGCCGCTGCGGGATGGCAAGCTAGTTAGAGATAGCGCAATGCGTGGCGTCGTTGACGGTTCAAGGTGGGGCGTTGTGCCAGGTGTACCGAGCTCGCCGAGTTCCACGCGGCTGCTTGTCAAGGCCCCTTTGGGCAGCTGTTGAGTGCAATGTGGCGCAGGGCACCAAGGTAAAGCCGAAGGGCTTGGACAGCGACGGCAGATCGTCCTGGCTGCAGCTTTCTCCAGTGCTGCCGAGCATGGTTTCGATTGCTCTATTTGCCTTAATTTTTCAAAAACAATTTCTAGAGCGCTTTTGGATGTCATTTTCGGGTCGCCAGGACTCGGACCCGACGCTTCTTCGTGACCAGCACGTATAGAAGGGCGTCGTAGTCCCAGCCAGCAGAACGGAATAAGGACAGGCGTTTCGTCAAAGGCATTTTCTGCTTATAATAGTGATCCGGAGCCCTGGTGGGTGCTATGGCACTAATACGCCTGAAGGTCGAGCACCAATCGACTAACATTGCGAGGGCGACTCGCCATCCTGAAAATGTCTCCGAGCCAGGCTACCAGTCTCAATAGGGGCAATAAGAATGAATCTGAGCCTCAAAATGGCGCTCCCGGATTGTGTGCTTCGAAATGCAGTCGAGCCGCGTCACTTCGCGTTGCTGCAGGAGTCCAGGAGGCCGGTGGTGTCACAGCCTCGACTTGCTGTGATGGCCGAGAAACTATTGAATTCGCCAGCGACACCGCGACATCGTGGCATCAATGAGTATAACCACCACCATGATGTGCTGGCTTTTGGCTCAAATAGGTGCGTCGTTTCTCCTCTCCAGGAAGGAACTGAGGCCGAAGAGCCATTCGGTCTTACAAAGAAAATAGCTTTACTACTATTATTGTTGGGGCGGGTGGGCGGGAAAGGACAATCGCCATCACAGAAGCAGTCAGAGGCATTCCCTCCTCCCATTCTGTCAGAACCATCCCGGGAATGTAGACTGTGCCTATCCACTGGCTAGAATCGATGCTCCACCTTCCCACCGGATCTTTGTGCATAAATATCCGTCGATCCTTACCATGGGCATAATGCTTAGCGTCTTGCGCTAAAGAGACACGGGAGTTCCAGATACTCCAAGATCGGGTGTCGCTCGCCATCGTAGGCTTTGCCTCCCTTGTCTCGTGCTTCCGCGTCTCCTTATTTTTATATGGTCTCGTAACAAATAGAAGGAGAAAGTACAAACGGAAGAGGAATTCAATGCTGGTGTCCAGCGTCGAGCGCGCCCAGCAACCC
>Ga0247774_1000672_pt1 | contig 17078 bp, 19 predicted proteins | sample UWRJL001104B6_FD_179933 | JGI IMG/M metagenome (GOLD analysis project Ga0247774, IMG submission 179933) | Plant litter microbial communities from Arlington Agricultural Research Station in Wisconsin, United States - UWRJ-L001-104B-6 | ecosystem: Environmental > Terrestrial > Plant litter >... | reverse complement strand
TTCACTCCGCAGCACTGCAAGGAACAGTAACCGGCCCAACCAACCTAGGAACGCGATGGCGACTGCTGGTGGAAGGATACTCTGCCCTGAGGCTCACCAAGGATGGGGACCGCCTGCCAGCACTAGCTGGACTCGCAGAGCAGATGGGCCGATACCGGCCTGGGACAAGGTATCTCTCTGGCCTATGGGAAGACGACTTGTTCTGCGACATGAGCTGGGTGGCGCGCGGCGGCGATGCCACGACGCTTGACGTGTCGAGGAAGCACCGGGCGCCATCATGGTCGTGGGCGGCGGCCCATTTCACTATGTCCATTTCGTATTTGGTCCCGCCGGACCAGCCCGAAATAGAAGCCCAGCCGCTTGTGCGTATCTTGCACATGCAATTCCTGCCCGAAAATCTAGGATCCGGAAGAGCAACCGAACACGGTTTTGTCACCGTCGGCGGCCGTGTATCAGAGGCCACGATGGCAATGTCCAGTATGCAGTGGTCCGCTTCTTTTCCAGCAGTAAACGGTAAGCAAGAATCTTGCGAGCTGGTCGATGTTTACTTGGACGAGCCGGGCCCTCCTGGCTTGTTAGGAAGAGTGTTCTTCCTTGCCTGGCTGGTTTCCGGCTGGGGAATCGATCCTCCCTGGGTTTTCTCCGGACAGGCTTCATCACGTACTGTACGACGCGCGTACATTATACTTTCCGAGATCTGCTCGACACATGCCTTGTTTCAGCGCATTGGAGTTTGTCAGCTCAAGCAGAGCGGAAAACAGGACTCGTTTGAAACGGTATTCGATCGCGTTTCATCGGAAAGAAGTATCACAATCGGGAACGCAAATGATGGGCTCGGGAAGGTTAATATTTGCTGTGAGGCATCTTTTTTGGCGGCTTGAGGTGATTTGGCAAGGTTCAAGAAAGTTATATTCCAGCTACTGGCCAGCCAAGTAAAATGACCCAGATTGACATCAATGTCGTCGCACTAAAAGGCAGTAGTTGAATACTAAATACCTGCCATTTTCCACGAATGTCCCGATTGTTTCAGTTCCATATCGTGAAAAACTGGCTAAAATTTCTTTACCATTCCCAGAAGGTTCACAGACCCATCCTCTCCTGGCACCTGGACACGGGCGACACCTACTTCCTTAAAGCCCAACTTCCTGTATAGGATCAACCCCATGGGACTGGCGAACAGAGTCATGGGTACTTTTTCTTGTGCAGCCTTGTCCATGCCCCCACTTTATCAGCATCGTGGCAGCCCCACAGCGACGGTAGTCCGGGTGTGTGGCAAGGACCATGAGATACATTTGCTTATCGCCATAATTCTCCCCGAACCATGTAGTCTTGGCAGTCTTCAGCTCCTTGTGGAATTCCATCATGCGTTCCGCGCTCGCGTCTAAGCATTCTGGATAGTCGGAAGGAGAACCAATCCCAGTCAAAGACTCAGTGACAATCTTGCAAAAAATCCTCAATCCACCGGTGCATGCGGTATATTCCTACCCGCTTCGGACGCGGACTTTGGCAAATCCCATCCTGGCAGAGTCCATACGCCCATGGAAATGATCTCCTTTACTCGATGGCTGTTCATAGTAGGGGACTCGGCCACCATCACAGCGTACACGCCTTTCTCAGCGTTGGCAAGGTATTCGGAGAATCGGATGCGGCTGTACTTGTAGTAGTGATCCGCGTGTTTTTTTTTGGCGTAGTGATATCGATACAGTCATGAAGGGTTATCTGATATGGCTGCCAGTCCCAGAGAGGTGATATAGTCGAGATCAGCGGCGGTGGCGGCACGTACCGACAGTGCCGCCTGGTCTCCACACCGGGGTGACATAGACACGGAAGGATAGAAGAATTGGAGCGGCGCAAGCAAGCACCAATCTAGAGTGCTGAGGTTTTCAAGGAGGGTAATTTGTATTTATATAAGCATGAAATACAGCGGCCTGGTACGTTGTATAATTGCGATCATTGTGTGGACATATCGCTACTAGGTCGGTGGTGCTATAGCGTCCTATCTTAGGGTTTTCTCTCCCCCTATTTACCACCGTCCTTACTTTCTTTAGTAGCACATGGCTCAACCAGCTGTCGTGCTTCTTGATGTGCCCAATGCCATCCTCTGACGATCGCTTAGCGGTATCAAGAGATCTTCGACAGTTTAATGCTTGGCGTAACTAGCTTTTAGACTTGTTATTTTGACATTATACAGTCTTGGTGATTACACTGTGTTCCTAAAACCACCCTTGACCTTCGACGATTTAAGTCTAACAGCCTAGAGCTTGCTCTGCTTGGGATAGTGCATTGGACAAATCTTGATGCGTCAGTCCTGACTGCCTGGTAAGATTAAATCCACCTATATTAAAGCCATTGAACTGGGTGGGATGGCAGTAGACATACTAGGTATATCTTATCGAAGGCGCTAAGGCACAGGAAACCGGATTCTGAGGGGATACCGGGGATAGAAATAACCACTGGGGCGTAACGGGTTTGGGTAGCATAAAGAACGCGAATTTGGACTTGATATGCTTGTTCGGAACGAAACGGATTCAAACCGCTGCAAACAGCGTGACGGGTCAAGCACAGAGGCCTTGGCTATAACTCGGGTCTGTGGCCGCCGCAGAGATGGAGTACCGGAGTGCATGTGCGACAACCCGCGCCGACAAAGTCACGCTGCATACCTGCCTAGTCCTTATTGACATGCTTGAAGTGGACTTGAGTGCAGAAAAACGCCAGCTCAACATTGAGCAACTTTCTTATACTTCGTGTCAGTGGTCATACCACACGGCATATTTATTGTCCCCCGGCGGCGATTGTTGGACGGATCTTGTTTCATATTCCGTCCGCTGACCTCAGCTTCTCAACTTTATGCGGACGCTGCAAACAATGGTGACAGTGCTACTGAACCCGTGCCACCCACCTTGGCGACGCCACTACGGTGAATGCACGCGTGTATTCATTTCACCGGCTAACCGTCAGATGACTTCGAGGTCTAATCTACTACGAAATTGGTGTGTTCAAGGATGACTCCGCAAGTCCCACGTTAATAGAATATGCATCTGACATGAAATGGAAAGCTGCTACTCCTTTGATAATGCTGCAATTAATTCCCGACTGGCGACACTGAGGGAGCGAAACTTCCGGTGGAAGTTCCCGGCCTTCCGAATTTCACCGCCGAGGATGTCTTAGGTTCTTGGGAAGCTCTAAATTAGTAGGATATCCTAGTAATTTGACAGCGTACTCGGAATGCAGTATTCGACATCATCACAGAAACGCTGCCCGGAACCCGCCAGCCATATGCTCGTCCTAATGTCATCGTAATTTCATCGGAAGTCGGTGGCCAGCTTGGATATATTGATGAGCTGAAGCTCTTGTCACTGGTTTTACATGTACCACATAGCGGCTCGTTGCAGGGTGCTCGTGACGAATTCGAGGATGCATCGATATCAGCCCAGCGTCATGCTAGCGGCAACACAGTGGGCAGCAGCCACACGATCAGAAGCAATCATAGTAGGCCGGCGTGAGGCCATACAGGGACAGGCGCTGACCCTATTCATTGACAAGGACCCCTCACATCGCCCGTTAATTATTCCTCCACGTGTGTAGTCGGTGGCAGGTGTTACTTATCTCCTCACCGTAATATAACGCTGTACTTCTAGCTGTCTGTTCCATAGCTCGAGTATAGTTTAGTATTATACCTAACATTTCCTCAAAGGAGATTAAATATCTTATACTTTAACGGATCTGAGCTGTATTAACAGGAAAAACGTCTTAATTAGCTATCAGAAAGCTAGAGAAGAGTTATCATCTATTAGTAAATATTCGAAGTAGGTGGATGCAACTGGCTTATGGCCAAGGTCGATAGCGAAACTCCTGACAAGCCCTTTATTACTGGAGAATGACAAGGGCTTTGATAGGAAAGATAGCATTTGACGGACTTAGGTTCTGGGGGCATAGGTTGAAGCTACTACGAAAAAAAAAAAAACCCCCCCAAAAAACCCCAAAATTCAAAGTTTACGGATATCGAGGCCATTTAAGCAATATAAAATGTAGTAGCAGATATTGAGGCTGAAAAGGCGGAGTTGAAGGCGTTCAGGAAAACTTGGGTTGCCGAAAGGGGCGGCCGAAAGGCCATGCATGAACTTTGTGGGTCCTTTCAACCGCCTCAAAATTAGACTGGATCGCCTTCGTTCTAGCTCTAATATGTAATTTACCGGGTTGTCATCCACCCAGGACCCACAAAGTAAGCACCTAACCGTCTCGATAATTTGTGCCCCAAAAACTCGGCTATGCTGTTCCTTCAGTGGCTTGTGATTGTGCATCCGTTGCGGCTCAGGCTGAGGTCAAATCGGCGTTTTTCTTGAACCATGTACATCGGTATGCTGTTTGCCCCTACGCCGCTGGCAGGCCATAATCTCATGCTAAATTATTCCTTTGCACTTCTGATGGGTTTTCGAGGCTTGGTATGTGAAACATGGTCCAGTCCAGTGCCTGATCCCATTCTGCGCTCAAAATCCCAGCCACACCCAAGCTGATGTTCCTGAGCGCCACAAACACGGGCGGCCGACGATCGAGGCGAAATTCTTCAATGAGCCATGTTTCTGGAGCTTGACGAAAGCAAAATTAGCATCAAGCCTTGAGCGAGCGTTGTCAGTAGCCGACCTGCGACATGGTTGCGAGTTCGAAGCCAGTATTTAAAAGGGGTTTGCCTTCCTAACCCACGATGAGGAAAACACTAACTCAATCACACTTTTTCATACCTCGGTTATCAGTTCTATTTTGGGAATTCTCAACTTCGCAGCACCATCTTCACATATCTCATCCCTACTCCATACTGTCGATATTGCAAAATGGCACTCATCAAGAATGCCCTCGCCACTACCGTTACGATTCTCGCAGCTTCTGCCTTCTTCGTCCAGCCTACGCTCGCTGATCCCATACCGGCGTAAGGAAGCCCCAACACCTTCTTTCCTGCGAAAAAAAGCTCATTAAATACTAACACAATCTCCTCAGGCCTCTTGAAAGCCTCACCCAACTCACCAGCTTCAGCTCCCGCCGCGGCCTCGACCCCCGCGCCGCCACGCGCGTCACCGGCGGCTGCGCCGAGGGCGAAGTTGCCGTCGGCACCACAAAAACGTGCTCGCCCGCCCCCGGTGGCATCTGCAACCCGGGCGGGTGCAGTGGCACCGACGGAGGCTGCCAGGCCGAGCTGGGCACCGTCTGGGAGCATAACTGCGGTGGAGCCGAGCTGACGGCCACGATTATGACTGAAGGCTACTGCAAAGGTGGATGGAATGGGGGCGAATTTCTAGGTGGTGATATTGGAGTGCGCTGCAAGGGTGATGATGTGGAAGCTGTGACGGTTGCAGCCGTCGACGGGGTGGCTGACACTTGGGCAAAGTGCTATAAGCCGAATGAAGGGTCGTGTGAGTGGACTATTGGCATTGCCAGCAAGTATGCGTCGATCGACTGGTGCTGCAAGCCGAACGTTTAGAAAGGCTCTCACACAATATCTAATTGAAATATTCTTCGGCGGGTATTTTCCCGGTCTTATTTAGCATACCGGTAGAAGGATCGGTAGGGTAGTTAGTGGCTTGAGTTGATTTTCCTGTTATTTCCACGCCTCTGTTCCATCTACATCGTGTCTGTCTTCAATAACGACGCTGTGTCAAGCTACACTAGCTCTTTAGAGGGAAAAAGCTTCACTCTCATTTCTAGCGGCTATGACTCAAAATGACTATTAGCTAAAAGAAAGAAATTGGAAAATTTGGAGCCATGAGTCTATTCGCCTGGGCATGGACAAGGTCCCCATCATCCTGTACATGCGGAGGATCTCATGACGTGTCGGGATTCTCCGAGACCACATCTTACGGTGTACGTATCCCAAAGGTTCCAACACCATTCCAAGCCGCCTACGTCCTAAGAAAGGCTAAGGCCAACTATCCATATTCGTATCCAAAGTGAAACTTGAAAACGACATTTCGCGAGTTCTGTAGTGTCTTCAGCCCTTTACAAACGTGCTCTCCTGCTGGAGGCTTCATGAAGCCGTCCGCGAGATTTTCTTCTGTCAAAACATAAGACATGGCAATCTCTCCTTCTTTGCATGCCTATTGTACATAGCAATACTTTACACAAATATACTTCGTCCTGTAATGATAGACGGAGCTCTTTATCCACGAGATAGCTAACTAGTTATCATATTCCAAGCCAGCGGGCTTCTACATTATAACGCCGATTTCTCCCAAGAATGTACGTATCCAAACCACCTCTTGCGCCACATCTGAGGTAGCGAGGTATTCTGCTTCACTAGTGAACAGAAAAATGCGAGAGTATGTAGCTACCGTCTTTGCCCACTTGATTGGGATTACCAGGAAGAAGTCCGTCTTGCCTAGTGTTTAGCAGTCGATAAACTGATTGGCTTATATCTCGAATAGCTCATGCGCTCTATCGGTACATGCTATGACGAGGAAGGTGTTGACGTGTATGCTAGCAACAATCTCAACCTCGTCGCCTCTATCGCATATAACGTATACAATATCATCACACTACGTGAATGTAAACCCGATATATCACAGTTTTAGCTACCACCGTCTCTCGGACTATTGTCCTCCCATCTGACTGGTAATTAGTCTGGCCACCCAATCGAGGAATAAACAAGGTTTTATTTTTGCCCTGTCCTGCCTTTCTACGGGGGCTTCGCCCACCGGGCTTGCGTATTGGCTCCTCTAAGAGCCAGCAAGCACTATACATTGGAGTTGCAACCCCGTTTGATACGATCGAAAAATATAAATCTGCTCTCACTTTGCCAATATCCTAACTCTTGCGCCGCAATGCTGATCACTCTCTATGCCACTCCTCCAAGGTGGGCAGAAATTCCCGTCGTAATAGTTATAGCCATGATCCCATATGTCCCATCCGTCTCCCAAGACTCCCTCCAGGGCTGGCAAAAATTTCCTTGCCGTAATAGTTATGGGCATGATCCCATATGCCCCATCCGTCTCATGGGGCTCAACCGATTTATTCCGTTTTATGATACTCTCTTAACTTGTGCTTGAGACCAACGCCTCGGGGTCGTGCTTCGCAGGATGGTGAGATTGGGGTAGCTCTTCGATGTAGGCGTCATCGGCAAACTCTGTCATGGTTCGGGATGATTGCGTGTTGTCCCCTTGTCGGCTGTGCGTTAGCTCCCAACGCGGCCCGGAATCCTGGAATACTGTGCCGCTATTGTCGGAGCGGAATGAGGAAATGTGGAACCAGCGACACTTGCGAAACAGGGGCCAAATTCCCGGGGTAGAAATGACAACCATGGAGACGAACCCCTCGCGGTCGGCCCACGACTGGGCGATGGTAATTTTAGATATGTCGCTGAAAGAGTAGTAGGTCCGTAGGATGGAACAGATAATAATGAAAATACCCGAGCAAAAGAGGAACACCAGGGCTATCTTCCGGCGGATCGGAATATGGAGTTTCCAAAGCATAGGCAGGGGAATGAGCATGATAATGAAGTCGGTCCTCCACGGCCTATGTCAGCATTCGCCGCGGCCTCGAGGTCGACGTCTGGTGGACTTACAGCATGTTCAACACTCCTGCAACGTAGTAGTTCTGGGGTCGGGTCGTGCAAAAGACTATTGATTCTGAGTCCCAGTTCGTCTTGAACGCATTGTCCATTAGGAAGAATGGATAGCTTACCTCCCGGAAGAGGGTCGACCTGCCACACCTTGGTGATCGGGATACAGGGGCAAAGATGGGCCAAGATCGCGGCAACCCAAGAGAGCACAACGAGTATAGTCGCACATAAGACCTGCCTATCCCAAATCCCTACTCTGCAAATTGATGTGTCAATACAATCTGCAACGATGGCGATGTGTTGGTTGCTCGACTTACCCAACTCTTTTGAGCAAACACAACATGACGCCTTTGAATGAAAATATCATGCACATGTATACCGACCAGGAAAAATGGGCCAACTTTGAGCCTTTTTCGTAGAGTGGTAATTCCTCATCAGGAATCTGCCAGGCAGCCTCTTGCGTCAATGGAATGATGGTTGGGTACCCGGCTAACTAGCATGTCAACCCTCTTCATTTTACGGATCTGAACTGCTGAGGGAGGAGGGTGTCGTAACGTACGAGTGCTCAAAAGGTAGTCGCAGACTGACACAATTGTAAAGCCGATCTAGGAGCAACAAAGCCGATGAGCGAGATTCTTCGCATCGAGGGCCCTAGGCGGAGGACTCACGGCCGAAACGGTACACCAGAAATCTGTGCCGTCGAAGTTTCGCCATCCTACCATCTTCAACCGTACAATGAATCGAATGATCACAATCACCATAGCCACGCCGTACTTCGCCCATACTTCCACCTGGAACGATGACAACACGGCCATAATGCGCGGTGAGACTCTTTCGGGTCCGGTCGGTCAGAGAGCGCCGTCTGATCAAGATCTCTCGACTGTCACGTCGTCGCCGATGCTGTCTTCATGGCGTTCTCCTCCAAACTTCTCGTCGTTGTCGTCGCCGTCGTCGTCGCCCCGTTCCTGTTGTCAAGATAGACGTCGTGTGTGTTTGTGGAGTCCGTCGACCGCGTCTTGCCGATCTTAGCAAAGTCGTGTGCTGGTGCTCCACTTTTGGGTGGGTGCACGGAAGGTCCCAATTGAGGGTGCGCGTCGACCATTTAAATCCCCCAAGCTTGCGGCTCGAGCCGATTTTAGTGTTGCAGCGGGCCGGTAACGTTCCAAGAACACAGCGGACCGGCGGTAGAGCACTTGCAAATTCAACAAGCGATGCCGGCGCGACATGAGGAATGATCATTACAGTGGTGAAAATGCCATCAGACGTGCGCGAGGGGAGCTGGATTGAGCATTTCTTGCGGGCGCTCCCGGTCGGTTAGAGAGGGAAACCTTGTCGGAACCTATCCTTTTAGAGCTAAGCGTCTCATTTCCCGAGTCATAATCCGTCTCCAAATCACGCAAAAAGGAGTCTAACGCCATGTCGGGGAAGTTCCCCGGCCTCGCCGGATGTGTGCCCCGTTCCCCTAGTCAAGCCACCCTTGTGTACCCGGTAACGAGCTTGAGACAGCAATAGTCTACCCATCCACATCCACACCTCCCACTATGATGAGTTTCGAATGAGCATTAAGTGGCCTCGTTTACGGCAACGGCGTTGCGGCGATAACGATATAAGCCTCATGAACGTTGGTTTGTCATTTTACGTAGTAGACATGACCGCAGCGATCAGATAAGACACTTTGTGGTGCGGGCCAAACGTGAGTCGCTCAGTGAGCGCGTCATGAGATGTCGGACAAGAACTAGCTCTAGTCCCAATATTTTGAGATCATTAGCAGAGCCTCCCTGCCTGTGGCTGTTTACGCTTTTGAACGACCTGAACTCCCCCAAGACCCAAATTCCCCCAAGCCTGAAATTATTTTAGGGTCTTGCTGGACTAGCTGACTACTTGTAGGTCTTTTGCATTTACGCGTCCGTGGGCTGCAGGAGCCGGACGCAAGCTGGTCTTGTCCGGTGGCAAGGTAGGCATGCAGTGGAGAGCCAATTTGGTCATTCTGCCCCCACTCGTCCAAAATTACACGTCCATGTCACTCTGTTGATAAGCGGTTGGATATTCTTGGCCCATCAAATGTGGTGACCGAATTTTCGGACAACCACTTAGTTTTTGTTGACGAAGGCGGCCCATTTTTCACTCTTCCTTTCTTTTTTTTCTTCCCTTGTTTCATTCTCCTCCTGTTTTTTAGAGGCTAAGTGCGCCGGCTTTCAGAAAATTCCACCAGGCAGGAGCGGGGTCATAGTGCCGCCGAAATCGGGTTAGCACTCATTTGGGGTAATATCTCCGTTGTCACTGTCGAGGGAAAAGAAAACGTCCCAAATTCGAGAAGCCATGGCGCAATGGCCGATAGCCGGTGGTCGGAATTTTTAGAAGTTGCACATTGGCTTGCTTGACTCGCAATCACACATGGGCATGCAAGCGGTGGACAAAGGACTCGGGCTGTCCAAAGGTGTATAGAGTGGGTTTGGTGGTATTCCAGTGTCACACCCACCAATACATGCTGCACCCGCCAGTTTACAGTGAAGATTAGGTACCGCGGAAGCTAACGCCCTCTCAGCCGCCTCGCCTGCTTGCTTTCTTATTGGGGATACACTAGCGATTTGAATGTCAGTGGCGCTCCTCATATTTGACCCCATAAAAAATTGAATCTTTGCCACGCTTGGCTTGCCGGCCCCCCGGTACCCTGTCCCAAAGGCGCGAGTAACTGGGGTCCCCTGCAAAACAAGATTGAGCTGGCGGTTGCAGCAACTTCGACCAAACAAACGGTTGCAGGAGTGCGTCGTGCATGCTGCGCCTGCAGAAGCTTCTGAACCGAGCAGGGCACGGACATAATGTGGTCGGCATGAAAATGGGTTGTGGGGCTGGTCCCCTCCATCGGATTCCACGCATTCGAATGTCCTTATTATGCCCCTACTTTTGAGACAGCTTATCAAAGAATTTCGTTCGGCAACAACAAGAAGACGGGCTCTTACTATCTTGTGCTTCAAGCGACCTACAATCTCTCCTCTTCCAAGTTTGGGTGAGATTACCTGTCGAGTGGTGGACAAAAAAGTGTCCGGTATTTCTTAGAAACTAGTCAAAAAGTATGCAGAAATTTACAAGGGCACATGCGATGATGTCTGTGGCGCTCGATCAGTTCGACACGAACATTCTCGTCCACCACTTGTCTGGATGTAGTTTCCCGGAAAATGGCCCAGAATATAGCAGGCTGGCAGCGCTCAGGTAATAATAGTACGTACGTACGATACACACCTTCGCGAGGCCAACTCGTTCTGCATTGTTTTTAGAGAAGACCTGCAGCCTCCCCGTGCCCATCATGTGGGCCCCGGACATGGTTCTCTACCCCGCACATGCGAACTAGGCATCCTTCCTGTACACATGGAGTGATGAGTGGGGTATCCCGTTCGCATCTGTCGGTGACGACGGTGTGTACTACTCCATAATCGTCCTCTCCGGCTTCAATAGGTGGATGCAATAGGCCAAAGATGGTATTTTCTGACCACATCCGGTAGTACCGAGGTTGCACTCACAGTCTGGGGGCGGGCTGATGCCAGGTTTATCAGACAGTTGCGCGGAATTCTGGCAAACATGGGATGGCTTTCCACCGTCCTGGACAGGCTGATGAGCTCAAAAACCAGCTCATCCCCTCTCGTCAATGTTCAGTTCACCGATGCTTCACCGTCTAAACTGTCTTGCAAAACGTGGTAAGCCTGGCGCGATTCCATCATGAGGTTCCTTTCCGCGCTGCTCTATGGCTCAGCGTTGCTGCAAAATATCGCGGCCACCGACCCTCACTCGGGTGCCGGGGACATTGTGAAAGAGCTGGGTCCCCGATTGTCGAAGGGTGCCTCCATCTCCCTTCCCTCGTCGCCCGAGTGGGATGATTTACAAGTGCGGGCCTCCACGCCACGGATCCACCCCGGCTACCTGGCAGCGGTCCAGGTTGCAACAGAGAAGGACGTGCAGGAAACGGTATGTATAATTGCTCATTTGCTCCTATTTGAGAAGGGCCTGGCTAATGTCTGTGATAGATCAAATATGCCAACCGACACGACCTCCCCTTTCTCGCCGTCTCTGGTGCCCACGGGTGGCCGACCTCCATGAACGCTGTGCATGGTGGCATCCAGATCAATCTGCGCAGGATGAACCAAACAAAGGTTCAGAAGAACGGCAAGCTGTCTTCTTCAGGCGGGGGTGTGATGCAGTATGAGATCACAGCCTCTCTGTTTGAACAGGGCAAACAAGCAGGTCAGTATACTCGTGAATCGTGGCTGCTGCCGCCGATGTAAGACAATAGCGCTTACGATCCCTAGTCACCGGTATCTGCGAGTGCGTATCGGCCATCGGACCCTTGCTTGGTGGTGGCCATAGCATGCTCCAAGCCCGTTACGGCTTTGCTGCCGATGGCCTTGTTTCGGCGCGGCTGGTTCTCGCAGATGGGTCAGCCGTCACCGTATCTGAGCATGAGAATCCCGATTTGTTTTGGGGCGTTCGTGGAGCCGGACACAACCTCGGCGTCGTCACGAGCTTTGAGCTGAAGCTTTACGACGTCCCCGCCGCGAAGTGGACGATAATAACATTCAGCTTTACTCAGGACAAGCTTGAGTCCTTCTTCAATACATGGAATCATATGGAAGATACCCATAAGGATCCAGGCTTGCTTCTTCTGAATGGCGTCATGGCTCGGAATCCTACTCTTGACCCTAACCACGTGAGTTGCTTATTATCATGAATGCATGAAACCTCTTTCGAGACTAATCACATCCAACAGCCCGTCATCAACCTGCAACTTCTCTACGAGGGAACAAACAAGGCGGCCGATGACTACGCAGCGGCGTTCCGTGCTCTTGGCCCAGTAGCCGACACCACCGTATCTGACATTTCCTGGGGCGCTCTTTTCGACGCAGGCGGCTTTGGTCTCGAGAGTCCCGTGTGCCGAAAGAACGAGAACATTCTCGGGTACCCGAACTCGTTCGACCGCTGGGATGCCAATGCCATGCGCAAAGGATTCAACCTCTTTGCAGAGATCACGGCGGACAAGACGTTTTCCACTTCGGCGTGGCTGCTTGAGTCGTACGGCCAGATAGGTGTCCGAGCAGTGCCTGAGTCAGCTAATGCCGTGTCGCCCGAGGAACGCCGATATCACATTCTCACGTCCCCGATTTTATGGTGGCCTGGAGATGATGAGCAGAATCGGCAGAAGGCTGCGACATATGGCGAGAAGATGCAAAAGGCTGTGAGAAGCAAGGTCTCACCGCCCCACGCCTACGTTAACTACGCTGTAGGCACTGAGCAACTTCCCGAAGTTTATGGACAGGATTCCGCTAGGATCGCGAAACTGAAGAAGTTGAAGAAGCAATGGGACCCTAAAAACCGCTTTGGATTTTACAATCCCATCCAGTAGGGCCGGCTATGTACTTAAGTAGATAATAGCTCCGATCATATTGTCTCGCGCTTTACCTCCATTATTTCGATTATTATAGCTGCCATTCCGAGGGTTTGGTTAATTCAATATCTAATCACCGTTCCAAAGCCCCTATTTCCTCATCCACCAGGCTTTCCGCTCTAATTTGTGTCCACGCTATCGGCCACCTGCGGCCTTTGAGGCTTCAGCTTTATTAATCGTTATTTCGCTTTTCGCGCGACTCCAAATGTTTCTAATCCTCCAGATAGTTATCGGGTAGTTTGGAATACGGGGTGTAATATGCTGTACCGCCACTTAGAGTATACTAGCACATAATCACCTTCACAAGAAGGTCTACGAGCTCGTGACGGGGCGATTAAAACTGTCCGATGCTTCATCCACTAGGGTTCAGGCTTGTGGATACCTATGCTACTGGCGGCGAAGTGCGGGGTCGTATATCTTGAGCGAGATTCTAGGTTTTCAATACCACGCGTCTGATTCCCAAGTCAACAAGCACGACGCAGTATCCCCAGGTCGCTGAGGATAAAGTCAAAATAATGGGCATGGCTCTCATCAACTAGAATTACGGCTCGTGGAAGTTCTCTCTAGCTCAACCAAATTCCGAATCCCGAGCTACCAGGAATCGAAAGCATAGCTCGGGCTTGGGCGATAACCTACGACGGACGCTGGATGTAGCACCATGGACTGTCCATGCGAAGTCTGTGGGAGTCTAGGACGAGCGGAGTTCGATTTGAGAGGTCCGCTATCAAATATGAAAGCAGCAAGCGATGGTGGTTGTTGGTCATGCAGAATGCTGTTACTCGGGATAAATAGAAAATGCGCCAATGCCCATGCCCAACCAGGCTCCTTTGAGTACTGGCTTGGATATTCCTCGGCTAGTCCAGGCGTATACCTTCGGCTGAAGAAATCACACGACGAGTGGGATAGGCAGGTACTTGGATTAGAGTTTTTCGCCACTGGAAAAAGTAAGAGAATCGGAGTCAAATAACTCCCACTCTCTGGTTGATATCTAACCATAAAAAATAGTAGTCCTCGATATTGCCCCGGCTATTCCTGTTGCTAATTATATTCCCTCAGAGCCGCCGCAAGACTTCAAGATAGTTCGCGATTGGCTTCACGAATGCGAATCCTCGCACGAGGGTTGTCGAGGTACTTTGACCCAACAAGCGCCGAAACGACTCCTCGATGTCGAGGAAGTAGCGCCTCATGTCGTTCTCGTGAACACAGTACTAGGAAACGTTCCAAGCTATGCAGCCTTGAGTCATTGCTGGGGGACAATACGGATAATCACGACAACACGGCAGACATACAAGCAACGACTAGCTTGCATAGCTTTCCAGGATCTTTCCCAGACATTCAAGGACGCAGTGACGCTGTGTCGAGCACTAAAAGTTCGCCATCTATGGATCGACTCTCTATGCATCATTCAAGATGATGTTCAGGACTGGCAGGCTGAGGCTTCAAAGATGGCGTCAGTATACGAAAACGCCCGCCTCGTCTTATCCGCCACTGCTGCGGCAGATGGATCTGTCGGGTGCTTTGGACCGCGATCATCGGAGGCTACCCGGGTTTACTTTACTGAAGAGGAGATGGGGGGTGCCCAGATATGGGCTCGGGATATTATCACCCACCATGAGTTCTCAGAGCTGCCATTTGGATACCAAAAAACGCCCCCTCTTTTCAAACGGGCCTGGTGCTTCCAGGAAAGGCTTCTGGCTACGCGGATCATCCACTTTACAAACCTAGAGATGGTGTGGGAATGTAAATCTGGTTTCGGCTGCGAGTGCGGCGACGGTGGTGGGAGTGTTGGCTCCAATGGCACTTTTCATCAAATTCTCTCCCAGGCGACATCCATGGTAGGTACTGACACTTTAACAGAGACAATCCAGCAATGGTGGAACTTAATTTTGGACTACACTCGACGAGATATCACAAATGAATCGGACATCCTCCCAGCCCTCGCAGGCCTCGCCTCTCGCTTCCAAGAAGCATTTCCGGTGAGTGGAGCATACCTCACTTTGAGCTTCCTAGACCAAATCACGTTCCACATAAGCCAACGATGTCCCCGGTCTCTAGGAACTTGGTACTTACTATGCCGGTTTGTGGAGGTATCATCTGGAGAGTCATCTAAGCTGGCGATCTGCTCGTACCCATCAAGCTTGCCGCCGTCTGATGTCGGGAAATACTGCCCCATCGTTCACTTGGGCATCACGAATTGGGCCAATTGATATTCCCTGGGTTGCAGACCGCCACAGACCCTTGTTCACCATAGTAGAGGCTGCGTGTGCCCCGAAATATTCCGCCAATCCATTTGGAGAGACATCTTCCGGCTGCTTGAGGCTCCGAGGTCGCATGGTTGAGGCACGCGTACTGGGGGCATCTTCAGAAACGGATGCGATCCAAAGGGAACATCGTTTCGTCTCCCTTCAGGCGGATGATTCATATTGGAACGCTAGATATTGGCTTGATACTCTAGAAGACGAGGATGAACTCCTCCAAAACCTCGGGCAGACTTCAGTCCACTCCTTTCTTGCTTTAGACCGAGAGCCAGCCAATCTCTACAGCTCCGAGGTCCGTGGCCAAGTAATATTCCTTTTGCGGAAATTTGGCGAGCATGATGCAACGTACCGACAGATCGGCATAGCGGTACTAGATTATGAATCAAATCCTTTCGAGCGAGAGGTGGAGAGAGAGATTTTTCTCGTATAAGGAGAGTTGAGCCTGTCGCAGTCAGAAGATATAGAAGTCGGAGTCACCAACAAGACCAAGTACAGCTTATTGCATTACGTACCGATTGACTCAGCAGTTTCCATAGTCGTCCTTCCTCCTGAGCCACGGCTGCTTTCGCCTGAGCCGTGTGTGAGCTAGGCATGTGTTTGCTGCACAGTCACCGGAGGTTGTTTTAGCTACGTGCCACACCCATATTTTTGCGAGCCCATATTTGGTCCAAGTCTCGAACTGCGGTTCAAATTGCTCTCTCTCTTATAGTTTTTCACATGCCACGCAAATTACTCAAGCTCACAAGCTGTGGACACCGGTAGGCTATGAAGCTGCCCCAGAAGAGAAGTTCCCGCACATTCTGCAGCGCCAGAACCGGGCCACTTCAGGAATCCGAGGTATATAAACGAAGCTATGTCATCTGGAGTGGCGTCGTGGAAGGGGATGGGTTGGGTGGTAGCGGCTAGCCAGTAGCTGTTGTCAGGAGCACAAATACCGAAGTACAAGTGTCAGAATTTCAAGTACGGGGGTAAAGGTTCCACTAGTACATTAGTACGGCTCCGCAGTTTTTGGTGCAGTGGTAATCTGACAACAAGCCCAGTCCACTAACGGTCAGGAGAAGAGAAAGACGTTTCCTTGCTCAGGCTAGGCTTCTCTGTGAGAGCCGTTAGATCTGATGATATTTAGAAATATACCGCTATACTTTAGGATTATGTGGGATTACGGCGAGAGCTCGCGCTAGGTGGCTCAAAATCCCTTGGGGTGCGGGAAGGATTTTGCATGAATTTCATGCAAACCAGCACAACCGCTACTGTGAAGGTCGGATTGACCAACTTTTCATCTTGGAGAAGAATGCATAAGATGGATGGAAAAATTGATATTAACGGTTGGAGTTATTGTCGGGCCGAATAGACTGCGACGGATCCCAATTGAGAATGGCACCCGCCGTACTCAACGACGTAGGACCCGCATAAGGTTGATAGAAGCTAGCCGAGCTGAGAGAGGACGTGGCAAGTCGCCGGGATTTTCGATTGGCGAAATAATAATTATAAAAGGCGCAATGCCTCCCCCCCTACTTTGTGCCCTTGATAGCTTCTTTTATACTGCCAACTTAATTCTCGTTCTAGAACATTTATTTGATTTCATCGCTCTCTCCGAAATGCTTCTTCACAAAGCTCTTCTTTCGATCGGCTGGATCGGGCTTGTCGCATCGCTCCCTGTAGGAGGTGAAAAGAATCTCTTAGACCGTGTAAGTGGATCTGCAGTGCTGTTGGTACCGTCTTAGCCCATGCGGTGATGAATGAGCTAACACAAACTGATACTTTGGTATGACTAGGGAGGACCCTGGCCGCAACCTGGTGAGATCGACATCCTTGAAGGTGTACCTCAGACAGAGAGCCA
>Ga0247774_1000670_pt1 | contig 17163 bp, 18 predicted proteins | sample UWRJL001104B6_FD_179933 | JGI IMG/M metagenome (GOLD analysis project Ga0247774, IMG submission 179933) | Plant litter microbial communities from Arlington Agricultural Research Station in Wisconsin, United States - UWRJ-L001-104B-6 | ecosystem: Environmental > Terrestrial > Plant litter >... | reverse complement strand
CCAGAAATGGGGTTGCTTCCTGAGTGCGGAAGACTGCATCAGAGCGGAAGCATAGACTGCGTCTTGAAAGAGAACAAAATGTCTCCTCTTCAGCCGCACTGGGCTCAGCCCTCCTACCCGGATGTTCAAGAGGTCGTCTTCAATGTCGATTTTATGTCCAAGAGCATGTCCAAAGTGGGCCTGTCCCCCTTCGCCAAGATGGTGTTTCCACCTAGCGAGGGTTGCTGAGGGCGCTACGTACGTACGTCGTGGTGCAGATGGGAAGGGACAACATCTCAATCTGAGCAGCGACTTGCTTTATATTAGTCACTCGTGCGAGCCGTCTCTCGTGTGTAACCCTCGTTGACTTGCTACTCGGTCGCCTCTCGTGCGTTCCGCAGGCCCAGCAAGATGTCAGACGTAGTCTAGGGCTCTGGAACCGAAGCCGGTTACCGGTGCTAGCCCTTAGGTTATTAAACACTATTTACGACGAAATTTCGTCACATTGTCATATCAAGATACAGGAAACCTCAACATCCTCGCCGGATGGAAGGGTCTTGAGGGATGCGACGAATTACTGCTCGTTCTTAACACCCCTATTTTAACGCAGCCGCGAGAGAAGCAGCGCAACTAGCAACCTAACTACTAACACAGAAACGGGATCAGCTATATTAAATGGCTCTGCCACTCTCTCCACCTCGCCCGCTTCGTCGGGAGATCCTCGACCGAGACCCTAAAGAAGGTCATTAAGGCAGTCACGTTGGCTCTCCCGTCATATATGGATACCTACAACGTCCCCTATGCCACGGCCACTATAGTGTTGCAATGATAGAGTTTGCGAATGGTTGCGGGGACGAGAGGCGAGATACGACGAATCGAGAATTTAGCGGGATACGATTCAGTGTAGAGACTTTGGGCTGAGATGAATTACGCGTATTCAACAGCTGGGACCTGAAAGGAGTTGGCTTGTTTGAAAGGACTGCCTTTCTTGCGGACTCAACATCCGACCTTATTTGTCGACTTGATCATTCTACACTTGTTCGGGGAGAGGATAGTAGAGATTTCGTCTCTTCTTCCTCGGCGAACCAATATGCCAGTTATAGGGTCATTGGGAAAAGTACTACGACTTTGCTGTCTGGCTCTTCTTCCCAACTTACCTGCTTGTTGAAATCCGTATATGGACTTCGTTTCTTAACGCAATCTTGAATCTTTAAAGGCTGAAGTACCTCAAACTCCGTGCCAACGCCGACCCGCAAAAGTGACCTCTTTTATATGTACACAATAATTCACCGCCGACCATTTTACTTTACAGCGTACACAACACGATGCCTGATTGCCATCTCTCTGCGGTCATGCTCAACTTCAAAAGTGCCATCTGCTCCATGACCTCTCCCCCTCTTCCGACCCAGCTCCATGTGTGTACCTGCTCTCCTCCTTCTCCCACTCCATTCTTTCGACGGTAGACCGAGCAAGCCATGCCCTCGCAAACTTCCACGCCTCGATATCTGCCAAATTCCAAGCCTCCATCGCCATCCTGACGTCTACCGTCTCCGGCTCCTTGCTACCTCCTATCTTTACCGCCTTCATCAACAAGCCCTTTTCCGTCTCCAACTCCGACTGGGTAGGAGTGTGCTTGCTAGCCCCAAACGGAGGTTGCGGCCTACCGGAGGAGGTGTGGTTGAAGTGCGGAATCTGAAAGCCAAACCTCCATGGGAGGTCCGAGGGCGGTTCCTTCTCGGCCGTAAGCCAGAGGCAGTGCGAGGTCGCGAATTCGCCCACCACAGCTTCCTTGAAGCGCATCACCCGCCGTGCGGAGCCAACCTCGGTGCCCAAGAGCTCGGTGGTAATGGACGTGACCCAGGGGTCCCGCTTGCGCATCTCCCGACGGATCCACCGGATGGTGAGGGATTCTTGCACGTTGTCGAGCATTGCAAGCGTATACGGATGGGGAACCGTCCCAATGGTGAACAGGCCAGACGAGTTATGGTAGTGTTCCGGGGTGGTAAGCTTGACGTTCGTTTCTTTCGAGGGATCGCAAGGGGAGCATTTGGGCATGTTGGGTGGACAAGAAACCTGAATAGGCGAGTCGAGGCAGGAAGACAAAGCTTGGGCGAGTTCCCATGCGTCTGATACGAGGTGCGTGGTGTGGTCTGGCTTAGGCTTGAGGACGGCAATGCCGTCTTGGAAGACGTTCTGCCATGTAGTGTGGAGGTGGGCATTGATCAGTTTTGCCAAGGCGGAAAGGCCGGCGGCGCGATCTGAAGCGAGGAGGTCGCCGACCTTGGTGTATTTCTTCTCAACTGTGTTGAGATCATAGTAGGCGAGGGCTTTGGGCACGCTGTCCGGCTGGAAAGTCCCGTCAGGGGCTGCGGACAAGAAGTCCTTGGATTCGCGGAGTTTCTCGCCTGGCGCGCTCATCACATTCTTTACCGCCTCCGTCACCGCGATCTTGGGTCCCGCAAACAGCCCGTTGTTGATGTCCGTCCACGTCGTGAGGTTCGGGTAATCACCCCTTCTCAGAAATACCAGCAGCGGGTCGTCGTATGCGCCCATGGGGAGCAACGTGTACTGCGCCATGAGCCCACCGCCCATATTCTCCCAAGCCAGCCACCGCATCACGTCGATCTTCAGGCTCTGGTCCATTTCAATCCTCTGCAACTTTTCATACAACGGGTTATTCATCGCCTCGGCCGCACCCAGAATCACAGGCTTAAACCCCTTCGCCCACCACGCCCTTCGCCACGTCAGCAACAACTCACTCTCCGCCGCCTTGGCTTCCGCCTCCTTCTTGATCGTCGTATCGTAGTAGCAGTATATCGGCGGCCGTTCCCTCAGCGGGGGCAAGAGCAAGCGGTCCTCGTCGAGGGTCAGTGTCGACGAGAAAGGGACCAACCACTTCCAGTCGGCCCACCACGATGCCTCGCCATAAGTATCATTTTTCTGCCGCGGCGGCGGGTGCGCCGGTTGGCGAAACGGATTCGTAAGGATTGACGGACCGCCGGAGAATGGATTGGCCAGCTTAGGCAGGTTGGGCATTGGCGGGAGGTGCGGCACGGGGAACTTGTGGTCGGCGTACTTGCTGAGACTTGGACCGGCAGGGATGGCGCTAGGCAAGGTGAAGATGAGGGAGATGACGGCGAAGATGGAGATGGCGACGAGGATGAAGGAGATGCGTCGGGCGCCGAGGCGGGGGACTGGACGGCCCATGAAGACGAGTTGCTTGGGCATCATGGGTGAGCTCGTGGCGTTGCCGTGGTCTGTCGTCGATCGTGAATCTACTGAATGGGCCGAACGTCGGGGATTTTCAAATTGGTTTAATGAGAGTGGAAGAAGTATTATTCAAAGCTATTTGTTAGTAGAAAACAAATAATTGTTACAGTCGACTCATGGCGAATGCTTCGATTGAGAAGTCTCGACATGCCCCTTTTCCCATCCTTGACGACTTTGCAGAGGATTCTCGAATCCAAAAAAAAACTTAAAGTCCCCTTTTTAGGAGGAGGGCACGCTGACGCGTTAGCTGGAGGGGGTGTCGAGTCGGAGCGTGACTAATAATTAGCGTCCAGTTACGGCCAACTGCCGGCCCCAGCGCCACTACCTCTACGGCAATATCTGGGGAATTTTGCACAGAGAGAATTCTTAAAGGAACACGCAGTTCTTCTACGTATTCTTTGAAAATAAATATATAATAGAACGGATAATGATAGATAGCCGGCAGATTTCACATTTCAGTCCGAAAATTTCTATTTCTCGGTGTCATGGAAGATCTAACTGAGATAGGCGGCTTAAGACCCGGGACAGGCACGAGTGCAGAACTGTCAAGTAATACATGAGCCCCACCGGACAGCGATATGCTGAAAGGTTCAGGTTTGGCTCGCGTAATTTCACCAGCACAAATCAGAGAGCCTCACCCACCACCAACTGCATGGCATTAAGAAGATGACCGATCTAGAGACGACGGAGATGAAAATAGACCCTTCGCGGGCGCGGACCCTAGTCTCACAGCTTCAAGGCGTGAAAGACAAGATTGCGGCAGTGGCAAAAGGCGGAAGAAATGTGAGCAAAGGTAGACAGAGAGTTTGATATTCCTTCTAAGCTAACATCTAAGAACAGGTCCGTCTTGTTGCCGTCTCAAAATTGAAGCCGGCAAATGATATCCTAGCCCTACACCAGCATCCTACTTCTCACCTTCACTTCGGCGAGAACTACCAACAGGAGCTAAGCCAGAAGGCGGAGTTGCTCCCGAGGAGTATCCAGTGGCATTTCATCGGCGGCTTGCAATCAGGTACATGCCCCTGATTTGAGGTTATCTATCCGTACCCATGCAGAGACCCGATGCTTCGAAGTTGAAGTTGGCACTAATACCAAGAAAAGGCCACTGCAAGCCCCTCGGCAAGATCCCAAACCTCTGGTGTGTCTCCAGCATTGACACCGTTAAAAAGGCTCGGCTCCTGAATAAGTCCCGCGAGGACTACCTCTCTTCCAACCCCTCCCTTCCCAAAGGTTCTTGTTCTCAGATCAACATCCACGTCCAGGTCAATACCTCGGGCGAATCCTCCAAATCCGGCTGCGAGCCCGGACCAGACTCGATATCCCTTTGCCGGGTTGTCGAGTCCGAGTGTCCGCATCTACACCTCCTGGGGCTTATGACCATTGGCGCTATCGCCCGCAGCAAAGCTACCACGGCCGATAATGAAAACGAAGACTTTGTCACGCTCAGAGAGCAACGGGATCTAGTCCAGAGGGAACTGGGGCTGGAACGGGAGCTGGAGCTTAGTATGGGGATGAGCGACGATTTTGAAGGGGCCATCGTTATGGGGAGTAGCGAGGTGAGGGTTGGGAGTACAATTTTTGGGGAGCGGCCTGCGAAAGCGGATGCGAAAATTACCGTCTAGTACTCTCAACTCTGAAAGAGAGGTAGGGGGAATCCTACTAGGCAGCAGAGTAATTAAGGGCCAAGTGGTCAACTTCAAAGCTGACACTCTTACTTACACATAGAAGAGAATTGAAAACATCATCGCACATTTTCCACTTTTCCATGTCGTGATTCTGAGATGACATTGAGCCGAGTATTATTTCTTTCGTGAGAATGACCGAGCCGGAACCGAGACAACCTGCAGGACGAGTGAAAACAGGGCCTTTATGGCCTTTTCCATTGCTCCTGCCATTGATCCTGTGTGCCACGTTCCTGGTTCGTAAATATCAAGACTCAAAAGCGAATCCTTTATCGAGAATTCAAGTACCTGGCGTCGGGTTCAGCCTTTCTCTGGAGTTTGGGTTAGATCTACATTACCTCCCTCCATTCCACCATTTTGCCTTCCTTGGGCTTCTTTTTCTAATTCTTCCGACGTAGTACAGCAGCCGTAGCCATCCAAGATTGGGAGACATATATACCAATCGCAGGAATCCAAGGCTCAGAAGACTACAAAGCCTTCATGCGCCGAGGCCACCGTCTTTCGTCCAGCGCCATACTACAACAATCATCCTCCCCAACCACACCACAATCCCCGACATGTCCAGCACTCACCCCTAGCAGCCAACATGTCGACCTCACTGCCGTCAAGTACCTCCTCTCCCAGCTTGTGGCTTCGGTGGAATCCCACCTGGGTACTAAAATCTGCTTCGTCGACATTGCCCTCCCCGACCCCTTGAATCAAGACTATCAGAAGAAAATACTCGAAGATGCTGTCCTCGAGCTCGATTTGCGGCAGCCAACGCAAGGCAGTCTTTTCTACAACCACGCTATGATGGCGGCGTATGCACCAAGGAAGCCTGGTGGGTTTCATTATCCGGTGCAGGATGAGCAGCTTGTCGTTACCGTGGGGTATAGCCGTGAGGGACTTAACGTGGCATTGCTGTGGGGGGAACATGATGTGTTTGAGATGGTGAGGCAGGAGCATAGTCAGGAGCTTGGTTACGGTTTGGAGAATGGGACATCGGCAAGGAGCTATGTCCAGGAAGTCAGGGGTGTGCTCAAACGAGTCACCGGGCCGCCGTATGGGAGCCATCCTAACATGGAAAGCATCAAGCTACCAAGGGAAATTACTGTTATTGTTTTGTATGGCGACATGGCCCGGGATCCGGCCTTTGGTGATATGCTGAGGGCTATACTGGGAGATGACCTGGCCGACAACGCCATCGTTGTCGAAACAGTGTACGAGACCGCTATGGTTGTGGCGAGGGTTTGTGCTATTCATGTTCGGATGCCTGTTTACATGTCTGTGAAGGCTGCGACAGCATGTCGGAGGCGGTCAACACTAGATTACAGCAATAACCTGGAGTTCTAGAAGATCATAAATTGTTGGAAACGGAGGAATCAGCAGACGGAATCGCGTCTCCCCTTTGCTCATATAGCCGCTAGCAAAGAATCAGAGTGCACAAGAAAGCCAAGTTGATAGATTCCAAGGGCTTTGAGGGTGTATTTTCATACCCCTCCTTCAACATTGAGGCTATCCCTTTCGCTAATTACTTGGGGAAAAATCCACCCGTTGAGACGCCTCCAGATTGTCCTCCAGTCCCGTTTTACACATGTTCACAGGACCTATGGTATAATACACTTAGGGCCATTTGCTTCTTCATATACTTTCTTTTCTCAACGCCAAAGAGGTGCCACAATCTCGCAGGCCCTCTCGACTACGGCTTTGACCCGATCAGCCAGCACCTTACTCGTCGACTCCACCTCCAGATCCTCAAGCCACACCTTGGCGCTCATTTTGTCTACCCTGATAGAAACCCCAGGAACGGGAATGCCCTTCTTGTGCAGTCGCTCCAGCTCTGCAGCTTTTCGTCTGTCATAGTCGCCCTGATCGTCATCCGCTGCAGTATCCATGGCATCGCTGCCGGCAGCCTCCATCTCTTCGACTCCCGGCAGCCTCGGTTCCTTGATGGGCGCAACGTTCTCGGCACCAAATTGGGCCTCCAAGAAGAGGAAGAGTCGGGAAAGGCGTTCCTCGGGCGACAAGTTGGCGTGTGGGTTCCGGTCAGGTAGCGTGTGGTGGTGGTGATGTGGCGACTGGGAGCCCTGCCGTTTTACCGCCGCAGGACTGGTCTCGACCATCATGAGCACCGCCATGACGGAGTCGGCAATGCTATCGTTGTGCAGATTGCCCTCCCACTCCAGTTCCACCTCGCGGTTGGACCGATATCGCACCGCAATGCACCCCATGACGAGATAGGCTGCGACGAGCTGCGACACCTCCTCGTCAACATGTTCGGTGAGAGCACCATTGCTGGCCTCTCCCTCTTCGTCCCCCTCTTTGCCTTCGGCGCCATTGGCGTCGGCGCCATTCTGTTTTCCCTTGTGCATTTCCGGCAGCTCCTCGACGGTCCCAAAAGTGCCTTCGAGTGCCCACCTGATGAGATCAACGCCAGCATTGCCCATGATGACCTGCTGGCAGCACCTAACGGCTGAGGTGTTCAGTCCTGCGTACTCGCGGAGATCCCCCGGGGCCATGAAAGAAAGTTTGAAGTCGTTTTGTACGACGACGCCGCCAGCCACGTCGGAGGTGAGGTCTTCCACAACAATAGATTCGGGAGGGTGAACAGAGGCAAGGTCTCCTACCACCTTTGCTGACTTATCCGACTTGAAGGGGATAGTGAGTTCCTCGCAGTTTCGTGGCGAAAACACCTTGACTTTTACTTCTTTCTGAGCGTTGAGGGAGAGAAGTTTTGACTTGAGGCGCATCATGTTGTGTTGCTCGCCGTGTACAAGAATCTTTCGAAGTTAGCTCAATTTGCTCCATTGCTCGGGGAGAACCTCAGCCTGGGACGGTACTGTCAACTCACCACAACAGGGGCGGCAATCTCCTCTATGAACTCGCGGTTCTCGTTGCCATCGACATGGGCAGAGAAGGAGAACTCTTCCACGCTGCATCTGCGAGGTACTGTAACCTTGTCCCCGTCGGTTTGTCGACTCCGCGCAGCCGCCATGCTCTTGTTCATGACGACCGGAATCTGATCGGGCTCCTGCATCAGCTGCTTCGCCATTGTCCCCTCGACGCTGTAACCGGTGATGATAACGCCATTCTTCTCGTTGGGTGCCCACCGTTCCAGCAGCTCGCGGCTAACGCCATTTTGCAGCATACCCGGGCTGGCGAGCATGACGCATCCGCCGAGATCGTCGAACCGATCTAGGTTCTTCAGAGATCGAATGTACCTAAAATCCCAGGGTCCGGCCTTTCCACTATTGCCCGCCTCGGCAGCCTCGGCCATGCGCTCGCTGAACAGGCGCTTGATATTATCGTTCATGGACCCAATATATGTCTGGTACACTTGCATGCAGCGGCGAGCGAGGTTACTGGCGTAGTAGATGGGGACCTTTTGATACTCGGCGTGCTTACCCCAAAACTCGTCAAGAATAAGGAGCAGCTCTTGGGCTCTGCCGAGAGCGAACACAGGCATCAGGACACGGCCACCGCGGTTGAGGATTCCGGTGATGGACTTCATCAGCGCCTGCTCACGCTCATCGCGGGGGGTGTGTGACGAGATGCCGTAGGTCGACTCCGTGATGAGGACGTCAATCTTGACCCCTCGTGGCACCTGGGCGGAAACCAAATGACGGTCTTGCTCTCGAGAGTAGTCCCCTGTGAAGAAGATGTTAAGTCCCGCGATCTCGATCAGGAACATGGCTGCTCCCAACACATGGCCGGCAGGAAATGGCGTGATTCGGATCGACGACACGGTATGTGTCGTGTGGTAGTCGATGGCCTCGATCATGGGGAAGGTGTTGAGATGGTCCTGCTCGTTGTACACGGCAGACGTCGTTGGGTTTGAAGATGTGTTGCCGACTCGAACACTGTCCTGGATCAGCCACTTGTAGATGGCTTTGGTCGCATGTGTCATGAAGACACGGCCGCGAAAACTCGTCTTCGCCAGAACATATGGGAGAGAGGCTGCATGGTCGATGTGGAAACTGGGCAGGAGTTAGCCAAGGCCAGTATCGAGAACATCATCTCAATAGGGACTATCACGGCGAGACATCACCAACAAACGAATAGACTGCAGGGCAAGGCGAGCTAGAAAGAAAATCTATTGAAAGTGTCTATGAAGCTCCGCTGGGATATTTGTACAGTTAAAAGCATAGAAGACGAGGGCATGCATCCTGGCACTGCCTAGCCCTGCAATCCTATCACGCCGGCATGTGGGGAAAGGCTTCGCTTACTGGCTGATGAGGAGCACGTCGACTTCGCTGAGATCGAAATTGTCGTAAAAGGGTAGCGCAGCGAACCCATCGTAGGCAGGATGTTGCCCTGCGTCGAGCTGAGAGCGGCAACGGTCAGTTAGACCTCTTCATCTTGCGTCGCCAGGACGGACAGGAGAGTCGTACCATCACTGTTTTGCCCTTGTACTGGATTATATGGCATGATCGTCCAACCTCATTGCCACCACCAAGGCAGATAAACTTGAGCTGGTCTGCTGGATCAACTGGTTCTTCTGGCTCGGTCATTGCCACCGCCATTGCGGCCGCTTTCCGTTTCGATGCCATGGCAGTGAAGGTCTATCCAGGCCGAACCTTTCAGCTCCTAACGTTCTAGGAAGCACTAACGAACGACACTCGAGAAAATTCCTAGGTTAGTATTTAAGCGGGCATCGCCGACCCTCTCTAGGCAGATCCCAAGAGTCGGGGTAAGTTTGCCAACTGGTCAAGAGTAGGAAGTGGTCGGGGAGAACTAAGGGAGGATATTTTGTTAAAATTTATCGTTGTTGCAGCTCCAAATCCGGGAGGTAGCGGTGGAGTTGAGAGGTGGGAACCACCGAATGGTGCACGGCCCTTCAGCATGCCGCAAGCAGCAAGCACCCAAAAGCTCAAAGGAGCAGAGCGTCATCACGTGATTTCGATTTTCGCGACTCCCAGTTTTTCGAAGGCGCGAGCTCCTCCATTCCGTTCACATCATCGTCAGCCTGACGAAACGAAACGCGACTTCGACTTTCATCGGCGCCTCATCCTTCCACAACTTCGAAGTCAGCATCCGATCCTTATTCAAGTGCATTTCTACGAGTAGGCAGCGAACCTTGATTCCACACGGCAATTTCCGACTACGATTCACGAGACTGGATGGGAGGAGTCGCAGAACTTTGACCGGGCGGGCTCATCTGCCTGGTACTAAGTTTGTTTGCGACTTCACCCAGCCCTCCACCTCAACGTCGAGCTCGGATCGATAGAACCCGTTCTGGCGACAAATTTGCACTCCCGGCCGATTACCAGCACACACAAAATGTCGCAGCCGTCCTCACACGGGTTGCACCTCCCGACAGGAGGAGCAGGAAGCGCAGGAGCTCCTGGCGCACCGACACAGTCACAGCCGGCCTTTCCAATGCCAGCAGCTAAGAGAGCTCGCATTTCGCCAGGACCTGGCTCGCAGCCCCAATCTCCGTACAGTGCCGTCAGCCCCGGATCAGCAACGACGCCGACAGGCGCGACTTCGATAGCATCTCCGACGATGTCGAATGCCGGTGGCGGCCATGGCATCGCCCTACCTACGCCGACGAATTCGATGGGTAGCTACACCAACGGTCAACCCCAGCAGCAGCTGGCTCTCCCCGATACCCACCCCCCGCTTCCGGCTTCGACAGCCCTATATACCACGGCCTCGATGGCGCCCATAGTACCCAATGCCAGCTTCTCGATGCTGTCGCCGTCGCCAGCTACGCCTGGCGCCATGGGCCCGCCATCTCGCCCACCCGAACGTCCTACGAAAGAACCAGACTACGAGCCAGATGATATGCTTGCTGGCACGGGCATCGACTTGCGCGCCGAAGAACAATTCCAAGCAGACATGCTATATGGCAGTGAAGCACGGCAAGGATTTCCTCAATACCCTCTCGGAGACAAATCTTCTTTCTACGGCGCTGGTCCTATGAACCAGCCGCCGACGCCGGTGAATGGCTTGTCACAAGCTGAGTTTATGGTCACCACTGCTGAGAAGGCATGGAAAGACGCTTCCTACCGTCTTGCAGTTTCTCGAAGCACCGAAATAAGCAATGCCTTCGTTGGTATCGGGAACTTGCATGCTCGTGCTCAAAGAATCGCGAAGGAGAATGGTCTTGGACTACATGAAGATGCCAAAAAGGACGCCACGGCTCCTCACGGAAGGATGAGAATGCCCGACGACCAGTCGCAGCCGACTGTCACAATCCAGACAAAAACGCTCGACGACGGCGCCGTTGTGAACACATACGGATCCATCATCCCCCAAGACGCTTACTTGGTCGACCAGTTCGCGCTGATTAGCATAGCTTGCAAGCAGCGACTGAAGGCTCTTTTGGAGGACGCCCTCAGAGTTACCGAGAATCGACAGGCCACATCGCATGGCGACATACCAGCGGAATGGAGTGATGTGGCTGCACCGCCCAAAGGCCCCGAAGAGGTGGTGGTAGCCCAGCAGGGAACCGCGCCGCAGGATGTCGAGATGGCCGTCCCGGATAGTGCGGTTAGCCCTCGCACGAATCCGCTCAAACGTATGTTTCTTGTTGCTTGTTGCCGTTTCCAGTTTTTTGTGGTTTCACTTTTGTCCCTTTCTTCCTTCCTTACTGTTCTTTCTTTGTTTTACCGCAGCTAACCGGTCTCTAGACCCTCTCGACAACGCCAACACTGACCCGACCGCACCTCCCCCTAAGATTCAGAGGATCGATAAGAACCTGACAGTCGAAACCATGCGAGATGTTGGCAAGTCGGAAAGAGACTGGGAAGAGCTTCGCCTGCGAAGGCGCAATGCGCGGAAAGATGGTGCATCAGATCCTACTGCATCACGAGCTGGATCTGTTGCTCCGGGCACCCCGACCTCTGGTACCACTGAATCAGGAGCTAGGAAGGAGAGTATGTCAAAGAAGGAGCAGCGGAAGAGCGCAGCGGCCAAGGCCATCGATGCGAGCATGAGCCAAGCCAGCCAAAACCAGACAAGCTCACTTTTCTTAGGAAAGAGCCGTGGTCTTTTTGGCAAGAAGGCTTATGGATGGATGAATAAGGGCGGCGCATCCGGATCTCGCAGCGGAACTAGCACGCCAGCACGACCCGGAACACCCGGTCCTGCCCAAGCCGTGGGAGAGAGCACCGTGCCGGCCGAGGCCGCTCCCTTGACGGGTGAAGGACGGAACAGACTCGGACTCTGGAGAGAGGACAAGGAGAAGGCCAGAAATATTCAGCTTCGCGATTGGATTGCTGCTGTGGAATCAGAGCGCCTCAAGGAGCCAGACGCTCGCACTTTACAATCAGCGTACGACAAGCTCGACGCATCAGGCCCCAGGTAAATGGACACAAGTCAATGGATCATGGAGAGAATCAAGGATATCAAAGCTGGGTCAAGCTGCAGATGAACGCACGCGGCCAGCAAGGTGCGCAACGTACTAATCAGCTGGTTGAATCAGGAGTAGCCATAGAAGAGAGGTTTGCATCGCGCTACCGCGCTGTTAAAAGGCTTGTAAATTAGATAATAGCCTAGCGTTGAGGCGATTAGCCATTTAGCTACGCACCATTCGCGGACTTGACAGGGAAAAGGGAAAGGAATCAACCCGCGGCTTTTTATTTCGTTCGTCTCTCTGTCCTCTCCCTCTCATTTTCTGTGCTGGCATATGCCCCCGTCTAATGGGAGAATCCCTACCTGATGTACTTTCTTTCATTGACTCCGTGTCTGGACATGTCCCTTTGATGATTGTCCTAGCCCCCTTTGTCAGATGTTCGTGTGCATCCTTTTGTGTGGTGGTTTTTGACCCTCTTGGGGGTGGTTCATGCAGGTCCAGTTTTAGTCGGCAATCCCGCCGCTCTCCCAGGTGGAAGTTTCATCAAACTTATCAGCATAATCGCCAAACGCTCTACCCACACAACTACACCATCTTCACATCCAACTCTAAAATTAACATTCGATTAGAATCTCCATTTCCAAGTACAGTCAGTGCATAAGATATCATGGTTATCATTGTAGGGGTGCCTCTCTCAGTTACAATCTTGAATGATTCTGATTCCGGTCAACTGATGTTTAGACAGGCAGTTGCCCAGCTCTGTTCAACGGCCTTTCCCCAGTTGAACCTGGAGAAATGCGTCAGATTGATCAGAGAAGCATCAGAGGGCGGGGCTAAGGTAGGCTGCTGTCTCATTACGACTCCTATCTGCAAACCATATTTACCTATCTGATCCATATATTCCGTCTGACCATTTGGCCATCTGATCTTCGCAGGTTATTTTCTTCCCCGAGGCCTCGGACTACGTTGCCTCGAGCTCCTCCCAATCCCTCCTCCTCGCCGAACAGCAGGGAAAATCTCCTTTCGTCCTCGGCGTCTGCGCCGCTGCGAGGGAGCGCTGCATCGATGTGCATATCGGCATCCACGCCAGAGTCCCGGGTGAACCGCAGAAGCTCCTCAACCGCACCGTCTGGATCGGCTCCGACGGGATTATCCAGCCCGACGCCACGTACGACAAGCTTCACCTCTTTGACTATGGAAACCTGAAAGAGAGCTCGTCGGTGCAGGGCGGTGATAAGCTCACCGACCCGTTTCAAACTTCGGTCGGGCGGGTTGGAAGCTTGATATGCTTCGATCTGCGGTTTCCAGAAGCGTCCATCAAACTCACCCAGCCAAGAGGTGTCCAAGGGGGCGAGGATGTTTACTCAGCCCAGATTCTGACGTACCCATCGGCATTTACGGTGAGGACGGGGGAGGCGCATTGGGAAGTGTTGCTGAGGGCGAGGGCCATCGAGACGCAGAGCTGGGTTGTGGCTGCGGCGCAGTGTGGGATGCACAATGAGAAGAGGATTAGCTACGGGCACAGCATGGTGGTTGACCCGTGGGGGAGGATAGCTTTAGATATGGGGGGTTACGACGGGTCGCCGGACGATGTTGAGAATGTGGTGGGGTTTGTTGATCTTGATATGAGGGTTTTGGAGCAGGTTAGGAGGGAGATGCCGTTGGCGAGAAGAAAGTGTGCCACCTCGCCCCCCTGCCGAGATTCAAGAAGTCCTATGGGAGTGCTACTAACGATCAATCATCTTAGGGATGTCTACTCGCTAATATAAGAGTAACCGTGTTATACGGGTAGTTGTGGACTGGTGCACGGGGTAAATCAGTCCAGACTGAGGTCTCAGTAGTGCTATCGATTCGATCGTTGGGAGCCCAGTTACATCTCTGCCGAGCTCGACAACGTACTCAAGGTCACGGTCTCCTCCAAAGTCTCGACGGCAGTAACACACCGCCAGGTGACCTGAAGACAGTTGGGTCTGGTCGTAGCAGCCGTGAACCAAGCCATTGAGGGCTTTGAGGTCAAACCAGCTATCTGCCCCACTTGAAACGCTCGTGATTTAGAGGCAGAAGGCCACTCCAATTCAGAAAAGAGTTTCTGCAGCCTATCGTAGCAAATCTGATTCTGAACATCGTCTAGGGATGCCTTCTGTTATGAGCTTCGAGTCAACTCAGGAGGTCGGTCCGAACCTCAAACCCAGTTATCATCCGACTTGGGACCAATGCCAAACCTCTCTCCCTTTTTGCTTTTACCGTATGGATAGATTACTCTCTAAAATTGTCGACTATCGGTGGGTAGTTTAGACTCGACACGCCACAGAAACTTAGTGACACCGTTCAGAGACAAGTTGGGTTTGAATCATCACTTGTTTCAAGCCCTTTTCTCGCCTTACAATGTCTGCACTTTTGTACGGAGGAATCGTAAGGGATCAACTATGCTGATCTCACAGTGACACGCTTCAAAGACTGTGCAAGCTGGCAACTTACTCGCCTCGCGGGTGCGAAGCTGGCAGCTTAGACGACACATTTCTTTTTCCGCTCTTTTCTTACTGTCACTGGGATTGGAAGTCCGAATAAGTACTATCTGACTCCCGGAAAGTACACTGTGCGAGAAGCTTTCCCATAAACGCGTGCCCCAATTTACACCTTCAAGTGGGAAGGTGCGAAATTTCGACTTTCAATTGAACCTGCGACGTGCTGCTGATGACACATGGATTTTTCTTTACCTCGGTGAGCATACCTGGTCGCTCCTGACCGAGGCACTTACCGGCAAGAGTCTGAAAACCCGGAAAATGAAGAGATTTTGCAGCGGGATCTGCGGAGCTGCAGATTCTGCCGGTTCCTGCATGAGTGGGACTGGTTCTAGTGGCCTAGCTCTGGAGGGGCTAACGAAATATCCATGGGATGCTTGGCTTTTCTCGTCCCGTCAGTAAGGGTGGCATCAAAGCAACCTATCATCTACAGAACCACCCAGACAATACACGAAACTTTGAGTATGCCAAATGCCACTGGTGAGACGACGAGATACGTAAAAGTGTTTGGCGCCCCCTATAAATTTGGGTGCGTGGGGGGGGACACACTTGACATCCAGGGAAGTTTCAGCAAGAATGGCATCCCCTTCCAATAACATCCAAAGACCTCACCGACACCCTATCTAGAACGGAGAATCAAGCTTCAGAGGCCGGAGAAAAGATTGACGAAAACGGCTCACTATCAGAGAGACAGTCTGGGGTATTTAATTAGTTCCTGGCCAGCAGCGAGCTACCAACAGCTACGTCCCAAAATCCTTTTTTTACACAAAGGTAAGGCGCTTGAAAAACAGCCACATCTGAAGCTAACAATGCCCAACTTCGAAATCAAAAGCAATTACTATGTCTGTATGTCAGGTTCTTCCTCAGGTTTTTTTTCTCTCACCACAGCTAGCTTTCTAACTGCCCAATTCGAAGATGCGTATCCCCCACGCACCACATAAACTTTCTTCCTGACCAGGTTTTATCTTGCAAGCCACAGAGGGCAGCTGTCTGCTGCCCCCCCACTTGTTCCTTGCTTCTTTCTCGAATTTTTTTTTTCGATACATTGCCTCCTTCCTCTTTTGTATGTCCTCGATGGGAAAGTTCCTCCTTTAGTTTAGTGCGCGGGTCGGCGCTGGATGAAGGCCTGTTTGGTGGCACGCCCATGTCGTTCTATGAATAAGTGCGTACATTGATGTCAGAAGTTGTACCAGAAATGCTTGCCACCTCCCGAAACTTTGGTTTCGAGACGACCCGGAAAGATTCCGTGCCAACGATCCCTACTATGGTAGAGTCACGTTCGCTCTCGACGAGCTTTGCTTGGAAATGAGTCGACCATCGCGGACCCTTGTCCATGGTTCGGCCATGGTGATTGATCGCCATGCACCGTCATACATGGATAAAAATCTCGCTAAGAGACATGCCTAACCATTGAGCTAAGGAGCTTGCTTTGCTCACTACTCAGCCCAGCTGCTCCACTCCGGACCAAAGACGCTAGATCAATGCCCCGAGACGACGAAAACCTTCTGCCGTGCCTCGATGACATGGATTCATTCGCCCTGCAATTTATTCCGAGCTAGCAACGGACGCCGTCAAGCCTTCTTGACCAGTCCTTTGGTACGGGCTACGGAAGAAGTTTCGAGCTCCCGCTAACAGAAAATCTCCGCCTCAACAAAAAAAAAAGTTTTAATCGATCTTCAGCCCGACCCAGCCGGCTGGGAAATAACGGACTTGTCTTATGTAACCCTGGGTAGTAATGTTGCATCCAAACCCTCATCGGGACCTATTTCGGCCGATTCTGTCCTGCTGGCAGGTCACATCACGGCATAACTGTTAGACCCCTTGCTGGGTTGGCATTCTTGACTGCCCCCCCCTGTTTTCCGGCGAGAGAGAGAGGGGGGGAAATGCTATGCCGAGATCTCGTAGGCGGAATCTCTGATTTCCTCGGATCGTCTCTTGGAGGAACCATACATAATCGAAACAAACGCCGCCATGTGAGATGTGACGCTCTGAAAGGGATCGTAGGTACAAAAGTACTACTTCAATTTCAAGACGGCAGCTTAGCAAACAAGGTCCACCGCGGGAAGGCTTCCGAGATGCGCTATGGACACAGGGTAAAGGATGCCGTCCCAAAGGTCTGGGTCGCCAGACGCTTGCTTCTGCATTAGCCTCCCCACCCCGGACTGCCATCTCCTTCCGTTCACCCCCATTTCCTATCTCGTCGCACCTCTCCCCCTGCAAGCACTATAGCACTGCATTCGCGTGCGGATTCGTACCCTTTTTACAGAGGTTCCTGGACCTGCGGTCCTGCACTATCTTGCAAAAGTGGAATTGCCGAGCTCGTCGCTGCATTTTCCGTGGCTGATCACTGAACGGACGGTCGGCAGTGAGAGATCAGCTCCTGCAACAACACGGACTGATGTCACTTTTGTTCCAGGCACTCTTTTTTTTT
>Ga0247774_1000669_pt1 | contig 17167 bp, 16 predicted proteins | sample UWRJL001104B6_FD_179933 | JGI IMG/M metagenome (GOLD analysis project Ga0247774, IMG submission 179933) | Plant litter microbial communities from Arlington Agricultural Research Station in Wisconsin, United States - UWRJ-L001-104B-6 | ecosystem: Environmental > Terrestrial > Plant litter >... | reverse complement strand
CTGGATCGAGATCGAGTCGGTGCCGGCGATCTGGGAGACCCTCGAGGCGGTCGGCCTGTCCACGACCGAGGCCTGCGGCGACACTCCGCGCGTCATCCTCGGCTGCCCGCTCGCCGGGATCGACGCGGACGAGGTCATCGACGCCACCCCGCAGATCGATGACATCCACGAGCGCTACATCGGCAGCCCGGAGTTCTCCAACCTGCCGCGCAAGTTCAAGACGGCACTGTCCGGCTGCCCGGCGCAGTGCACGGTCCACGAGATCAACGACATCGCGTTCGTCGGCGTCGTGAACGACGAGGGCCAGACCGGTTACGACGTCTGGGTCGGCGGCGGCCTCTCCACCAACCCGATGTTCGCCAAGCGCCTCGGGGTCTTCGTCCGGCCGGACCAGGCCCACGAGGTCTGGGCCGGCGTCACCGGGATCTTCCGCGACTACGGCTACCGGCGGCTGCGGCACCGCGCCCGCCTCAAGTTCCTGATGAACGACTGGGGCCCGGAGCGCTTCCGTGAGCTGCTGGAGAAGGACTACCTCGGCTACTCGCTGCCCGACGGCCCCGCGCCCGGCGCGCCTGAGGGCGCCCGCCGCGACCATGTCGGCATCCGTCCCCAGCGCGACGGCAACTACTACGTCGGGTTCGCGCCGAAGGTCGGCCGCGTCAACGGCGACCTGCTGCACGTGATCGCCGACCTGGCCGAGGAGTACGGCTCGGGCCGCGTGCGTACGACCACCGAGCAGAAGATGGTCATCCTGGACGTGCCGGAGGACCGGACCGAGGCGCTCGCCGCCGAGCTGGAGGCCAACGACCTGCGGGTACGGCCCTCGACGTTCCGGCGGCAGACGATGGCCTGCACCGGCATCGAGTACTGCAAGCTGGCCATCGTCGAGACCAAGCAGCGCGGCATGGACCTGATCGCCGAGCTGGAGCAGCGCCTGCCGGACTTCGACGAGCCGCTGACGATCAACATCAACGGCTGCCCGAACTCCTGCGCGCGCATCCAGGTCGCCGACATCGGGCTGAAGGGCCAGCTCGTCACGGACGCCGACGGCAACCAGGTGGAGGGCTACCAGATCCACCTCGGCGGCTCGATCGGCGGCGCGTTCGGCAAGAAGGTGCGCGGGCTCAAGACCACCGCCGACGACCTGCCCGACTACGTCGAGCGGGTGCTGCGCCGGTTCCAGAAGCAGAAGAACGACGGAGAGTCCTTCGCCGACTGGGCGCAGCGCGCCGAGCAGGAGGACCTGACATGACCGAGCGCGCCGTCCCCTTCTACTGCCCGTACTGCGGGGACGAGGACCTCGAGCCGTACGAGACCGACGGCGGATGGCACTGCCGTGCCTGCACCCGTGCCTTCCGGCTCCGGTTCGTCGGGATGGGCGCGCTGAGCGCGGCCGCCGATCCCGGTCCGCCTGCCACCGCGCGGAAGGAGTCTTCGAGATGACTCTCGTCTTCGAACGCGAGACCGCCGCGCTCGACCTCACCGACATCGTCGAATCGGCCGCCGACGCCCTGGAGGAGGCACCGGCCGAGGAGATCGTCCGCTGGGCCATCGCGACCTTCGGCGACCGGATCTGCGTGACGTCCTCGATGAAGGACGCCGTCCTGATCGACATCGCCGCCAAGATCAGGCCTGGCATCGACGTGCTCTTCGTCGACACCGGTTACCACTTCGCCGAGACGATCGGCACCCGCGACGCGGTCGAGACCGTCTACCCGATCAACGTGGTCGACGTCACCTCCTCGCGTACGGTCGCCGAGCAGGAGCGTGACCTGGGCCCCCGGCTGAACGGCCGCAACCCCGATCTCTGCTGCTACCTGCGCAAGGTCGAGCCCCTCAACCGCGCACTCGAGCCGTACCTCGCGTGGATCACCGGCATCCGGCGTGAGGAGACCTCGCACCGGCGCGGCGCGCGGGTCGTCGAGTGGAACGCCGCACGGGGAAAGGTCAAGGTCAACCCGCTCGCCCGGTGGACGCACGAGCAGCTCACCTCCTACATCGAGGACAACGGCATTCTCGTGAACCCGCTGCAGTACGACGGGTACCCCTCGATCGGCTGCGAGCCGTGCACCCAGCGGGTCGCGCCCGGCGAGGACCCCCGCAGCGGGCGATGGGCCGGCACTGGAAAGTCCGAATGCGGCATCAACATCTGACCGCGGCCGGCTCTCCCGCCCCGCTGGTCGCGGTGGCGCACGGGAGCCGTGACCCGCGCGCGGCGGCGACGGTCGAGGATCTTCTCGATCTCGTCCGCCGCCGGTCCGGGCTGCGGGTCGTGACGTCCTACCTCGACCATGCCGCGCCCACGCCCGCCCAGGCGTTCGGCGCGCTCACCGGGGAGGGCGTCGCGGCGGCGGTCGTGCTCCCGCTGCTGCTCACCGCGGCGTACCACAGCAAGACCGACATTCCCGGCGCTCTTGCCGAGGCCCGCCGGGCGCATCCCCGGCTGGGCCTCCGGTACGGCGCCACCCTCGGCCCGCACCCGCTGATGACGGCGGCGCTGGAGCGCAGGCTCGCCGAGGCGGGTGTGACGCCCGATCCAGGCACCGCCCTGGTCCTGGCCGCCGCCGGCTCCAGCGACCCCGCCGCGAACGCGACGATCAACGCCATGGCACGACGCTGGCGGGGCTGGCGGCGTGTCGTCCCCGCCTACGCCTCCGCGGCGCGGCCCACGCCGGCCGAGGCGGTACGGGCGCTCCGCGCGGCCGGGGCGCCAAGGGTCGCGGTCGCCTCCTACTTCCTCGCCCCGGGATACTTCGCCGACAAGGTCCGCGAAGAATCGCTCGCGGCGGGTGCCGTCGCGGTCTCGGCGACGCTGGGCGCCGCGCCCGAGCTGGCGGAGATCATCACCGAGCGCTACGCCGAGATCATTACGCTCGGTGATCAAGCGGCGGTCGGCTGAAACCCCATATCCGCCGGGGTTTCACCGTGTGGACGCCCCGCCCGCGATCTTCTTGCAGGTCAGAGGCGGTGCGCGTCCGAATTGAGACTTTACGCCCGGAATTATGTTTGCTACATTCGGTTGACCGGCGGCGCCCCCCATGCGCCGACCTCAATCCGCCGGCCAGGGCCTGCCCACCAGCACGCGAGACGTGCGGCACGCGAGGAAGCGTGAGAAGGGCCCCCCTTTCGGGCCGCGACGGTTCATATCCAAGACAAGCGCCACTCCCGCGCATCTCTTGGGATCCCCCCTGATGGATCACATCCGATGCCGGCGTGGCACGCCGAATCCGTCCTGATCGACCCTGATCGACTCGATCGACGGAGCCGGGGACGCCTCCCTGTGTCTCTTGGGGTGAATCGGCACGCCTCCAGCGTGTCCGTAGGGCGCCTTCCACGCCCGAGCCCGTCAAGCCGACCCGGTAGGCGTCTGGAGTAGGGAGAACCACCAGACCAGTCCGAGACCCCCTAGACCTGAATAGCGGCCGCGGCACACGCGGCCCGAACTTTCCCCCTGTCTCTTAAAGGGCCGCTCACTTCCACGAGCGGCTCCCGCTGAATCCGCGTCATCGCGGAACCGGGGACCCACCGCACCACTGGGGTGAATCGACGTATCCCCAAATGCGTCGTAGGGCAGCTTCCACGCCCGAACCCGTCAGCTAACCCGGTAAGCGGCATGGAAGCGAAGGAGTATCCGATCGTGTCAGGTCGACACACGAAGACATGCCGAGTACTACGGAACACGAAGCTCGCCGGCGCCCTCGCCGGCGCCGCGGCGATCGGCGCGACGGCGATCAGCCTGATCGCGGCGGGTCCCGCCAACTCGTCCCAGAACGTCAACGCCGTTTCGGCCGGCGCGCTCGCGGCGGCTCCCCACGCCATAGCCCCGTCGAAGGGGCCGCATCCGGTCGCCGAGATACCGCTGCCCGGTAAGGGTATCGCCGACGCCCTCAAGGGCGCCCGCACCTGGGTGCCCACCGCGAACGACGCACTGAAGCTCGCCCAGGCCCAGGTGGGCGTCACCGAAGACTCCGCGGGCGGCGGCACCAAGTTCCAGAAGTGGTTCGTCTCCTCCCCCTGGGCCGAACGCGGCGTCCAGCGTGACGGCGGTTCGGTCTCGGACTACGCCAACGCGAACTGGTGCGACATGTTCGTCTCCTGGATCGGCGCCCAGCTGGGCGTGAAGGGGATGGGCGCGGACGCGTTCACCCGCACCCACGCGCAGTGGTTCGAGAACCAGGGCCGCTGGGGCCAGGTCGCCAAGCCCGGCGCCGTCGTCTTCTTCTCCTGGAGCGGCAGCAAGTCGATCGACAGCATCGATCACGTCGGCATGGTCATGAAGGACAACCGCGACGGCACCATCCAGACGATCGAGGGCAACACGGATAACGCCGTCAAGATCCGCACGCGGGACGTTTCGTCGGTGGTCGGCTACGGCTACCCCGAGTACGGCCCCAACACCGCCTGATCCTCACCCCCTCCCCCGGCCACGGCCGCAGCGGTCAGCGCCTGCGTGCGCTCCCCCTTTCCCCTGCTGAGAGGCATCCCCCCATGATCAAATTTCGTAGTGACTCCTTTGACAGGTTCTCTACCAAGACGATCGCCACCGCTTTGACCGGTGTCGCCGTGGCCGGTGCCGGGCTCACCGTGGCCCTGGCCCACGCCGAGGCCCCGTCGGCCGACACCGTGCGCGACAGCACGGTGCAGGTCTCCCAGAACGCGTCCGGCATGGCGCCCGGTGAAGAGGCGCACGCCGCCAAGCTGCCGCAGCGACTGAAGGCCGCGGAGAAGGCCGAAGCCAAGAGGGCCGCCCTGCCGGGCGGAGTGTCCACCGGCACCTCGTTCTGGGACGCGCAGACCGCGTCCGGCAAACCGATGTCGTTCCAGACGCTGGCCAGCCCCTACTGGCCGCTGGGCACCAAGGTGAAGGTCACCATCGGCAAGAAGAGCGCCATCGGCGTGGTCGAGGACTTCGGTCCGGCCGAATGGGCGGTCGCCCAGCACAACCCGCCGGCCATCGTCGACCTGTCCGAAGAGATGATGCAGTCCCTCACCGGCACCCGGTCCAACTCGGTGCCGATCAAGTTCCAGGTGCTCGAGATGGGTCACGGCCCGGTGTACCGCCACGGCGGAACCGGCTACGACATGGCCACCGGCGCCACCGAGAAGTAGTCCCCCAGCCATTCTCCGCCCCCCTATCCCCCCTGGGGGGCGTTCGGGACCCCTCGCTCGCTGAGGGGTCCCGAACCTTTTCCGGGCTTGCGCCGAAGAAGTGAACTGCGGTTCAATTCTTATGTGCCGTACCGCCGTACGCCCCGGATCGAGGCGCGCCTGAGCGCCTCACGGGACCGCATCCTGTCCGCCGCGCTGGCGATCGTCGCCGAGCACGGCTACGCGGGCTGCTCGGTGGCCGCCGTGGCACGCCGCGCCGGAGTCGCCACCGGCAGCGTCTACCGTCACTTCCCCGCAAAGGCCGACCTGGTCACCGAGGTGTTCCGTACGGCCGCCCAGCGCGAGGTGGACGCCGTCACGCGCGCCGCCGCCCTGGAGCTCACCGCGGCCGAGGGAGTGGCCGCGGTGATCGAGACGTTCGCGGGCCGCGCGCTGCGGGCGCCCCGGATGGCGTACGCGCTGCTGGCCGAGCCGGTCGACCCGGCCGTGGAGGCCGAGCGCCTGGTGTTCCGCCGTGCGTACGCCTCGGCGTTCGGCGGAATCGTCGCCCGGGGCATCGCCTCCGGCGAGCTGCCCGCCCAGGACGTCGACCTCAGCGCCGCGGCGCTCGTCGGCGCGCTCGGCGAGGCTCTCGTCGTACCACTCGCGGCGGGCGCGGCCGGATCCGCGGCCCGTGACGCCACCGCCGACCTCATCACCTTCGCCCAGCGCAGCATCGGAGCGGTCTCATGACGACCCATGACGTGTTCAACCAGGTCCCCCCGCTCGTCGGGTACGACACGGCCGACGACCCGGCGCTGCTGGACGGCCTGTTCCGCGAGGGCGGCGGCTGGGCGGCCGAAGAGATCCACGAACTCGGGCGCATGAGCGGCTCGGAGGAGGCGCAGGAGTGGGGGCGGCTGGCCAACGAGCACCGGCCGGTGCTGCACACCCACGACCGGTACGGCCACCGCGTCGACGAGGTCGAGTTCCACCCGGCCTGGCACGACCTGATGCGCGTGGCCGTCGGGCACGGCCTGCACGCGCGGGCGTGGACCGAGCGGACGGGCGCGCACGTGGCGCGCGCCGCCAAGTTCTACGTGTGGCGGCCCGACGCCGGGCACGGCTGCCCGATCTCCATGACGTACGCGGTGGTGCCGGCCCTGCGGCACGCCCCGGACCTGGCCCGCCAGTACGAACCGCTGCTGACCTCCGACACCTACGACTTCGGCCTCCGTCCGCCGCTGACGAAGGCCGGCATCCTCGCCGGCATGTCGATGACGGAGAAACAGGGCGGTTCGGACGTCCGCGCCAACACGACGAGCGCGGTGCCCCAGCCCGACGGGACCTACCTCCTGACCGGGCACAAGTGGTTCACCAGCGCGCCGATGTGCGACGTGTTCCTCGTACTCGCCCAGGCGCCGGACGGCCTGACCTGCTTCCTGCTCCCCCGCGTCCTGCCGGACGGCTCGCTGAACGCCATGCGCCTGCAGCGCCTCAAGGACAAGCTCGGCAACCACTCGAACGCCTCGGCCGAGGTGGAGTACGAACGGGCGGTGGCCTGGCGCGTCGGCGACGAGGGCCGCGGGGTCCGCACGATCATCGAAATGGTCAACATGACCCGGCTGGACTGCGTGATCGGCGGTGCGGCCGGCATGCGGCAGGGCCTCCTCCAGGCGACCCACCACGCCGCCCACCGGCGCGCCTTCGGCAGCTATCTGATCGACCAGCCCCTGATGCGCAACGTGCTCGCTGACCTGGCGGTGGAGTCGGAGGCGGCGACGGTGCTGATGCTGCGCCTGGCCGGCGCGGCGGACCGGGGAGAGACGGAGTTCAAGCGCCTCGGCCTGGCCGTCAGCAAGTACTGGGTGTCCAAGCGCTGGCCGTCCCACAGCGCCGAGGCCCTGGAGTGCCTGGGCGGCAACGGCTACGTGGAGGAGTCGGGCATGCCCCGCCTGTTCCGCGAGTCGCCGTTGAATTCGATCTGGGAGGGGTCTGGGAATGTATCGGCAATTGATGTATTGAGAGTAATAGCGAAAGAGCCGCACGCTGTTGAGGCTTTCTTCGCCGAAGTATCAGTGGCTTCGGGAGAGGACTCCCGGCTGGACCGGGCGATCCGCGACGTTCAAGACTCTCTTATCGACACAGCTACGATCGAACTGCGCGCTCGACGGATCGTGGAGCGCCTCGCCCTCGTACTCCAGGGATCCTTGCTGGTCAGGTACGGCCACCCGGCCGTCGCAGACGCCTTCTGCGCCTCACGCCTGGATCGCGACTGGGGCCAGGCCTTCGGCACTCTGCCGCCGGGCGTGGATTTCGGTTCCATCATCTCTCGCGCGACACCGAAGGTCGGTTAGGAAACAGCGCCATAGAGTGTCACGCGCATTTCCGGTTTCGATCGACTCAGTCCGTGCAGTCTATCGGCGGACAGAGCCGATCGAGTTCGCTTGGTGAGTGCCTTGAGGCCGGTCAGAGGGGTCGACGGTGGGTGGGGCGGGGTGTTCGGGGCGATTGCTGATCCAGCGCAGTAGGCGGAAGCAGCGTTCGGTGGTGGTGTCGCTGCCAGTCTGCCGGATGTCAGCGTTCGGCATCGGACCAGGTGTTTCGGGAATCGTCGCGTCCTGAGGAGATCAGGCAACGGCCTGCCGATCCGCCCGTACGGTGCGGCCGGGCCGGTCATAGGCCGCCCCACTCCGCAGCCTGTTCTACGAGATGGTCGCGGGCCTCAGCGAGGGCGGGGAACGCGGGCGCGCCGCGCCGGACGGCCAGATAGAGAGTGTTGAGGGGCGGATAAGCGGGATGGTGAAGCTGTTCGAGGGTTCCAGCGGCGAGCGCCGACTCGGCAAGGTAACGCGGCAGTACGGAGATGCCGGCCCCTGCGATCACGGTCTGCAGCACCGCCCGGAGGTCCGGGACGACGAGCGTGGCCGCGTTGGGCGGGCGGCGCCCGAACTCCGTGCGCCAATAGCGGCGCACGATGGGAAGTTCTTCGGAGTACGCGACGAGCGAGAGATGGGCCAGGGCCCCCACCGGCTCGGCAGCGAGGCGTGCAGGATCGATGGTGTGCGCCAGGGCGGGCGACCCCACGAGGATGAACTCCTCGTCGACGAACGGCACGGCGACGACCGCGGTCTGGCTGGGGCGGACGGACGCGATCACTAGATCGAGCCGGCCGTCGGCGAGCAGGGCCAGCAGGTCATGGGCCAGGCCCAGGGTCGCGTGAACCCGTAGGCCCCGGGCGGTCAAAGGCGTCAGCGCCGGTAGCACGCGCAGGGACATGACCTCCGCAGCTCCGGCGATGCGCAGCACCCCCTGCAGCCGTGCCGGACTCTCGCTCGAGTGCAGCGCCCCACGTAGTCCATCCACGTGCAAACCGACCCGGGTCGCGAGCACGGCGGCCCGTGGGGTGGGAATGACTCCCCTGCGGGAGCGGACGAACAGCGGCTCGCCGACCTCGGCCTCCAAGCGTGCCAACTGCCCGCTGACGGCCGGCTGGCTGACCCCCAGTCGCTCGGCGGCGGCCGACAGCGATCCCGCCCGGTAGATCTCCATGAAGGCCGCCAGCAGGTCCAGGCTCAGCATCACGCTCCTCCCATAAGGGAGCTTATGGCACCTGATGTGCTGAACACGTTTTTGTGATGGATTATCGAACCAGCACGCAACGCACCGCGGACGCCGCGACGGACACCGAATCACCCACCAGCAGGAGAGCACCTCGCCATGGCCAAAATTCTCATGATCCTGTCGGGTACGGACAGCATGCGACTTGCGGACGGCACCACCCACCCCACCGGCTATTGGGCCGAGGAGGTCGCCGTCTCCCACGAGAGGCTCACCAAGGCCGGCGCCGAAGTCGACATCGCGACGCCTGGCGGCGTGTGTCCCACCGTGGACGTCCTAAGCCTGGACGAGCGCGGCGGTGTCGGCGAGGCCGATGCGGCCGCCTTTCGTGCCTACCTCGACGCGATCGCCGCGGAGCTGGATAAGCCCCTCGCGCTCGCCGACGTCTCCCTCGACGACTACGACGCCCTCTACCTGCCGGGCGGCCACGCCCCAATGGCCGATCTGGCCGAGGACACCGACCTCTGCCGTCTCTTGAACCAGGCGGCCGACCGCGGCATTCTCATCACGGCCCTGTGCCACGGCGTGGCCGCCCTGCTCAGCGCTGTCCGCGAGGGCGGGTCCTTCACGTTCGCCGGCCGACGGCTGACCTCTTTCACCGATGAGGAAGAGCGTCAGGGCGGGCTGGGCGACAACACGCCCTACTTCGTGGAAACACGGCTGCGCGAGCGCGGTGCCCGCACCGAGACCGGCGCACCCTGGAGCAGCACGGTCGTTCGGGACGGCACCCTGATCACCGGTCAGAACCCGCAGTCCAGCAAAGCCACGGCCGACGCGCTGCTCGATGCCCTGGCCGGCCGCTGACCTCCCCAGCCCCGACGACGCCGGTGCGGCCATCCGCGACCGGAAAACATGCCCTGGCATGGACGAATGGCGTTCAGCGGCCGGGCGGCGAGCGCGTCTCGTTGCGGTCGGTACGGGATCATGCCGAGGCCACAGGGCGGATAGGCCGCAGGCGGCGATAAGCGTACGGCCGGTGACGTGTTTCCACATCAACCGAAGCTGCTGCGTCGCGCCCCGAACGGCGCGGCGCTACGGCCAGCTTTCGAGCCGCTCGCCGAACCGCACCGAGTCGACATCCGCCGCCGCGACCGACTCGGCGGCATCCTCCATGAATACCAACAGGCCGCATGAACTGCGCGGACGCCACTATCGGCACCCGAAACCTCACCAGACATCAATCCGCGCCGGCCGCCTTGTCATGCATCCCACGCGATGCGATTGCCCGCGAAGTCGCTCGTACGCGAGTCGCGTGGACGAGGGAATGCCGAGGCTGAGAGCTGATGATCCTGCACCGAGGAGGACCTAATACTGCAACGGCACTCGGGTGGTCTGTAGTGGATCATGGTGTGTGTGGTTGTCGATGTGGTTACGGCGGAGTTGGCTCGGGTGCATGCGTTGATCGGGGGGCGTTTCACGCGTGCCGAGCCGCGGGCTCGGGCGCGGGAGTACATGTCCGGGCTGGTTGCTGGTTTGGAGCGCAAGAACGGTTGGACGCTGGCCGAACGCAGCGGTGAGATATCCCCCGATGGGATGCAGCGGTTGCTGCGGCGAGCGGACTGGGATGTTGATGGTGTCCGTGATGACCTGCGGGATTACGTAACCGCTCACCTGGGTGAGCGGGATGGGGTACTGATCGTTGATGACACCGGGTTCTTAAAGAAAGGCACCCGGTCCGCCGGGGTGCAACGCCAGTATTCAGGGACTGCGGGGCGGACCGAGAACTGTCAGATCGGGACCTTTTTGGCCTACGCGTCACAGCGTGGGCACGCGCTGGTTGACCGGGAACTGTATCTGCCTGAGTCCTGGACCGGTGATCGGGAGCGGTGCCGGTCGGCGGGTGTCCCTGATGAGGTGGAGTTCTCGACCAAGGCACGTCAGGCGATGGCGATGCTGGCACGTGCGTTCGATGCGAAGGTGCCGTTCGGGTGGGTGAGCGCCGATGAGGCCTACGGACAGGCCAAGTACCTGCGGGTGTGGCTGGAAACCCGCGATGCGGCCTATGTGCTGGCCACCCGCCACAACGACACGCTCACCACCATCACCGGTCTTGAGCGCCGGGCCGATGAGCTGGTCGCCGGCGTGGACGCACGGGCTTGGCGGCGGGTCTCGGCCGGTGCCGGCGCACACGGGCCGCGCGAGTACGACTGGGCTCGTATCCCGATCCGTATCGGCTGGGCCCGGGGCCAGGGGCACTGGCTGCTGGCCCGCCGCTCGATCAGCGATCCCGGCCAGGTCGCCTACTTCGTCTGCTATGGGCCTCGCCGCTCCACCCTCGCCGATCTCGCCTGGATCGCCGGGGCGCGGTGGCGGATCGAGGAATGCTTTCAACAGGCCAAGAACGAAGCCGGCCTGGACCACTACCAAGTCCGGACCTGGCGGGCCTGGTACGCCCACATCACCTTGTCGATGCTCGCCCACGCCTGGCTGGCGGTGGCCCGGTCCCGGGCGGCAAAAGGGGACCCGGCCCAACCGACAAGGGCATGATCAACTTCGCGCCACCGGCGATCCGCCGCCTCCTGGTCAACTCGGTCCACCGGCCTGTGCACACCGCCGAACACACCTGGTCCTGATCGAACTGGCGACGACGACGCCAGCACCAATCCCGCCTCAGCCATTACAAACGACGCGGCTACCCACTCACCCGAGTGCCGTTGCAGTACTAACCAGAACCTAACCAAAACTAAACCCCTGATGAGCGATGATGCCGCCCACATGGGCCACGCTTGTGAGATGAGGGCGCCTTGTGCGGATCTTGATCGCCGAGGACGAACCACTGCTGGTGCGCACTTTGGCCGCGGGACTGCGCCAGCAGGCCATGGCGGTGGACGTGGCCGCCGATGGGGCCGAAGCGCTGGAGCGGCTCGCGGTGAGCGACTACGACGTGCTGATCCTTGATCGCGACCTGCCGGTGATCCACGGCGATGAGGTGTGCCGCACGCTGGTCGACCACGGGGCGCGGTGCCGGATCCTGATGCTGACCGCGTCGCGCGCGCTCGATGACATCGTCACCGGGCTTTGCCTGGGCGCCGACGACTATATGACCAAGCCATTCCGGTTTGTCGAGCTGGTTGCCCGACTGCGGGCATTGCAGCGTCGAGCCGGGCGGGTCAGCCCGCCGGTCCTGACCGCCGCCGGGATACGACTGGACTCACATTCCCAACAGGTCCGCCGCGACGGACGACAGATCCGCCTGACCCGCAAGGAATTTGCCGTTCTGGAGACCCTGCTGGCGGCCCAAGGGGGCGTGGTCAGCGCCGAACACCTGCTGGAGAAGGCCTGGGATGAGCACGCCGACCCGTTCACCAACGCGGTCCGCGTCACCATCCACGCGCTCCGGCGCAAGCTCGGCGATCCACCGGTGATCCACACCGAGATCGGCGTCGGCTACCGACTGGCCGAGCGATGAATCGGCCCCGGCTGACGATCCGCCTGCGGGTCACACTCCTCTGTGGCGCCGCCTCCACCGCCGCCACAGCCGCGGCACTGGGCAGCGTCTGCCTGTGGATGTTCGGCCTATTCACGCAAGCCACCAGGTCGATACTGCCGGAACCGCCCACGGCTGCACCCGTACCGCCCGAGGCCACAGGCACATTCCCGGACACCTCGGCGGTGCTCGGCGACATGTTGCGTGTCTCCGGGCTGATGCTCCTGGTGTCCACACTTGGTGCGCTGGCTATCGGCTGGATCCTGGCCGGGCGGATACTGGCCCCCATCCGTCGCATCACCCTCACCGCCGCCGGTATTTCGGCGGGAAATCTGAATGAACGTCTCGCGCTCCGGGGCCCCGATGACGAGATCAAGGAGTTGGCCGACGCCTTCGACGGCATGCTCACCCGCCTTCAACCCTCGTTCGACGGCTACCGGCGCTTCGCCGCCCACGCCTCACACGAATTGAGGACTCCGCTCGCGACGAGTCAGACTCTCATCGACGTCGCCGCAGCCGTCCCCTGGGCCTGTGACATGCCGACGTTGCTCGCCGACCTGACCGAGATCAACGTCCGCAGCGAACAGACCATCGACGCGCTCCTCGAAATGGCCCGAGCCGAGCACGGCATCCGCACGACTTCGGCGGTCGATCTGGCCGACCTGGCCCGCTACGCGATCATGATCACCGCCCCAGAGGCAAGTAAGCGGGAGATCTCGGTGGCCGCTCGGCTGGACGAGGCACCTGTCACCGGTGATCCGGTACTGCTGGACCAGCTCACCGTCAATCTGCTCACCAACGCGATCCGGCACAACGAACCGTACGGCCGAGTGTCCGTCACCGTGACAACCGATCGCGAGTACGCCGCCGTGCTGACCGTTCGCAACACCGGACCAGTGGTGCCATCACATCAATTGGACCAGTTGTTCGAGCCGTTCACGCGCTCGCGCGGCTGGGCCCGTGAGAGCCGCCACGATGGCCATCAGGGCGGGCATGGGCTGGGTTTGGCGATCGTCCAGGCAGTCGTCACCGCACACCACGGCGTCCTTACCACCACCGCCAACCCCACCGGCGGCCTCACCGTGAGCATTCGCCTGCCCTTATTCCGTTCACATTACGCCGACTGTAGCGCTCTTCCGTTTCCTAACACTGACCGAATACCGGCCATGGTGGAATGAGTAGTATCCGATCTACTCTCGATTAACCACACAGGAAACCGGAACTAGAAACCCTGCCGACAATAAGAGGCGCTAGGCCGAGCCAACATTAGGCATGGGTTCAAATGTGCATGGTGAAATGCTTCGGTCAACCCTCCCCTAAGCCAGGAAAGACCGCCCCGAGCTCTCACGATCTACTAAATCATTGGAGGACTCAGCTTGTTCGACCCATTGCCCTATCTTGCTGGAAAAGGCGGATGAGAATCAATGCCCGTAAACAAGTACTCCAAGTCGATTCTTCCCATTATCGGGATTCTCGCCGGCACTCTCGTGCCTGCCGCCCCTGCCGACGCAGTCGCTCGGCCCGGCGGTGACCACTGCGTCCTAGGCGGACCGAAGTCGAACGTGGCGATCCGCTGTTTCGCCACGTTCCGACAGGCGGTCACCTTCGCCAGCGGACGGCAGATCACCAACGCGCCACAGACGGCTCGCGACGCGATTGCCGACTCCGGTTTTCGCAAGCGACTGGCTTCGACCCAGACCGCCTCCGGCGAGGTCATCGCGGCCACCGCGTTCGACGAAAGCAACTACCGAGGCTCCACGCTCACCATGGTGGCGCCGCATCCGTGTACGAAGAACGGGAAGCTCGACTGGTGGTATGACCTCAGCGCCACGGGATGGACAAACCGCATCTCGTCGGTGCAGCCTTGGGCGAACTGCTGGATCTGGCTCTATCCCGAGTCCGGCGACCGTGATGGCCCGTTCAAGACAAATACCCCAGATGTCGGCGCCTACATCAACAATCGCGCCTTCTACGTCGGCCTCAGCTGACCACGACACCATCCACCGCCACGTTAGAAAAGGATGTCAGGGAGAGAGATGAAAATGCAGTCGAAGATGCGGGTACTGGTGGGCTCGACTGCCACGTGTGCCCTGCTGATCGCCCAGGGGACGAGCGCGTCGGCCCAGGAAGGTCCGTCGGTCGGCCGCCTTTCAGCGGGCACCGAGATCTCCGCGCAGGGCGGCCCAACCGTCCGTGAGCTGCTGGAAAAGTGTAACCACGGGACCGACTACTGCGGATTCCACCCGAGAGGCGACCTGAATGTCTACCGTGGTGAATACCGACTCGCCGGAGGGGCGACCAACTGCACGCCGGACAGGGTGTCGCGTTGGATCGACTGGTCGTCGAGTGAGTACACGATGAACAACGTCGGTATCGAGATGTCGGCCGAAGGCGGGTTCGGCGCGGCATTCAAAGTCGGCTTCAAAGTCAGCTACAACAGAGAGTGGGGCTGGTCGACCACGAAGACGGACAGGGTGATCGCCGAAATCGGCCCGTACCGGGCCGTCAATGTGCAGACAGCTCCGATGAAGCAGACCGTGAGTGGCGACTACGAGCTTCACTTCGGCTACAAGTACTACGGCCACTACTACTGGTACGTGTACAACGTCCAGGTCACTGGACCCGCGAACGACTCCTGGGATATCAGGGTCGACCCGGCCGACGCCAACTGCTGATGGAAACCGACACAGGCACGATGCCAGAGAGGCGCCGCGGTCAGCCGGGGAACCAGGCACGGTAGTCCGGCCGACCGCACCCTCCAGGAGCGGGGCACGCCCACGGGGCGTGCCCCGCTCTCCTTATCTCTGCGGAAGCTACCGCTGTCGCAGCGTGCCGGTGCTGCTCTCGTAGGACGGCGGCCGCTCCACGCCGAGGCTCACTCCGCAGGGCGACAGATGAGTCCCTCGTAGGCCGAGATCCGGGGGTATGCGTTCACATCCGGCCGAAGGTCGCGAGGAAGCAAGTGGTCCGTCCCCCCGAATACGCCTAGGGCGAGGACAGGGTGAGCCGCATCCGCTGCCGTGTGGGTCCCCTATCAAGCCATCGCACGCCGGGGCAGGTGGAACGCCGGCCGAAGCTCCACTATGTACGCGCCATCGTCAGCGTTCTCGTCGCCACGTCCAGTCACCCGGACGGAACTCGATCCAGTCCTCCTGGTCTTCGGGATCGTAGAGCGGGTCGACGAACCGATGGCATCCGGTGGGTGGCGGCGACGCCTGTGGCATCAGGGTGCCGGGGCGTACACGTGGACGTAGTCAACGAGCATGGTGGCCGGGAACTTGGTCGTCGCGTCCGGCGCTCCGGGCATCTCACCTCCGACGGCGAGGTTGAGCAGGCCATAGAAGGGGTTGTCGAACACCCACTGGTGGGCGCTCATCTGCGACCTGTCATGACTGAAGTAGACCTCGCCGTCGACGGACCAGGCGATCTTGTCCGGCGTCCAGTCAATCGCGAAGACGTGATAGTCGCTGGAGAAACGCGCATGGTTCGGCAGGGTGTAGTCGCTGCCGAAGCCGTTCTCGGGAAAGTCCGGCCCCCACAGGGTTCCTTCGACCGTGCCCGGATTCTTGTTGACGATCTCCATGATGTCGACCTCGCCGCAGTCCGGCCAGCCCTCGTCGGTGTCGCCCATCATCCAGAACGCGGGCCACATGCCCTGGCCCTCCGGAACCTTGATCCTCGCCTCCCACCGGCCGTACGTCTGACTGAACTTGCCCCGGGTGGTGATCCGGCCAGAGGTGATGTCGCAGGTGCCGTACGGGCAGGGACTCATACCGGGCAGCGTCTCGCGCCGCGCGACGATGGCCAGCGAGCCGTCCCCGTTCTGCGAGACGTTCTCCGGGCGGCTGGTGTAGTACTCCCACTCCTGGTTGCCCCACTGTGGCTCGCCACCGGTGTCGTAGACCCATTTGCTCGGGTCTGGCGGAGCCCCCGCCTCATCGTCGAACTCGTCGTTCCAGGCCAGTGTCAGTTCAGGGTCGGCAGTATCGATCTCTACAGCGGACATGTGCTGCTGACGCGACGCATTCGCTGCTTCCCGAATCGTCGTGACGCCGCAAACCGGCATGACCACGGCAGCCAGTCCTGCGGCGAGGATGGCACGGCGTCTGGCGTGTAGCCTCATTTTCGACCTCCTGGATCGGACATTGCCGACAGTGTGCGGGACCGTGGATGACACGAACGTGACAGGGCGCCGCGGTCCGTTCGGCGTCGGCCGGGTCGTACCTCGTGGTGCATCACGGAAGCCGGAGTTCGGCCAGGGCTCCACGGCACTCGGCGTCAGAGAGCCGGACCTGGCCGCCGTGAAGGTCGGCCACCCAGCGCACGATGGACAGGCCGATCCCGGTGCCCGCGGTGGCATCGGTGGCGCCCGAGGGACCGGGACCGTAGTCGCGTACGCGTACGACGCCGTCGGCGACCGAGATGTCGATCGGCCCGGCTCCGTGCCGAATCGCATTGTCGATGAGGTTGCCGACCGCCTGGGCGAGTAGCTCGGGATCACCGCTGACCACAGTCGGCCGCATGTCCAGGCGAAGTTCCGCCGTCCCGCGTGGAAAGTCCCCGGCGATCTGCTCGACGAGCTGATCGAGCCGCAGCGCGAGGTGTTCCATCGGCTGGGCGCCGGCCTGGATACGGGCCCGGTTGAGCAGGGCCGCGGTGATCCGTCCCATCCGGTCTGCCAGTTCCACGGACCGCCGTAGCGCGATGGTGGCCCGGTGTTGGTCACGCAGTCCGTCCTCCGTGACCAGACGGAGCGTGGCCAGGGGCGTACGCAGCTCGTGGGCGGCCTCAGCGAGGAAGCACTCCTGCCGGGCGAATCCACGCAGCACGGGGCGCATCCAGCGGCCGAGCAGCACGTGGCCGGCCGATGCGGCCACCAGTAGCAACACCCCGCAGCCCAGCATGAGGGAACGCAGAAGCCGGACGTGGTCAGCCCAGGCCGGACGTGGGTCGCCCGCCACGACGACGACCGCGCCGACCGCATCCCCGTCCCACACCGGTGCTGCCCCCAGACGTAGCGGCAGGCCGGTC
>Ga0247774_1000668_pt1 | contig 17178 bp, 20 predicted proteins | sample UWRJL001104B6_FD_179933 | JGI IMG/M metagenome (GOLD analysis project Ga0247774, IMG submission 179933) | Plant litter microbial communities from Arlington Agricultural Research Station in Wisconsin, United States - UWRJ-L001-104B-6 | ecosystem: Environmental > Terrestrial > Plant litter >... | reverse complement strand
TTCCGGCTTTGTGTGAGCCGCTCTATACCGCGAGGGACCCGATGTAGGTCGCTCATCTCATAAGTATTTTGTACCAGCCGGCGCATCGCGCTATCACAACTCCATCGTCCGCCAAACAATCCGCAGGCATAGACACATCATTACTGGTTGGCGAGAGAGGAACCCGCCTCGCCTCCTAGGCAGTATTCTCGCAGACGTTAGTTAACCCCTTTTTGTATAATGCGGGGGTGCTGACATGCCTATGAAATGGGATTAGGGAGAGCTTTGTGCACCCTTGCGCTCATCTGCTGGCATCTTGACGTGAGAGACGGGAAAACCGACGTCGCAAAAGATTCCAGTACAACACTTATCGTTGTTCCAAGTCCAGTAAGCTTAGAATTTACAGCTTGTGAATGCTAAATGGAAGTAAAATCACTAATTCTTATAGCGCTCTTTGGGTGGGATTCCCAGATCAAAACGTACGTCCAGTCTTTCGTTCTAATGTAAGAAAACCGGACAGCTGATGGGTAACGGCCAGGCAGCTTCGAACCAGGCGCTGCTAGGCACTCCCGAAGTACGCTGTACTTATTGAAAATGAGAAGTCTCGTCGGCATAATAGTTCTTGGGATGTCTAGGCTCTCGTGCGCCAGTGGTTTTAGTTGCCCGTGGTCTGGTTCCAGATCAAAGATTCGCTCGATAGCTGTTTCATCGTCTCCAACTTAAAGAACACCTAGACAAGCTTACCAAACCATGGACTCCCAGGGAGTCTTCGGAGACCATGGTTTGCGTCTCGCCTTTGAGCTGCGACAATGGTGACACAAGCACCCGCATAGATAGTCCGCATTTGGTTGATTTGGGCGCCTTTGAATTCCTCGTCATCCTGGAAAATACAAAGAGAGTTGACTCACAGACATCGTTCGCCCAATAGCTTCGCCGCTCGCATTGCATTGAGAATTTTGTTCAGGATATTAGGCTTGTCTCACAGAGTAGCAAATCTAGAAAGCTGTTGTAGGTTGGCCGTCCTGGTCGCCAGCCAGTTGTGTTGGCCCCAGACATAACTCGGTGCTACGTCGCGCATCCCAGGATTGGCAGTGATAATACAGTTGCGTTGAATATCAACAAGCATATCTGGACTGTTGAACCCAGGGAGATAGCGAGACCACTCTCGACATTTGGTGCCATGAAGGCTGCCACACTTGTCACCCCAAGCTGGAGAAGCTGCGGATCTACCGTAATCGGGTCCAAAACTCGGCCCTGTCATGGGCGATCGGGTATATCGGGGTCCTTTACAAGCTCAAGCGGAAGGTATTTAAAATCATCCTGGACGGAAACCATGAGTCCTGAGTCTCGGGGCTGTCTCATGATGGAGACAACGCACTCGTCTTCAGACTGGCCGCGCCAGTCCAATCCAAGAAGCCGCAAGACGAAGACACGATGAGAGCGACAATCGCCAGACATAACATGGCTTACTGATCTCAGGTCTATTGCCATAAGTTCGTTACTTGAAGGTGCATGAAGCATGCCACAGAGACGTAGACAGACGTCGCGGCAATCTTGATATCGACTTTAGACTGACCGAACTCCTTGACGTATGTATCAGCCTACTTGCTTTACCAGCGGCTAACGTCATATCTTGCTACTAGCTGATCTAGGATATCTCGTTCTGCCTGCTCGGGGGCTGCCTTGTGGTCCCATGGAACACTTTCGATGATCTCCAACGTCACCGGCGACCACGGACGTTTATCCATAATATTTTTATCCGACATTGGATACCGGGCAGATACCTTGAAGGGCCAGGGACCGAGCGCCAGGAGTCTGGGTGAGGAAGCCAAGAACGCGGAATGAGTGGGAGAGAGTAAAGGCTGCTGCCCCTGGATCCCGCAAAGCCTGGGCGATTTCGAAAAGGCTATTCGTATTTGCAGAGCGAGACACCTAAACCCGAGCCACTCCATTTGAAAGAGCTCCATTGAGGCTTATCGGGGGAGATCGAAAGAATCAAGTATAATTGAATTAGTACGCACTCAGCGGGTTACGGTAAAGGACAGCTCGGTTCATAGCGGACAAAGTAGCCCGAATTGTCGAAGACGGCCGACGGTTCAGATGTGAGCATTACGATAGAAAAGCGACCGTTGGAATGCGAGACCGCGAACCATGGAAGTTGCTCCCCATGACATAGCACACGGTCGGAATGGAAGGGTTCAAGCACCTTAGTAGGTCCACAATATCTCGGTACGAAAGTCATTTTGCGCCAACTGCAATTCGAGCCTTTTGACCGTACCAGGTGCAATCGGCTGCCAGCCATGTGCCACGTGCTGGCAATGCGGTGAATGAACCCCTGACCAGAAGCTTTGATGCATCGTCACCGCCAGAAATATTTTAGACCGGCTTCACGGCCACAATACGAAAATACTTTCCTGCTAACTCTCCAACCTCGACCACAAACTCCAGGCCAATTTGCAACTCTTTACTACCCCAAGTCGCAACAAGAGAAAACAATGTCTCTCCAAGTACCCGTTAGAGGCGGAAAGGACCATTCCACCACCAAGGCGGTCATCCTAGTAAGCTCCAGTCGCATATTCCAGCCCCGCTCTTTGATTCCCCGTCCGGTCGTCCGCTCTGCATGCTCGGACTTGCTCGGCAAGCTGCTGTTCCGACCCAAAACTCTCAGCCTTGCAGTTGCTTCTTCCGGTGCTCGAGCTCCGCAGAGGCCCAAAATTTTCGCCGTGGTGCTAACGCAATTGTCCTACTAGGTTGGTGGTCCATCCAGAGGCACACGCTTCCGACCACTCTCCCTCGACGTCCCCAAGCCGCTCTTCGAGGTAGCCGGCCACCCCATCATCTGGCACTGCCTTGCCGCCCTCGACAAGCTCCCCAGCGATGAGCTCCAAGAGGTCTACATCATCGGGTACTATGAGGAGCAGCTCTTCCACCCCTTCATCGTCTCAGCCTCGCGAGAATTTCCCAAGCTGAGCATCAAGTACCTCCGCGAGTACGAAGCCCTCGGCACCGCCGGCGGACTCTACCACTTCCGCGATGCCATCCTCAAGGGCCGGCCCGAGCGGCTCTTTGTCCTCAATGCCGACGTCTGCTGTTCTTTTCCTCTCGCCGAGATGCTTACGCTCTTCCGGGAGAAGGACGCCGAGGCGGTGATTCTGGGAACCAAAGTGTCGCATGACGCAGCGCCGAATTTCGGATGCATCGTTAGCGACGCGCATACGAGGCGGGTGCTGCACTACGTGGAGAAGCCCGAGGGTCATATCAGCAACTTGATCAACTGCGGCGTCTACCTTTTCAGCACCGAGGCCATCTTCCCGTCCATTAAGAGCGCCATGAAGAGGAGGGCTGACAGGCCTCGTCTGCTTTCTTACCCGAGCAGCGACAACCTCGAGAGCAGCCTTGTGTTTGACCGTGAAGACGATGAGGAATCTAAGTCGCAGGTGATTCGTCTCGAGCAGGACATCTTGTCGGATCTTGCCGACAGCAAGCAGTTCTTCGTGTACGAGACCAAAGACTTCTGGCGCCAGATCAAGACGGCCGGATCGGCGGTCCCAGCCAATGCTCTGTATTTGCAAAAGGCTTGGCAGTCGAAGGCTAAGGAGTTGACGCGGCCTTCGGCCAACATCATCCCGCCTGTGTTTATCCACCCTACCGCTACCGTCGACCCCACGGCGAAGCTGGGGCCCAACGTCTCGATCGGCCCGCGCGTGCATGTCGGTGCCGGCGCGCGCATCAAGGAGTCGATCGTCCTAGAGGACTCCGAGATCAAGCACGACTCTTGCGTTTTGCACTCGATTGTGGGTTGGGGCTCGCGAGTCGGTGCATGGGCTCGTGTCGAAGGCACTCCTATCCCAGCTGGCACACATTCGACGAGCATTGTGAAGAATGGGGTCAAGGTGCAGAGCATTACCATCCTGGGCAAGGACTGCGCCGTGGGCGACGAGGTGCGCGTGCAGAACTGCGTGTGCCTCCCGTTCAAGGAGCTCAAGAGGGATGTTGCTAACGAGATCATCATGTGAGCATTGCGAATGAGACTTGGTCAAGAGGTGAGGCGGCATGGAAGGGAGGGTTGTGATTAACGCCAAGACTTGGAAGCATCGAACTCGGGGGAGTTTCGTTGCTTGCGGTTGGTTCTTGACTGTGCATCAAGCATTTTTTCTTTTTCCATAAGCAAAAGCAAAAGCAAAGGGCATACAAAACTAGAGGGGGTTCTCCTTATTGATGTCGAAGTTACGCGATAGCCTTGCCAGGTAGTGGTTTTAATACAAGCTTTCGACACCGTGAAGCCGCACAATGTGATACCATCAGTACAGAAGATACTAGTGCCCCTGAAACAATCGAGGTGGCACAACTGTCTTTAAGATGCAATGCATCATCCCCTCCCCCACCTGAGTATGTATTTTCTATATACCTGCGTCCAGACGCGCCTCTCTACATTATCCCATCTTGGCATGCATCCTTAATGCCATATTCGCCAGATCACGTATCCGAGTTTCAAAGTCTATTCACGATCCATCTGCGCGGCTTGGCAGCCCAAACCTTCTAATTTGGTATCATTTCCGAAGTCCTCCCTAGAGGCTCGCGGAGCTGTGCTGCACACCATTCGTTCCACCCTTCATCCCTCACAACTCCAGCCTCTCGTCTTCTCGCCCTGTATACCGGGCCATCCTGTCCATTTTCAAGTTCTTTCCCGCACAACCGACTGCTGATAATGTTTCATTGGCAGTGATTATACAGCGCTTGGCAGGTATTTACTCGTCCCAAATCTTGCCCTTCGTCGCCGTCCGCGTCATTGGCGAGCTTGGTCTCGAGGTCGACAAGCCCAGCGCCTTGACATTATCCAGGGGGTTGGCACTGAGCTTCAGGTCGTCGGGTCTCGGCGTCAACATGCGGTCAATCTTGGTCTCCCTGAAGCTCGCGATGCGGATGGGCTTTGGTCGGTTGAACTGGCGCACGGGGGTGCTATACAAGTAGACCGATGCCAGGACGATGGCCGTGCCGATCAAGAACTGTAAGCAAATAATCCTGGTCAGTAAGTCGAGTTCCAGGGACTGTCGGGGGCGGCTGGTCGGCCAGGCTAGGGGGGGGGGGGGAAGAGAGCTTACAGTCGGGGTGACGGAAAAGTTAAAGAACCAAAGGCTGAACCCAAAGCTCACGACTATGCTAATACTCGTCGCGAAGTTCTTGGCAATATTGTCGGCGTAGTTGATCACGAGCGAAGTCAGGATGCCCGTCATGGCATGGAACACAATGGCCGTCCAGACAACCCAGTTGTACCCGTCAAAGAAGCCGTGGACCGCAATGTCGCTGCCCTCTTTCCACCAAACGCCGACAACGAGGGCCGGGAAGAGCGAGTAGAAGGAAAGCTGGATGTTGCGCGTCCAGATGGAAACCGGCGTCGGGCTGTCCTTGAGGACCTTCTCAAAGTACACGCCGTTGAGACCCGACACGGCCGCGGCGATGATGACGGCCGTCAGGCCAATCGAGTAGCTCATGGTCGGGCTCAGCGGGGAGAACTCCTCCTCTTGGATCCCCTCGTAGGTTGCCGATCGCTTGGTCAGCTCGCGCTGGACGTCGGCGGCGCCGTTGGCCATTTGGCCGAGCTCGTGGACGGACCGCGGGAAGAAGTGCGTCGTGTCGTGGAAGAGGAGGTGCGCGTCGTTGGAGAGCGTGCGGCCGGCATGAGGCAGGGACACGATGGAGACGCCGATGGTGAGGAGGATGAGGGATATCCAACGAGTCGTTCCCAGCGGTCGGCGGAGGAGGGTTACCGTGAAGATGGCGGTTGTTAAAATCTGACCCGCAGTGTCAGCTTGCTTTCGGATTGTGAACAACTGTACAGTCTAGGGGTTTCCCTTACCTTCAGCTGATATAAAATCTGGAAATTCACAGCATCCAGATGGCTCACGCCAACGTACAGCAGGTAATTTTGCAATGTGTATAATGCGGCCGGCAGCGCGAGCTTCCACCCATCCCCTTTGAACACCGAGTTGTAGATCTGCTCGAATAGAACCGTGGCCGGGGTGGATGGCGCTAACGTTCTCGATGTCTCGTATATCGCAAATGTCAACGATATGGCGAGCTTAAGCACCTCGTTGAGGAAGACGGCCGTGCTGGCAAAGTACCTATGATCGCCTTCGGGCTGCATCATCCTCGAATAGTGCATAACCTGCAAATCAAGGGGTTAGCATTTAATCCGTCTCTTTTAACTCCCAGCTTTGCCAGTTGTACGCCCGTAATATATCGCGGGACGAGGGTGGACGTACGAGGATCAGGGCCGAGTTTTGGAACGTCAACTGCGAGCTCCGTTGTTAGCAATTGCTTTAAAATCCTACTTCTATTGGGCCATTGGGAATCCTACAGTGATCAAAGATAGAGGCTTTATTGGAACTCCCAATATCGTGCTTCCGCCCACCGGCTGGGGAGCCACAGGATCTCGTAGACCCATGATGACTCTGTATTGACGAGGCAGGCCGGATCGCGTGTAAGTGGAGCCTCGATACCTTGCTCGCCTCGTTTCCGCCCCGAAACTTTACTTGCCCGAGCCGAGGTTTTTCTCTCCGTTGAAATCGGATGAACGATTACCGTCGCTGTCGAATGTTCGTCTCAATTGCTGTCGGGAAAGCTTCCCAGCAGCCAAAACCTAGGCGGGAGGACAAAGAAAATAGGGGTCGCGTCGTTCGTGCAACCGCGCGCCGTCGTGCCGAGCTTTTATTGAGGCGCTCCAAACCGAGGCAGGTTGGGGAGCTTAGTAGCTTTTGTCAACGCAAGGTACCCAACCAACCGAAGGGAAAAAGGCAAGGACTCTCGCTGAAAGGAGTTCTTCGAAGTTTGAATGGCGAGCTGACGCTATTTGGCTAAGGTCGGCCAAGGAAAAAAACTTTAGGTTTATTGATTCCGTGCCCCTGACGTTGTGGCGTTCGTTACACAGCCCCAATTTCGCGACTTGCTGGTGGAGCGTGCGCCTATCGAGCCGGGACATGAGCTCAGCTCTGTTCCGGCAATGAGACCACCAGGGTGCTTCTTTGCAGGTCAAACCGCAAAGCTGCCGACTGCACGGTTTTTCGCAGGTGCAGGGTCCAACAGGAACTCGACGTCAGTGATGGTTCGAGAGGGAAAACCTTGAGGTCACTTTTGGGACAGACGGGTGACGGAGAAAACGGCGGATTGAAATGCACATTTGAATAATTATTCTCTTGAGTTCAGTCTTTTCTGATTGGAACGATGCTGGCTAAGAGGGTTTTGTACCGCCAACTTGCACCTGAATCCCAGCCCATTCATGGAGCAGCTCGATTCCGAAAGGAACAAGAGGATAACGTCACGAGCTAGCATCGCCAAGACCACTTACCTGACCGGGCCATCCATTCCGGTGGTCACGCTGGAGAAGTGTACCACCACCCACATTGTTTATTGGGCACCTGCAGGAGACCGTCACGCCATGGTTCAAGATGAGCCAGGTAGCTTCCATTCCAGGTTGCAAGCTGCCTGCGCAGCGCAGCTGGTTGACAATACGGTCTATCGGTGAGGCGCTATGCACCACGCTCCGCAGCGTCCAAAATCACCGCAGAATATCAGGCTCCCCGGGTTTTCTCGGATTTCGGACGAGGCAATCAAATCGCAATGGTAAACGAAATGCCAACTATCAATTCATTGTAGCGTGTACATTGGTCCTCGTCGCTCACTCCCTTCTCGCTGCTGCCCAATGCCGTCTGGCGTCGACCCGATCAGCAGTGCTCAGAATCGCTTCAGGTAGTGTTCGACAGCTAGGTAGTCTCGTACAGCTGGATCTGCGATGGGCTAGCAGCGAGGCTTGCGGTTAGATCTTGAATTTTTGAAGCTAGTGCTCGCGTGCCTTAGTGCCGGAATACAACCAGCAATATGCGGAGTGTTTCTTCCTCCATGTCGGACCAGGCAGATCCCGATAAGATGATTCAGATGACAACTAGAGAGCTCGCGAGAGGTTTGCTGCTGAGCATAAAATCGCTGTCACCAAACGAACGTAAAAGAGAGGGAAAATGCAAGCCACAGCCAGTATCTTTGATCCTTGATGACGGGTTGCCGAGGATACCGTCCAAGTTCCACCCATCAATTACATTGCATGGGTATTCATTCCGATAGATAGAATACAAAAACGAGGGCCCACATGAAGCTCTCCTCTGCAAAGCGAATCTCGATGTCGCAAAGATGCGGATCCGCCTATCCTTGTTATCGCCTCATGCTTAGGCGGGATCATCCCCATTTAGATCCTAGCCATCGTTGCTAAGCAGAACAGCGACTATGCCTCTGTAGAGCGCGACTAGAAGCATAGTGTTCCCTGCTATGCCGGTTAGTGTAACGGGATACCTGGGAGCGCCGGGTGGACGTCGCAGAGGGATCAAAGACGGTCCATACAGGACTGTACGTTAGCCGAGGTTTTGCCGAGTTAAACGGGAGAACCCGAGTCAAGTGCACAACGGAGGATTCTCTACAGAGTAAGTTGAAATTTGAATAGACGTGTGGATTTTGAAAGAGCATCGCGATCTCCCCATATAGGACCTTCAGTCCAATACGCCACATCTTCACGGGGGAGACGCTATGTACGGCACTACAGCTATGTGTTGCGCTGGCATGGGTTCAGCATAGTTAATGCTCAGAGCCTTTTTTGGTCTTTTGTGATGCTTAGGAAAGGAAGAAACGTGAAAGGCAGGGACGGAAAGAATCTTGGAATTCGGATTTGTAATAGAGATGTCTTGTGAAATGTGTGACTCGAGCAACTTGAACAGCTATACTGTCACGAAGATGAAGCGACGCTTGAGGTGTTAGCGGAGCGCAGCATAGGATATTTAACCCGTGGCACACCATTCTACTGTTCAACAGTGAATTCCCTAGACCCCTCTTCTACAATGGGAACTAAAATATTATATTGAAATTTTCAATCTCTTATTTCCATATTCATCCTTCGACTCGATTGCGGCGCCTTTTTCGAGAAGTAGCTTAACGACGACATTATAGCTAGTCTCGGCAGCCCAACCAAGCGGCGTCTGGCCATAGTATTCATCCTTCGACTCGATAGAGGCGCCCTTATCGAGAAGTAGCTTAGCAACAGCACTATGGCCATTCTGGACGGCCCAACTAAGCGGCGTCTGGCCATACTCTTCCTCCGACTCGATAGCAGCGCCTTCGTCGAGAAAGTAGCTTAACAACGGCATAGTGGCCATTCCCGGCGGCCCAGCTAAGCGGTGTCCGGCCATATGTATCCTTCGACTCGATATTGACATTTCCAGTGGCGAGAAGCATCTTTACGTCGATATCGTGGCCTTTCTCGGCGGCTAAGCTAAGTGGTGTCCGGCCGGAGTAACGCTCGCCAGCGGCCTCTGCGTTGGCCCGCTGCTTCGTGTCCCAATATTGAGAAACGAGGTTATCCATTGCTTCTAGGATGGAAATTGCATCTCCAGATGCTCCCTCGCAGGCCTTCCATGCCTTTTGAAGTCTCGTTTCTGCGTCAACAATCTCTCCCACGCTTCCAAATATCAGTGCCACATTCAGGAGTCTAGCCGGATATTCTTCCCACTCCACAGATTTAAGCTGTTGACTGCTCATAAACGACATGACATTTTCTCTGTGTTTCAGCCTTTCCGATAGCTCTCCCCGGTCCCAAATAAGAAGGAACTCGTGTGGAAAGGCTAAAGGATTGGTTTATTGTGCTGGATCGTTCGGCCGTTAGAAGGTTCCGCGGGCACTATTGCAGTGCGTATTTCCTCGAGCGCTTGATCGCTGCCATCTGCTTTTACTCCAAGCCAAAGGATTACACTGCGTGCTTTGGCATATGTGCTGGCCATAAGCTCAACTTGGTGTTTCCGCTCAGCCAGGTCGTTTTGATTAATGCAGATTGCATCCACCCAAATGACTCTCTCCACAGAGTGGCTTCAAAGATGTAATAGAGCCGCATAGAGGTTTGTCGTGATGAGCAAGTTACCTCGTTGAGCCGAGTTGCCAGCTTGTCCATTGCGAATGTGCTCGTCAATGTAGATAGAATGCTCATCCTTGGCCCCAGAACCCCATACGTAGGACAGCGCCTCGTATAGATGAGTAACTCCACTTAAGGTCATGAGAGGATAGTTGAGGAGCGCGTAGTGTATTTGCCTTCCATCTCTTGGCCATCTGCGTTGCATTTTTGCTGCTTCAGACGAAGGAGGTGAATTTATCCCACTAGTAAAGGTAAATCAGGATAACGGTACTGAGACATGACGCAAAACGTTGCACACTCAAACGGGATCAAGTATAATAAGCAGTTCTGAAGGGATAGGATTCTGCAAAGACGATGCTTCCGTTGGGCATGGGCGCTTGATGTCGGGGAAAATAGTGATGCCTTAGGCAGAATGCTCGGACCTTTGGCGGCATGTGCGGCCAATAACGAAATGCAGCATAAGTGTCACCAGTACCAGTGAGTCTCTGCAGCTACTGAGTGCCGCCCTAACGTCGGCGAGCATTATCGTCATACATGGCCTCGGTACCGAATCGCCGAGAAAATGTGTGTTCAATAGAAAGGATGGCCGCCACGTTAACTGGTCGAAGGGTAGCGATATGCTACCCGCCGCCCTGCCGGGAAGCCAGCATATTCACGTACGATTAGAACGCGAATTACCTCGAAGATGCCCCCGTACAGGTTCTGCTCGGCCACACCGATTCCCTCTTGACTAGTCGCCATAAGTATTCTCTTGTTCCGTAGCTCTAGAAGCATCAGCTGCGCCTCGTAACTATTGAGAACAAGAGTATCATCAGTCGTCATGGAGAGTTGTCGCCGACCAAACCCGCCGGCACCCCTCACCATCGCCCCCTGTAGCATCTACCGTGGTTCCCTTCGATTAGGTTTATTTCCCTTCCTGCCGCCGTTGTTCGTTTTGTTTCCACGCCCAATGTTCGCTTTCTTTCTGCTGCCATTATTCGTTTCCTGTCCACCCTATTCTTCGCTTTCTCTCCGCTGCTATTCTCCGCCCTCTTCTTGAGAGCTTTCCATCTCTGCACTCTGCCAGATTTCCCAAACGTCTCTGCATGACATTAGCGCGGATGTCCGATATCCGGCAGGGATGAACCGGTGAAATGAGGGAAGGTTTTGCGGAGCTGGGCCAACTCCTCTTCCACAATAACCTGCAAAGGCTCAGTTGGGATGTTAGTGATTCTCGCGTGGGAGGCATCTCCGAGCTGCAACGTGGCTAGCCTATTGGTTATTTCGCTCGTTATTCTTCTAAATCCAGGAAAGGGAAAAAAGGGTGCTGAATGTCAGTATTTTATGCCGACCCAGGCTGGAACCAGAAACCCCCTCATATTTAACGTGCTAGTTCGCTATACTCTCGAGCGCTCTTAGGGACCTGCCGTTAGGGGGGGATCGTGTCGAAATAGCCCATGTTCGGTCGTCGCTGATACCAGTACGAGAGCCCTCGCGCAATCGGCGCCGTATTCACTCTCCCAGATGTAGGTAATCTCCCTTGCAACCTCGTCGCTCACATCACCCCACCCACGCCATCAGCCTCGTCTTCGTATCTCGCTAGTGTAGTGATGTCGAAGCGGTGCACTGCCCAAACTCTCTTTGAAATATTCGTCGCATCGTTCATACCGACAGATAATGAGGTTGACCAGCGGATGCATGAAATGACAACTCCGCCGAAGCCCTAAGCACTGATATTGGGACCAAGGATATATTTCGGTTTCAAGGCCATGGCTTTCGAGAGAACGAAATCCCTTGTCATCAGGTTTCGGAGAATACACGGCGGTCTCGAAGGAAGTAGTTGACTCTGACTATTATTTCCGAACGAGTAGCCTGAAACGCTGGATCCTCTTGTTTGCTCCGATATCTGCAATAAGAATATATGCGTGACAACTCCGCCCACAAATAGACCCACTTTACCACATCAGAAAGGCAAGGAAGGGCGAAGCAGTAAAGCGTGATTGGTTGATTGCACAGCACGTATTCGAGAACATCGTCGTCGACCCATAGGTTTTTCTTTTTGACGTAACACATATCGCTCTTCGGCTGAGAACAGAACGGGAGGATAGTCGTACGGTTTGACATCTTCTCCCACACAGATGATGTTATCACCCGCCCATCGCCCTAGGAATGAAATGCAATAGGCGTGGATGTGATCTCGAGCGAAGGTCCAGAAGTATCGACTTGCAAGAGTGAGACAGACAACATCTTCGATGAACTCGACACAATCGAAGACAAGTTGGTGAACTTCCGGGGGAGATCGGAAAAAAGGTGGTAGTATCATTACCACCATCGGCTTTCTTAAGGGCTATCTTCGCGTGCTCTTGACAGAGACACTTGACCAGGTGATTGAGTTCGAGTCTAGGTCCCACGTTGAGGCGAGGACGACATACTTGCAGTTGAGATTTGGTGACACCGGACCAAACTTTCACCGGGGGATTGGTTCGGCAGGCTAGGATGATTTTTAAAGTCGAACGTAATTCTGAAGGCTGAAGTACAGTCAGCCCTAGCATGAACAATGTGGCCCCTTTTTTAGCCAATCCTAATCGTCATTGCTAGGGCTGACTGCATCATGTTCAATTGCCGCTCATGTTGAAGCTGCACCTGAGGTTAGTCATCTCGTTGCATGATCATTTAAGAGTGAAAATGCTTCGATCTCAATGTTAATTCGGCATGCCCGACGCGATGGCAGTGCTTTATCACCCTCGACTCGTGCATGGTGTGTATCTCTGACCGTAAGTTTGTTCAGCCTCGTACAGGCTTTTAGCCTGCCATCCGGAGATGTACTAGAAAATTGAAAGTGGAAAAGTACTTAAGTCAGTGGCAACTGCATTCTCGTTATCGATCAAATAATATTAAAAATGAAGCGCTAGCGACTGCGACTCATTGTGATTTCCACTGCCTTCATGCCATATATCCCAATACTACTCGCAATATCCAGACATAGGGTTATCATCAACAACTATAACCACTACCATGTTCACAATAAATCCCACAGCAGCCTTCATAGGCTTATCTTTACTCCTGGCTCTGGTGAAGGCCGAAATAATTATCCTGGCAAACTGCCAATCAAGTTCCGGCAGCTGGTCCTCCCAAATCGCCTACTACAAGGATTGGGCCACCGGCCAGCCCGACTCCGTGGCGAAGATCTCGGCCGCCTCGGGAGGAACGGCAACTTGGGAGGGCCGGGAGGTCTCGGCCACGTTCGCAGACGGCAACACCTTCACATCTCACATCCGCAGTGGCGACATCGGCGAATACCGCTACGCCGGGCCAGGCGAGAACGCCTGGTCCGCCTACGCGTGCTGGAAACGCTGGGAGCCGAAATACACCATGGACGGCGGCGGTCAGTGCTACCAGGCCTACTGGTGCGACAAAAACCTACCACAGGACCAGACCCGCATCGACGTCCTGACGTCCAAGAACTCGGTCGAGATGCAGGGCGACATAGACTTCCGGTGGCTGATGTGGATCGTCTCGCAACGCGTGGGCCAGACGACGTGCAACGACGAGTGGTGGGATGTGGCTGGGAGTGGCTGCAGGATCCAATTCACCTGCCATGAAGATGTGCCGGGCACCAACGGGCGGCTCTCCGAGACTCTGCAGCTCATGGGGAAAGACGCGGGCGTGGTCACTGCCGCAGCAGTCAAGAGGTCTGAGACGGTGTGCGTCCAATATCGGACGATCGAGCATGGAATAAAAGAGTGTGTCAGGTACGAAACAAGAATTGCGGGCACAACGGTGCCTAAGACCATACGTCTTTGGGCCGTGAACGTGCCTGCCGATGGGAGCAGGGAATATGGCATAGGCGAAATGGCATATGAAATCCAATGCCCCGCCGCGGAGGCGGCGGCAGATTGTGGCATGTGCATTGGGACCGGCGCTGCGCTTTCACTTTTGGGGTTAATTCCCGAGGTGGGAATCATATGGGGTGGCATCGCCATTCTTGTCGGGCTTGGCTGTCGCCAGTTGGGTTGTTCCTGATGCCGGTTTATTTGACTTTATGTACTTATTCAATTTACGCCTCATGAGCCTTTTGATCCGGATCCTTGGTATGACCCGTCTTAGTCATTACAATCATTCCTTGATTGTGCGCAGACCTGGACGTCCGACCCCAACGGGTCTCTAACCAGTTGTCGACGCTTGGCTCTTCTTTCGGTGTGTAACAAGACTGTATCATTGCATTTGCGCTCCGCATAAATTCGGAATGTAGGGGTTGAAATTGTGGAGGCAGTGTTGCATAACGTTGGTAATTCAGAGAGATAGTTGTTTGGAGATAAGTTGAAGCTAATAAATGTGCGTATCCAACAGTGTTATGGGTAAAGGGCGGGATTGTCATAGCCTTGTTAATCCTTCCTCTTACTTTCCGTGATATTCTTTTTCTAAAATAATTTAGCGGATCTGGTTAGACCGATTAGGGCTGGGAAAAGTAGCTTTATCCGATTTATTACGGACCAGGTATTAAAGGCGGCAAGGCAGTCCGTATCGCAACACTATGTCCTTCGTAAAGAGAATCGCATCCTGAATCGTCCGGAGTTCTTGCGTACCTAAAGTCGGCGATGGAGTGTTCTTAACCTCGCCGCCGAATTCGCTGCTGTTCCTCAACGGGTTTCAGATATTACCGGGATGCCCAATCTCTCGTTGGGCGTTAGTGATCACTGTGACGGGAGAATGTTCTCTGTCCTAGAATCTAGTTGAATTATTGTATGATGATGATGATGTTCCTCAGCTTCTTCGGAAGCACGAAACAAAAGAAACCAATACTAGTGGAATAACCCCAGTGATCACTCGTGACCCGCCCCGTGATCACTGACTCCTAACTCTTGGTGATATTTCCTGTTCCCTTCTGCATTATCTTCTCACTAGCACAGGACTGCCCCGAGTCATTATCAAGAAACTCTTGGTACCGGAATTCTTTACCCGGGTTTTGCTTGTGATGTCGTTTTAGAAAGGCGTCTCTATAGATATGAGTGAGGCTTACGAGAAAAAAAATATTAAACGATGCCTAGGAGCTATTTATAGACGGCGGAGTAACTATAGAGCGGATAGGTTGCGGCTATATTTGCTTTATGTCTAGAGTAGATAGTACGGAAGAAGCTGGTTAGGATTTTATGTTTAAGAAGAGCTATCCGAAGGAAAAGCCTTAATGTTACGCTGATATGCAACTCATAGCTAGTTAAAGTCTGGCTACTAACCATGGGGCAGACCCGTCTTTTGGCGCAATGGACTAGGCATTGCGTCGCCTTTTCGGCGTAACACTTAAACGAGACGATGGCGGCCTTTTCGCTAAATTTTGAGGAGGACTAGGAGCGTTGACTATGAGAGGTAGAAGAATTGCTTAAAGAGAAAGCGGCGGAGTACGCTGAAACGGCGAAAAAGGGTAACAGATTCGGTATAGTTAAAGAAGAAGTAGTACTGGACCGAAGTTGCTTATATTAGGGCGTAGATCTTGGGGGGGGAAGGCAGTACTAGAGGAATTTATAGTACAAACGAGAGGAGGCCAAAAAACGGAGGTGAGAAACTGAAAGGCTGCGCCAGAAGATTCGGCACGCGAAGCGACGCAGCTCAAAATGAGCGATTCCAAACGCTTTCGGCGCTCGAGAATAAGTCAAAATTGCGATATCGAGCCTCCGAACTTCAAAATCTCGTGGCTATTCAAGAAATGGTTCGGGAAATGATGTTGTCTTGAGGAATCGGCATACGTGCTTACCGGGGGTGGATTCCAGGAGAGCCATCCCTTGATTTGTAGGGGGTCGCCGAACCCTAACAGTAGTACCCTAATGTGAAACTCACTTGCGGGATCAGAATCGAACATGAGCTGCAGGATATTACACCATACAATATTACCCGTGAATCCAATGGCCGCACAGAGGCTTGAAGATGTCGCAATGGATACACTAAGCCTTCCGGACTTAGGCGCCTGTCATACGATCTAATAGCGAGGGGCAATGGCCTCCAGTCGGAGACTTCAGTTTGACATCTCATACAGACAGAATATCAACATTTGGGTACCTAGTTAAGCTATCGGCCTGATCAACTATGTTTGCGATTGAAGTTCCATGCGCACCTGGAGTCTAACATTCCAAACATCGAGAAACTTGGGGTGGCCGTCAACAGCATCGCAGTCGTTAACGCATGGTAAAGGTCATATCTCTCCCCCTTTCTTTTTCTCAATACGACAACGGGGTCAAGAGCGCCCAGGAGCTCTACCGTGCGAATACACCACAAGAATGCGAACTTGCAAACTGGTTTGCAGGTGTCACGGCGCCCCCTAAAACCCGGGACGTACCCGTCTCCTCAATCTGCAGCCACTATTTTTCGCCGTATGAGCGACTAGGGTTTAGGTAATTCTGAGAAGCAGCTTCAGCTTATACCGGGACAGGCATGGCGAGGTGAGGGCCCGCTTTCTTCCACCTATCTCCCGGTGCTGAAGCAGCTGCCCTGCAAGCGGTCTGGGGTTGACATCGTGGAGCGTCCGGCCGGCGAACTGGTCGCGATCGTGGAAGATTATCTCCTAATTGTGGTGAGTATCGCTGTCTTGGCTGGTCTATTGTCCACTTCCTTACTTTCTGTTCTTCTTGGACTCTCCTCAAAAGTCTATAGTCGAACCAACTCTCTACACTCCGTCCTCAACGTGCCATCTGGCTCTTATCCTCTTATCAGTTCACTGCATCGGTCTTTCAGAGACTTGCCAGTCAATCTACGAAGCAAGGAATACATATCATTCTGTGTTAATAATACAAGGCGCACGAAACACTAGCCTTCGGGTTTCTGAAGCTTCAATTGGAGGATGGCGTCTTCAAGTAAGACATGCGCAACCTGAAAGTATTGATACTTTCTTGTGATTCGATATTCGTTTGGAAATGAATTCACACTTGCATTTGTCGGTCGATATGCGCTAGTTGCGTCAAGAGGAGCGAGCATGATGTTATGGGGACTTAGCACAATTCTCGGAGAGCATAAATGAAGATAAGACTTTGAATCAAGCTACCTTTTCATGATGGAAAAATGCAGCCCTGAGGAGCACCATGACGTTTGCACGCGGAGTCGTTCTAGACGGGCTGGAGCTGGTTTCGAGTGGATCACGATGAAGCACACAATCTGGCAAGGGTTTTTCCGAAACTCCACGATACGTTCAAGTGTGCCTACTGAGGGCGCTTTCGGCCACTGATACATTCGGCGGATTGCAATCTGATGATTATCTGAATTGAAGGCATTACCTGGACCTTCGAATTGAT
>Ga0247774_1000667_pt1 | contig 17181 bp, 10 predicted proteins | sample UWRJL001104B6_FD_179933 | JGI IMG/M metagenome (GOLD analysis project Ga0247774, IMG submission 179933) | Plant litter microbial communities from Arlington Agricultural Research Station in Wisconsin, United States - UWRJ-L001-104B-6 | ecosystem: Environmental > Terrestrial > Plant litter >... | reverse complement strand
AGCTGGATCACTCTGGGCAACCGCGCCACCCCGACCTACGCGCCCGTCAGCTTCTACGTCTTCGGCTGGCTCACGCGCTTGCACGGCTTTGGGCTGCTGTTGATCGCGGCGCTGCCCGCAAGCGCAGTGGGCGCGTTCGCCGCAGGCAGCGCGCGGCTCTTGCCACGCGGGCGGCGTTGGCTCGCTGTCCTGGCTCCGGCGCTGGCCTTTCCAGCGCTTTATTGGCTACTCCGGCCCTGGATGAACATCTCGCCCTTCCTCGCGAGCATCTGCTGGAGCGTGTTCTCATGGGCCAGCTGGCGTGAAACCGGCAAGCGTGGCTGGCTCGTCGCGGCTCTGTTCTGTCTTGCTTGCGCTGCCGCGGTGCGGCCCGACTACGCAGCCTACGTGTTCGTGTTGGCGCTGCTGTTCAGCATCGCGGCGAGCCCCGAACAGTGGAAGCCGATCTTCGCGCTGGTGATTGCCTCGGGCGTGCTGGCGTTGGCGCCGAACCTGCTATTGAACCGAGTGATCACGGGTCACGCGCTACAGGCGGCGTATCAACTCTCGATCGATCGCTTGTTTGGGGAGGAGCCGCAGCACACCATCCCGGGCTTGGGCATGCTGCGCTCGTTGCTGCTGCCCATGGGCATCCCGAGTTGGGAGATCGGCAGCACGGCCTTCCGCAAATATTGGCTCGCCATGGGTCCGATCTCGCTGATCCTGCTCGGACAGCTCGCGCTCGTGCCACTGCTTGCCAAGCGCACGCGACAGGCGCGCTATCTGCTGGCCGGCGCGGTATTGATCATGGCTTTCTTCGCGCTGTCTCGCATGCACGCCGACCTGTTCGGCGGCACCGTGGACTACGGCAGCGTTCACCACAGCGTGCCTCGCTACCTGACCCCGGTCTATCTGCTGGCAGCTTTGCCGCCGCTGCTCTTCCTCGGCCAGTGCAGACACCGCCTACTCACGACTTTCGGCAGCCTGATTGCCATCGCGCTGGCGCTGAGCGGCAGCTACGAAATCTGGCTCCACCAGGGCTCATCGTTCAGCTTTTTGCGCGGCTTCGTCGCGAAAAAGACGGAGGAGCTCGCACGCTTGAGCAGCAGGATCCCGGAAAACGCCGCCGTCTACACCGCCAAAGAAGACAAATGGCTGTGGTCGGGGATGAGAATCTTCATCGTCGACGAGCCCAAGGCGACCGCACAGTCGATCGAGCGTGCCGCGCAGGCCAAGCTCGAGCTGTACGTGTACGAACCGGCGCGCACGGCGCAGTTCAAGCACCTGGTCGCCGAGCTCGCGAAGCGCCACATCTCCTTGGCCAGGGTCGAGCCGCGCGGGCTGTTCCGAGTCAAAATGGACACCCCGAGCACGACCGCTCAGTGAGCGAGCCCGCCGCGCACTAACCCAGCGCTTTGAGCGCCTCGATCAGCTCTGCCGCGTGCCCGTTCGGGTCGACGGCAGGGAACACTTTGCTCACCTTGCCGGAGGCGTCGATCACGAACGTGACGCGCTTGGCATGACCCGACGACAGCGGCACGCCGAACGCCGAAGCCAACGCGTGGTTACTGTCATCTAGTAACGAAAATGGCAGGTCGTATTTGCTGGCGAATGCCTTGTGCGAATCGAGAGAATCCTCCGAGACCCCGAGCACGACCGCTAGGCGATTGAGCTCCGCATACTGATCGCGAATGCCCTTGGCTTCGATGGTGCAGCCAGGTGTGTCGTCCTTGGGGTAGAAATAGACGACGACGGGTTTGCCCTTCAGCGCGCGCAGGTGAACGACCTTGCCGTCCTGAGCGGCCGCTGAAACATCAGGCACCTCCGCACCGACGGCCAGCAACGCGCTCGTCCCGGTGACGGCAGGCGCGGGCAGTACCGCTGAGGAGGCCGCAGGCAACGCCGCGGACGCAGGCAGCGCCACGGGCGACGACGTGGACGTAGCGGGTGATTCGCGATTGCAACCGACAGCCAGCAACGAGGCCGACAACCAGCTCAGCACGGAGATTCTGAGCGCGCACGACTTTGGGCTAAACACGCGCCCAAATTAGCACAGGCCAAGCGCGGCTTCCCGCGCCTCGAGTACGGAGCAATCGCGCACGATTGCGTCGAAGCGGGCTAATTTGCGCGCCGCTGGGGCTCATCCCCGCGGGGCTCGGTGTGCGAGGGGTGGTAGCCGAACAGGCCGCGCCTGCGGATGACCTCGGCGATTTCGGGCGGCACCATTTCTTGCCAAGTGGGATCGCCAGCCTTGATGCGTTTCAACGCATCGCGCGAGAAAATGTGCAAGATCGAGCGATCGAAATTGTCGAGTTGCTTGATGCAACCGCGGTCGACGAGATGGCCGAACAGCTTCCCGAGCTCATTGGCCACCTTCAGATTTTCGACGGTGGTCAGCTCGCCCGTGGCGGCGTCGAGCAGCGGATACACGTACAGCTTGAGGTCGTTCTTGAACAAGCGACCGAACGATTCGAGGATGCCGCCCTCGAGATGCGCGTAGTACTTCTCGTCGAACAGCTCGAGCAGGCTACCGGCGCCCATGGCGATTCCGATGCGCTGATTCGTGTAGCGGCGAAGGTACGATGCCAGCCGGTAGTATTCGAAATAATCGGAGATGAGCACGATCTTCCCGGTGGCAGCCATCATGTCGGCGCGCGCCAAGAAATCGCGGTAGTCGATTTCGCCGCTGGCCATTAGGTTCCGCATCGTGATTTCGAGGAGTTGAACCGGTTCGACCAGGGTTCCGCTCTCGACCAGGGAAGTGGTGAATGCCGCGTTCGCGGAGTTCAACATATCCATGTTCACGCGCGTCACAGGCCGAAAACTACCGCGTTCGACCAGCACCGGATGTCGATACAACACTTCGGATGGCTGCAGCACCTGACCATGGGCGCCGAACATGGCCGCGCCGGACAAGCCGAGCTGCACCAACTTCAAGCTCATCATGCGATTGTCGACACTGCGGAACTCGATGCCCGAGAACTCGATCATGTCGATCTCGATGCGGTCGGTGGTGAGGTTGTGAATCAAGGATTCGATCAACCGCTCCGGGTCGTGATGCAAGAAGAACGCGCCGTACAACAGGTTCACGCCCACGATCCCGAGCGCCTCTTGTTGCAGCTGATTTTCAGCGTCCAGCATGCGAACGTGAATGATGATCTGACTGTCTTGGTCGCGCGGGTGCGCTTGAAATTTCACACCAATCCAACCGTGACAATCGTTGGTGCCGGCGAAGTTGCGCGCCGACACCGTGTCCGAAAATGCGAAGAACGCGGTCGTGTCGCCACGCGCGTCGCGCAGGCGCTGTAGATTCAAATCGTGCTCGTAATCGAGCATGCTCTGCAATCGCTTGCGAGCCACGTAACGCTCCGTTTGCCCATAGATGGCGTCGCTGACGGCCATGTCGTACGCGGAGATACTCTTGGCGATCGTGCCGGCGGCGCCGCCCACGCGAAAGAACCAGCGCACCACTTCTTGACCTGCGCCGATTTCGGCGAACGTGCCGTAGCGCCGCGGGTCCAAGTTGATCGCGAGCGCCTTGCGGTGCGTATCGAGGAGACCGTCTTGAACGAGCGAGGTCCGGGATGCCATGTGCGCACATTCTGTCGGCAGGGTATTTCGACAACGTGTCGAACCTGGCGATTCGACCCGATTCTATGTCCGAGCCTGGCCCCTGTCAGGCCGAACCCTACCGGCCCGTGAAACGGCCATTTGTTTCCGGGCGTCGCGGGCTCCCCGAATCCGCCCGCAACGAGTTGGATCCAGCCGGGCGGCAAGCTGGGGTCACGGCCGCTGCTATTTGGGTTCGAGCCCGAGCGTATCCCTTACTCGGAGAAAGCTTGGGGTTTGGGTCTCGTGTAGCGCGCCGGCCTTCGAACCAGCTCCCGACGATCCGAGCTCTGGGAAGATTTTCCGGCGCTCTCGCGTATCTTCGCGTCGTAGCACGCCGAGCGGGTCCGGCGGCTCGGTTCCGAGGAGTTGGCGATGAGATGCGGTTCGTTGATCTTGATCTCGATCTTGGGCGGGGCAGCTTCGATGGCATGTGGCGGTGGCGATGACACGGGAGCGGGCGTAGGCGATGCGTCGGGGTTCGAGGGCATCTATCAGCTGACGGCAGCGAGCGAGAACCCCACCAGCTGCGCCGCACCCGGTGCCTCGAAACTGAGCCAACTGCGCGAGCAATTCTTCGTCATCACTCTCTCGGACGTATTCGGTCAAAAGATCGCGGTCCTCAATTCCTGTACTAGCGTCGCCGATTGCCAAGCCAAACGCGCCGCGCAGCTGCAGCAACAAAGTTACTCAATCGAGTACACCTTCACCTTCAGCAGCTCGGACAACGCCACGACCCTGAACGGCTTCGAAGCCACCACGGGTTTCGGAGAAGGCACGCGGTGCGTCGAGCGTACCTACGCCGAGCACATGCTCACGGTAGCCGCAGACCACCGCGTGCACCTCGAATCACGCACCACGAACCTGGCAGACCAGCCGCAAAAGGACGGCTTTTGCTGGGTCGAGCCGGCGAGCTCGAAACAAGAAGCGGCCGGCAAGCCATGCAGTAGCCTGGAAGTGCTGGACGGTAGCTTCCTGCAAGCCAATTAGGGCAAGAGCCCCGCTTTTCGAAATGCCGGCGCTGCGCGCGCGCGTCATGGGCTGGCCCGCGCGCGACAGCGACGACCTTCACGTGCTTTCGGCGTTACCCGATGCTGAAACGGGCGACCAACGCAGGCGTGGCTTGCGGGCCGCGCGCGCTTCGTCGAGCCGCCCGAGGCGCGTCAGGTGCGGCGCGCCCTTGACCAACTCCGGCGATTCTTCGGCCTCTTTCACGATCGCTTTCACGGCGTCCGCGAACGAGTCGATGGTTTGCTTGGTTTCGGTCTCGGTCGGTTCGACCATCAGCGCGCCGCGCACCACCAGTGGGAAATACACGGTCGGCGGGTGATAGCCGTAGTCGATCAAGCGCTTGGCGAGATCCAGGGTTTTTACGCCGGTCTTCGCTTCCAGTGCTTTGTCCGTGAAGACCGCCTCGTGCAGCATCGGCGTCTCGAAGGCCAGGGGCAGGACGTCACGTAGCAGCGCTGCGACGTAGTTTGCGTTGAGCACCGCCAAATCACTCACGCTGTGCAGCCCTTCGGCGCCCAACTCGCGGATGTAGGTGTAGGCGCGCACCATCATGCCGAAGTTGCCCAGGAACGAGCGCACGCGTCCGACGGTCTGCGGGCGATCGTGATCGATGATGAACGTACCATCGACGCTGCGCACCACGGGCGCCGGTTGAAATGGATCCAAGTGCCGCTTGAACGCGACTGGACCCGAACCGGGACCGCCACCGCCGTGCGGCGTGGTGAAGGTCTTGTGCAGATTGTACTGCATCACGTCCACGCCTGCGTCACCTGGCCGCGCGCGGCCCAGAACGGCGTTCATGTTGGCGCCGTCGCCGTACACTTGGCCACCCTTTTCGTGCACGAGCTGCACGAGCTTGGGCATCGCGCTCTCGTACAGGCCGATCGTGTTCGGGTTGGTCATCATCAAGCCCGCGACGTCCCCGCCCGCCGCTTCCAGGGCGCGCGCTAGGGTCTCGGGCTCGACGATGCCTTGCGGCCCCGACGCGAACGGCACGGCCTCGAAGCCGTTCAACGCGCAGCTCGCGGGATTCGTACCGTGCGCGCTATCCGGGATCAGGATTTTGCGCGGCGAGCGACCCTGGCTCTGGTGATAGGCGCGGATCATCATCAGACCCGTGAGCTCGCCCTGCGCGCCCGCGGCCGGCTGCAGGCTCACGCCGTCCATGCCGACGATCTCGGCCAGCAGCGCTTGCAGGCGCACCATCAGTTCCAGCGCGCCCTGCGCCAAGTGCGGCGGAGTGAGCGGATGCAAGTTGGCGAAGCCATCGAGGCGCGCGGCCCACTCGTTCACCTTCGGGTTGTGCTTCATCGTGCACGAGCCGAGCGGGTAGAACTGCGTGTCGATGCTGAAGTTCCACTGGCTCAAGCGCACGAAGTGACGAATCGCTTCGGGCTCACTGACCTCAGGCAGGCCCGCCGCGGACTTTCGCTGGAGGCCCGGGAGCACTTGCTTCGGGTCGACGCTGGGCACATCGAGCGGCCCCAGCGATACGCCACTGCGGCCAGGAGAGCCGCGTTCGAAAATCGGGGATTCCTTGAATTGCAGCCCTTTGGCTGCGTCGCCGGGCACGGGCTACTTCTCCTCGGGGGCGTCGCCGTCGGGCTTCTTCGAGCCCTTGTCGCTACCGTCGTCGTCCCAGCCGCCCGCGTTGACCTTGCCCTCGATCTCGTCCGGCTTCACCGAGGCGGGGTTGGGCTGCATGTTGGTCTGCTTGACCGCCTTCCAAGGGTTACCCGCGTCGCTCTCGCCGAGCCCCCACTCACCGGCGATCTGGTGCGCTTCGCCCTCTTTGGGAATGCTGTACACGAAGTAGCCTTTGCCTTTGCTGTTGGCCTCGGCGCCAATCTGGCCGATCTTGTGCTGGGTCCAGCTGTAGCGAAGAACGTTCCCGTCCGTTTCACCCTGCATCTCACCGTAGGCGTCACCGCCACCGGTGCGCCAGGCGCCCTGCGCGGTCTTGCCGTCGACGAGCAGGTGCAAGTAGCCGTAGGTTCGGTCGTAATACACGCCTTGCCACTCGCCCTTTTCAGGCATCTCACCCGCTTTGATCTGCGCGTGTTTGACCTCAGTGCTGGGGCCACAGGCAGTGAGCGAGAGCGCGCTCGGGAGGACGAGCGCAGTCAATAAGGAGAGCTTGACCAGGTTCCGGGGGAGCATGGCGCGGACCATATCATGGGGGGTGAGGGTGAGAAGAGGAGAGAGAAGAGAGGAGAGATCGGGCACTGGCACGGGCACGGGCACGTTTACGTTGGAGAGGAGAGACGCAGGCTGCGGCCGAGGGTTTCGCCGAGGAACGAGGCTTCTTTGTCGTCTACGGGCCAGGGGGCGCGCAGCTCGTTTTTGCGGAGATTCGAGCCGTCGGGGTCGGCGAGTAGGGCGCGGAGCCAGATTTGGGTGCCTTCGCGAACGGCGTAGGCCGCGACCGGGGTTTGGCAATTGCCCTCGACGGCGCGCATCACACCGCGCTCGGTTAGCACGGCAATTTTCGTTTCGGGGTGCGATGCCGGCGCGAGCAGTGCGGCGACGTCGGCGTCGTTCGCGCGTTGTTCGACGGCCAAGGCGCCTTGGCCAACCGCTGGCAACGAGCGCTCGGGCGACAGCACCTCGCTGGCCTCCTGCTCGATGCCCAGCCGGAGCATGCCGGCACGCGCCAAGACGATCGCCTCCACTTCACCCGCGCGGCATTTGCGGATGCGGGTATCGACGTTGCCGCGCAGGATCGAAAACTGCAAATCCGGACGCAATGCGCTGAGCTGAAGGCGGCGACGCAAGGACGAAGTGCCGATGGTGGCGCCCTCGGGCAACGCCTCGAAGCTTGCTCCCGAACGGGTCACGATCACATCGCGAGCGTCCACGCGCTCCGGAAAGCACTCGACGCTGAGCGACGGCGCGAGCTCCGGCGGTACGTCTTTCGACGAATGCACGGCGAAATCAGCGCGACCGTCGAGCAGCGCCTCCTCGATCTCTTTGATGAACAGGCCCTTGCCGCCGATCTCGCTCAGTGCGCGATCTTGAATGCGGTCACCCGTGGTCACCACCTGCAGCTCCTCGAACGTGAATTCCGGATGCAACTTCTGCAATACTGCGACCAGCGCGCGACATTGGGCGAGCGCGAGAGCGCTCTTGCGAGTGGCGTAGGTGAAATGCGTGCGTGCCATGGTTCTCGGGAGCCGCGGGCGGCTCAGGCGTACTCGTGAGTTTGTCCGTTTGCGGCAATCGTCACGCGGTTGCTCTCGGAGCCCGGATTGGCTTCGATTCGACCCACGATTTTGGCTTCGACGCCGTAACGCGCCGCCGCGTCGATCACGCCCGCCGCCGCCTGCGGACGCACGTACAGCTCCAGGCGATGGCCCATGTTGAACACCTGGTACATCTGCTTCGGCTCGATGCCCGAGTCTTGGATGGTCTGGAACAACGCAGGCGTCGGGAACAGCGAGTCTTTCACGTAGTGAAGCCCGCGCCCGAAGCCACGGCACTTGGTCTGCCCACCGCCGCTGCAGTGCAGGATCCCGGCCACTTGCGAGGCCAGGTCGGAGCCCAAGATCGCGCGCACGATCGGCAAATAAGTGCGCGTGGGTGAGAGCAAGCCCCAAGCGACGTCGTGCGAGCTGCCGGGCAACGCATCTTTCAGTTGAAAGCGCCCGCAATAGACTTTGTTCGCCGGGATGGTCTCCGAGTAGCTCTCCGGAAAGCGCTCCGCGTAGGAATGCGCGAGCAGCGCGTGGCGCGCGAGCGTGAGCCCGTTGGAGCCGATGCCCGAGCTCTCTTTACTCTCGTAGCTGGCTTTGCCGGTCGAGGAGAGTGCCACGATCAGGTCGCCCGGGGCGACGCGCGAGAAGTCACTCACAGAAGCCCGTGGAATCCGGGCAAATACCGTCGAATCCGCAATCACCGTGCGCACCAGATCACCCACGTCGGCGGTCTCCCCACCGGTCAGCGTGATCTCGATGCCGTGCTCGCGCAGCATCGCCGCGCACGACTCGTAGCCGTCGATCAAGGTCGAGATCACGTCACCCTTCACGCGATGTGCGTTGCGACCGATGGTGTTGCTGACCAAAAAGCCGCTAGTCGCACCGACGCACAGCAAATCATCCGTGTTCATCACCAGCGAATCTTGGGCGATGCCGGCAAACGCGCTCGGGTCGCCAGTCTCGGCGTACAGCAAGTAAGCGACCGAAGATTTCGTGCCCGCGCCATCAGCGTGCATCACAGCCACCATCGCAGGGTCGCCAGCGGGGTCTGCGATCACCTTGCAGAACGCGCCCGGAACCTCGCCGGCCGAGTGCTTGGCGATGGCGCGATGCACGTCTTCCTTCGTGGGCGATACACCGCGGTCGAGGTATTCGTTACTCATGGGATCTTCCGGAGCTGACCCCACCTAGATCGAGTGCCGGGCTCCTGCAAGGCGAGTTCTGGTTTTTCGCCAATTTCGCGCTGCCAGACGGCGAATGCTTCACGGACCAAGCAACACACCGACGATCGTTTCAGGCGACGGCAAGCGTTCCGACCAGCGCCAGAGCTGCGGCGAGTGGCTGACGAGACTCCGCCCTCTGACGTGCCCGTCTGCTTACAGCGGGTGTTGGGTACCGGACTCGTCGGCTGAACGAGGCGAGCATTCCAATTCAGTGCTCAGGGTGAAGACGACTTCGACACCCACTCTCGCGCGAGCTCTCGGCCAACATGAATGGCTGCCGGTGGTCTACACAGCGAACGGAAGCGATCACTCGATCCCCTCGTCTGCGCAGGTCAATATTGCAACACGGTCGCGAGAGACAACCCAGAAAACCACCGTCGCACGCGGACTTCATCGCTCCGTGGTCGCCGCTGCCTGATACAAACGAACGATGGGAACACACGAATGGTCGCTCGACACCAGTCACTCGGTCGTGGGCTTTTGGGTGCGGCATTTGATGATCAGCAAGGTCCGTGGAACTTTCAAAAAGTGGAGCGGAAAGATCGAGCTCGACGAAGCAGATCCGACACGCAGTCGTGTCGAGGTGCAGATCGAGGCCGCCAGCATCGACACCCAAGACTCGCAGCGCGACGATCACCTGCGCTCACCCGATTTCTTGGAAGCCGCCAAATTCCCGACGCTGACCTTCAAAAGCACGGCCGTGCAGCGCGTGCGCGACAACCAATACCGAGTCGTGGGTGAGCTCACGATCCGCGACGTGACGCGTGAGGTCACGCTGGAGGTCGAAGACAGTGGGCGCACCAAACACCCGATGACGGGTGACTTGCGGGCCGGGTTCTCGGCCCACGCCAGGATTCAGCGCTCCGACTTCGGACTGAAGTGGAACGCATTGCTCGAGACCGGCGGTGTCGCGGTGAGCGACGACGTGAACATCGAGCTCGAACTTCAGGCGTTCCGAGCGGCCTGAGCCGAGAACGAGCAGGCGACATGTACGTGGAAGGCTACGAAGTCGTAGAGACCATATCGCGCTCGGGGCGCTCACACGTGTGCCGTGCGCGCCGGATGGCCGACGGCGCATCGGTAGTCATCAAATCGGTCGCGAGCGACCACCCGGACGTCGACGAGATCGCGAAGCTCGAGCTCGAGTACCGCATCTTACGCAAGCTGGACGCACCAGGCGTGCTGCGCGCGCTCGACCTGGTGCGCGGCGTCGGCAACGTGGCACTGATCGTCGAGGACTTCGGGGGGCGGCCCCCGTCGCATGTCGCGGGCGCTGGGGCGGTAGACGTATTTTTCGGCGTTGCCACGGCGATCGCGCGGACGCTCGGTGTCATCCACGCCCAGAACATCATCCACAAGGACATCAAGCCGCGAAACATCTTGGTGAATCCGCTCACGGGGGAGGTGAAGCTGATCGACTTCAACACCGCGATCGAAGGCTCCCACGAGCATCAGGACGTCAACAGCACGCGTGCTCAACAGGGGTCGCTCGCCTACATGTCGCCCGAGCAAACCGGGCGCATGAACCGCGACCTCGACTATCGCGGCGACTACTACTCCCTGGGGGTCACTTGCTTCGAGTTGCTCACTGGCACGCTCCCTTTCTCCGCGACCGATGCCATGGGCTGGGTTCACTGCCACCTCTCGAAGCAGCCCCCGGACGCTCGCAGCCTGAACCCGGCAATCCCCACGAAAGTGGCGCAGATCGTGAACAAGTTGCTGGCCAAGGACCCCGACGATCGCTACCAAAGCGCGCGCGGGCTGCTGATGGACCTCGAGCGCTGCCAGCGCGAGTGGACGGAGAAGCGGGCGATTTCGGAGTTCGAGCTCGGCGTCCACGACGTGTCCGAGCGCTTTCAGATTTCGAAGAAGCTGTTCGGCAGAGAGCTCGACATCGAAACGCTGCTCACCAGCTTCGAGACCGCGAGCGTTGGCGCAGCCAAGCTGCTGCTCGTGGGCGGCTACGCGGGCGTGGGCAAGTCCTCGTTGATCAACGAGCTGCCGCGGGTCGTCGTCCGCTCTCGCGGCTACTTCATCGCGGGTAAGTTCGATCGCCTGGAACGCAACGTGCCCTATGGCGCGCTGTTGCAGGCCCTACGGGGGCTGGTCAGACTTCTGCTCGCCGAGCCGGACGACCGCGTCCGAGCGTGGCAACAACGCCTGTCGTCGGGGCTGGGTGCGAATGCCAAGGTGCTCGTCGAGCTCGTGCCGGAGCTTTCACGACTGTTCGGCGAAAGCCAAGCGCTGCCCGAGCTGGACGCGCAGGAGGCGCGCCTGCGTATCCAGCGCGCTTTTCGTGATTTCATCAAGATCGTGGCGCGACCCGAGCACCCGCTCGCCATTTTTATCGACGACCTGCAGTGGACCGACGCCTCGACGCTCGAGCTCCTTTCGGCGCTGCTCGGCGACGAAAACCTGCGCCACGTGCTGCTGATTGGGGCGTACCGCGACAACGAGGTCGATGAAGGGCATTTGCTGTCGCTTTCATTGAGGGCGATCGAGGCGGCTCGACCGGAAGCGCTAGCGCGCCTGTATCTTTCGCCGCTGTCCGAGCAGAGCGTGCAAGCCCTCGTCGCCGAGACGTTGCACAGCGACCCCCAGCTGAGTGCGCCGCTCGCCAATCTGGTTTTCCACAAGACCGCCGGGAACCCGTTCTTCGTGAACGAGTTGCTGCGGTTGCTCCAGCGTGACGGAGCGTTCCACTTCCGCTCCGACGAAGGTCGCTGGGAGTGGGACATGGGAAAAATCCAGAGCGCGTCGATCAGCGACAACATCGTCGACCTGATGGTTGCGCACCTACGCTCGCTGCCCGAAGAGACGCTCGAGCACCTGTGCACGGCGGCATGCCTCGGCGCGCACTTCGATCTGACGACGCTCGCGCGCGTCGCCGATCGGCCGGCGCACGCCATCGCGAGCGCGCTGCGCGAAGCGGTGAAGGTCGACGTCTTGATTCCGTTCGGAGACGCCTATCGCCTGCTCGGCGAGGAAGCGGCGCCCAGTTTCGGCTCGCCGAGCGCGCTGCAGGTCGAGTACAGGTTTCAGCACGATCGCGTGCAGCAAGCGGCGTATCAGCTGCTCGCCGAGCACGAGCGCCACCGGCTACACCTGCGAATCGGACGGCTGAAGCTCGCTTCGATGCAGGCGAGCGGGCAAGAGGAAGACGTCTTCGAAGTAGTCAATCACCTGAACCTGTGCCGCGAGCTGCTCACGGCCGCGGAGCGCGCGCAGCTCTCGCGCCTGAACGCCGTCGCCGGGCAGCGCGCCAGGCGTTCTGCAGCTTACTCGGTAGCGATCGCCTATTTCGAGCTCGGTCTCGAGCTACTTTCGGCACAAGACCTGCGCTCGTCGCCCGAGCTCGGCTTCGAGTACTCGCGCGCGCTCTTCGAATGCGTCTGGCTGACTGGCGATATCGAGCGCGCCAACGTGCTTGCCGACCAGCTGATCGAAGCAGCTCCCGACAAGGTTGCCCGCGGCAGCGCCGTCGAGCTCAAGGTCACGCTACTCGAGCACGAGGGCCGCATGCTCGACGCAGTACGAACGATCCGTTCGCACCTATCCGCGTTCGGCATCGAGCTCCCGGAGGAACCCGCAGAGATCGAGCGCCGGATCGGCGATAGCATCGGCAAGATGCAAGCGCACCTCGGGCGCGTGCCCGTCGAAGACCTGCATCGGTTACCCGAGCTCCAGGACCGTGAGCTTCATACGGCGATGATTTTGTTGTCGCAAGTCATCCCTTCTGCGATTCAGACCTATCCACCGCTGTTCATCTTGGTCGAGCTGATCATGTTCGACATTACGCTCACGCACGGAATAACCGCAGTTTCGTGCAAAAACTTCGTCGACTGCGGGATCATTCAAGGCAGTATCCTGGGTGACTACGCCACCGCCTACCGACTGGGCAAGGCCGCGTTCGTGGCCCTGGAGAAGTACGCCCCGCACCCGCTCGAGTCAGCGGTCAGCTTCGTGTTTGGCGCGTTCATATCACACTGGCGCGCGCCAGTGCGTGAGGGGCTCGAGGCCTTCGCGCGCGCCTTGCGCGCGGGGCTCGAGCTCGGGGATCCACGTCACGCCACGTTCAGTCGCGTGCACACGCTGCAGCGCAAGCTCTTGATCGGTGTGAGCCTGGACGAGATGCAGGTCGAGCTCGACGAAGTCATCCCCTATCTCGAAGAGTCCCGCGCGGCAAACGCGCTGGTCGGCGCAGGCGCCGTGCGACGCGTGACGAGCCGCCTGCGCGACCCTTCACTGAGCTCGCACCCCGCCGATGCCTTCACCGCGGCGGTGGTTGCGTTCGGAAACGCCCAGTGGGTGTTCTCCTACGGGCAGGCCGAGACCATGGCCAGCGTGCTGCTCGCCGACTCAGGCATGGCGGAGGAGTGGCTGAAGTTCACCGAACCAATGCTCAACGCAGGGGCGGGGCTGTTCGCCTATGCCGACTACCACCTGATGGAAGCGCTGATTCTGGCCAAGGGCATCGCCGCAGAACCGGGCGCGGAGCGTGAGAAAAGCCTGGCCAAGTTGCGCTCGAACCAGGAAAAGCTGCGCATTTGGGCGGAGAACTGCCCCGCCAACTTCGCCCACAAGTATCAGCTCTGTTCGGCCGAGATCGCGCGTATAGAGGCGCGGCCGACCGATGAGGTGATCGGCCTGTATGACCAGGCGATCCTGTCCTGCGCGGATGATTTCGTGAACCTCCGCGCGTTCATCAACGAGCGCCTCGGCGAGTACTGGTCCGAAAAGGGGCAGCCGAAGATCGCCCGGACCTTCATCGAGGAAGCACGCTACCTGTACGGTTTGTGGGGAGCAGGCTCCAAGGTTCGGCAGCTGGAGCTGCGATTCCCGGAGTGGCTGGGACACGTCGAAAGCGGACCCCGAGCGACGGCGCGGCGCACGACGACGCGGGACGGCTGGACCGGCGCGCTGGACCTCGAGTCCATCGTCAAAGCCACTCAGGCCATCTCCAGCGAGGTGAAGATCGACAAGCTCTTCACCAAACTGATGGCGACGCTGATCGAGAACGCCGGCGCGGAGCAAGGCTGCCTGATCCTGATCGGCGAGCAGAGCGGTGAGCTGACCGTGGCCGCGCGTGCCCACGTGGCACTCGAAATCCCAGATGCGGGGCGCGCGCTCGCGCTGGAAGACGCAAGCGAGCTGTGCGCGGAAATCGTCCGCTACGTCGCGCGCACGCAGGACACCGTCGTCGTCGATCATGCGGCTCGCGACCCGAGCTACGCAGACTACGCCTACATTCGACGAAACGGCGTAAAATCCCTACTTTGCATGCCTGTCCTGAACCAGGGCAAGCTGGTCGCGATCCTGTACGCGGAAAACAACGCGACGACGCGCGCCTTTACCGCGCAGCGCTTGTCGTTGTTGCAGATCATCGCCAGCCAGGCGGCGATCTCCCTCAGTAACGCGCAACTTTACGACAAGCTCGAGGAAAAGGTGGCGGAACGGACGCTCGAGCTGCGCGAAAAGAACCGCGAAATCGGCGCGATGCTGAACAGCATGCAGCAGGGCATCTTCACCGTGGGCGAGAGCTTGGCCATCCAACCGGAATACTCGCCGTACCTCGAACGGATCCTCGATCGCAACGACATCGCCGGGCGTGACTGCTTACAGACGGTATTCGAGGGCTCGAATGTTGGGCTCGATGCGCTCGCAGCCACGCGCGCTGCGCTCGTCGTCTCGTTCGGCTCCGAGACCTTCTTCGCGGAGATGAATGCGTCCCATCTAGTTCAGGAGTTTCAGAAAGTAGACGAGGGCGGTGAGAACCGATACTTCGAGATCGACTGGAACCCAATTGCCGATGAGCACGGCATGGTCCGGAAGTACCTGGTCGCGTTGCGCGACGTCTCGTTGCTCAGGCAGTTGAAGGACACGCTAGCAGCCAACGGCCGGGAGCTTTCGATGCTGGGCCAGGTCCTGGACGCGGGGATCGAGCCTTTCCAGCGCTTTTGCGCGTCGGCACGCACACTCCTGGGGCAAATCGACGTTGCACTCGCCTCCCCCTCCCTCGGGCAAGAGGCGCTCGAGATTTGCTTTCGCAACATGCACACGGTCAAAGGCAACGCGCGAACGTTGGGGCTCGCCGAGTTGGTCGATGCAGCGCACCTCGCCGAAGAAGCATACGCCGAACTGCGACGCGACCGGACGAAAACCACGGACCGCACGCAGCTAGCGGCCGGCCAGCTGGCGATACGGTCCGCGATCGAAGGCTATGAGCAGGTGTTCCGGCTGAAGCTCGGGGATGTCACGCGTGGCTCGGGCGCGCGTGCGGAACAGACCCTGCGCGAGATTCGAGCTCTGGTAAAAGACGCTTTGACCGGGACGCTCGCGCCTGCGCAGTCGTTGCGGGATCTAGAGCGGATTTTGACGCGCGCCGAAGCCGTCCCCCTCGCCGAGCTAGTCAAAGGCAGCGCACGGATACTCCCTTCGCTCGCAGGCGAGTTGGGCAAAGCGATGCCGATCGTCGAGTGCGAAGCCGAAGGCCTACTGCTCACGCCGGACTGGGCAGAAGTCATGAGAAACGTTCTGCCCCACGCCTTCCGCAATGCATTGGACCATGGCATCGAAGCGCCGGACGCGCGCACCGCGTGCAGTAAACCAGCCGCGGGCCGCATCCGACTGCGCGCGGAACGCCTCGGGAGCCGGATCGCGATTCGCTTCGCCGACGACGGTCGCGGGCTTCGGCTCAGCGTGCTCCGCGAGCGAGCGGGGGCCACGGAGGCGAGCGACGAGGAAGTGGCGAGGACGATCTTCCTCTCGGGTGTCTCGACCGTGACGACACTGTCTCAGACTTCAGGCCGCGGCGTGGGCATGAACGCGATCCGAGCGTTCGTCTGCCAGCGGGGTGGCGGCGTGGGCATTGCGTTTACGGGTGAAGGATCCGGGGGGTACCGACCGTTCGAGCTGGTCTTCGATCTGCCCGAGGACGCGGCGTTGGCCGGCACTCCCGAATCCAAGTCGGAGCCAGCGGCTTCGCTAGCGATGTGATCGGGCCCCGAATCGAGTCTCCGGAGCAGAGGGCACGCGCGCCAACGCCGGGCACGCGCACTGGCGTGCCCGGTCGTTCATTCGAAAATCGGCGCTCAGGGCTCCTTGTTCTGTACCAAATCCCAAGCCGCTTGATAACTCGCTCCGCCGTCCGGCGGCTTCCCGAGCCACTGGATCTGCTGGTAGTCGAGGCCGAGCGTCTCCTGGATCGCACCCGAGGGCGTCGTTGCCAGCGCCAACGACGTAACGGTCGCACCCAAGACGCTGTACGTGAGTGGGGCGAAGACCGCACCGTTGTTATCGAGCGCGGTGAAGCGCGCGTTGACTCTCGGGAAGTGAATGCCCGTTGCCGCCGCACTGAGGTGCCCGAGGCTGCCGCCGCCACTGAACCCTGTCAGGATCGTCAGCGGACTGAACGATGGCTTGGCGCCTCCGCCGCCTGTCCCGAGGACCGGGGTACTGGTTGTGCTCACCGTCAGCTTGGTGAACTGGCTTTCCCCTGCCCCCGGCTGCACCGGAACGCCCTGCCCGAAGAAGACGAAGTCGTTCATGTCGGCGACGCCACCACCACCCACGTTGTGATACACGTCGAACTCAACCACGACTGAGGGACCACCGTCGCTCCATTCCCATTCGATATGGGCGAAGGCCAGGCCCACGTGCTCTTGTGCAACGCCGTTTTGAGTGGTGTCGATCCCGACATCGTCGACGATCACGTCTTTGAGACGGATCTTGAGCCCGCTAGCCGGGAGCAGGATGGTTGCGTTCTGCAGGTGATTGCCGCTGGCCGCGACTCGGTTGACCAAGGGGCTATGAAAATCGGCGTCTCGAACAATCTCGATTGACGAGAAAACCGGCGCACTGCCGCCGCCCGTCGCGATCGACGAGGCACGGTCAATGCGTTGCGTGAAGCTGCGGATCGGCAACTCACCGATGTTGTCCAGAGCCAACGAACCGACCACTGGCAGAGGAGGAGGAGCTCCGCCGGCAGGCCCCTGAGGTCCTTGAGCACCTGTGTCACCCTTGTCGCCCTTGGCACCCGGAGCACCCGGAGCACCCGGAGCACCCGTGTCACCGGGAACACCGGGAACACCGGGAACACCCGGAACACCCGGAGTACCCGGAGTACCCGGAGTACCCGGAACACCCGCCGGCCCCGCAACCCCCGG
>Ga0247774_1000665_pt1 | contig 17210 bp, 14 predicted proteins | sample UWRJL001104B6_FD_179933 | JGI IMG/M metagenome (GOLD analysis project Ga0247774, IMG submission 179933) | Plant litter microbial communities from Arlington Agricultural Research Station in Wisconsin, United States - UWRJ-L001-104B-6 | ecosystem: Environmental > Terrestrial > Plant litter >... | reverse complement strand
TACTATCAGGAATTGTGAGGGGTTTCTGATAGCAACCATCCCAAGGGCGATCGGATGAACCGCCCCGCCACCGCACCCGCCCCTATGCCACCACCACCGCACCCCACACCCGCCCCGGTGTCACTCCGATGTCACAAACACCCGCCACCACACCACCGCCACCGCCACAGGCAGGCAGGCAGGCAACACCACCATCGCAGGGCGATCGCCTCACCACACCCCCACCACCAATACAAGCCACAGGCTAAAGTCTCACCAGCACCCCCTATTTGCGCTTTTAACCTGTGTTTGTCGCCTCTCACGCCAGATACAGCACCCCACCGGGTTAGGCGCGTTATAGCTCGTTTAATGCGGGGTAGGGCTTTTAGGGCGATCGGATGAACCCACACCCGCAGGCAGGCAGTGCCAAAACCGCACCATCTAGCGCGGTGCGGGTGTGTTTGGGGTGATTGCACATCTGCCACGGCAGGCAGTGCTAGAATCGCACCCTAAGCACGGCAGGCAGTGCAACAGGTGGCAGGTTCTAGCGGCGTGGTCAAGTGCGGTCGGTTGGATGCTTGCGGATGTGGTGCGGTCGGAGCGGTGGCACTGGTTGCACAGCAGGGGGGTATTTCGGGTGTGATTCAAGATTTATCGCCCTATACCCCCCTAAGAGAAATCTCGATGTCTGAAACCCTTATAAATCAAGGAAATCTCGGACACGCAAATTTTTTCACCACACACCCATAAAAACACCCTTAAACCCTTATACAGTATAAATTCTAGCCATTGTAGCAGTCTAAATCTAAAAATCGGTTGCGTGTCTTCACTATTGAGAATAGAGTCAATAACCAATGCCTGAAACCCGCATTCTGTCGTTACCCCCAAAACGGGGTTTTTTAGGCGATCGGAAAAGTCGAGCGGTGGCGGTCTAGCTTTGTCGCGTCACACACTCACCTGAAAACAGAGTGCTTTTTTAAAAACTGGATGTGAGCGGGTGAGGGTGGTACGGTCGGAGCGGTAACAGCGCCGTGAGGGGCGGTTAGACACGAAAAACCCGCCACAACTACAGTTCAGTGGGTTTGATGTGGTGGGGTGTTTATGTCAATGGTATATACTTGTAGTTTATGTATAAGTTATTTACAATGTCGTCTGGTTTGGTAGAGCGCACACTACTTGGAGGTTTTATGTATCGCGTTGAATATTTAGTTATTGCAGCGGTAAGTGTTCTTTATATATTGATAGGGTATTTACCTCAAGTATTCTTTAGTAATGTTTTTTTTCGATCTATCTATTCGTTTGTTTTAATATTAGGCATAGGGTTAGTAGTTTGGATGTTTTTTACAAATAGTGGTAAAAGTTTTGCTCGCAATTACAATAGTAAATTACAAAGGACACTAACAGTCGAAGGTAAATTATTTGCCCAAGGGGATTCTTTAATCAGTGAAATTCCTTTTGACTATTTAATGAATAAGTTTAGAAATCTTACTACTTTTTCTGAGGTAGCTGAATGGGATAAAGAAGCTGAAGTTGTTATTGCTGAAATTGTTGATAAAATCAAACTTTTAGATACTGTTGTTTTGCAAGATAGTAATATTAACAAAGCTACACAAACAAAATTCAAACAAAAGTATCAAGAAATTTTAGAAAAAATGGCATTAAAATTGCAGGAATCAATAGATTTCACCCCTAATAATCCTGATGAACAAAAAGCATTACTAAAAGAATTATCTTTCACCAAAAAAGAGTTGCAGTTACAGAATAAAGAGGTTACATCTACCATGAAGAATGTTAACGAAAGAGCGCGTACACAAAATGTTCGTGCTGGTCATGGTTTTTTAGGTATTTATAATTCTAAAATTGCTGCAAGCGAACGACGTAATATCCGTTATCAAAGGGACGCACAGTTAAGACCCAAGGAAGCGAGGAAAGCTGCTATTGAACGTCAAATTTTACAAATTGAAAAAGATATTCTATCTGTAAAACGTTTTACAAAATAATTATTTAAATTTTTTAAACCAGTAAAAAGTACATTTTTACTGGTTTAAAACTTTTAAACAACTATATCAATTACGTGATTGTTGGATATAGCGAGAAACATTACCAATCGCTTCAACGGCGTATTTGTTTCCTAAATCAAACGATAAGGCTCGCTTGAAATTAACTAACGCTGTTTGGTAGTTTTTCTGTTTGATTGCTGCATAGCCCAAGTTCATGCACGTTTTGAAATTTGGACAAGAACCGGGTATCGCCTTCACGTAAGGCTCGACAACGTTAACTTGCGTGAATGCTTTGATATCTGTTGGTTTTAGAAGTAAGGCTTGCTGGAAATACCTGAGCGCTTGAGCGGCATCTGAATTAAGCTGCGCTTCTCCCAGACTCATGCACTCGGTGAACGTCAAGCAAACGCTTTCCGAACCTCCGCCACTAGGTGAACTTGACCCTGAACCGGAAGACCCTGACCCGGAACCCGAACCATGACAATGGTATCCGCTTTTGCGACTGGTATGACATCCGCTGGCATCAGTCCGACCTGAAGTTGCCCAGCTACTCTCTGCGAACAAGACAGTCGATAAAGTTAATAAAGCAGCAGCTAGGGCTTTGGACACCTTGCGATTAATTTTCATGGGGTTTTATTCTGGTTGGTATTGTATTTAAACAAGCCGTAGATGCAGCGATATCAATAGTGAGTTGCGATCGTAAAACGATCGTACACTGTCACGCATCATAATCCACCTCAACTTCTATAGCTTCTTTGATAATTTCTTCTACAATTCATCCAATTCCTCTATATCTTTAAGTAAATTTTCTACATGAATCAATCCTGTATTTGTAATTGAAACAGCAGTGTATCCACTCATCCCAATTAGACCTTTAATAGAAAATATTTCACTAATAAAACCTTGGTTTAGTAAAACCTTTAAAATATCATATAATTCCTCATTTTGAATATCTTGAATTTTAGTGTAATTTGTAATGTCTGAATTACTGATATTATGTCTACCTTTTTTTGTTAAGTCGTAAATATTAAATAATACGTGTAAAGGTAAATCGGGTTTAGCTGTAGTATACATAGTTTGAACAGATACTAGAGGTAGAGATTTATAAAACATTTTGTTACCTCGTTTGATTGTAATAGTTTTGTAAGCTATTTTTTAACATAACACATAAAGTGTTTACATACCATAGTAACCATAATACAACGGTTACAAGCTCTAGGCGGGGAAATGTGGCTTTCCCCGCCTAGAGCCTGTAAAGGGGTTTTAGGCTTTACATCAGGATATAACATTTTCCTGATGTATCAAAAATCGCGTCTGAAACTAAACCTTTCTCAGTTTTATCTTTCATTAATAAAGTTAGGTTTGGTTTTTCATTTCTGTTTAGGTGGTAGCGATTACCCCAATAAATTAACCATTCTTTTGCTGTGTGTGGTTCGTTTTCGTTGAAGATGACAGCCACAAAATCACTTTTATTTTTCATAATTTTAAGCAAGTAACGTCCCGCATATTTGCTCACCCTGTAAGAAAGGTGTCACAGTCAGGGCAAAAGACACGCTCATAATTGTGTCATCATGCTTACCTGCCGCCGCTTCTAATTTCGCACCAACACGGCGATAGCTCAACATTTCTTCAATTAGCACTGAGTTTTCAGGGTAGATAAATTGTCTCTTTTCTAACGCTAAATTGAGAGTGCCTACCATTGTTATTTTTGTATCTCTAGTTGTCTTGATGTCGCGAAACTCTGTACCATAATGTGCTTTGCTTAACTCTTCTAAATAAATCCTACCTACCCCGCCAGTTGTTTCAATTCCTACAACAGTAGGCTGATAAAACTCAATCAATTTAGAGATTTGATAGATGTGCGCTTGACTTGTTTCTTGCCTCTTTCGGTAAAGGTGAACCAACGAATAAACATTGTTTCTTACATCATATTTGACAACAGAAAAAACGGTGTAATCACTTCCCATTGTTGAAGTATCAAGACCGCAATAATACTCGATATAAGGCTCTTTAACATCCTCATAAGCACCTATCGCATTCTCACGAATCAACTCAATATTGAATACAGATACAGCACTATCAACAAACTTCAAGTCATACTCTCTCAGCACCGTTTCCATGTCTGTGCCGTCCTGTTTCAGACGATACTCAAGATAGTTAGGAATTGATTTATAAACCGGGTGTGCGCTCCAATGAACAATCAATTTAAGCGTACCCTGTGAATCTTCAAACCAATATAATCCAGGCACTTCATTGTATAAATCCCCTACCGCTACTCGGTTGCAAATTTCCTCTATATCTCTGCCTTCATTGTTCTCATTGACCTTATCCCAGTACCATCCTGATTTAGCGCTAGGGGTGCTGATAATCAGCTTTGTTATCTTATCCCCTGACATCGCAGAGGACGGGCTAGACGCTGCATAAATCTGTTCAATGTTCTCACTAAAAGCCGCTTCATCAAATAGAAAATCCATCACTGAATCAATAGAGCGAGAGCCTTCAGGTGATGAGTTTTTGTAATAGATATCGCCTAACCCTTTGAGTTTTAGATATCCTACGTTGTCATTTACGGCTGTGACATACTCACTTAACCCCATCAACATTTGTTTAGTGCGACGGCTGATGCCACTGACATCAGCTTGATTTCTTAAGAAGGCGATCGCACTGTAAGCAGCGTTCATTGATGCACGATGTAAAAACTTACTCGCAATCATTTGTGTTAAACCTAACTGTCGAGATTTAACACAAATAATGTTGTTATATTCATCCATCAAATCGCTGATGATTTCTTGATAGCGATAGGGTTCAAACGGAACCATCGCCCCGCCACTTCTAATTGTGGTGAGGCGAACAAAGTCAACCCATTTTTTAGGAACTGTTTTCAGATTTGAAGCCTGAAAATATTTACTGACTTGTGACTGGTTTGGTTTGACTCTAAACATTTTCAGCAGGGGGTAAATTTAATGTCAATCCCATCGCTTCAACTGTCTTAATCGCTTGCGCTTGATTAACCATCAAGTTAATTGCAGAGGTCTTATCAAGTGCATCGAGCGCTATTGAGTAATTTCTCATTGTGTCTTTCGGCATATCTGGCGCTACCCCATCAATGATTTTTTGTTGCGCTTGCATTGTAATTCTTGCTTGATTCAGAAACACTTTTAAGGTGATTTTTTGTAGCAGTTCAAGAGCTATTTCGGGGTTACTTAAATCAACTTTGTATTGTGAAAAGTCGATGTCAATCAAGTTATTAGGGACGGGTTCTAACTCTGTGTCGAACTTAGTTTCATTTTCTGGAAAAGGAATGCTAAAAGCTGAAAGGTGCATTCTGAGGACTTTTTCAGAAACCTTACATCCTTTAGAGTTTAAGAACTTGAGGACGGCGACAGGTTCGATTTGATTAGTAATCATCTCGTTAACCTTATCGCCTAATCCTGCTTTACATACCTTACATCCGCATCCTAGTGAGTCCACAATGGTTAACTGATTAGTTGTACTCCAATATTCTAGCAACTAATTCATCCATAGTTTTACGGTAGTATTTACCGTTGTGGGCTATGTTGTTAAACCCTCCCACAATCCCCATCTGTTCAAGTTCAGCACTCTGTTCTTTACATTTATCCGTGTAGGCTTTTACAGTGGTGCTAGCCATATTTTTGTTGTATAAACGTAGATTAATCTTGTTAATTAACCCGTAGTTTGGCACTGCTAACTCTTCAATATTGTCACCGTTGAAAACTTGACGGTTATAGTGCATGATGGTTTCCACAATTTGAGCAACTTTAGCAGTCACGCTTTCTTTACTTACTGATTCATCCTCAGTCGCTAATTGTTGACTAGCAGGTTGTTGACTCGCAGGCTGTTGACTAGCAGGTTGTTGAATAGCAGGTTGTTGACTCGAAACATTTACACCTTTGTCAACAAACTTTTTGTTAACAGAGAGGTAGTCAATCAGTGCGAGAACTGCTTTAGTCACACTCTTTTTAGCTTCAAATAATTCAACATATTTCATGTTGTTCTCAAAGCTCATACCTTCAATAAATTCATCAAGGTTGAAGCCTTCATCGACTGTTTTAATCGTTGTTTCAATTACTGGTGCGGTTTCCATTTTTCCTAATCCGTTAATGTTGGTGGGGACGTTGATATTGATAGGGTTGATAAAGTTGCCTTCATCGTAGCGCTCGATATACTTGATGGTTTCGTTAACGTTATCGTGTGCGAGTGCTAACTGAACATAGGTTAAACTTGCTTTGCTGTTGAAGCCTTTTTGTCTGAGAATATTTTTCAAAGCGCAAGCATAGAATGCACGTCCTTTGTGTGGTGAACCGTTGGGTTTTGCAAGGTTTCCATCATCGTCAAAGGCTTCAACAGTTGACAACAAATTGCCGAAAATTTCTGTGTATTTGTTTCGGAATTGTTTTTGAAACTTTAGCTGATATTTATTAATGTCGGTGGGGATTTGTTGCACAGCATCGAATTGAAGGTAACGCGCTTGTGCATCAACAATCAGTTGTGCGGGTGCGAGTGTAGGACGTGCATAGAAAGCTTCAACATCGTCTTGATTGTGCTTTTTTAGAACTCCCTTAAACCCGATTACATAATTATCTAACGCCACCATTTGACGCTCAATATCAAGGTTTAAGCCTTTGTGGTGATACTTAGGCTGATTCTGTTCACCAGCACGTAAACCAGTTAAATTCACGATACCGCAAGCAATAACGAGAGGGTTTTCAGAGTTGAGGCATTCAACCGACTTCAAAACAATTTCTTTAATATCGCACTTAGGAACATCAACGGTTCTGAGTTCACCATCAGCATCAAAACCATCACGAGCGCGTGAAGTCTTGAGCCGTTTTTTGTCTAAAGCACTCTTCTGTTCATCAGTTAGAGAAAGCATTGAGGCTGCACAATGCTGTGTGTGTGTACCACGATTTTTAGTGTTGATGGTTTCATTCAGTTCAGGCAATGAATGAGTGTAGTTTTGAAAGTGTCTTTTAAACTCAGTCAAGTTACTGCTAACCGTGTTGACGCTGTATTGGGCTGATAACTCTTCTAACAGTTCATTGCAAGCTTGGCTGACTTCTAACTTGGTAGAGAGCGCACTGACGCGGGTAAAGAACTCTTGAGCCTGAGTGATGATTTTCTTGCTGATGGTCATTGTGCCTGTCTCCTGTGTTTGCTGGTGATGTCTCTATTATCCACAATATTATCCATAATAACAATGGTAATATTATCAATCTTTCTGATGGTTTTATGATGGGTAACAGATTTTGCTTATGGATGGCGTGGCGGGTTCGAGCGGTGTTGTTTGGGGTGTACCGCTCGCTCGCTCCCTACTCAGAGTCCTCCCCTACACAGCAGAGCGTCTGAGTAGCGCTCTAGACCGTCTTCTAACAATCGGTTAGTCATCTCCCAGTCGGTCAATCCCTGCTGTGCAGCTAGCTCAGACACTAGCGGGGCGATCGACTCTGTGACGATGAATTGCCGACTTGAACGGGGTGGCTTTAGTCAGTCAATCCCCACAATGTTGATGGTGTCGGGGTTGTCTAGCGTGGTTACTAGCTCGCTGGCTAGGTAGGCAGTTACGAAGGCTCGCACCGCTTCAACCTTGAACCCGCCACCTGTGAGATAGACCCGTTCACCCTTGCGTAGTATCTGGCGAACATCTCGCAGCAGTTCGCGAACTCCGATGATTTCACGGCTCCAAGCTTCCAGCCCTGATTTAAGGCGATCGCCTAAGTCGCGGGTTGAATCGCCCAAAACAATCTCAGCGCTAAACTCTCCCAACTCAGTCACAGTGCTAGATTCAAGTGCATCTTTGAGCCGTGAAAAATGGTAGATATTGCCCCCGGTGTCGCCTTTCGCAGACTCTTTAGCGAAAAACTCGGTAATTGACACCACACCCGCACCGCTGACACTGTTCTGATTGGATGCTCTCGGCACTCCGTTCTGATTTGAATAGGGTGTGTGGGTGAGTGTGCCACCGCCTAAATCCAAGACATGAAACCGAACATCTTTACCACCGCTTTCTTTGATGTGCTTTTTGGCTGCACAGGCAGCGCCGTACCCTTCAGGGTAAAGGTTGTAGGAAACGACGTTAATCTCAAATAACCGCTCGTCAAACTCAAATTTGAGGTTAGAGAATGCCTTTTCAATCTCTTTCTTTCGGTGGCTAGATAGCGACAGGAGAGCGATTTTGAGGTCTATTTTGATGACCCCGTTGCCCTTACCTGCCTTCTTGATACGCTTGAACAAAAACGACGGGTGAGTGCATAGAGCGCCAACAATCCACACATTGAGAAGCTTTATTTTGTTGTCGTTAGCGTACCCTTCCTCTAAATCACCGCCTGACAGAGAGAGCGCTGAATCGCCTACAGCATAGCCGTTATCGCCTATCTTGAACACTCCGAGGTATCCGGTGGGTAGCTCTTGAGCTTTGGTGAACTTGCGACAGACCGACTGATAGGAACCTGTGATTTTTTCGAGATAGTATTTGGTTCGAGAGGAACCGCCGTCAATTATCAACTCTGGCACTGTGACAGTTTTGGGCTTTTTGGCGGCGGTGGTGGGTACGGTGGTGTCGAGTTCGGGTGCGGTGGATGCGGTGGCGGTGGAGTTGTTTTGAGCGGTTGCAGTTTTCATTTTGATTAGCCAGTGTATACACTGGACGATTTTGGGGTGAGTGTTGAAGTGTTGACGTGCGAGTTAATCGAGCGAGTGTGAAGCGATTTTGATAGTTGAATTTGTGACGGGGCGGTGTGGTCAAGCTATTAGGATTTAGTTTTTCAATCCGGCTGATTCCGGCTGATTCCGGCTAGCCGGATGAACCCTACTATGTGCAAAACCGGATGAAAAACCGGATAAAACCGGATGGTTGAAACGTTCACTGTGTAAGGGTTTTTATTGATGAGTTCCGGCTGGTATCCGGCTGTCATCCGGCTAGCCGGAATTAGCCGGATGACGTAAACCCTTTAAAATCTGCTAGGATTTGTAGGGGGGTTAATTAATAGAAACTGTGACGAGTTTCTTATTAATTAATCACCTCTGCAAAAATCCTCAGTGTATACACTCTGTGAATTCAAACCCGCAGTCAGGGTTTTTGCATTTCCACCGTTGTTGTGGCGGTGTCACTGTTTTCAAAAACCCGTTCTTTTTGCTTTCACCCCCGCACTGTGGACAGTCGGGGTTTTTCTTGCGAACTGTCACACTAGGGGTGGTCGGTTCGGTTGCCTCGGTCGGTTCCATGTCGATCGCCTCGGTAGGATGTTGCCACACATACTCCCCAAACTCAGGCAGTATCATGAAATAGCCTTTCTTGTTAGGTTCGAGTACCAGGGCAAAACGGTAGGCTGCGGGGTCGCTGAGTTCTAACCCGTCCTCATCATTTTTGAAAGCGCACCAATCTGTGAGAGCGTCGCCAGTCTTCATCAAGTTCGCTCGCTCGCTCTCAGATAGGTGAGAATTTGCGAGTGCGTCCCGGTAGTTGTCACCGATGTGCAGACAGACAAAGTTATTCATATCGGAGCGGTCAAAACCCCCTTTCAAGTTGCGGACGTTAGCATTTTGCCCGGTGATAACTAACCCACAATTTTTGTGAGAGGACTGCTTAAGCACTGCTTTGAGGTCGCTAGCTGACTTCGGATTCTCATCTAAAGTAGTGTCGATTTCATCAAACCAAGCTATGTAGAAATTGTCACTAGGCACAGACTGCATTTTTGCTTGATACTCTTTCAAACCTTTGATTGAGTCAGCGTGAGAGCGTCCTGTCGCAGGGATAGAGCGAAAGTTTTTCACACTGTCAAACATCGGGTCATAGAAGTCACAGACCCCGTTATGGAGCGTGGTCAAAGCACAGACTAAATTCTCAGCAGTTGGACTTTTGCCTGATTCACTTCCTCCCGTGATTCTCACCCGTCTCCAATTTCGGACGGTTGTTAAGAACTTGTCAGCAGTCTTGACACCGCGAGGTAATTCGTTTCTGAGTTTGACTGTGCGACGGTGAACAACTGTTAAAACGAGTCTTGATTTTTGGCGGTTGAATTCCCATGTTGGGGTTGTGCCGTGGAGTGCATTACAGAATGAAGCTATTTGTTCTACTGAATTATCAGCACTCATTTCAGAATCAACTAGGTTAGGGTTGCGACGGATTGAAAAGATAATTTTCACACCTATTTCTGTCTCTTCCCAGTCGTAAGCATCAAGCAAAATTCTGTAGCGGTTGTAATAGTAAAGAGCCACAGCATTACCCATTCTTGCAGGTGTGAAATCACCAGTGAAAGAGAAAGGTTTTTCATACTCTGCCAACCTTTCAAGTGCAGTATCAAGTTTGTATTGTGTGACCTCCAATTGTTGTAACGCTTCTTTTGCGGGTTCAAGTGCAGCATCAAGACGGCTTGAATAAAGGTTAGTTGTATCATCTATAAACTCACTAAACTCCTGTGCTGTCGTGTTGAGTTTGACCTTGTAAGAATCAATGTATTCTTGAAAGGTTTGGTTAGGTACACTATCCTCTATTCTCTGTAACAAACTGTTGATAATTACTGATTGTGCTTTACATCTCAATTCGATGTATTGAACAATCATTGTTTCTTGCAATTGTAAACCCTCGTCAATCACTTCATCGAATGCGCTGATTGTTTTGAAATGGCTGATTTTAGATAAAAATCGAGCTTTCACAGCATCAATTTCTAGGTTGATTGCAGTCAATTGTGATTCACAATCTTCATTGTTTCTGATGAGAGCTGCAAGGTGACACTCACACTTTCTTAAAGCTACCCGGTGACACTCTTCAACTAAATCATGCGCGGTTTCTTTGTTGAAAAATCTCGCTTCTTTAAGAGCTTGCTGGCAAGTTGAAAGCTCTGCCTGTTGTTCTGAAAATTCAAACTTTAAAGCTTCATTACTTTCAATCATTACTTTTAATTCATTGGTTAGAGACTCAACTTTTCTCTCTAACTTTTGATTGTTTTCAGCGTTCTCTGTTTCTAGTTTTTCCGCTTCATCTAACACATCACGCATCAAGTGCCTGGTTGTAATGAATGAAACACTTGACGCGCATATCAAGTAGGTAGCGAAAGTTTTAAACATTTTGAACTGCTTAATCGGTGCAAATAAAACAATGGCTGAACCGACGGCTAACACTACTGTGATGATTTGATATTTGAAGCTGATGCGATTGTATTGAGACATTAGTTTTAAGTAGGGTGTGGTTTGATTAGTGGTAGATGCACAGTCGATTATTGATTGATTGGCGTATAGATAATTTCGACTTGTTCAGATGATTGGTATTGTTCAAGAAGTAATCGCATCGGTAGGGTAATGATGATAGTTACGATTACAGCAGATCCGATTAGAGAGAATACCTTGTTTTTAGGGTTTGTCATTTTACAGTTGTGGTAGGGTTGACAGATGTGTAGTGAATGCACCCTTGGTCTTTTTATTAGTTAGCGATACTGTCGGTGGCTAACTTTTGCATAATCATTTGTCTTCTTTGTTGAACCGATTGAATGTCAGCCTCTCGCATTTCTTCTAACGCTTCAATCTTGCGGGTGATTTGGGTTGTTTCCTTCTGCATACCCGTCAATTTGATGCTCTCTTGATTCAACTTTTCAGCAGACTGTTCGCGCTTCATAATATCGGTTTCTAACTCGATATTCTGGCGGTCAAAGCGAACAATTTCCTGTTGTACCTTGACGGCTTCAGTTGCACCCTTGATGATTTGTTGTTGCGCTTTGTGGAAAGTCTGTTTAGTCTTTCCAACCTCACCAATGTAGGTAAATCCTGCCTGGTAAAGTTTTTGAGCGCGTGTCGCACCTGCGTAGTTTTCAAGTCCTGCGGTTAACTGTTCCTCTGTTGCTGTAACGGCGATGTTTGGATTGAGTAAATCGGACGGCATCAACCCGTTAAAATCCATCTCAGGCATTGTGATGCCACCGTAAAAATCGGTTTCTTTGACAATCTCACTGCGGTGTTGCCCCGCCCCGTAGTTGGTGGCGGTTGCCTGTTGTGCATCCACCAAAGCACCCTGAGTTTGAGCGCGTCCTGTGGTGATTGCACCCGCTACCGCCCCGATACCACCTGTGACGGCTGCAAGTCCACCTGTCACAGCGTTGATGTTATCGGTGATGTTGGAGCGAGTTTGGGCGATCGTCTGTGCGGTGGTGTTAAGTGTTGAAGCGGTTGCCTGTGCAGCTTTCGAGGCTCTTTCTCCGAGGCTGGTTTTGGGGGTTTTGGGGGCTTTTTCAGCTTTGGGCTTAGTCGGTCTAATCATCTCAGTTGCCTCTGTGAAGGTATACCCTGATTATACGCACAATATTTGTGTATGTGTTGTTTAAACGCATGACAGTTACTTATACCTCATTTGTGTATTGATAAGGTATTTTGATTGATATACTGATGACACTTGTACAAATAAAGTGTAATTATTGAATCAAATGGCTAAGTTAATAGAGGGTACAAACATGATTATTAGGTTGAAAGAAATGAGAGCTGTTAAAGAGTTGTCACAGGGTAAACTAGCAGTCCTGTGTGATATGTCAGTAACAAATCTTCAACGTTATGAGCAAGGAAGAATGAAATCAATTCCTTTCGATACGTTGGAAACCTTTTGTAGAGTTTTAGACTGTGAACCGGGCGATTTAATAGTTAGAGCAAAGAATGGTGAAGCGACTACAGAATGAAAAAATATAGACCTGAAAACCTATATATAAACGTTCAAACCTTTATTATTGAGCGTCTGAGGATGTTGAATTTTTAGTAAACAGTTGGTGGCGGGGCGATCGACTTTACACCCCGCACCAGTAATGTGCTATGTTGTCAGAAAGAGAGAGTAATTGAAACCATGAAAAATCAGAAAATAACCGCGATAAAATCGCAAAAAACCCTACCTATTAGGAAAGTAAATGAGCGCAAAAGTTATCATTTTTCTAAGACCTTCTAACACTTGTCCACCCGATTGTGAGTGTCAGAAACGCAACCCACAAAAACTTGCATCTTTAGCAAAACATCTCGCAAAACACGTAAAAGAAAGGGAACTTGAAGACACTTCAAAAGTTCCTGTGGTGCGGGGTTCAGCCATTTTTCTTCATCCTCCTAAATACTAAAAAACCGCTTACTATCTAGCAAGCGGTTTGGAGGTTTTAGGATTATTTTATTTTGAAGGTGTCAGGACGGCAATCCTTTCACCTTACCTCTTTCAGTTTGTTGACTTTCACACCGTCTCAAATCTCACCTATCAACAGCTTCAGTCAATCAATACACAGGAAAGAAAATGGAATATACATCAACCATTGATGTTAAAGTATATAATTTAGAATGTCAAGCCGTCTCGACAGGTGAAAATAAAAATGAGAATTGTTCTCATTCAATTTTACCATACACCCCCGAAAACAAGCAAGTTATCAGCCTTGATACCTCGGATGATGTCTCAGGTGGTAAAGTGCCAGCACACCCCGTTAAATCGCCTGCTAGCGGTTCTGAGACAACATATTACCAAAGTATTTCTGTTGACTGGGAGTTTAATACCGGATTTAAAATTAACCAGCCTACTCCTACCACTATCTCAGAGTATCGTAAAGTTCTAGGCGAGTCATTCCCAGTAGTTGCAGGTTATCAAACTAAGACTTCAGCAGACAAGCTAGATATCAAATTTTCACAACCGACAGCTAACACCAGTCAAGTCCTACTTATTGAGAGTCCGATTAACCGATACAATCTCATTGAATCTTGGGAAGGTGAGACGCTAATTACTCATGCACTAGGTCTAAAGGAAGTGCCAAAACCAGAAAAAACTAACAAGGTCATGCAACATCTTGTTAAGTTTGTATTTTTCTACAGTGACCTAGACCTTTTATTTTCCTTCAAAAGTCTGTCTATTCAGCTAAACATTATCCGGCAATTAGTGAGACATCGTACTCTAAAAGTAAATCCAGACCTTGCTATTCCTGCCCTTAAAACTGGTGTATATGTGTTGATTGATGGCAAAGTTAAAGAGCTTACCTTAGACGTTAAAGACCAAGCTGGTAAGGGTGTAGGGGGTTTAGATAAACAGTGTGCTGCGTTAGGTGTAGAGTTGACAGCTAAAGCCTTTATGAATGACTGGAAGGATGATATGGGGACGGCTTATGAAAGTATCTATCCTTCTTGCTCTTTACTCTGGAAAGGTTTAAAGCAAGGTCAAACGGAGCCTAAAACTAAGCGTATTGTCGAATTTGATAAGGGTGAAATATTACATGATTGGTGCTGCGTGTATACTAAAGGTGACGTAAATGCTAACTTTCAAATAGATTACCTAACCCATCAAAAGATGACCAAAGCAAGTAAACTACTCGGTTTAGATTACCCGGTTAAACCATTTAACACTGTAGCTTCTGTAACAAGTCGCTTAGTGGTAGATTTAATTGCAAAGACGTTAGAAGACGGTCAAGAAATCTTTTTCGATGGTGAGGGTTTAACACAGGAAGGTAGAAATTTACTCGGTCAAATATTATTACCTCAGTCTGGTTACGCTATCAGTGAGTACGGCGGAAATGTCGCAACACTACTTACTACAGATGGCGGTTATTGCAAACACATGACCCCTAGATTGATGAGGATACTTTCTGGGTCATTAGTGTTAGACATTGACCTTAAAGGCTGTTATATGGAGGGTATGGCTTGTCAACCTTACCCAGTAGGTAGACCGATTATAGGTGCTTTCAAATACAAGGAAGAAAGACCAACATTGAGAGCATGGTTAGCTGCAACCCGTCATGAATTAGAGCCTAATTGCTGGGAAATAAGACTTTCTAACCGTGTATTGGAAGAAGTTAATAAAGGTAAGAAAACCGTCTATAGTCGCTACCAACTTACCTTTGAACAGGACTTAATACTCTCTAAACACTTTGACTCTAAAGTGTCGGGGGATTTTGAAGATGAAAACGATGAGGATGGACTGTATCAAGTTGATGACTTTAGTGATGGTAATACCAATAAAGCTGACTTTCAACTCAACACCCGCGAGATTACTTACGGCTTAATTGACCATGATATTTTTCAAGCGATGGAGTGTTATTGGAAACCCTCAGAGTTAAAGGAAGTTCTAGATAATTGTGTTGTTGATGCTTACTGGTACTATCCCAAATCACAACTCACAGACTACGGTACTTTTCTGTCACGTTTCAAACTTGAAACAAGTCCTAATTACCCTCACAATAATACATGGTGTATTGTACCTATGAAGGGTATCGCTCAACCCTTCATTGACTTAAGAGCTAAGGAAAAGACCGCGAGTAAAGTAGCTTATTCACTTGCAAAAGGTGAAAAGGTTAAAGAGAATGATAAGACCGTTTTTATGGATTTTCACGGTGATAAAGAATGGGATTACTTTGTTAATTTACCACCGGAAAATTTAAAGGCGATCGCCGTTGACCATGATGCAGGTCAGTACACATTCAAAATTACAGGGTTGACTATTTATGGTAGTGCTGGTAGTTTTCACTATCAAACTGAGTTAGGTAAAACTACAAAGGTAAAAGGTGGATGGATTGAGACTTTCAATCCTAAACACGGTCACTATCTAGTAGCAAACCATATCACAGCAAGGGCGCGGTTAGCTGTTTGGTGTATGTCAAAAGTGCTGTTTACTTCGGTGGTTATTACAGACGGCGGGTTTTTCAACATCAACTCAACTCGTGTATGGGACTGGGAAGGTAGAAACCGAAAACGTGTAGGAGCTAACGAACTTTCTAGAATGACCAATCACGAATTAACAGCCAAAGAACTACACAACCATGAGTTAAATATCAAAATAGTCCCTTTAGGTGGATGGGGTAATTGGAGAGTTGACGGTATAACCACACATATCGACAAAACTAAGAGCTTACATCTGGTTAATGAGTTTACCCCGGTAGCACCTGTAACGGTCAAGAATGAAGATTTGGGTCAATTAGATGCCAATGCCTTTGAACAAGTAGCAACTCAGTTCTCCAAGCTGGATATATTCAGTAAAAAGCAAGTACGGTTTGCTTCTAAGGACTTGTACGGTGGCGCTGCTATCCATAGTCAATCAAATTACATCCTTGAACCTATTGAATTTGAGGGAGAATTTTACGGTCAGGAGAATATCAAATGGCGAGGTCAAAAAGTAAATGGTAAAGCCTATAAATCCCCTCATATTCGGGATTATGAACATACTTATGAGGTACACCCTTGTGTTACCTTTATGCGCCAATTGTTGAAAGACCCTAGCAAGGTAGAGTTATTTTATGAGTTTTACACTGACTACCTTCTGAGTGTTAATCAGTTTAACGAGCGTGATAAGAAGGGTAAAAATGATGAAATAAATAATGACTACGCTGACCGTGGATTTTTACCAGGTTCTCAGATGAGTAAAAGGTCATTTATCAAGCTTGTTTCACTATCAACCTTCAGATGGCAAACACGCAGTCAATTTGAAACTTGGAAGTCACGGAATGAAAAAATGAAGGATAAAACCGGGGTGGGTCTAGAGGGTTTCTTCATTAATTCAGATGGTACTTTTGACTACGAACGAGCTATAAAGGTAATCCAAGATTGCATTGATGATGGTATGAATTGGGTTAACTCATTACGTGTAGGTTATGAGCATGGTGTGATACATCCACAGCATTATATTTGGGCTGATATGTTCCCTTGTCAAGCCCACACTTTTCTACCTGACAGAACTGGTATTAAGGATAAATAAATTGAGATTCGTGAAAACCGTTGATATCAACCCCACCAAAAAAACACTATGGTAGGGTTTTTTTCTTTGGTTCGGGTTTAAGTTCGCTCTTTTTCCTTTGGTTCACAATTAAGTCAAGACCGAACCGCACACACTGAACCCCGAACCGCCCCACACCGCAACGCTTTCAGCCTTTGAGGACTGCTAAAACTCCAAAACACCGAACCGTATCATCAAACCCCGAACCGTCCCTCTATGCCTCAGTTTCAGCATCTAACAAACTAGATTGTTTATTCTCCGGTTCAAGTGTGTGAACCGCTCCGAACCGCTACTTTTTCACACACCGAACCGCCCCGCGCTCCCACCGCTCTCAGTGCCACCTCACCCCTCACATCCAGTTTTTAAAAAAGCTGATGGTTATCAGGTGCGAGTGTGACGCGACAAAGCTAGACCGCCACCGCTCGACTTTTCCGATCGCCTAAAAAACCCCGTTTTGGGGGTAACGACAGAATGCGGGTTTCAGGCATTGGTTATTGACTCTATTCTCAATAGTG
>Ga0247774_1000664_pt1 | contig 17221 bp, 13 predicted proteins | sample UWRJL001104B6_FD_179933 | JGI IMG/M metagenome (GOLD analysis project Ga0247774, IMG submission 179933) | Plant litter microbial communities from Arlington Agricultural Research Station in Wisconsin, United States - UWRJ-L001-104B-6 | ecosystem: Environmental > Terrestrial > Plant litter >... | reverse complement strand
GTCTTGTATGTCTGGCCATGCCAAGTTTTGTTCTCAAATATCCTTGCTGCCCTTCGGCTGGTCATGGCCGCCATTGCGCTCGCTTGGTTCCGTGGCCTGCATTCCACACACAGGTGATTGATCAGCACAACCAACCGTTACTGCCTGTGTGCAACCCATTTCCCAACAAATTTCTCAGACCCAACCCACGCTCGTTTCTGTCGGTTCTGCGAAAGTTGGAGCCATGTTGTATTCTATAGGCAGCTCATTCGCCTTGATTTTTTTGTGATTCATCTTATCCAATATCTTGGGGCCACGATCTCTTTGGACCATTTGTCGGTCGTCTGCGTCTGCCACAAAAGTTGGCGAATTATGAGTCGAAGGTCGTCGGCGCCTCTCGCGCTCGCCGGTGTGGCAATTGGACCGACTCTGTACGGTACTGACGTCTAGAGGGAGGAATCGACAATCAAGGAATCAATCGCTCGGCCTTGGCCTGGGAGGACTTGTCAACGTATTGAAGTACCCAGATGAGCGGATCCACCGTAACCTCCTCCGTTGAGGAGTGGTGATCCAACTGTATATCGGAACACGATGGATGGCGCCAAGGTGAGCGAGGAAGCGTCTATTTGACATTTGGTATCGGCCATGGCGCAGACCCTGAGCGGACCTTCACCGTTCAACTTCGCCGGATTCGCCTCCGAGAAGACAGCCATTGCAAACCCATGTGTTCGGAAAATCGGTAGGCGTCGGCGATCGACCAACCCCAGGCAATTCTAACCTGCATGCCACGTGGTCCTTGGCATAGCACCGCTCATTCATATGGGACAGGCGCCGATTTCGGATTTCGTCGCAAGCAAACTCGCGAAAGATGAGCCCAGTAGGGTGTAATGTTGGATACCATTGCTCGAGACCAGAGGAATAATGTCTTCGTGTGTTGTCATGATGGGGCTCTGAAAGGGTAGTGTGATTGGGTAGCAGAGAGTGGGGAAGGGGCCTTATATTGGGCAGAGGAGAAGTTAGCCGATGTCAGACGACTAGCCAAGCGAGCCTAGCTCTGTCCGGCCTACTTACTCCCTGCGGACATGAGAAGCATGGATCAGTTACGTGCAGGACTAAGACATCACATTACCCTTCGTCACGAATCCCCTGGGCGTGGTCTAGACAAAGCACGTCGCTTGGAAGGCTCATTGGCTCTATCACGGCACTCCACTGATCGGCTCGGTGAGCAACGCCGTTGCCGACATCTACAGATGTTTGGCTGACCGAGCCTTTGCTGCGCGCGGCACCATGGAACTCTGGCTGGTCATGGTCGATCTTAGTGACGAGAGTAGCGATACAACTCTCTCAGAATATTGGCTTCTGCTAGGAACCTTAGCTGGAAGGGCGGAGAGCGACAGCTCTGACACACGTGCGAAACCGGGTGCATCAGCATCGTGGCAGTGCCGCGGTGGACGTTCCTCAGACATGAATCGCCAACTGTCAATTCTGGCCAATTATTTCTCGCTCGGCTGTTGGTCCGGGCTCAAGCGTTTCTTGCGATCTATCTAGATGGGGAGAGTAGTAAGTATTTGTTTGCGACAAATAGCTTCTCGACTTCTAAAATCAGTTTATCCAGCAGAGGACAACCAGGGCCGTGCCGCTATTTCTGGGATCAAGGTTCATCTTAGTGGTACTGACCGTTGATCTTTCAAAAAAGTGAGGCGAACCTGGCTACTCCGCACTCAGAACCGCAGGGTGGAACCTGATTGAATTGACGGCCCAACACTGGACGGAGAATGTTGACCAGTTATGAGTGGCAGCCCTGTTTCGACCCAATGCGCATTTAACTTCGACCGTTGTCTCCTTTTTGGGGACCGGAAGGTCCCAAGATAAGAGGGAGTCTTTAGAAAAAATCCATATTTACGAGCTAGATTCCCAGCGCCTCGAATCTTCAGTGAGAGACGCGAAGGTCCGGCACGAATGAGCGGTCAACGCGAGTCTTCCTTTCCACGCAGAGTTCGAGTCATGCTCGGCATTCGGCCGAGAAGGCAGAAGCTGGGTTTTCACTTGCCCATATTTCTTGGACTGTCCGAATAAAACAAAGACACCCCGAAACAAGCGGCAGAACTCTGTCCATTGCATGGATTTGCCGCATCTCCTTCGTCCTCTTCCGAAAACGAGCTACCGCCCACGCCTATGTCCTTGTTCAACACCTCTCAATAGCTTCGTTTCGCCGAGAATGAAGCTGTTGACTTCGACGCCGACCTAGCTATCGCTGGTCGAGGCATACCATCACGATAGCAGTGCCCGGGCTTCGATAGTGCTCCGTTTCCGGCTCGTTGGAACCTGATGCCATTAGCAAAGCAACAGATGTCGCCTAATGAAATTATCGATCCTACTCCTCTGCCGAACGTTGTATGCCGTCCGTGGCGATCTGTTGTCTGGCCGAGATTTCAATGACTCGAAGTCGCTGAGCGGAAATTTTGTCTTTATCACAGAGTGTACACCGAAGGTTGGGTGCCCGAGGTCGGACCATAATTTCCATGTAATGTTTTGTCAGTCATTTAAGCTCAAATGAGGCAAGGCTACATCTGTGGTCAAGCGACAGAATAGGGCTAGGCCCTTGCAGGATGTGACGTCGAGTACTCGGAGGCTTCGTGCACATCTAGCGGCAGCCTCCACTTGGTCCGCGGCGGCTTGCCGGCATTGGCCAGATTCGAAAGCTATTAGTATCCAATTCGGTTCCGAGACTGGATGGTTGTGGATTGTACGGGGTATCCATCTGTCTCTCTTGTTGCTGGGCTTCCGTTACTAGAAGCGAGCGCCCTCCAAGCTGGCCCGTTGGAACTGAAGGAAGCGGAACAGCTTCCACTACCTGCCCTTCCCTCGTGTGAATACTTGCTGACTTGTTGATTGCCAGGCATCTCTAGGGACGCCTTTCAAGGAAAAAGTTCGATTCGGTCTTTATTGAGATATTCGAAGGAGGGTCAGCCCATGGATACCAAGTCAACCTAGGAGGAGGAAGCCGATATTTATAAGAATTTTAGAGGGTGAGAGGCTGCCTGCAAAGGCCCTTCCAAGGTTTCGCTTCGGCTAAGTCAATCCATGTGTAAGAGAAGATTGATACAGCTACTGTCCAAATATACAAGGGTGACACGAGCCACGAGCCTTCTGAGCACTACAGATGAGGCGATTTATCGGCCTCGAGAGTTTCTAGCCCTCCTAAAGCATATACACTCTTCCGGTCCAAGGTATTCACAGGTTGTGTTGCGTAACAGAAATCCATGGCGGGGGAACCCTATTCGGTGATAGCAACTCAACAGAGAGTGAATGGGAAGAGAGCGTTGCTCATTCACTGGCTCAACGCCGGCCGAACCCGCGAACCGAGTCCCAGAAACAAAGAACTTAAATCGGACCTTGGTATTGTCCTGCTTTGACACGGAATCTTTGTCCTATATTGCGTATTGGAATAGTGCTTGGGCTTCTCTCCGTTGTGCCGATGTTTTACCTATGAATTGGAGCAGCCCAAGGAGAAGAAGGCTTGGCCTATCGATCCAACGCTCGTAGGTCTGTGGATTTCTCAAATGACAAGGTACAGCCCCACCAGATCCAAACTCTGAAGCGGGGGGAAGAAGACTTGGAAATCCTCGCCCATAGTCAAGCCCCTTTCGCCTGGAATTCGCTGGCTACATACTGTGGAGTGTGGGGCATATTCAGGTTACAAAACGTGCAGATGGGCAGTACTGGCTTGCTAGATAGCTGACAACCCGCTTTGCGAGTGTGTACCCTCGGGCCATGTCCACTCGACTGGCATCCCTCCCGAGTCCCGGCCGATTCGGAGCCCCCAGATTTTCTGATTAAGAAATCTCTCACGTGATCCTGACGGATGATACCGAGCCGTCGGGTTCGGCCCCCTTAACCTCAACTTACACTACGGGCGAGCCATTGGCGGCGGGGGATGGAGCAAAGTGAATGTCTCCTGGCTGACTTTTGTTGCTTACTGACCTAAATATTTGAGGCAAGCAATAGCGAGATCCCGTCCAATGCAGGATATAATAGGATCACACATCAGTCGTTACCATCCGCCTATGAAGGAGTGCTCAAGAGTATTAAACAGTTTTCTTTACTACTTCCTTACTGTTTTTCTTTATTATATTTCCTGCTTCATCTCCTCTTTCCCGAATTTTCCCCTCCACGTGCACTTACATATCTAGCATGATAGGCCCCTAGGGGCGACGCCTAAAGTTTTTGTCTGGGACTGCGGGCACTCTGGTGCTTCAGGGCCACCGTGATGTCTCATCAGTTGTGGATACAAGGCAAGTGCGATAAGGTTATCTACCACTCTATATGGTGGGGAAACACAAGCTTACTCATGAAAGACCTATACTGCACTGGATGGCTTTGAATAGGAGCTGCAACCAATAAATGCATCCAATATCCAACAAATGGCCAAAATGGGAGATGGCGATTCCACTAACAGATCGATGCTGCGAATGTAGAGCAAATTAATTCGTCTCAATTTCCTTCAATGCATTTTTTCTTTTGTCTCTTAACAATGTCAAGAGCCTGCACATCCCCACCAAGCGCTAGCAAGTCCAATCCATACTTTTCTCGACAGCGGCTTGAGATTTACCAAGGCAATAACCTACAAAAGTAATTCTGCCCTCTCTCCCTCTTATATTGTACTTTGCTTTACACTATGAAGGCCGTCCTTAACCGGTATTCTCAAAATCACCCCCTGGCCATGCAGCTAGCAATCATTCCCAAACCCGACCGCAGCACATAGCCTTCGTTGTCGATTAAAATAGAATCGTCGCCTCATCCCCTGCCCTGCCAAAGGCTGGGTCGCGGCCTCGACTTAGGTCGTGGGGCAGTTTGTGTACGAAACGGACAACGGCGGCGGGCCTAGACTTTTGATGCTATATGGATGTCGTCGGCATCGCGTGGTATCGAGCTTTGAGTCCTTTTGCAAGCACAAACTCGGGTGCTTAGGGGAAAGAGCGGCATCCAAGGCCAACTGAAGAGAGAGAAAGCGCAAGGCTCTTTTTGACGGACTGGACCTGGTGCCTAGCTGGACGGCCCGAAGAAACCCAAGTCACCAAATCGAAAAGGCGCTGACCGTCGCCAAGGTCTGCGTCGTCCTCGACTCTTCGGAACCAGCCGCCACTAGTGCTCGTGCGAACTCCTTTGTGTACTCAGACCCAGTTTTCGGGAGACGCAAGGGCAGATCTAAATGGTCAAGGTCCGGGAAAGGAAGATTCGGAAGCAGCAAATGTACGAGAAAAGAAATGACCCTCGCAAAGGACGTTGTCAATTGCCGTGAGAAGAGGAGGGAAATCAAGATAATGCCTCGCAGGGGACAAGGTAATAAGCTCAAGGCGTAGAAGGAGGGGGGCTCTCTCATGGGAGTTGGGGTCTTGTCGGGGATGGTCGGCTCTAGCAGCACGGCCGGAAGAAGATAGAGCATGGACCGTGGATGGCCAATGGCGGTAACATGGACAGGAGCGAAACTATGATCAGCCCTGATATGAGAAAGCCAACAGAGTTGGGTGGGAGGTGCTTCGGGCACGGTTTCCGATATGTTTTTCCCGCTGTCTGCTGATTTGAAACCGTAGGAAGCTTGTCGAATCTGAGATCATATTTTCTCCTCGCCATCGACTGTGGCATCTTGGAAAAAGGGTTCCTACAAAGCTTTCAGCGTGGGAGAAGAAGATCAACGTGGGAAAAGAAGATTCGTTGAGCATATGAATCAATGTTCTTCAGGAAAAGCAGGAGAGTCTATATTGGCACGACATCTCGACGTAATCGAATGAGGTTAGTTTTAAAGGCAGGAGACTCCCATTCATTCAGGGGAGTAAAAACTCAAGTCTAGGTTGCCAATACGTTTTGACAGGCTCAACTAGTGCCACTTCGTTAGTGTCTAGCAGTACCTACCAGTTGAGAATAGTCAAACATTATGGGTCCCACCGTTCCTTACCTTCTCCAAAGTGCTTCTGTTCATCAGGTGAGGAGTCCAGCTGTGTGATGACGGAAAGGAGGCACTGGTAAGTCACCCAGGGCCCCCGCGGCAACCATGGATCTCAGTTTGCCGTCTCGCCTCCCAAGGCTTTTCTACTTTAACTCCCTTCCCAGTCACCACACCACATCTACATTTGGTTGTTTTTGCGTGGCTGATACAAGCAACCCTTCACGCATCCACCTCAGGAAGCCTTAGGCATCAGCTCTCTGTAATCCATGTTTGATATGTCGGATCATTGTTCCTGTCAGCAAAGCAGATCAAATTGTCCACCAGTCCACACCGATCTCAACCCCCCAGCCCAATCGCCAGTCTAGTCTCGACAAATACACAAGGCTAACAGGTATTTGTGGATAATGGGGATACATTGCAGCCATTGCTGTCCATGGAAGACGTCTCGCAGCGTCTCCTGGGCGGCCGGGACGCTACAGAGGAAATGTAAACGGAGACTTGAGGATCGGTATGACGCAGAACTCATTCTAACACATGCGCCAAACTAATGAGACGGGTACAAACAGTTCGAGTTCCCGTATATTATCAAGAAATTCCCGGATAAGACACCTACATCATAGTCCTAGACGTGTCCGATGATCTCCTGTCGCGACTCGTTGAAGACGAAGCCAAAAAAATTCGCTACGTAGCAGGGCTCTTGTGGAAGAGCAGTAGTCGAAGGCAGGCTACTGGTTATCTCAATCTCCGCAATAGCACACATCTCCTGAAAAAAGGTCTTGATAATTACGACCCCGTAGAAGAAAATAGCGATCCTCTTATAATAACAAGGCGATTGTGGGAAACCACAGGCGAATGCTGGGTTATTGAAACTACACAGTTTGAGCCTGAGTACCTGCCGAGAGCCTCCGAGGCGGAAGGGAAGATTTAAGAACAGACAGTATGTTAATTTATCGTAGAGAGCGGTCCCTTCCTCCATCTCTGGAGGCTGTCTTCGATGACCAGTCTATTGAATAACATCCCAACTATAAAAATTGAATAGGGGAAAGTGACCGTGTACCCTAACCCTTGGCAACGACCCTGGTCTGCCTGATATGCAGATGTGCGGCGCTGCACCTTTGTGCCGCTTTGTTACACGGTCAGAGGTTCTTGATTGGGACAATAATTTCCCAGGTTGCCCATGAGGATCTGTCATACCGGGTTACTGACGAAATGATTAAAAGGGGAGGGCGCAGACCCCACGAGAGTAAGATTGAATGATGTCTGCTCCCCTCGCGTCCTTCTCATCTCTGGATTCGGATATCGCGACACCGCTCATCCTATGACAACTTCAGGGCTCTGAAAGCGTTCCCAGAAGATGAAACCCATATATCTCGTGACCGTCTTCTCGATATGGATCTCGACGTCGACGTGCGCTGTGCCGACGCGCTTCACTCACCCGACCCAAGGAGCTTCGCTGGACGTCGGGGGCACGTACACGCTCGACTGGACGCCGTACTTCAGCCAGGATCAATTCAACCATATTTCACTGCCCAGCGCAAACTCATCCGATTATTCACAGGACTTCGCTGGTGTCATTTTCGAGTCGGGTTTCATGCAGAATGCCTATGGAATAATATTTCTCGGAGCCACTGACCAGAGCCAGTTCAACTTGACCGAGATCGGTATGTATAGATATCCATGTCCTAGGAGAGAGGGGAATGGCCCGTTGCTCACCCGCTGTAGGCAAAGTTTACATGAACACGGTATCTTTCGAGTGGACCGTTCCTGACAGCGTTGAACCGGGGGATTCGTATGTTCTGGTCATCCTCTTCGGAGGTCCCGATCAGAGGGAAGTTTTCAGTGCTGCCGAGTCGAACAAATTTGTCGTGAAGGGGCTTGTGGAAGAGCCCTCCAAGGACACCAACAATACGTCCCCTGCGTCACCACCAACGTCGGCATCGGTATCGAAGGGAGCCCTCATCGGTGGCGTGGTCGGCGGGGTTGTTGGCGCAGTAATCTTGATGGTCGGCGCGTTCTTCCTGGGCAAGTGGTGGGTTAGAAGCAATCAAAGAAAAATGTCCGAGACGAGCGGGGGTGAGGAAGGGCATACCTCTGTGGCCGAATTGGAACCAAAGTCGCAGTTCCAGCAGGTTGAGGAGACGGAGCTGCCGGACTCCATGAATACTCTGGACGCGGAGGGCCGATTCGCGGGGAATTCGGAGCTGGATAGTGGCGCGATTCCATCCTTACACGAGATGTATAGCACCCCGGCATCGGCAGAGCTGGAAGGGTCGCCGTCGCCGTCGCAGGGGCGGCAGTCGAGTCCTATGGGGTCATCATCAGACGTCCTTTTGCCCGTTTCTCCTGTGTCGCCGGGAACCCTGCTCTCTGCAAGTGGAACAGGATGAGAGAGAGGCGAGCTTGGAGAAAAGGTATGATATAATAACAACCAACGAACAGCTCTCCCGTAGCAGACTTGCGGCAGAGGTTGAATAATCGATTGCGGTTTCTCTGTCCCAACCGTACCCATGCGTGTGACGGTTCTTGACAAGCTCAATTGATCAAAGGCTAATGCATACAGCTTGAAGAAAGCTGCGTCTTGGGACAAAGTCACATATTAAAGCTATGCAAGTCTTACAACATTAGGCATGTGAAGGTTGTACAAATTCTCCCGAATTGTCACCCGCCGAAGCGGACCCGCTCCTCCATCCGTCGAGTCCAAACTCCCTGAAATCACGGTCATCCAAAATAGAGTATCGTCGTCCATCATACCAGCAGTGTTTCAAGCCCATTTCATCCCTAGCCGACTCCCAACGATGGCCCAATATGCTGACAACTTGCTGTCCCTATTCAAACGCACTCGCAATAAGCTTAGTAAAAGTTGCCACCTGGTACCGCGATAAAGATACCCGTGAGGATACCCGATACGAGAAGCGCGAATAGAATGCTCTGGATAAAGATGGTGTCTTGGATCTGCCTGAGGGCCGGCTCCTTAATCCACACCTCGCGGTCAAATATCTTGCGAATGATGTTCCGTTTCTTATACTTAGAAACCCAAGGCTCGTCCTCGTAGCTGTTGCTGGAACCAAAACTGTCGAAACTTCGCCGATCCCGTTCAGTTTGCTCCTCTTCGTCGACGAACAGTTCCCAGGGTCGCACGTGTCGGTGGTGGACGCCGTGAAGGACTACGCACATGCCCTTGTAGGCGGCCACGAGGGTGCTGATACCAAGCACCCAGGCAATGGCTGCGAAGGCTCGCCACCCACGCGGGATGCCAGAGAGGGTGATCATAACCGCCACGAGCAGTCCAATTAGAATCAGTCCGACGCCAAGACCACGAGCAAATAAGACGCGGGCAGGATTGCCGTTGCAGATGGACCAGCGGATGAAGTTGGGGTGGGACTGGCGCCGGAGGGACGTCTCCACCGCCTTGATCACCGTCCTGAGTGCGCTCGGGTGTGTCGTGGAGGCGAGAGCATGGAGAGTCGTCTTCTGTTCGCGGGTCGAGAGGTTCAACTGACGTGGGGAGTTATCCATAATGTATGTGGCGACGATCCGATCAATTTCCGCTCGGAACGGTTGAATAGTAACTTGAGCCGGTTAGGATATCTTTGGCACAGCGCACGAAGGTCAGAGCGGATGGTATTTACATGGTACTCTAGCCCCTGACGATGTAAAAGCGGTGCTCGCCTGTGACCGATAAGTCGAGGCTGACGTGATGTCATTAGTAGTGCTGGGGTTTTTCGAGTCGGTCGATGCAGTACGCGGAGGAGTTGTGAAAGGGTCATTGCGTGCCGAGCGAGGCATCGATGTGTCGAGCGCCTTCTTCTCGAAGTCAGTGCCTTCAAAAATCTCGGCCCCGACGCCGGCTTCCTTGGCGTGGGTCTTTTCTCGATTCTCCCGTTGCATTCGAGTCCAGGCCTGGTCCTCCATAGCCTGAGTCCACTCAGGGGCCAAGGCCGTATCGGACTCGGGCGCTTTCTTAAACCGCTTGACGTAGTCCTCATGCCAAACGTAGAACTGCAGGTTCTCCGCAGCATGCTCGACGAAGGTCAGGTATTCCATGAAGTCACGCTTAGTACAAGGCTGAATCTGTGTGAGCAATTCTCTAGCGGGAAATCGAAGAATATGGACATACTGGACAGGTGCCATCGTTAACGATTTTCTCAAAAGCCAAATTCTTGGGGATACCGGACGTCCCGGACTTTGTCGAGATTTGAGTCGAGCCAGAGAGTCCGCTCTTCTCGGAATCTGTAAGTGAGTATTGGCTCCGTCGGAACTGCTCCTTGTCGACGTATTTGGGACGTCTGTATAAGATGCTGACGGCGCCCATTTTCTAGGTAGAGAATGCCAATGGGCCGGGGGAGGGGGCGTGTAATAGGTGCTTGGATTGAATAAGCGGAGTAGACAATGTGAAACCTTGATGGGGAAAACGGGGCCAGTATTGTGGTCAAATACGATGCGGGAGGCCAAAGATTAAATAAAAGATGTTGCTCCAGATCGTTTGCTATGAGCAAACAGAGGTGGTAACAAAAAACCGCCTTGGCAGGAACAGTCTGCTGCTACCTCGAATACAACCAAACCAGAGTTGGGCAAGCGCGCCGTTTCCGTACTCGCTTTCCTCTTGGCTAAAATTGGTCCTTAGCGGGATACCGTAGCTGGGACCTTGCAGGTCCTCGTGGACAGCCAGCTTGAGGTTGATAGATAGGGAAGGGTTAGGCAAGAGCACCAACCTTTTCGTTCGAAGGAAGACCAGTATTAACTAGGAAGAAGATCGTCGTAGCCCCCGCAAACGTTACCTTCATGATATGTCTCGGTTCATTTTGTTTGCCGTTGAAGCTGCCAGGGAGGTGGGAAGTGAGAACAGGGTTTAACCTTCCCAAGATATCGGACAGTGCATGAGTCCTATGCACTGGGACGTTGAGGCCGCTATTTGATGCAGGAGACAGACAAGGGGGCAGAATTCGTCACTGACTGCCAAGGCAGGCCTTTTGGCTGTTTCTTTTGTTAACTCGACATAGTACCGGCTGACTCGTAACGCCCGAACTTGCGTGGGGGATGACCAGCCGAAGTCGACCCTCAATTTGTTCTGATCAAGAGTGCCTATTGTGGCAAAAAGCGTTTTTCGACCGTTTAGAATTCTGCGCTAGCTTATCTTGCTACTGCTGCAGGATCTGAAATACACGAGAAATACACGAGAGTTCTGACGCCGAACTGGGACTACTCAATACCCCCCATCCGCTCCGAGAAAAACCTCTCGGAGGCGGGCAGCCTTGGAATTTGGCAGGGACCCACTGCCCCACCGCGCCTCCGGACGCTATCCGAGCGATCGGCCTTGGGAGATGGCCATGATTGGATCCTGGGCGGCGGGACGGAACGCCAGCATCGATACTTTACCACTTTCGGCGGGATGGCTTCGACTTGGGAGACCTGCTGGCAAGGAAGCCGTCCAACCCTCTGACCCTCTGTACTTTCTTCGGTTTGAATATCGGCCCCATGCCACCCCTGCAAAGACACGAACCACACGCTTGTCATGGCCTTGTCCCAGATTCGCCAGAGTCAAAATATTTCCAGAAATGCAATGTGTCTGGCTGTGGAAAAACTGATAGTCGAACTGGGGCGGACAATGTCGCGGTGTGCGGAAAAGAAAGGCTAGCCTAGTATCAGCGTAAGCTTTACCGCGGCAGCGCGTCTTATGCCAGAATGTAGATTTCCATAGCCGGCTTCTACCAGGACAATGTTCAACATAGCAAACAGTCGACTGACTCTCTTGACGAGAACTTTCTAACACCATAGGTATCCTGGAGGGAGCTGTTCCGCCCTTCTCGCTTCTGCCTGCCTGCGGGGTGGTGTAGGGGTTATGTCTATCATGGATGGCTGGCGTCTGGCTCAACCCTGTTGAACAAAAGAAGGGAAAAAAAAAACCAAGGTTTTGCTTCGTACTTGGCGTTTAGGTGCCATTAGCCAGAGGTCGCGCTCTGACTCGGCTACCTACTTGACAACCATCATCGTTGCAGCGATCGCACTAAAACTCTAACATGGATCTGGGACGATTTCAAGGCTGAGTGATGCCGTCTGTGCACTCGACAAATATGGTCGCGGTACCGGTCCCGTCTGTAGGCTCCAGGTAAGCTGAATTCAACGGCCCAATTATGACACGCCTGTTGCGCCCACTGGTAGCGATTGGCTTGGGCAGATCCCGGACAGGTTCAATCGCCGACCACCTCATGTTGCCAGAACTGTGTTGGGAGCATTCCTGAAGGCGCCAAGTTGAGCATTAAGATGGCGGTATTCGTAGTAGCTAAAACTACGAAGAAAGTAGACTTTAATTGGGAGTCCTCATGCTTGGTACGGATAGATCTTACAAAACTATGTGATAATTCGTCAATCGCGTAGTTACCGCAGAGAGCTCGCCTGTCCCATACTATGCTCAAATATTCGTAGAACAATTACGGCCGCGTGGCCGCCACTTGCCACATGCCCGACGAGGTCAAGACTAGCCTACTCGTCCGGAGCTAACGGCGAAGTTGGTGTGTAGGAACGTGGATGTGGATGTCGTTTTTTTCTGTTTCTGCTAATTTCGTCGGGACCTCAGCTCTACTAGCCCACTAGTAGCGTGCAAATACTGCAACATTGCAGATGATGGGCACCCACACAAGAGCTGACTGTTCTTCGCATTGGAAAAGCCTAGAGGTATCCCAGAGCAGAAAACAACAAATACTAGGTAGTTCAACACGGCCACGACCATCCCCTATGCTCTACCTCGACTAATTGAGATTCACGAGAGCTGCGTCGAGTTACTGGTGCGCCTCCCGAGCAAGTCATATTCATTTGATTCAATCCAAACACTCAAGAGATTTGGTTGCCGACACCAGCGCCTCTTGACGCGGGCAGAAGGCCACATTGTTCCACTTGACAGGTAACAAGTACACAAGAGGCGTTTTCTGTTACATGCCAGCCCTAATTCTCACCATCTTGGGGTTTGGGACGGGAGCTAGCATGAGGGTTTTATCCTCTTCCATCACTCCCGACATGAATCAAAAGCAATTCTTGTCCTACCGTCTATCGTACTCAGCTAGCAACAAGATCGCGAACTGCAGTGCACACGGTGGAGGCTTTCTTCAGCCGAATTGCGATAACCTAACCTAAATTTCCATTTACCTACAATGCCAGTGGAATTTAGGCAGGTGTTTCTTTTTCCTTCCACCGTGAGTATGAGCTATTCTCAAGAATACCACTGCATCGGTTCCGAACCGAGCGAAAGGCACGCTGCTGCCACAGGGTCAAATTGATTCTGTTTGATTTTACAAGACAGTTAAGCCGAATGCGTAAAGAATTCCGATTTCAACCAATTCGCCAGACTGAGCTAGGCATCGCCTCGAACTTCTTTTTACTTTATGGCATATCGGGACAGCAGATAGATACATCGCAAAGCTTCCCACTCTTGTGCCTATCGGGACTGGCTTTTGATATGGAATGCAAGCTTAGCGTATCTTGAAGTGTCTGAGTTCAATACCCAATAACGATACATGGCGGGTAGTTCTTCTGTGACCATCTAGCCATTTCGGTATTATCACACGCTCGATCACTAGTCATGACTCTCTATTGCATGTTCCCTCATGACATTCTTGTAACTCACTCTTTGACCTTGCTCCCATGACAACGCCGATCAACCCCCAGTAGTGCACCCGCTGTCTCTTTCACCATGAGAGAATCTACAATTAATGTTCGACAGTCAAGAGACTACTAGCTTGGAAATAGCTGGGGATCAACAACAAGTCCTTTGAAGTCATGCTAGGTTGAGACTTGGAAGTTCCAGTTGACTAACACGAGGATCTGCACGAAGAATTTGATAAGCCAGGTTCGAGGGAATGTAGCCTCTGGAATACCTTGTAATCTTCTTATCTATATTACCTATTCAGGTGGTTCAGAGGCTCGGCCGTAATCACCTCACATTGAAAGGGTTTACATACGGGTATTTAGGGTCATGGTCGCAGAATCTTCTCTACCAAGATGAGCCTAGTGAGAGGCTCATTACTTCTTAGATGAGAGAGTGATCTTTAATCATGCCTACCACATCTTACCCTTCGGTCTCCCAGAAGCCTTCCGTAATGCGACGCAATGGATGCCCCTGGTGAAAGAGACGCTAGAGGCGATTCTGCACAACGCGGATGCTATGGTCTAGAATAAGGAGAACTTAGGACCTGTCCGGTCTGTTTTGCAAGACTTGTAGACAAGATTTGGCTCTTCGATACGAAAATACCCGAAGCCATATAGCAGGATGATGCCTTGTAATAAGGCTGTTCTCCATGACAGCCAGCAGCGTTCGGGTTGGGTCCCAGGCGGAAGTCTCTCCGGAGCGTTTTGGAAGAGAGACAGCCCCAAGCTGATGATTGCGTATCAGAATAGCCATGGAAGAAGAATTGTGGGAGCTCATGAAGAAGGCAAGGGGGTTATCGCCGATTCAGTAGTCTCTGTTGACAATACTGTGCCACTCCGGGCTGGAACAGAAACCAAGGAGACCAAGTGCAAGGTTGGAAACAGTTGAGGCGCGGCAGGCTATTTTTTATTTTTTTATTTGCTACTTTTAGGGTCATAAACCAGATATCTAAATGCCGAAACCTGGTGATATAGAACTTTGCTTGCTTGTTGCGGCTTGCTATTCATACTTTGATCCGCGCGAGATGACAGGGTTGCTTCTAGATGCGGGGGTAAATGTTCATCCCTAATGGAAGCGGAAATTGAAGCGCTAGAATAGATTGATTAGTGGGTATGGTGATGAAAGTTTTAATCAGTCTTCATTGTATAGGTGGCTGTGGGCACGAAGTCGTGAATAAGAGCGTAAATGGCCGGATCTAGAATCTCTTGAGTGATCTGGATGAGATATGACAATGAGTATTATTCATTTGCTCTACTGTCGATACCCTTAAGCGTGGATTAGAGGTTTTCTAACCGTGCACCCATTTCCCCTTAGCCATCAATTCGTCCAACGCTTCTTCCTCGTAGCATCCACGCCACCCTCAGAGGTTAGCCAAGACGGCCTCGACACCAGAAACATCCACACCTCGAACTGGCTCCTTCTCCGAGTACACAACCTTCCCGTGATCAATAACTATGGCAAACCGAGCCGCCTTCTCACCGTTGAACCAGCCAATCTTCTTGCAGAAAGCCAGGCCGGTATCGCTCATGAATAGCTGTGGGGACAAACCGTGATTAACTTGGTGTTTCTGGAACTAGGCCAAAAAGCTTCTGCCAAGGAAAAGTGTTCCGCCTCAAACAAAGATGATAATAAAAAAGCGACTTACAATCGAGTCATCCTTAATCCCATTGGCCTTGCCCCAGGCCGCCATTACCCAAACATCATTGGAGGCAATGACGATGACCTGATCCACCCCCTTAGCCTTGAGGTCCTGGAGATGGCTAATATAGCCGCTTAGGTGGTTAGCCTGGCAGGTCGGGGTGAAGGCTCCCGGGACCGCAACGAGGACGATCTTTTTGTTGGCGAATTCTGGTTGGCGTGTGACGAACTATGGTCAGTCGAAGCTCACATCCACTTGGGTCTTCAAGAGAGAGCCAATGGAGCCACCGACTCTCACCAGTGGCAGCGGAGACGATATTTCTTACCTTTGCTTGCGTTGAACTGCTGGGGCATGCCACAGGCAGCCACATCGTCATCGGCTTGATAGGGGGCCCACGAGAACTCGACGCCTTCAGGGAAGGAATCTCCAGGCCTGAGCTCAGTCATTTTTTGAAGTGAGAGCAAATAGGACGAAACCTGAAATGGTGTGATTTAGTGCGCGAGAGGTTAAATGCAGACCTCTCGGCATCTTGCTGGTTGGACCTTCCGAAAAGCGCTCTTGCGTGAGATATTACGTAATGACCTGCTGGTTGGCGGGAGCCAATAGTCCCACGGGTACCCGTAGAATTAAAATTTCTACGGGTACCCGTATTGATGACTCAGCAACTCACCTTCGCCGATCTCTGCAGCCCACCTTCGCCCACCCCAGCAATTGACCTTTACGTACTTCAAGACAAGCGTACCTATTAATTATAGCTACTAGCTTAAAGCAATACAAAAATAAAAAAGGGTACATACAATACTAAGTCTAGTAGGCGCCTCACCTTTTACTGTAAGGCCCGTTCCCGTTTCAGCACCTGTATTCAGGATGCCTACTTTGGTAGTAGTGTTTCGAGGACATGGGCCACCTACGGGCGCTCCACCTGCCACTTACACAAATAGCCTGCGACTCGGTATGATGCAGCCTGCATATCAACCACAGTTGAACTATTGGTATCATTTCAGGACTTTCTCGCCCGCTCCAGCTCCGAAGAGCCTTCAGAAGCCACCAAATATAAAGTAGCCTTGGAATCCTAGGTCCTGGAATCCTGAAGGGTTGCCAATGGAAAGTGTTGCATCCGGGTCCACTGCCTATGGGAGGGTAGGTTGAGATATTTGAGTAAAGGCATAAAATCTCGAAAATGCCGTACATAGCGTGACTCGAATAGAGAACCTACTGGCCAGATAGGTCTGCTAATATTCTGTAACCTCGTATTTTACTACTTAGCTATAGAATACCAACACCACGCTAGTCGAAATCGATAGCAAGTTATCTGCTATTTAAAGTATCTATCTGAATCCTTATTATCTACCCTTATAAAATATTTCCTGTTCCTCAATATCTCTCTCTACTCGTGCCCAGATATCACGAACGCCTCTTCTCTCCGTATCAAATATATCCATCTCTTAGGCAACCTGAGCATCAATACGAGTATCTTCTGCCTTACTCCAATCTAGATAGGCCATCATCTCCTCCTTAGTCCAGTCTCTAAATCCTATTGAAGTACGGCAGCGTTTCGTTATCTGCTTATAGTCAAGACACCACTCGTAGCTTGCTCTATCGTATCGTAACGGTAAACCCTTTGCCCTCCGGTATTCCTGATTTATTAGAATACTTCCACGGGATTAAGCTTAATACCAAGCGCTCCTTTCTTTTATATATCTCTGGTATATTGCTCGGGGATCGTGGTATGCTAGGGATGTAATAGACAGGCTTGGTGACGTTGGCTGGTCGCGAATAGGTTGTATCCGAATAGGAGACGGCGTACGAACTGGTAATAGGGGCGATGAAGGTATTTGTAAGACTGGAGCCGGGGCTGTAGCTTGAGCCGGAGTTGCAGCTTGAGCCGGGGCTGTAGCTTCAGCCGGAGTTGCAGCTTGAGCCGGAGTTGCAGCTTGAGCTGGGGCTGCAGCTTGAGCCGGGGCTGCAGCTTAAGCCGGGGCTACAGCTTGAGCCGGGGCTGTAGCTTGAGCCGGAG
>Ga0247774_1000663_pt1 | contig 17224 bp, 11 predicted proteins | sample UWRJL001104B6_FD_179933 | JGI IMG/M metagenome (GOLD analysis project Ga0247774, IMG submission 179933) | Plant litter microbial communities from Arlington Agricultural Research Station in Wisconsin, United States - UWRJ-L001-104B-6 | ecosystem: Environmental > Terrestrial > Plant litter >... | reverse complement strand
CAAATGGTGGCTGACCTACAACCTCCCCTAGACTGCAAGAAGATTGCTCTTCTCGGCCTGTGCCCAACCTACGACTATGTATTGAGGATTCTAGCACAATCTTTTTGGCTGTCATGCAGGTGCAAAACTGATAGTTGTCGAATTACAGGGCGGGTTTTATACAAAACTTATTAGTTTGATGCACGATCTATGTCCTAAGCTAGATAGACATTAAGCTGCTGCCCATCTCCCGAATATGTTGGTTTGGGAGGGCGAGAGCGAGCTGGGCTTTCTTTATCTAAAATTTTGCCTCAGATGCGTTGGGGATTTGGGTAGTATTGATTTCAGCTTCCGCTATTACATTGATCCTGGGGTGTGGCGCTTCTTCCACACCATTGCTGAAATTGTGGAGACCAAGCGACCCGAACAGCAAAAAGCTTTTTTTGGCGGCGGCAGCATTTAAGGACTTCTTTACGTTAATTCGCGGGTTTCTTTAACGGCAGATTGACTCGATTGAGCTACATAGATACCGCATAAAATCACGACAAACGCCACTAAGTCAAAGAAAGTCAAGCGTTCAGAGAAAATTACCCAAGCCAAGATTGAGGCAAGGACTGGCTCGAAAAGCAGCGTGACGGCGACGAACCCTGACGACAGCCTGCTGAGGCTGTAAGCCAAAAGTCCTTGACCCAACACTTGGCACAACAGGGCTTGCAAAATTACGAAAAACCACCCCATCCAGGAATGGGGAAACAATGTTTCTTCGGCGAGTGCGAGGACGGGAAACGCAAACATAGTCGTGAAGGCGCAGCGCCACAGCAATAAGGTTGCCGTGGTAAATCGTTCTCGCAGCAGTTCTAGCAGTATCAGATATGCAGCAAAACAAATCCCCGATAGCAAGGCGACGGCATTGCCTTGTACTTGGTTGGTGGCGAACTGCACGTCATCCAATCCCATAGCGATCGCTCCCGCCACTGCCAGGACCATGCCAATGATGAATCTGCTATTATAGCGCCTACCTAATAACAACCACCCCCCCAAACCGACAAAGAGTGGGTTCAAACCACAAAATAACGTAACGTTGGCAACGTTGGTTTGAGTCAGCGACAAAGACCACAGCAGGAAGTAGGTCGCTCCGAAAGTTCCCAATGCTACCAATAGCCCGAATTCTCGTCTCGTAAAAGGCTTCTGTTCTACGGGTTGGCGCTCGGATTTTTGGCGGTCCAAAGCCTCAACTGTGCTCAACAAGCCAAAGACGATGGCAGCGATCCAGCCGCGATGGAATGCTACGGCATTTGAACCTATTTCTCGTTCGCACAGTTTGACGAGGATTGGTGCTAAAGATAGGGGGATCAGGCTGGCAAATAATGAAGCAGTTGCGATCCAAGTAGGTGTTCTGGACGACGGTTGCTGTGCTAATTCCAGTTTGGCTGTCATACTTTTTAGCAAATGTGTTGACATCGAGTTGTGCTGATTTTTTGAGCCAAGTCTTTTTCAGTTGCTTACCGTTGAAACAAACAGTAATTAATGGTGACTACCCGCTCTCTAGGCGATTTTGTGGGAGACGAACAGCAGCTTGGCTAGATACGGCTAGGTATAGACCGATGAGAACTAGGGCAAAACCTACCCAATTCGAGAAACTTAACTTTTCCCAAAATATTGCCCAAGCCAAAATGCTGCTAAATACTGGCTCTAACAAATGTACTAAGGAGACAACCACTGAGGACAAGCTAGCAACGCTATATGTTAAAAGTCCCTGACCTAAAACTTGGCAGACGAGGGCGAGAAAAATGACGAACAGCCATCCATTCACTGAAGAAGGAAAAACCCGCTCTTGAGCGAACACCAGCATGGGCAAGATGGATAGGGTAGCGATCGCACAAACCCACAACTGAATTGTGATGGGGTCAAATTTTGTTCTCAGTTGTTCTACTACCAGCAGATATGCACCCATGAAAACCGCAGAGACGATCGCAGCTATGCCTCCTGTGACCTCACCAGTGGCGATTTGTTGTATCTGCTCGATTTCAATGGCGATCGCTCCGCCAATGGCGACGACCATCCCAATCAGAAATTGGCGGTTAAAGCCTTGACCGAATAACAACCAAGCTCCTAAGCTCGTAAATATCGGGGTAAGATTATGTAGGATTGTCGAGATAGCGACGCTGGTTTGAGTCAGCGACCAAGCTACCAAGGCTAAGGTGGAAGCAAAAAAAGTCCCAGCACCCAGCAATAGCAAAAGCTCCTGACAGGTGTATGAATGCTGTGGAACGGGTTTCTCACCAGAAAGTCTCTGACGTATTACCTTGTATGCTTGGGACAGCCCGAAGACGACACTAGCTAGCCAGAAGCGATTAAATATTGTAGCATTGGGGCTGAGTTCAGATTCACTCCATCTAATGAAGATAGAGCCAAAAGATATGGCGACTACACCGACAAATAATAAGGCGATCGCCATCGTCGTTTTATTGGATTCATTCATCAGGGGTGAAACAAATATAAAACAGAAAAATCTATGATTGGCTGTGAAGCAACTGTGCTTCGTGGCGATCGAGAAGTCTTCTCTAGTAAATCCCGGAGCTAAATGCTTGTTTTAGTTTTTTTATATTTTTATTTTTGAAATATCTTCCCTTTTATTAATTAACACCTATCTCAAACTATGTCAAGCACCATTTTTTACATCCTTTACGGATCTATGGAGTCGGTTTCCAAATGACGACGATCGGCAGTTCTACGTTTCTGTGAGCCATTTTTTCGGCTCCAGGATGGGGTGCTTTTTTGCTTGACTTCGGCATTCTTGGTGTTGTCGTTATTCTTCTCTACCTACTGTTTGGTATTTTGCGGAGGGTTTAGCGGCGAGAAACTAGACTAATTTAATTTTTTTCTTCTGGTGATTTTCCCAGAATATTGGCTGGAAAAAAAGCACAGTTTATGACCGTGCAAAGTATACGATCGGAACGGTCTACGATCGCGGTTTCGTGGTAGAGTGCTTTTGGTCGTTAACTCGTCTGACTTAAAAGTCTGAAACTTCAATCGTAGAAAAGAATCTAAATCCTGTTTAAGGGGTAGTAAAAGTAAATAATGAACACTAGAAACTTAGATGACCAGGTAGAAAGTACCGAAAATGGATCGATCGAAGTTACAAGTAAATTCCACGATGCAGCCACAACAACTTCTGCAGCTTCACCAAAAGAATTCAATGCAGAACAGCTAGGACGTGTCTACTTTATTCGGCACGGTGAAAGTACCAGTAACGAACGCAACATTTTTGCAGGAGTTCTGGATGTTGACCTCACATCCTTTGGCCGGTTGCAGGCGCGCCGTGCAGGTGTTGACCTGAAGAAAAAAGGTACAAAGTTTGACGCAGTATATGTCTCCCACATGAGACGGGCACGCCAAACCTGTGAAATCGCCCTTGCTGAAAGTCAAGCACTAAAGTCGTCCGATACCCCCGTTGAGATAGATCATCGAATTAGCGAAAAATCCTTTGGCATTTTTGCGGGTCGCAACCTAAATTTGCTGCGTCTAGCACTTGGCTACGAAGGCTTCGAGGAAATGTTGCATTCACATAACGAAGCACCTCCGGCTGGCGAAAAGATTGCCCAAGTTTACTCTCGCGCTGCCCGTTTCTACGAAGACAAAGTAGTACCGCACTTGGAACGGGGAGAAACTGTTCTAGTAGTGTGCCACCAATATGTGTTGGAGCCTCTAGCACTTTATTTAAGCGGTCTACCGCCGACAGCTTATAAACACCTGAAACTTCCCAACGGTAAAGCTCTCAGCGGTGTGGATCTCGTCAATTTTCGCGACAAGGAATCTGGCGGTGCCGCTTCGCTGCGGAAAGAGATCAACGATCTTTCAATTATGTGGGCGATTTTGATCTATGCCGCGGCCTTCTTGCTGGGAAGCTGGGTAGGGGCAATCACTGGCGCAGCAGGAGCTATTCCCTCAGCGCTATTTCGAGCAATAATCGTTGCGTGTCTTGCCGCCTCAACATTTTATACCTACCTAGACATTGACTTTGCAGCGAGTAAACGCAAAGTAACCTCTACTGTGAAGTATCTAGTTTACGGGTGGATGGCAGTGCGATGGGCAGTTGGGCTATTTTTAATATTTTCGGGATTTTTGTATCAGAGCGAAGCGGATCTGTACAAAGTTTTGTGGGTGCTGTTTTGGATGGTTCCGCCAGCCCTTACTTCCCCAGTTTTATCCGTGCTTTGGGGCGGTAATCTTTATCCGTCGGCTCTGTTGTCAAGAACGCTATCAATCGTTGCTCCACTGGTGCTTCTGGCTACGTTGAAGGTTGCCAATTTACCCATTAACGTTGACAGCCTGATCTTTTTCGGCGTCATTCTAATTTTAGGTCTGGCAATACCGGGTGCGATCGCCCAGTTTTGGCGCGACAAATCCCCGGTTGAATCAAACCACCACAGTAAAAACTGGAAATTCATCGGAGTGCTTGCAGTCGCATTCCTGGCCTTGGCAACAGGGTTTCAGTTTACTCCATCAACCTTCATTTCGGATCTATTTTCTTCAACCGATCCGAACCGCTCGCTCGCCTGTCTGCAACAACTAGCAATTGCAACTTTAGTGTTTGTCTCGATGCGCCTAGTAGCTACATTAACCTCAGTATTTACAAAAGGCAAGCTAAGTAAGGCAGAAGCTCGGGATGCTTATATCCTGCTTGTGAATCCCAACTTTTTCCTGTGGGCGGCTCTTTTCATCGGAGTTAGTGCAACTGCCAATCCCGAAGCCGTAAAATATGCAATTTTTTGGGCAGCGCTGGGGTTCTTCTGCATACCGCTCATCGAACAGATATTGTTCATGAATTCATTTGGCAATGACATACTGAGAGAAACACTGCGTTCTTCGAGAGTGGCAACAGAAGATATCAAAAAGCTTTTCCTGCAATTGGATACGGATGGAAGTAAGACGCTCGAACGAACTGAGATTATGGAGCTGTTAGGGCTAATCGAAGATATGACAACAGGCGAACGTAGCTCTGAAGAAGTCAGAAGCTACATCACTGATTATCTTTTTAATACTCTTGACTCCGATAAAAATGGCAGTGTTGATTTAGCGGAGTTAGAAGAGTACATATCAACCTATGGGTTGGTTGCCAACCTTAACGTTGCTCAAATCTAAACTTTGGCTCAATAAGCCATAACATCTTTGCTTAGGGTAGGGGTAGTCAAGGCACAAAACCTAGGAAATTTGCACAACCGAAAACCAACTCTACCCTTTTATTTACATCTACCGAGGAAACGCTCTCTGGCAAAAATCGCACGCTTGACCCGAAAGACTATCGCTGGAATATTAGTTATCGGAAACCGGGGCCCAAATGCTCGATCGCATTTGATATATAGCAATCCTTGCAGGAGTCGTAAATTTTTTACCCCACCCCAACCCTCCCCGAACCCGCGGTTCGGGAGTAAGCAATTCACAAATGATTTAGGATTGCTATAGCTAACCGAAGACGATCGGCGCTTAGTCGCCACCGATTACTTGTTTAACCTCAACAATTATGGTAAGGTTCATTATGAAGGACTCACAAGATTCATGTCTATGTGCTTGTAATTTTCCGGGCAAGGGTGGGAGATGCTGTTAAATCAACAGCTATCGCTCTGACCGAAAGCATCCAGGATACAAGCCCCCGGATTCATTCCGAAAGCAGACTCAGGACCCAGAAATAAAAAACCTGTATCCGATGAAACTTGCCCCCCGAATTTATCCGTGGGGTCAATGCTTCAATTCTTTAATCTAAAATCTCAAATCGATTGACTAACTGGTTAAAATCCCAAGAACATCGAATAAAGACATAATCAAACTAATCAACTTATTACTTTATCATTATAAATTGTAGATGTCAAATGATAGAAGCTATCAAATTTAAGAATAATCAAACCACCACAGCCGATTGGCGACTCACTCCAGGCTACTTGCATGAAGGCCGATCGGATTTTGAATCAGCACATATTTTGTTAGGTCGTTTTTTAGCCGATAGAACCTCAGAAGACCCCTTGGTAGAAAAACAACTATTTGCCAGCGACGGCATTTTTGAGTGGGGACACGCCAAGCCTTTAGAAAAAGTGATTAATTCACGGTCAGACTTGGATTTTCTACTGTTGCATCCCAATTTGTTACGCAACTGTATTACTATCATCGAACCTTGGGAACACGTAGGCGTTAACGCTAAGGGCGAAGATGTTCGGGCTTCCAAAAATGCCGCCTACATTGCTCAGAAAGTCGCCGATATGGACTCAGTATTACTACCTGTTTGGTCAACAGGAGTCCTCGATCCAGAAATAGTTGTTCCGGCAATTAACTCTGGTTATGCCGTGGTAGTCGAAGGCGGCGATCCATCAACATACGATGCCTCCACCTGGACAAGTCCGGCGTGTCCGCGAGAGGATATGTTTGCATTAGTGGAAAAACTATTGATCTCGCGATCGCCCACCAGCGCTGCTGCCATCTTTATTTGTGTAGGACACCAGTTAGCTGCTGAATGTCATATACGGCTGATCCGCCGTGCAGTCAAAGAAGTTTTGGGCACGACATCTCTGGATCGCGATCGCTCATGCATGGGTCTGCGATCGTTGCAAGAAGTCTGCCAGCGGATCGAAGCAATGGGCAAGACACTCGAAGTCAAAAAGCGTGATGGACGAGTTGTTGCCCATGGCTGGAATGACGAGCATTTTGCCGCGGGGCGCAATGAATTAAAAGAAGTAGGCGATTGCGTGTTGTTGCCTTATCAGTCTCCCGACGGCGATGCCTTGGGTATTCCTTGGGAACTCATTCATGCCCACGATGTAACGGCTGATGCACATGAAGGTGTGATTGACACAACGATTCAATACGAGCGTGAAATATCAATTTCGATGTTTCATTCCGATGAAGTCAACGAAGAAGCAATATTGTTTGCAAACTGGGCTTACCGCAGTATTCATGACGCTATTGTTCCCTATCGGCACATCATCGCTGGAAGCGCTCTGTCATGGCTGATACAACTGCCAGATTCCCTGGAAATCCTCTGTTCGACAGCAGCGGATGGCCCCATACTTACGGAATGTTCGGCTACCTGCATTAACTACAAAGACTTTGAAACTAAGAAAATTCGGCGCTCGTTTACTTGCCAGTTCCATCCAGAACTGCTCTCGGATTTGCGTGCGATCGGTAACAGTGAAGCTCCCTCCTATTCAACTTTAAAAAATGATGATGGTGTCCGCTTATTTGTCCGACTGCTGTATGCGGGAATGCAAGAGTAATGCTATTAGCTTGTGCCACCCTTTGCGTGGCGCAATTACTACTTTGAGGGGTGAATATGACAATTGAAGTGAAACCATCACAGGAACAGATAGAGCAGACACCAGGTGCCGGGCAGCGACTCCAAAAGACTATCGGACTAATTTCGTTATTTCTGGCAATCTTTGCCTTATCCTTTGCCGCCATCTTCATCAGATTGAGCGAACGGGAACTCGGTCCGGTTGCGACGATATTCAATCGCTTCTGGGTAGCTACTGCGATCTTAGGATTAGGGACTCTGTTCAAGACATTGAGCGAAAGACACTCCCAGGACTCCCCCCTCCAAAAGCAACATTACACTAGGAGCGATATAGTCTTGTTGCTGGCAATGAGTGTTTTTTTCTCAAGCACCTTAATCAGTTGGGCTTGGTCTCTAACTCAGACCAGTGTAGCAAACTCTAATCTATTACATAACGTAACCCCGCTTTTCACCACGGTGATAGGATGGCTGTTTCTCAGTCAATCTTTTGATGGCAGATTCCTCATTGGCATGGTAGTGGCCATCAGCGGATCGATCTTAATTGGACTAGGTGATTTGCATATAGGGAGTGATAACTTTACAGGTGACTCACTTGCCATCCTATCTGCCGTCTTTTCTGCAGCCAATCTGCTGACTGTAGAAAAACTTCGAGCCAAGTTTTCAGCGACAACCATACTTTTGTGGTGTTCCTTTGTCGGGGCCGTGTTAACTTTCCCCATCGTTCTGCTAACGGAAGATGTACTTTTTCCCTCTTCTTGGGCTGGGTGGTCGGCAATAATTGCCCAAGCCTTGGTCTGCCAAGTTGTGGGTCAAAGCCTTCAGGCTTATAACCTCAAAGGATTTTCTTCTGGGTTCGTTGCCGTGTTCTTGTTGGTAGATCCAGTGATTACTGCCATACTTGCTTGGATAATCTTTTCGGAAGAGTTAAGCCCTCTGAACTGGTTGGCTTTTTCTGTAGTTTTGGCAGGCATATACATCGCCAAGCCTAGTAAAGTATCTGACAAAGTTACCCCTTTGGGAAGTTAAAAATAAAAAAAAATCTGCTTTTTTCCTTGTTTGATTGATGGAAGTCTTTTCTAGATAAATCATAATGTTACTAACTTTCTAGATGCTTTTCTCTGGGGCGATCGTTTTCTCCTCAATTCTCAATTTCGGCGAGGAAAGCGATCGGGTTCGTTCCTCACCAAAAACACATTTTTCATACCTAATTTATCAACGAACACCTTGATGTAAAAGTCCCAGGATAGAATCTGTCAAATGAGTACGAAAATCAAACCACTATAACCGACGGCAGACTAACTTCTGGCTATTTGCATTTAGGCTTTGCGGATGCTGAATCGGCACATATTTTCGGGTCTTCCGTACTTAGTGTGCTAATTTAATTTAAGATTTCCTCAAAAGTCTTGATATAAAAAGAGGCTGTTTTTCCGAGAACAGCACGAGCAATGGATACCGTCAGGTAACTCTAAATACGAGCCGGGAGTGCTTGTCCATTTAGAGGGACCCTACGGCACAGCACCCATATGTTTGAATCTAGGTATGCTATTCTAATCGCTGCGGGTATCGGCATAACTCCTTTTTCCTCAATCTTGAAAAGTATGTTGTACCAAAGCCAACACGGTTCTTGACGAATGCCTTTGTAAAAGGTACATTTTTACTGGCTCAACCGAGAGCAAAAAACGTTTGAATGGTTTGTGGAACTATTATACAGAATCGAAGCCCAAGACACTAACAACCTATGTGACATTAATTTGTATCTGAAAGGTGTCCAGCAAAAGTCCGATATGAAATCCAGCACCCTATTTGTGGCAATGGATTTGATGCATTCCCAGACGCAGGTTGATTTGATTACAGGTTTAAAAAGCCGTACACAAACTGGTCGTCCCGACTGGGAAGAGATTTTCCGCAATGTAGCACAGCAACACGCGCCCAATAAAGTTGACGTATATTTCTGCGGCCCTCCTGGACTCTCGATACAATTGAGGAATCTCTGCCATAAATACGGGTTTGGCTATAGGAAAGAAAATTTCTAGCAAAACTTCTGGCAATTGATTTATGATATTCAGCGAGAGTCATAAGTTTAGGACTTACACAAAAACCGGGCTTCTTTGACGTAAGTTCGGCTTTATGGCTATTTCTCCCCGCAGAAAAACCCGGTTTCTTTGAACTTTTGCGTAATTCCTGAACTTGCTCTCCGTCCTTAAGAAAAAAAAGCTTACTTGAATCTCGAAAAACGAGGAAAATATCCAATGAAGTTAGACAAGTTTATCCTGGCCCAAAATATGGCATTTCTGATATCAATTCCACCGGAAAGCAACCTGGCAAAATTGCTCCACTTTTGCTTGGTGACAAAGGTTAGAAAAAAGATGACCGGAACAGAATTCTTAAAAATAACCTCTGAGCTAATGGAAAACCCATCTAATTTGCCCTATTGGACTCAAGAGGTCATGGGACTCGATTTAGATTACAGCCGAGAAGAGTGGAAAGCTTTAGGAGAAATGGGCATAAACGATGCAGGAGAGTTTATGGCTATGCTGTCTCAAGAATTGGAAAATTTGAGTTTGTAATATCGGCCCCTGGGGTCAGCAAAGAAACTCTCTTCCAACAGTATAGTTAAAAAACCCTGTCTAAAGACAAGGGACCGTCAATTTTCAAGAGAGAAACAAAAATATGTCTTTAAATGTGGAACTTTTAGAGGAAAGTTTCGAGAAAATCAAACCTCGTGCTGAGGAATTTGCCGCTAGCTTCTATGAAAAATTGTTTACAACTCACCCAGAGTTGAAACCGCTGTTTGCCAAAACTGATATGGAAAAGCAACAAAAAAAGCTCATAAGTGCTCTGGTTTTAGTAGTAGAAAATCTCCGTTCTCCAGAGGCTTTAGGGCCAGTTCTCAACGCACTGGGAGGCAGACACATCGGTTATGGAGTAATTCCCAAATATTACCGTCCAGTTGGAGAAGCACTACTGAGTGCTTTTGAGCAGTATCTCCAGCAAGATTGGACTATGGAAGTCAAACAAGCATGGATCGATGCCTACGCAGCGATTACTGCTTTGATGTTAAAAGGCGCCGGTGTAGAAACGACACCTGAAGAAGTTCAATTAGAAACAGAGATTATTCCCGATAAACAGGTAAGTATAGCAGCTAATCACCAACTAGAATCAGTTCCCGAAAAAGAGCCAAAATTAGCCGTAGAGGTACTGGAAAGCAGTTTCGATAAAATCAAACCTCGTGCTGATGAATTTGCCGCTAGCTTCTACGAAAATCTCTTCATCGCTCACCCAGAATTTCAACCGCTGTTTGCCCATATGGATCTAGAAAAGCAACAGAAAAATCTCATAAATGCTTTGGTATTGGTAGTAGAAAATCTCCGCTATCCACAAGCTTTAGGGCCAGTTCTCAAGGCCTTGGGAGGCAGACACATCGGCTATGGAGTAATTCCCAAATATTATGGTCCAGTTGGAGAGGCACTGCTGATGTCTTTTGAGCAGTATCTCCAAGAAGATTGGACTCCCGAAGTCAAGCGGGCGTGGACAAATGCCTACAGAGCAATTATTGGTTTGATGTTAAAAGGCGCACGTGCAGATTCTTCACCAAAGGTTGTCGCAGATCAAAAAGAGGTCACCCACCATCAGCCACAAGAATCACAGACACAATTACTGAACGAATCTAAGCCTATTGCGCCACCAACCGAGGAACAGAAAAAGCCTTTAGTATCAATTCAGTTGGATGGTGAAATTATCCAAAAAACTCTCTCGAAAATAACTGATAGTTATCAGAAATTTCAAGGTCAATCATTCATTCAGCGATTGAGTGAAATTCTCAAAGGAATTTTAGAAAAATTCATTGATAATTTTTGGGCACAACCCGCCTGGTTAGTTGCTAGTGTTTCAGCCGTTCTGTTCATCATAATTTATGTGGCGGCAGACGATAATTCTCTGATTGGGGAGATTTTGCAGAGTGTTGATGCTCTTAGTATGGTCGTTGCTTTAATTTTATTCATTAAAGAAGCTCCCGATCGCCGGAAGCAATTTCATTACCAAGCTTGGAGTATAGTTGATGCAGCACACGGCGTAAAAGTTAGCTATGCAAGAATTCTGGCACTCCAAGATTTGAATGAAGATGGTGTTTCTCTCAGAGGTCTAGATGCTATTGGTGCAGACTTAGTAGCTATTAATCTCTCTCGGGCAAATCTAAGTGAAAGCAAATTGAGTGAAGCCGACCTCAGTAATGCCAATCTGAGCCACGGTAATCTTAATAATGCTAACCTCAGTCAGGCTAAATTGAGTGGTGCTAATCTCAGTGATGCCAACCTGAGTTTTGCTTGCTTGAGTCAGGTTAATCTCAGTAGTGCCAACCTCAGCGGCGCTAATTTAATTTGTGCGGACTTGAGTAACGCAAATATGAGCGGTGTCAATTTGACGAATGCTAGTTTGAGTGGTGCTAATCTGAATAGTGCCTACCTAAGTGGTGCAAATCTAAAAGGTGCTAAAGTTAGCATTTCTGACCTGAGTGGTGCTTTGCTCACAGGTGCTGTTATGCCTGATGGATCGAAGTATAAGTCTCTGGAAGATGGGGTCACAAATAAATAAATTGATGCTAACTTTTTTATGACTTTGAGGTCTGCTTTTCTACTAAAATGGTGAGGGTCTCTTGAGGAGAAATGCTTGGGCTTACTGAAATGCGATCGCTACTAATGCTGAGAGATTACTCTTTAATTTCTGAGACATACAATGTCCCCTGAAGAAGTTGTTCCCTTGCTAAATGAACTGGTAACAGGCTTTGATGAAATGACAGAAAAAGACGGTATGTCTGCGATCGCTGCCCTGTGCTATGGTTGAGTTTATATTCCGTTATCTGTAATTTGGGTGGAATTGGGCAAATTCAAAGATTACGCCTTAAACCGCTGCATTTAGGCGGAAAACTCCTTTAATTTATTTGCTCAAAACCGAAAAACCCATAAGCAAGCCTCATTCTATGGCCACCACAACCGACGAGCCATTACCCTTACACGAACTTATTTCGCGGATTTTAGCACCGGAACCCTCATTCCAGAAGCCGAAGGGACTTCTATCGGGGCTGGGTACAATGCAAGCCCTCAATCAGAGCCTCGCAAATCAACCCCTGCTCGATTTCAACAACGCCACTTTGCGGGGAATTAGTCAGGTCATTTTCGTCAACAACCCCTTAAGTGGATTGCTAATCCTCGCTGCTATGTTCATTCAGTCTCCCTGGCTGGGGGGCATGAGCTTAGTCGGGACTGCCGCCGCAACGTTAACGGCGATCGCCCTCAAAGCCAATCCGGCCGCCATCCAGAATGGGATCTTCGGGTTGAATGGAATGCTTGTTGGTGCGGCGATGGCGTTCTTTGGGGCGTTTGGCAATGGAGCCTGGAATCCTGTCTGGGCGATCGCCGTTATTATCCTCTCAGCTCTCACAGCCGTGATGATGGAGACGGTAGGGACGTGGTTTGCCACCCGGTTCAGAGTGGCTCCACTCGGCATCCCATTTAATGTGCTGATGCTGACCTTTCTACTCCTGCTGGCATTTGTACCCCAACCCTTCTTCGATCTGGGACCGCCGCCGCCCCCTTTTCCAGCGGGTGCGATTGACGGATTTCGCTTGGTACAATCATTGCCGATGGGTCTGGGGCAGATATTTTTCTCAGACAAGCTTGTTTCAGTTTTGCTAGTCGTCCTAGGCATTGCCATCTGTACCCCGATTGGGGCAGTGGTGGGATTGCTGGGTTGCGCGATGTACCTGCTAGCGGGTTTGCTGCTGGGAGCCAAGCCGGATGAACTGTATACGGGGTTGTGGGGCTACAATGCAGCTCTCACCGCGACGGCAATTGGCGGAGTGTTTTACACGCCAAACCGTCTCAGCATTTCGATTGGTCTGATCTGTGCTTTCTTGGCATCGATCGCCAGCATTCTCTTAGCACCCCTGTTCTCGCTGCTGAAGCTACCCCTTCTGTCCGTGCCTTTTTCCCTTGTGACGATTGGGTGCTGTCTGATTTTGCAGCGATCGCTGCCTTCACTCGTACCCGTGGTGCTGCATACAGTGGCGAGTCCAGAAGAACATCGACAGCGGTTCCGTGCAGCCAAGGAAACTATTGCTAGCTTCCGGCAACAACTCAGAGCCGCACTTCAAGGCCAGCAACGCCATATCTTGTTTGAGCAGGCAACTCCTGCGATTAAAGGCGATTTACGCTACATCTTCGATGCAATCGATCGCGATCGCAGTGGGTTTCTCTCAACCCAGGAACTTGCAACTCACTTGCATCAGGCAGGAAAAGTCCTCTCTGAGGGTGAACTCACCTATCTGTTCAACTGCATGGATAGAGATCGCAGTGGCGCGATCGACTTTGAGGAATTTGGCGAATTGATGTTGCGCCATCAACGGTTAATGTCGAGATATACAGAATTTGTCACCTATTTCCTACCGATTGATGTCGATGCAGATGATACCATCAGTATGCAGGAGATGAATACGGCACTACGCAGTTTGAGAGAGCCACCTCTATCTGAGGATGAAATCACATTCTTACAAGAGCAAACAGGAGGCCAGTCATTAACCTGGAATCGCTTTATTGAAGTGCTGCTCCTGACTTAAACCAAGATTACTAAACAATTCTATTCAGAGGTAAAAGACTATGACGCTCACAGAACGGTTTAAAAGTTTCACTATCTTACATTCCAATGATATGCATGGAGACTTTTTGGCAGAAGCTACGGGACTCGCAGAAGGTCATGTGATTGGTGGAATGGCGTTACTTTCAGGCTATATCAATAAAGTTCGCCAGGAGGAGAAAAACGTGCTTTTTGTTATTTCTGGTGATATGCTTCAAGGCTCTACGATTGATTCGGAATCTAAAGGCTTTTCAACCATAGAAATTATGAATTACCTGGCTCCCGACGTAGTGACGCTGGGAAACCACGAATTAGATTATGGGTTGCCTAACTTACTTTTCCTGGAAAAAATGGCAAATTTTCCGATCGTGAATGCCAACTTGTATATCAAAAAGTACAACAAACGCTTGATGAACCCCTATATCATCCTCAATGTGGATGGCTTCGATATTATGTTCATTGGAATTATAACTGAAGAAGCTCTTAAAACATTAAAACGTGACAAAAACATTGGTACATTCGTAAGTCTTGAAGATGCCGCTTCAGAAGTTGGTAAAATTTGCAACGCCTACAAAAATGACGACATTGACCTAACAATTCTCCTGACTCATATCGGTTTTGAAGAGGATAAAAAACTAGCAGCATTGCTAGACCCAGAATGGGGCGTGGATATGATAATTGGCGGACACTCCCATACATTTTTAGAGCAACCTGCCGAAGTTAACAACATTCTAATTGCCCAAGCCGGAGTAGGCACAGACCAAATTGGGCGTTTCGATATTGTAGTGGATGACGATACTAATAGCATTATTGAATGGAAGTGGCAACTTTTACCTGTAGATAATAATCTGGCGCAGCCAGATCCAGAAATCGAAAAGCTGATCGCTACCTTCAAAGAAGACGTAGATCGTAAGTACAATCGACTGATTGGACGATTAGCCCATAAACTGACCCATCCTAGGCGTGAAGAAGAAACAGAATTGGGGAACTTATTCGCTGATATTTTTGCCCAATTAGATAGCTTAGATATAGTTTTTGTCGCCAGTGGTTCAATCCGGGGAACAGAATTGGGACCTGCAGTAACATTAAGCGATCTTAAACAAATATTCCCTTACGAAGATCCTATGCATAAATATAGGGTAACAGGCCTACAGCTTACAAAAATATTCGCGCATATTATGAGATTGGAAAACCGAATACCTGGTGAAAGTGAGTATCTTCAGGTCAGTAAAGGTGTTCGGGCAGTTTATAGAGACGCGGAAGAAAAGCTGGAATCTTTAAGTATTAATGGACAACCTGTACAAGATGATGGACACTATACCATCTGTATGGATGGCTATCGTTTCCAAAATTCAGAACATACTCTAGGCGTAACCCATGAAGAATTAACAAAATTAGCTGACCCCAAGGTAGTCACAACATCTTGCCAGGATGTCATTGAAGAATACTTTAGTCATCATCAAAATCTTGATAGCCAGATCGAAGGAAGATTTGTCTACAAGTAAAGGTTTGAATTTCTTACTTTACGGGTTCTACCTGTATGGTCACAATTTACTTCTAATAAGTTTAATGGAGCAGTAATAGCATGACCGCCCTTTCAAATCAGTCCTTTCCAGTAATAGTAGATACAGACGGTGGTGTTGATGATGCCTTGGCTCTGATTATGGCCTTGAATTCACCTCAATTAGACCTGAAAGCCATCACCGTTGTCGCTGGCAATATTAACGTCGAGCAGGCGGCGAATAATGTGTTGCGCGTCATCAGTATTGTTGAGCCAGATACTTCGCCCATTGTGGCTAAAGGCTGTGAAAAACCACTGCTGAAACCTCCTTTCAATGCCGCAGGAATTCATGGGGCAGATGGTTTGGGTGAGTTGGATCAATTTAAGGAAGCGGATGGTACACCTCGCTATCCCAAACTTACTACTAAACCATCTACAGAGAATGCTATCGATCTGCTTCTTTCGGCAGCTAAAGAGTACGATAATCTGACGATTATTGCTTTAGGACCACTCACAAATCTAGCCACAGCGATTCAGAAAGATGGCGCAACCATGAAAAAAATCGGGCGGATTATCATTATGGGTGGGGCGGTTACAGTACCGGGAAATATTTCAGCAGCGGCTGAATTTAACTTTTTTGTGGATCCCGATGCGGCTCAAGTTGTGATGGAGTCAGGAATTCCCCTTACCTTGGTTGGTCTAGATGTGGCGATGAAAGCGCCTTTACCCCGCCAAGTTGTTGAAGATAATTTACAGCGCCGTCCTTCAAAAGTCAGCCAATTTATTGCCGACTGCACGGGAATTTATATGGCTTTCTACCGTGACAACGAAGGCTTTTATGGGTGTTACTTACACGACCCCTTGGCGATGGCGGTTGCAATAGATCCCAGTTTGGTAAGCACTGAATCGCTACATATGATGGTTGAAACCGAAGGAAGATTCACGACGGGAATGTCACTAGCCGATCGCCGCGATCGCAGAGATGAGGAAACGAACCCCCCCAATGTAGAGGCTTGCTTAGATGTCGATACTGAACGGTTTATGCAGCTATTCGATCAACTTGTCTGACGAGTGACAAGGCCCAAAAACGGATACCGTGCCACGTACTTAAGTCGTGGAAAGATAAAAATTTTAGACCCTAGTTCAAGCTCCCAGATTTATCTGTGGGGTAAATCTCAAATCTCAAATCTCAAATCTCAAATCTCAAATGGACTGACACAGGTTGGACAATGCCCGATCGGGCTTTTCTACAATCATCCCTTACTTGAGCAACCAATCCTGATGACAACTCAACTCACTCATCCCAGAATCATTCTGGACACCGATCCGGGCGGAGACGATATCTATGCCTTTCTTTGGCTTCTGAGCTTGGTCAAATCAGGACTAGCTGAACTTGTCGCCGTTACTTCCACAGATGGCAATGTCGCTGCTAAACGCACGTTTTCTAATGCGTCGCAGATTTTAAATTTAGCAGGGTTCCCAGAGATTAAAGTGGGTCGCGGTGTCCCCATCAAACAAGTTGTGGAAGATGCCACACATATTCATGGGCCGGATGGGATGGGCAATCTGTCTAATACTTTACCCCCAGCCACGCATAATTTTGAGGATGCTCGCTACTCCGACGAAATCATCATCGACGAGCTAAACGCAGATCCAGGGGAGATTACCATTGTAGCGATCGGTCCGGTGACAAACCTCGCTGCGGCGGAAACGAAAAGTCCTGGCATCCTCAAAAAAGCCAAGGAAATTGTCATTATGGGAGGTGCTTTTTTCTGTTCCGGTAATGTGACTCCCCATGCCGAATTCAATATTTGGTTTAATGCTGAAGCTGCTCA